>Ga0247818_10003168_pt1 | contig 10621 bp, 11 predicted proteins | sample 13C_Glucose_Day1_FD_192424 | JGI IMG/M metagenome (GOLD analysis project Ga0247818, IMG submission 192424) | Soil microbial communities from agricultural site in Penn Yan, New York, United States - 13C_Glucose_Day1 | ecosystem: Environmental > Terrestrial > Soil > Agricultural land | place...
GGCTCCGACGGGCTGCTGCACCTGCCGCCGGAGTCGTGCGTGGTGCTCGCCGACGACTGAAGGGCTCCCCTGCTCGCGGGCTCACGTCGGCACACCGGCGCGGGCACCCCGGCCGGCGCAGGCTATCCGCGCTCCGGGCTCGGTCCGGAGGCCTCGTCGGGCGCGGCCTCGGCCTCCGGGTGGAGTATCTCGCGGGCCTGCTCCGCGGCGCGGGCGAGGCTCTCCGAGACGAAGTCCATGAAGCGGGCGATGTTCTCGAGGCGGGCGGCGGCCGGGCTGTCGGGGCCGAGGATCCCGACGCCCTGCCGCGCGGTCTCGACGAGCAGGGTGTGGGACCGGGCGGCGGCGATCATCGACTGGTACCAGACGTCGTCGTCGGCGAAGTAGCGCTCGCGGCGGCCTTCTTCGCGCTCGCGGCGGATGAGGCCCTGGTTCTCGAGGAACGCGACCGCCTTGGAGACGGACGCCGGGCTGACCTGGAGGCTCCGCACGAGTTCGGACGCGGTGAGACTGCCGGCGTCGGCGGTGTAGAGGGCGACCAGCACCCGCGCGGTCATCTTGGGCAGCCCCGACTGCATGAGGACGGCGGTGAACGTCTCCTCGTACGCACGCACGGCCTCGGGGTCGCGGCCGTGGGCCTGCGGGGGCGCCTCCGGCCCGCGGGGCGCGGTCTGCCTGCGCTGGTGCGCGCGCCGTTCGGTGGCGCGGTGGGCCAGGTCGGCGCGGTAGCCGGCCGGACCACCGTTGCGCATCACCTCACGCGTGATCGTCGAGGTCGGGCGGTCGAGACGTCTGGCGACCTCCGCGTAGGCGAGCCCGTCGGCCAGCCCCAGCGCGATCTGCTGACGTTCCTGCTGAGTGAGCCTGCCTCCCGGCACAGCGATCTCCCCCTTCGTACGTCCCTGACCCCCTCAGCATAGCGTTCATTTTCACACCATTGCAACGGCCGCGCGCCTGACGTTGCATTAAATTTCGTGGCATTGCAACGCTACATGGCGCACCACCTGCTGTAATTCACTTCAAGTGCGGCAAAGTCGTTGAAGGATCTTTGAACGCAACGTAGCTTTTCCTATGTCGGAAACACCCGCGAACAAGGAGAGCATGATGCAGACCTTCACCTCCCCCGCCCCGGTCTCCGCCGTCCTCGACATCCCCGCGGGGAGCGTCCGGTTCATCGCCTCCGACCGGGCCGATGCCCCCGTCGAGGTGCTGCCCGCCGACGCCTCGCACGGCCGCGACGTCAAGGCGGCGGAGCAGACCGAGGTCCGGTACGCCGACGGCACCCTGCGGATCGGGTCCCCGGCGAAGAGCCGGATACTCTACGCCGGGGCCCGTCCCGCCGGCACGGCGCGCGGGTGGCCCCCGGGACCCCGTCGGCCGGCGGGGGCCCGGGCGGACCCCGGGCCGGACGGCGGCGCGCGGGCGGTCCCCAGGCCACGGTCGGCCGGCGGCGCGCGGGCGTTCCCTACTCGACGATCGCCATGTCGCGGGGCGTGGTGTTCAGCCGCCTGCCCCCGTCCCCGGTGACCGTGACGATGTCCTCGATGCGGACGCCGAAGCGGCCCGGAAGATAGACACCCGGCTCCACGGAGAAGCACATTCCCGGCACGAGCGGCTGCTCCTCGCCCTCGATCATGTAGGGCGGCTCGTGCGTGGTGACGCCAATGCCGTGGCCGGTGCGGTGGATGAACCGCTCGCCGTAACCGAATTCGGTGATCACGGCGCGGGCCGCCCGGTCGATCTCCTGGCAGGCCACTCCCGGCCGCACGGCACGGCAGCCCGCCTCCTGCGCCTCCCGTACGACGTCGTGGACACGCTGCTCCTCGGCGGTGGGTTCGCCGACGTGGACCGTACGGGAGGTGTCCGAGCCGTAGCCGTGCTTCAGTCCGCCGAAGTCCAGGACGACCATGTCGCCGCCTTCGATGGTGCGGTCACCCGCCTCGTGGTGCGGGTTCGCCCCGTTCGGGCCGGAGCCGACCACGGTGAAGTCGACCTGGGAGTGGCCGTGTTCGGTGAGCAGACCGGCCAGGTCCGCGGCCACCTCACTCTCCCTGCGGCCCGCGAACCGCACCTTGAGGATCTCTTCGTACGTGGCGTCCGCGGCGGCTCCCGCCGCCGCGAGCCGCTCCAGTTCCGCCGCGTCCTTGACCGCGCGCAGCATCGGCAGGGCCTCGGTGAGCGAGGCGTAGGAGGTGTCGGGCAGCAGCGCGTGCAGCGCCAGCAGGTGCAGGGCCCAGGCGTTGTCGCTGATTCCGAACCGGCCCTCGGCGTCGAGGAGTCCGGCGGCCAGGGCGTACGGGTTCGCGGCGTCGGTCCAGTCCCGCAGGGTGAGGGCGGGAGCGCCCACCGCGCGCTCCGCGTCGGCCGCCTCCAGGGCCGGTACGACGAGGACGGGGTCGTGACCCGCCCGCAGGACGAGCAGGGTCAGGCGTTCGGTGTCCGCGGTCGGCCGGTAGCCGGTGAGATGGACCATGTCGGGCCCCGGCGCGACGAGAACACCTGCCAGGCCAGCGGCGTCGGCGGACTCGGCGGCCCGGGTCATCCGGTTCCGGTAGTCGTCGGCGGTGAAGGGCACGGGCTGGTCGGTGCTGGGCATGAGGACCTCCTGGCGGGGCGACGCGGCACACAGCATCCTGCCCGTCCGCCCCGGTGCACGCGAGCGGTATCCGGGCTGCGTGCGTCGCGGCTCAGGAACGGCGTACGACGAGGTCGGCACGGTCGCGGTGCCGCTCGACCAGCCGGGCGTTGCGCTCGTCGGACCCGGCGACCCAGCGCTCGGCGTCCGGCCGGGACTTCCCGAAGCGCACGTGCCGGTCCACGAGCCCGCCGATCCGGGCCCGCGGATCGGCGTCCAGGAACCACACCTCGTCCAGCAGGCCGCGCACCGGCGCCCAGGGGCCTTCGTCCAGCAGCAGGTAGTTGCCCTCCGTCACGACGAGCGGCGTGCCGTGGGGTACGCGCACCGATCCGGCGACCGGCTCCTCCAGGGCCCGGTCGAAGGCGGGTGCGTAGACCGCGTCCGGGCCCGGGTCCCGCAGCCGGCGCAGGAGTGCCGCGTATCCGGCGGCGTCGAAGGTGTCGGGCGCGCCCTTGCGGTCCGCCCGCCCGAGGCGTTGCAGCTCCGCCCCGGCCAGGTGGAAGCCGTCCATCGGCACGAGGACGGCGCACCCGTCGAGCGCGTCGACGACGCGGGCCGCCAGCGTGGACTTCCCGGCGCCGGGCGCGCCCGCGATGCCGAGGATGCGGCGCCCGCCGGCGCCGGCGAGGCGGCGTGCGCGGTCGGTCAGCGCGGCGAGGTCGCTCGTGTCCATGGCGGGCATTCTCCCCGGACGGGCCGGCCCGCGTTAGTGTTACGTATAACCACGTCATGGCACGCACCTTCTGCACGAGGATCCCCATGTCTTACATCGCCCTGGTCACTCTGGTCGTCCGCGACTACGACGAGGCCCTCTCCTTCTACACCGGCGCACTCGGTTTCGAGCTGGCCGAGGACACGGACCGGGGCGACGGCTCGCGCTGGGTGGTCGTGCGGCCGCGGGGCACGTCCGGCACCGGCATTCTGCTGGCCCGCGCCAAGGACGACGCACAGCGCGCGAGCGTCGGGGCGCAGACGGGCGGCCGGGTCGGCTTCTTCCTGCACACGGAGGACTTCGCCGGCGACCACGAGCGGATGCGCGCCGCCGGGGTCCGCTTCCTGGAGGAGCCGCGGCACGAGGCGTACGGATCGGTGGCGGTGTTCGAGGACCTCTACGGCAACCGCTGGGACCTGCTGCAGCCCGCGTGAGCCGCTGTTCTCATACGGGTTCCGCCGCCGCGGCCAGCGCGTCCAGGACCGGCTTGATCAGCGGGTGACCCTCGGCCCCCTGCCGCACCGCGGCGAACACCCGCCGGGTCGGGGCGGCACCCTCGACGGGGCGTACGACGACCCGTCCGCGCTCGGTGCCGCGCAGGGCCGAGCGGGGCACCAGCGCCACTCCGGCCCCCGCTCCGGCGAGGGCGACCACGGCGTGGAAGTCGTCGGACGAGTGCTCCAGCCGGGGTTCGAAGCCCGCGTACTCGCACGCCAGGACGACCACGTCGTGGCAGGGGTTGCCCGGGTACGGGCCGATCCACGCGTCCTCGGCGAGCTCGGCGACGGCTACGTGCTCCTGGCCGGCGAGGCGGTGGCCGACCGGCAGCACCGCGTCGAAGGGCTCGGAGTACAGCGGCAGCCGGGTCAGCCTCCGGTCGTCGTCACCGGGCGCCCCCCGGTACTCCACGGCGACCGCCACGTCGACCAGCCGGTCGAGCACCATGGGCACGCTCGCGTCGCCCTCGGCGTCCTGCACCCGCACCCGGATGCCGGGCGCGGTGCGGGTGAGCTCGGCGATGGCGGGGGCGAGGACCAGTCCGATGCCCGTGGCGAACGCGGCGACGGTGACCGTCCCCGCGACGCCCGCGCCGTAGTCGGCGAGCTCCGCCTCGGCCCGCTCCAGCTGGGCGAGGACCGCGTTGGTGTGGGACAGCAGGATCTCCCCGGCCGGTGTCAGCCGGGTGCCCCTCGCCCCGCGCTCGACCAGCCGGTGGCCGGTCTCCTGTTCCAGCGCGGCGAGCTGCTGGGAGACGGCGGAGGGCGTGAGGTACATGGCCGCGGCGGCGGCGGTCACCGTCCGGTGGTCGGCCACCGCTCGCAGGACACGCAGCCGCCGTACATCGATCATGCGCTCATTGTCCCTGTTCGCAGGGGCCGCTCACGCCTCCAGTGCGGCCCGCGCGTCGACGAACGCGTCGACGGCACGGTTGACGTCCTCCGTGGAGTGGGCCGCGGAGAGCTGGACGCGGATGCGCGCGGCCCCCTGCGGGACGACGGGGTAGGAGAACCCGATCACGTACACACCGCGCTCGAGGAGCAGTTCCGCCATCCTGCCTGCCTTCGCCGCGTCCCCGATCATGACGGGGGCGATGGCGTGGTCGCCGGGCAGGATGTCGAAGCCCTCGTCGGTCATCCTGGAGCGGAAGAGCGCGGTGTTGGCATTCAGCCGCTCACGCAGGTCTCCGGCACCCTCCAGCAGGTCGATGACCTTCAGGGAGGCGGCGGCGATGACCGGGGCGAGCGAGTTGGAGAAGAGGTACGGGCGCGAGCGCTGGCGCAGCAGCGCGACGATCTCGGCGCGCGCGGCGACGTAGCCGCCGGACGCGCCGCCCAGGGCCTTGCCGAGCGTGCCGGTGATGATGTCGACCCGGTCCATCACGCCGTGCAGTTCCGGGGTGCCACGGCCGCCGGGGCCGACGAAGCCGACGGCGTGCGAGTCGTCGACCATGACCATCGCGCCGTAGCGGTCGGCGAGGTCGCAGATCTCGGCCAGCGGGGCGACGTACCCGTCCATGGAGAAGACGCCGTCGGTGACGACGAGGCGGCGCCGGGCACCGGAGGCTTCCTTGAGCTGCTGCTCCAGGTCTGCCATGTCGCGGTTGGCGTAGCGGTACCGCTTCGCCTTGGAGAGGCGGATGCCGTCGATGATCGAGGCGTGGTTGAGGGCGTCGGAGATCACCGCGTCCTCGGGGCCGAGGAGCGTCTCGAACACTCCGCCGTTGGCGTCGAAGCAGGAGGAGTAGAGGATCGTGTCCTCCTGGCCGAGGAAGGCGGAGAGCCGCTGCTCCAGCTCCTTGTGGACCTCCTGGGTGCCGCAGATGAAGCGGACGGACGCGAGGCCGTAGCCCCAGCGGTCCAGCGCCTCGTGCGCGGCGGAGACGACCTCGGGGTGGTCGGCGAGACCGAGGTAGTTGTTCGCGCAGAAGTTGAGCACCTCGCCCGCGCGGCCCCCGGCGGTGACGGCGACGGTGGCGGACTGCGGGGTGCCGATGACGCGTTCCGGCTTCTGGAGACCGGCGTCGCGGATCTCGTCGAGGGTGGTGCGCAGGTCGTCGCGTACGGATTCGAACATGTCGGGTGTCTCCCAGGTGGATACGGGTGCGTACGAGAGGGGTCAGGCGGCCCAGTCGAGCAGGACCTTGCCACCGAGACCGCTCGCGGCGTCGTCGAACGCGGCCTCGAAGTCGCGGTAGCCGTACCGGCCGGTGATGACCGGGGCGAGGTCGAGCCCGCCTTCCAGGAGCACGGACATGGCGTACCAGGTCTCGTACATCTCGCGGCCGTAGATCCCCTTGATGGTGAGCATCGAGGTGACGACCCGTGACCAGTCGACGGGGAACTCCGCGGACGGCAGTCCGAGCATCGCGATCCGGCCGCCGTGCGTCATGTTCGCGATCATGTCCCGCATGGCCTCGGGGCGTCCGGACATCTCCAGGCCGATGTCGAAGCCCTCGCGCAGTCCGAGGCTGCGCTGGCCGTCGGCGATGGTGGCGCCGCCGACGTTCAGGGCGAGGTCCACGCCGACCTTCCTCGCGAGGTCGAGCCGGGCCTCGCTCACGTCGGTGATGACGACGTTGCGGGCACCGGCGTGGCGGGCGACGGCGGCGGCCATGATGCCGATCGGGCCCGCACCCGTGATCAGGACGTCCTCGCCGACCAGGGGGAACGACAGGGCGGTGTGGACGGCGTTGCCGAACGGGTCGAAGATCGCGGCGACGTCGAGGTCGACCTTGTCCCGGTGCACCCATACGTTCGAGGCGGGCAGCGCCAGGTACTCGGCGAAGGCCCCGTCCCGTCCGACACCGAGCCCGAGGGTCGAGCGGCACAGGTGGCGCCGGCCCGCGAGGCAGTTGCGGCACTTGCCGCAGACCAGGTGGCCCTCGCCGCTGACCAGGTCGCCGATCTTGATGTCGACGACGTCCGCGCCGATCGCCGCGACCTCGCCGACGAACTCGTGGCCCAGCACGAGCGGGGTACGCACGGCCTGCTGCGCCCAGCCGTCGTAGTCGCGGATGTGCAGGTCGGTGCCGCAGATACCGGTGCGCAGGACCTTGATGAGCACGTCCCCCGGGCCGGTCTCCGGCTCCGGCACGTCCATCAGCCAGAGTCCCGGCTCGGCCTTGTGCTTCACGAGTGCCTTCACAGCTGCGGCTCCCTGTACCTGGTACGTGGCGAACACCCCGGTCCCGGGCACGCCGAATTCGGCCGGCGGCCCGGTGCGACTGGGGGGTACGGCGGGCGAGTGGGGGCGCGGTGCGTTGAGGTCCGCCCGTGGACCGGTGCGCGGGCGCCGCCCTCCGCCGTCACAGAGAAATGTGCCGCACGGCGGGGCCCCAGGTCCATCGAGGATTTCTTAAGCGCCGCCGCAGCTGCGCTTCACACCCCGGCGCGGACACTTAGGTATTTTGACATAGCTATTACCTGGTACTTATAGTCGGCGGATGCCCGCTCCCCGTGTGCCTTCGCAGGACATCGACCACGTAGCCTCCGCGCTCGTGGCGTTCCTGCCCGGGCTGCACCGGGCCATGGAGCGGCAGGTCGCGCGGGACTTCCCGCATCCCCGGCTCCCGGACGGCCAGCTCGCGCTGCTGTTCCTCGTCGAGGAGCACGAGGGGATCACCGTCCGCGAGTCGGCCGAGGCCCTGCTGATGAAGCCGAACAACGTCAGCGCCCTCGTCTCGCAGCTCACCGAGCTCGGCCTGCTGGAGCGCAGGCAGGACGCCGCCGACAAGCGGGTGGCCCATCTGCACCCGACGGCCACGGCCCGGGAGCGTCTCGCCGAGGCGCGCCTCCTCAAGGAAGCGCACGTGGCACGCGCGCTGAACACCCTCACCGACGGCGATCTCGACGCCCTCGGTGCGGCTCTGGGCGCACTCTCGTCATTGACGCGGCGCCTCCACTCCCCCGCCGGCTGACACACACGCACCGTTTCCGGCCAGGCTCCCGGGCTGTCTACACACCCCGGGCACCTGGCCGGCACGTGTGCGCGTGGACACGGCCGAGCCCCGCCGTACACGTACGGCGGGCCGCCGCCCCCGGGCGCCGTCCGCCCGGCATCCCCGAGTAACGAACACAGACAAGGCACCTCCATGTCCTCCACCACCGTGGACAAGTCCTCCATGCCCGCAGGGCCCCCACCGCCCGGCGCCCCCGGGAAGAGCCGGCGCACCAATCCCTGGCTGACGCTGATCGCCGTCGCCATCGGTCTGTTCATGGTCAACCTCGACGGCTCCGTCGTGGCGATCGCCAACCCGGAGATCGGCCGGGACCTCGACGCGTCCACCGCCGACCTCCAGTGGGTCACCAACGCTTATCTGATCGCCATGGCCGCCCTGCTGATCCTGGGCGGCAAGCTCGGGGACCGCTTCGGGCGCCACACGGTCTACATGGTCGGCACCGTGGGCTTCACCCTCGCCTCGGTGGCGATCGGTCTCTCGGGCTCGATCGAGGGCGTGATCGCCTTCCGCGCGGCGCAGGGCCTGTTCGCCGCCCTGCTGATACCGAACACCCTCGGTCTGCTGCGCGCGGTCTTCCCACCCCACAAGTTCGGCATGGCCGTGGGCCTGTGGGCCATGGTGGCGTCCTGCTCCACCGCGCTCGGACCGATCGTCGGCGGCCTGCTCATCGAGCACGTCAACTGGGAGTCGGTCTTCTACATCAACGCCCCCATCGGCGTCGTCGCGCTGGTCATCAGCCTGCTCGTACTCCCGAAGAGCAAGGACTCCACCGGCAGTCACCGTTTCGACGTGCCCGGCGTGATCCTGCTCGCGGTCGGCCTGGTGGCCTTGGTCTTCGGTGTGGTCAAGGGCGAGACCTGGGGCTGGACCTCCGGCGGAACGCTGGGGTCGATGGCTGCGGGTCTGGTCCTGCTGGCCGTCTTCTGCTGGTACGAGACCCGTCAGGAGCACCCGCTGCTGCCGATGCGCCTCTTCCGTAACCGGTCGCTGACCATCGGCACCGCCGTCACCGCGATCAACTTCTTCGTCCTGCTCGGCGTCATCTTCTTCCTGATGCTGTACCTGCAGAACGTGCGGGGCTTCACCCCCGTGGAGGCGGGCGTCCGCACCCTGCCGCTCAGCCTGGCCACCGTGGTCGCGTCTCCGCTCGGCGCCGCCCTCACCCAGCGCTTCGGTCCGCGACTGACGATGCCCGTCGGCATGGTGCTCCAGGCCGCGGCATCCCTCTGGATCCTCACCTGGGACGCCGATTCCTCCTACGCCGCGATGTGGCCGCCCTTCCTCGCCATCGGGCTGGGCGTCGGCATGGTGATGTCCGCCTCCTCCGACGCCATCGTCGGCAACGCGCCCAGGAAGGACGGGGGTGTCGCCGGAGGTCTGCAGGCCACCTCGCTGCAGATCGGGGGCGCGCTCGGCACGTCCGTCCTGGTCTCCCTGATCAGCGGCAAGGTGGGGTCCACACTGACCGGTGAACTGACCTCCGCCGGTGTTCCGGCAGGCGCTGCGGCCGGCTTCCAGGAGGCCAAGGACGCCGTGTCGATGGGGGTCTCGCCCGTGTCGGCCGACATGCCGGCGCAGCTGAGGGCCGCCGTCGTCGAGGGCAGCGGCAACGCGTTCATGAACGGTGTGCACGCCGCCGTGATCGTCACCGCGGTCCTGTGTGTCGCCGGTGCTCTGCTGGCCGCCATCGGCATGCGCGGCCGGACCGGACCGGAGGCCGTGGAGGACTGAGGGCCCTGCCGTCCGGCCCGGCCGGGTAGGGGCGCGCACACCTGTGCGCCCGTACCCGGCCTGCCCGTCGTCCGGCCTGCCCGTTGTCAGGGCCGCGGTACGAACGCCCTGACCGCCTCGGCCAGCCGCTGGGGCTGGTCCTCGGGGATGAGGGTGAAGCTGTCGGTGATCTCGACGAGTTCGCCCTTCGGCAGCATGTCCGCCAGCCTCCGGCCGTGGGCGGGCGGCATGACCTTGTCCTCGGCCGCCCAGACGACCAGCGCGGGACGGTCGAACGTACGCAGGGCTTCGGCCCAGCTCAGGAGGACCTCCTCCTGGGGCACCCCCAGCACGTACGCCCGCAGGTCACGCCGGATCGCGGCGGAGGTCCACAGCGGCGTGAACCACTCGTCCATCACCTCGTGCGGGACCGGACGCTTGCTCATCCACCCCCAGGTGAGGGGAAGTCTGCGCATCGGTCTCAGTCTGAGCAGGGCGAAGGCCGCCCTCAGGCCACCGGGCGCCTTGGCCGCGGCGTACAGGTTGCGGCCCGGCAGGCCGGGCGGGTAGTTGGCGAACGCCTCGCAGGAGGTGATCACCAGCCTGCCGATCCGCTGGTCCCGGCCCTCCGCGACGAGGGCCTGCGCCCCGCCCCAGTCGTTCATCACGAGGGTGACGTCTCGGAGGCCGAGCTTCTCCAGGAACTCCGCCACCAGGTGGGCGACCCCGAGGACCGTCAGATCGGCGTCCGGGCGCATCGGCCTGCGATGGGCTCCGAGCGGCAGAGTGGGCACGACGCAGCGGAAGTCGGAGCGCAGCCCGGCCACGACGTGACGCCAGAGCGAACCGTTCATCGCCACCCCGTGGAGAAGGACCAGCACGGGCCCGTCGCCACCCGTGTCCTCGTACTCCACCACTCCCGCGGAAAGCGTCACCTCGGTCATACCTCCAACCTAGGGCGTCCTGGTACGGCGCGCGGCCCAACGGGGCGTCAGGGCTTGATAGCGTCGCCCGCACGACTACGGAAAGCTCCCCGCCGGGGTCGTCGCTCCGCCGGGCCGGGCCGCACCGACAGGGCGGCGAGCGGCGGCCGGTGCGTGTG
>Ga0247818_10003169_pt1 | contig 10619 bp, 11 predicted proteins | sample 13C_Glucose_Day1_FD_192424 | JGI IMG/M metagenome (GOLD analysis project Ga0247818, IMG submission 192424) | Soil microbial communities from agricultural site in Penn Yan, New York, United States - 13C_Glucose_Day1 | ecosystem: Environmental > Terrestrial > Soil > Agricultural land | place...
ACGCCGGCCGCCGAGGCGCGCCCGGTGCTGTTCTCGGTCAAGGGCGACGCGAGCCCCGAGGAGGTCGCGGCGCTGGTCGCCGTCCTCCAGGGCGTCGCGGCGTCCGCGGCCCCGCCCGCGCCCCGGCCCCGGTCCACCTGGGCTGCGCCTCAGCGGCGGATGCGCACGCCCCACGCCTGGGGGCCCGGCGCCTGGCGGGCGAGCGCGCTGCCCCGCTGACGGTCGGCCTCGAGGGCGCGCCACAGCTGCGTGCCGGCGACCACCAGCAGCTGCACCATCAGCACGTTGCGCAGCGCGAGCGCCACGACGGTCACCCACACCGGCCCGCCGACGCCGGTGGTGACGGCGCCGTACGTCGTCGGGAACACCACCTGGGTCAGCGCAGCGGCGAGCAGCAGGGACGCCGTCCAGCGGCGCAGCGGGCCGGAGTCGGCGACGACCAGGCCGGCCGCGGCCAGCGGCAGCAGCCAGAGCAGGTACTGCGGGCTGAGCACCTTGCCGGTCACGACGAAGCCGGTCACTGCGGCCAGGCCCCACCACACGACGGTCCGGGGCCGGACGGCGTCGCGGACCTGCCACAGCCGCCGGCCGGCCAGCGCCAGACCGGTGACGTAGAGCACGCCGGCCAGGGTCGTCACGGCGAGCAGCACGTCGACCCCGGGACCAGTGACCTCGAAGGCCTTGCTCGGCGCGTAGGCCACGTCCCAGCGCCCGGGGACCAGCCACCAGGCGAGCATCGCGGGGGTCGCGGCGACCGACTCGACCTGCAGGCCGCGTTCGGCCTGGTAGGTCAGCGGGGACCAGAGCCGGTCCCAGCCGGCCAGCACCAAGGAGAGGCCGGCCAGCAGCCCACCGGTCACGGCCACCGCCACGACCGCGTCGCGGCGGGGACGGGCGAGGGCCAGCAGCGGGGGCAGCAGCACGGCCGGCCACAGCTTCGCAGCAGTCGCCACCGCGACCAGGGTCCCGGCGACCCGCGGCCGGGTGGCGGCGTACAGCACGGCGGCACCGGCCAGCACACCCGGCAGCAGGTCGAAGCGCGCGTAGGCCGTGGTGCCGAGCAGCGGCACGGCCGCCACCCAGACCAGGGCCGGCAGCCACCCGCGGGAGGCGCGGGCCAGCGCGACGGTCCAGGCCAGGTCGGTGACGGCCGCCGCGGCGAGCAGCAGGACGGCGTACGGCAGACCGCTCACCAGGGCGAGCAGCCAGGGTGCCGCCACGACGGCGACGGCGGGCAACGGGTACTCCACGAGGGTGCGCCCGAGGCCGACGTCGTCGACCACGGCGAGACTGGCCTCGAAGTAGGTCACGTCGCCGCCGACCCAGGACTGCGGACCGAGGAGCAGCCAGACCAGGGCCGCCCGGCTCACCAGCCAGGCCGCCGCCAGCACCACGCCGCGTGCGCGAATCTCGTGTCCCTCCTCAGGAGTCGCCTCTAGGGTGCTCCTGTGACCCCAGCCGACACCCCATCCTCCCCGCCCCGTCCGGTCGACGCGATCGCCGACGCCTACGTCGAGGCCTACTGCGCGCTCGACCCGGTGGCCGCCACCTACCTCGGCGTGCCCGGCCACGAGGACCGGCTCACCGACTACTCCCCTGCCGGGTTCGCCGCCCGCGAGGCGCTCACCCGCCAGGCCCTCGCCGACGCCACGGCCGCGACGCCGAGCGACGAGCGGGAGCAGGTCGCCCAGGAGGCGTTCCTCGAGCGGCTCGGACTCGAGGTCGAGCGCTACGACGCCAAGGTGCCCCAGGCGCAGCTGTCGGTCATCGAGAGCGGGCTGCACGACATCCGGTCGGTGCTCGACCTGATGGACACCTCCGACGACGCCGCCTGGGAGAACATCGACGCCCGGCTGGCCGCCTACGCCGAGACGCTCGACGGCTACCGCGCCACCCTGGTCGAGTGCGCCGACGCCGGTCACGTGGCCGCGCGCCGGCAGATCGCCGAGGTGGCCGACCAGATCCGCTCCTGGACCGGCCAGCAGGGCACCTCCGGTGACTTCTTCCTCGGCTTCGTGGCCGGCTCCGGCCACGACGGCGAGCTGCGGGAGCGGCTGGACCGGCACGCCCGCGAGGCCAGCGCCGCCACCGCGGCGTTCGGCCGGTTCCTCGACGAGGAGCTCGCGCCGCGCGGCCGCGAGGTCGAGGCCTGCGGCGAGCAGCTCTACTCGCTGGGCTCGCGCTACTTCCTGGGCACCACGATCGACCTGCACGAGACCTACGCCTGGGGCTGGCAGGAGCTCGCCCGCATCGAGGAGGACATGGCCCGGGTCGCCGACAAGATCGTGCCGGGCGGCTCCATCGACGACGCCGTCGCCGCCCTCGACGCCGACCCCGAGCGGTGCATCACGGGCAAGGAGCAGTTCGCCGCCTGGATGCAGGAGCTCGCCGACCGCACCGTCGCGGAGATGGCCGACGTGCACTTCGACATCCCCGAGCCGGTCCGCCGGATCGAGTGCCGGATCGCGCCGACCGCGGACGGCGGGATCTACTACACCGGCCCCTCGGAGGACTTCACCCGTCCGGGCCGGATGTGGTGGGCGGTGCCCGACAGCCAGACCGCGTTCTCCACCTGGCGCGAGGTCACGACGGTCTACCACGAGGGCGTCCCGGGCCATCACCTCCAGGTCGGCCAGACGGCGTACCGCCGCGAGCTGCTCAACCGCTGGCAGCGGCTGATGTGCTGGGTCTCCGGCCACGGCGAGGGCTGGGCGCTCTACGCCGAGCGGCTGATGGACGACCTCGGCTACCTCGACGACCCCGGCGACAAGCTCGGCATGCTCGACGCGCAGAGCTTCCGGGCCGCGCGCGTCGTCATCGACATCGGCATGCACCTCCAGCTCGAGATCCCGGCGGACAACCCGTTCGGGTTCCACCCCGGCGAGACCTGGGACCGCGAGCTCGGCCTGGAGTTCCTCCGCGACCACACCCGGATGGAGGAGGACCTGCTGAAGTTCGAGATCAACCGCTACCTCGGCTGGCCCGGGCAGGCGCCGTCCTACAAGGTCGGCGAGCGGATCTGGCTGCAGGCCCGCGACGACGCCCGCGCACGGCTCGGCGACGCCTTCGACCTCAAGGCCTTCCACCGGGCGGCCCTCGACCTCGGCTCGATCGGGCTCGACCCGCTACAGGCCGCTCTCGCCCGCATCCGGTGAGCGCGGCGCACGCGGACCGCTTCGTCCTGGCGTCGGCCTCGCCGGCCCGCCTGGCGACCCTGCGCAGCGCCGGCATCGAGCCGCGTGTGGTGGTGTCCGGGGTCGACGAGTCGCAGGTGACCGACCCCGAGCCGGCGACCGTCGCCACCCGGCTCGCCGAGCTCAAGGCGCAGGCCGTCGCGGCCGAGGTCGACCCGGCCGGCACCTCCTGGGTGCTCGGCTGCGACTCGGTGCTCGAGCTCGGCGGGCGGGTGCTGGGCAAGCCCGACGACGAGGACGACGCCCGGGCCCGGTGGCACGAGATGCGCGGCCGCTCGGGGGTGCTGCACACCGGCCACTGCCTCGTCGAGCTGGGCACCGGCCGGCAGGTGCTGCGCTCGGTCGACACGGTGGTGCACTTCGCCGACGTGACCGACGAGGAGATCGAGGCCTACGTCGCCAGCGGGGAGCCGCTGCACGTCGCCGGTGCGTTCACCGTCGACGGCCTCGGCGGCGCCTTCGTGCGCGGCCTGGAGGGCGACCCGCACAACGTCGTCGGCCTCAGCCTGCCCGCGTTGCGCGAGATGTTCGCCGAGGTCGGGGTCCGCTGGACCGACCTCTGGGACGTCTGACGGGTCAGCGCAGGTCGAGGACCCGCAGCGTGCGCGCGGCCATCCGCGACTCGCCGAGGGCGTTGGGGTGCACGACGACCGGGTTGGTGCCCTGCAGCACCGGCTCGATCCACCGCACGCCCGGCGCCTGGCAGGCGTCGTGGCCGTCGGAGGCCTTGCCGAAGCCGACGTAGGTCGTGCCGGTCGCGGCGGCGGCCCGCCGTACGGCGTCGTTGAGCACCCACTGCACGTGGCGGACGTAGGGCACGTCCCCGGTGGCCACCGGCATCCGGTCGAAGCAGCCTCCGCTGCGCGGCATGATCCACGGGTAGCCGAGGATCGCGACCTCGGCGTGCGGGGCGCGCCGGTGCACCGCCCGCAGCGACCGCACCAGCGCTGGGTAGGTCGTGCCGCGGATGGTGTCGGCGAAGGACGAGCCGTACTGGTCCTTGCACGGGCTGCCCTGCCCGGCCGTCGACAGCCCGGCCAGCCCGCACTTCTGGATCGTGCCGATGAACACGCCGCTGTCGTTGCCGCCGATCGTCATCGTGACCAGGTCGGTGCCGCGGGTGAGCGCGTCGAGCTGCGGCGGCACGTTCGGGTACATCGCGGTGAAGAAGTCGGCGGTCTCCGCGCCTCCGCACGTGACGTCGACGAGGCGGGCGCCGATGCGGCCGGCGACCACGTGCGGGTAGTTGAGGCTGGAGCGCAGGCAGTCGGCCGGCGCGGTGGGGTCGGGCGGCAGCACCCCGGACGCGGCGCTGTAGGAGTCGCCGAGCGCGACGTAGCGCGGTGCCCGGTCCGCGGCCTGCGACGCCGGCACCACGACGACGACGGCCAGGGCCGCCAGGGCGGTCCCCACGGTCACGAACAGGCGCTTGCTCACTGCGGTCTCCTCACGCGGGACTTCTCTCGTGGGGTCTAACGGCGGAGCCGCCGGGAGGTTAGGCCCGGGTCAGGAGCCGTCGGCGAGCACGGCCGGGGCCGCGGCCTGCCAGCGCTCGCGCCAGTCGCCGATCGGCGTCACGCCGGCGCGATCCAGGGCGGCGTGACCGAGCACGCTGTACGCCGGCCGGGGCGCCGGCCGCACGAACGCGTCGCTCGTGGTCGGCGTGACGGCGGCCGGGTCCAGGCCCGCCGACTCCACCACGGCCCGGGCCAGCTCGAACCACGAGCACTGCCCCGACGAGGTCGCGTGGTAGGTGCCGGCGGGGGCGTCGGCCTCCACCAGCCGCACCACCAGGTCGGCGACGTCGGCGGTCCAGGTGGGTTGCCCGACCTGGTCGTCCACGACGCTGACGGCGCCGCGCTCGCGGGTCAGTCGTGCGATCGTCTTGGGGAAGCAGCCGCCGTGGGCGCCGTACAGCCAGGCCGTCCGGACCACGAGATGGCGGTCGGGCAGGGCCGCCCGCACGGCCTCCTCGCCGGCTGCCTTGGTGCGGCCGTAGGCCGAGGGCGGCGAGGTGGGCGCGTCCTCGGCGTAGGGCGAGGTGGCGCCGCCGTCGAAGACGTAGTCAGTGCTGATCTGGACCATCCGGCCGCCGGTCTCGGCGACCGCGCGGGCCAGGATGTCGGGCACGACACCGTTGACCTCGAGGGCCTCGGACTCGTGCGTCTCCGCGTCGTCGACGGCGGTCCAGGCCGCGCAGTTGACGACCACGTCGTGACCCTCGACCGCGGCGCGCACCGCGGCGGGGTCGTGCAGGTCGAGGTCGGAGCGAACGGTGGCCGTGACGTCCGCGCCGCGCGAGCGCAGCAGCGCGACGAGGTCGGTGCCGAGCATTCCCGCCGAGCCGGTGACGAGCCAACGCACGTCGATCCCCCTTTTCCTGTCGCCTGAGAGCGGGCCCTACCCTAACGGCATGGAGATCCGTGAGCTGAAGGTCGGGGACGCCTACGAGGTGACCCCGAAGATCCTGGGTGACAGCCGCGGCGCGTTCCTCGAGTGGTTCCGCGCCGACCGGCTCCAGGAGGCCACCGGCCGCCGGCTCGACCTGCGGCAGGCCAACGCCTCGATCTCCTCGGCCGGCGCGATCCGCGGCGTCCACTTCGCCGACGTGCCGCCGAGCCAGGCGAAGTACGTCACCTGCCCCAAGGGCGCCCTGCTCGACGTGGTCGTCGACATCCGGGTGGGCTCCCCCACCTTCGGCGCCTGGGACGCGGTGCTCCTCGACGACGTCGACCGGCGCGGCGTCTTCGTCTCCGAGGGTCTCGGGCACGCCTTCATGGCGCTCGAGGACGACACGATGATCAGCTACCTGTGCACCGCGCCCTACACGCCGGCGCGCGAGCACGGGGTGCACCCCCTCGACCCGGCCGTCGGCATCGAGTGGCCGACCACCGGTCGCGACGGCGCCGAGCTGGCGCCGCTGCTGTCGGCCAAGGACGCCGAGGCCCCCAGCCTCGACGAGGCCGCCGCGCAGGGCCTGCTGCCGACGTACGACGCCGTGCAGTCGTTCCTCGCCTCGCTGCGCGACTGACCTCGATACGACGCGACGTTCCGGTCGTTTCAAGGCCACCGGGACAACAGGATCGTCGCGTCGTATCCGGAACAGGACGTCAGGACCGAGCGGCCGCGGCCTGCTCCGTCTCGCGCTTCTCGAGGCGGCGCGGGCTCAGGAAGATCCACCGGCGGATCGCCCAGAACCGGGCCGCCGTGCCGAGGCCGAGACCCACGACGTTGGCGGCGATGTTGTCCGACAGCGGGTCGGTCAGGCCGAGGACGTAGCGGGTGAAGGCCAGGCAGCCGAGCGGGATCGCCATCGACAGCACGTTGATGGCGAAGAACGCGACGCGTCCGCCGGCCGGGCCGACGGCCTCACGGTGCCGGAAGGCCCACGACCGGCTGCCGCGGTAGCTCACGACCATGCCGACGAGGTTGGCCAGCACGAACGCCAGCAGCGGCTGGTCGTTGAGCGGCCCCGGTCCCCCGAAGTAGCCGTGGACCAGGGCGTTGAAGAGGACCAGGGCGACCAAGGTGGCCACCCCGCCGACGGTGAGGAACTTGGAGGCCTCGGCCGCGAACCGTTGCAGCCGTCGACCCATGCCGTTCAGCCTAGTTGGTCACTCCACAGGCAGGCCGCGGCCCCGCGCGATCAGCATGCGCTGCACCTCCGAGGTGCCCTCGCCGATCTCGAGGACCTTGGCGTCGCGGTAGAACCGCGCGACCGGGTACTCCTCCATGAAGCCGTAACCGCCGAACACCTGGGTCGCGATCCGGGTGGCGGTCACCGCCGACTCGGTGGAGTAGAGCTTGGCGATCGCCGCCGCCTGCTTGAACTCCTTCATCGGCCGGCCGGCGTCCTTCATGGCGGCCGCCTTGTAGGTGAGCAGGCGCGAGGCCTCGAGCATCACCTCGAGGTCGGCGATCTGGAAGGCGACGCCCTGCTTGGAGCCGATCGGTACGCCGAAGGTGGTGCGCTCGCCGGCGTACTGCAGGCTCATGTCGAGGCAGGCCTGGATGCAGCCGACCGCCAGCGCCGCGATGGCGACCCGGCCGTCGTCGAGCGTGGCGAGGAACTGGGCGAAGCCACGGCCGCGCTCGCCGAGCAGGTTGGCCTCGGGCACACGCGCGTCGGTGAACGTCAACGGGTGGGTGTCGGAGGCGTGCCAGCCGAGCTTGTCGTAGGCCGGCTCGGCGGTGAAGCCGGGCGTCCCGGCGGGCAGCAGGATCGTGCTGATCTCCGCCTTGGACGTGGTGGTCGAGCCGGTCGAGACCTCGCGGGTGCCGGTGCGGGCGGTGACCGTCACGACCGAGGTGATGTCGGAGCCGGAGTTGGTGATGAACTGCTTGGAGCCGTTGACCACCCACTCGCCGTCGACGAGCTCGGCCTTGGTCTTGGTGGCGCCCGCGTCGGAGCCTGCGCCCGGCTCGGTGAGACCGAAGCCGGCGAGCGTGCGGCCGGCCACCAGGTCGGGCAGCCAGGTCTGCTTCTGCTCCTCGGTGCCGAAGGTGAGGATCGGGTTGATGCCCAGGCCGACGGCCGCCTCGAGCGTGATGCCCATCGACTGGTCGACCCGGCCGATCTCCTCGATGGCCAGGCACAGCGAGGTGAAGCCGCCCTCCTCGCCGGTGAGCCCGGCGCCGCCGTACTCCTCCGGCGCGGTGAGCCCGAACAGCCCGAGGGAGCCCATCTTCTGAACGACGTCGGAGGGGAAGTGGTGCTTGCGGTCCCACTCGGCGGCGTGCGGTGCGATCTCCGCCTCGGCGAACTCGCGGACGCTGCGGCGGAATGCCTCGTGCTCGGCGGACAGCTCGTAGCTCATGGATGCTCCCTGGATGGTTCGGCCTTACGCTTACGTCAACGTAAGCAACGGTAGGTCGCTTCCGCTACGGAAGGGCAAGTCGATGACCCAGCAGACCTGGACGATCACCCAGCTCGCCGAGGACCACGACGTCACGCTGCGCACCCTGCGGCACTACGAGGACGTCGGCCTGCTCTCCCCCGAGCGCCGCGGCACCACCCGGGTGTTCCACCAGCGCGACCGGATCCGGCTGCGGCTGATCCTGCGTGGCAAGCGGCTCGGGTTCACGCTGCCGGAGATCGCCACGATCGTGGACATGTACGACGACCAGCCGGGCGAGGCCGGTCAGCTGCGCTACCTGCTCGACCAGATCGAGGTACGGCGGGCGGAGCTGGCCCAGCGGCGTCGCGACATCGACGACACCCTCGACGAGCTGGCCGAGGTGGAGGCGCGCTGCCGCGACGACCTGGCCCAGCTGGACTGACCCGGTCGACCGGGCCGACGGCTAGTCCGCCGTCGCCTCCGGCGGGAAGGTGCACTCCACGAGCGCACGGAGCTCGCCGGCGGCGGCGAAGTGCTCCGGGGCACGCATCGCGATCAGCACGGTGAGCAGCATGCCGTGCGCGATGAAGTCGCGGACCTGGTCCTCGGTCATCCCGCTGCCGCGCAGCAGCCCGTGGATCTCCCCCATCCGGGCGCGCGCCCGGGCCCCGATCTGGGGGTTGTCACCCGCGGCGAAGCCGTGCAGCAGCACCAGCATGGAGGCCCGGTCCTGGAGCAGGTCGGTGTAGGCCGCGCCCAGCCGCTCGCGGTCCTCCTCGCTCTCGGGGTCGAACGCGCCGTCGGCGAGCACCTCGGCGAAGGCGTCGAAGATCCGCTGGGCCGCGCGCTCGAACGTCTCGAGGAAGAGGTCCTGCTTGGACCCGAAGATCCGCACGACGTAGGGCTGTGAGACGCCGGCCTCCCGCGCGACGGCGTCGGTGCTGGTGCCGGCGAAGCCGGTGCGGCCGAAGGACCGCGTGGCGGCGTCGAGCACGAGCTGACGGCGCTCGTCGGCGCGCATCCGGGTCGGGGTCGGGGCAGCCATGCGGAAGAGATTATCAGTTGATTACTTCAAGGCTTGACTGGGCATCGATCGATTACTTAGCCTCAGAGCCATAAGTAATCATTCGATGCCTTCAAGGAGTGCTGATGACCACCACGGTCTCCCCCTCACCGGTGGTCCCGGCCACCGACGTCCCGCCGCGCGCCCAGGCCGCCGGCCGCCGCGTGCCGGTCTGGCTCGTGCTCGTCGCCACCTCGCTGCCGATGTTCATGGCCACCCTCGACAACCTCGTCATGACCACGGCGCTGCCGGTGGTCCAGGCCGACCTCGGCGCGACCGTCGGCCAGCTGGCGTGGTTCGTGAACGCCTACACGCTGGCCTTCGCGACCTTCATGCTCCCCGCCGCCACGCTCGGTGACCGGCTCGGCAGGCGCCGGGTGATGCTCGCCGGTCTCGTCGTCTTCACGCTGGCCTCGGTCGCCTCCGCGCTCAGCGACAGCGCGGCGGCGCTCATCGCGGCCCGGGCCGTGCAGGGCCTCGGCGCCGCGGCGATCATGCCGCTCTCCCTCACCCTGCTGGCGGCCGCCGTCCCGCCGAGCCGTCGACCGATGGCGATCGGCATCTGGGGCGGCGTCTCCGGGCTCGGCGTCGCCCTCGGCCCGGTCATCGGCGGCGCCGTCGTCGAGGGCGTCAGCTGGCAGGCCATCTTCTGGCTCAACGTCCCGGTCGCCCTGGTCGCGCTCCCCCTGCTGCGGCTGACGGTCGCCGAGTCGCGCGGCCTGCCCCAGCGGCTCGACCTCGTCGGCACGACCCTGCTCGGCGGCGCGGTCTTCGTCGGCGTGTGGGGCATCGTGCACGGCAACGACGACGGCTGGTCGTCGGCCGGGGTGCTCGGCTCCCTCGTCGCCGGCGCGCTGCTCGTCCCGGCGTACGTCGCCTGGGCCCGCGGCCGTGCCCACGCCGTCCTGCCGCTGCGACTGTTCTCCTCGCGCGGCTTCAGCGCCGCCAACGCGCTCGGGCTCTTCTTCACCCTCGGCATGTTCGGCGCGGTCTTCCTGCTCTCGCAGTACCTCCAGATCGTGATGGGCTACGACCCGCTCGAGGCGGGCGTGCGCACGCTGCCGTGGACCGCGGCGCCGATGCTGGTCGCCCCGCTCGCCGGGATGCTCGCGCCGCGCACCGGGCTGCGGGCGCTGCTCGTCCCCGGCCTGCTGCTCCAGTCGGCGTCGCTGGCCTGGCTCGCGCTGCTCGCCGAGGGCACCCCGACGTACGCCGACCTGGTGCCAGCCCTGGTGATGGCCGGTGTCGGCATGGGCCTGACGTTCGCGCCGAGCGCGACCGCGGTGCTCGACGGGCTGCCCGACTCCGACTTCGGCACGGCGAGCTCGGCGAACTCCACGATCCGCGAGTTCGGCGTCGCGCTCGGCGTCGCCGTGCTCACCGCGGTCTTCCTCGGCCGCGGAGGCACTCTCACCCCGGACGGCTACGACGGGGCGATCGGCCCGGCGCTGCTCGTCGGCGCGGTGTCGGTGGCGGTCGGCGTGGTCGCGGCGCTTTTCGCGCCGGGTCGCACCCGCTCCTGAC
>Ga0247818_10003170_pt1 | contig 10618 bp, 7 predicted proteins | sample 13C_Glucose_Day1_FD_192424 | JGI IMG/M metagenome (GOLD analysis project Ga0247818, IMG submission 192424) | Soil microbial communities from agricultural site in Penn Yan, New York, United States - 13C_Glucose_Day1 | ecosystem: Environmental > Terrestrial > Soil > Agricultural land | place: USA...
GTTCCTGGCCGGGGGTGGCGCGGGCGGGTGCGTCGGCTTGGGTGGCGGTGCCGGGTTCCCGGCGGTCGCGGGGCGTGCCGTAGGTGGCGTCCGGTGTGCGTGACCGGGTGCCGTCCCCGTCCTCGCGGGAGCTCTCGCGGCCCGGTGGGTCGTCGCTCTCCCCGGCCTCCTCGGTGTCGCCTTCTTCCGCTTCCTCGGTGTCCCCGTCCTCCCCTGGGCTCTCGTCCGGGTCGGGCTCCTCCGGGCCTTCGTCGGCCTGCAGTTCGAAGGCCTGCACCGCGCTGCCTTCCAGGGCGGCCCGGGTGTAGGCGGCCCAGGTCTGGGCGGGGGCTCCGCCGCCGTTCATGCGGGCGAGGCCGAGGGCTCCGTAGAGCGGTTTCTGGACGCCGGTTTCGGGGTCCTGGCCCATGACGGCGATGACGGTGGCGAGGTCGGGGGTGTATCCGGCGAACCAGGCGGCCCTGTCCTCCTCGGCGGTGCCCGTCTTGCCCGCCGCGGGGCGGCCTGCGGCGAGGGCGGCGGTGCCGGTGCCGCCGTCGACGACGCTCCGCAGGACGGAGGTGATGGTGTCGGCGGCTTCGCGGCTGATGGCCTGCCGGGTCTTCCGTGCGGGGAGGTCCAGTTCGGTGCCGTCCTTGCTGATCTTGGCGACGAGCGTGTGGGGGCGCTGTCTGCCGTGGTCGGCGAGGGTGGCGTAGGCCGAGGCCATGTCGACGGCGCTGGCGGTGGCGGGGCCGAGCGCGATGGAGGGGGAGGCCGTGAGGTCGGGGGTGTTCCGGGGGATGCCGAGGGCGATCGCGGTGTCCTTGACCTCCTGGGGGCCGACGTCCTGGGCCATCTGGGCGTAGACGGCGTTGACGGATTTGTCGGTGGCCTCGCGGACGGTGATGGAGCCGTAGTCGACGTCGTCCTCGTTGGCGGGGGAGTAGCCGGTGGATCCGGTGGAGCTCTGGACGGTGCGTTCGTTGGTGCCGTCGTAGCGGGTGTTGGGGGTGATGGCCCGGTCCTTCTGGGTGGTGGACCCGTTGGCGAGGGCGGCGGCGAGGACGAACGGTTTGAAGGTGGATCCGACCTGGTAGTCGCGGCGGGTCGCGTTGTTGACGAACTGCTTGGTGTAGTCGATTCCGCCGTAGAGGGCGACGACGTGTCCGGTGGCGGGGTCGATGGAGGCCCCTCCGGCGCGGACGTTGCGGTCGGCTGCGCGGTCGTCGCTGGTCTTGGAGAGGACGTTGTCCTTGACGGCTTCGACGAGGGCGTCCTGCTTCTTCTGCTGGAGTGTGGTGGTGATGCGGTAGCCGCCGGTGGCGAGGGTGTCCGCGTCGATGATCTTGTTCGCGCTGAGGTAGTCCTCGACCGCCTGGACGATGTAGCCGCGCTGTCCGGAGAGTGCGGTGGCGGGCTTGGCCTTGTCGGGGACGGGGAAGGTCATCGCGTCGCGGTCGGCGGCGCTGAGCCAGTCGTGCTCGACCATCCCGTCGAGTACGTAGTCCCAGCGGGCGAGGACGGCTTTCTTGTTCTCGGGGTGGGCGACGACGTCGTACGAGCTGGGGGCGTTGAGCAGGGAGGCGAGGTAGGCGCCCTCGCCGGTGTCGAGGTCCTCCACGTCCTTGCCGTAGTAGGCGTGGGAGGCGGCCTGGATGCCGTAGGCGTTGCGTCCGAAGTAGCTGGTGTTGAGGTAGCCCTCGAGGATCTCGTCCTTGCTCTTCTCGCGGTCGAGCTTGATGGAGATGAAGAACTCCTTGGCCTTGCGGATGACCGTCTGTTCCTGGCCGAGGTAGTAGTTCTTGACGTACTGCTGGGTGATGGTGGAACCGCCCTGCCTGCCCTTGCCGGTGACGGTGTTCCAGCCGGCGCGGAGGGTGGCCTTGATGTCGATGGCGTCCTCGGAGTAGAAATCCCGGTCCTCGGCGGCGAGTACGGCGTGCTGGATGGTGGGGGGAATGCGGTCCAGCGGGATCTTCTCGCGGTTGATCTCGCCGTCCCGGGCGATGACGGTCTTCCCGTCCGCGTACACGTAGACGTTGGCCTCTGCGGTCGCGGCGGCGTTGGCGGCGGGGATGTCGATCATCTGGTAGCCGGCGATGAAGCCGCCGACGAGGAGGAGGGCGAGGAGGAGGACGCCGCCGAGGACCATGCGCCAGGTGGGGATGATCCGGCGCCAGCCGGTGCGCTTGGGCCGCTTGGGGCGTTTTGCGCGCCCCTTGGTGGCTGTTGCGCCGTCCGGGCGCTCGGGGTCGGGGGCGGAGGCCGCGGTCGAGGCGTCCCGGGGGGCCCAGCCTTGAGGGGGCTGCTGACCAGGGTCTCCGCCGTGCTGCGGTGGCTCGTGGTTCATGAGTGGGAGGCTCCTCGACTGCGGATGATTATCCCATAGTGCACTTTTCGGACGGATAACCCTCGGAACCAGCGCAGCGGAAATGGGGTCGCGGCGCCGATGAGCCGTCGACTAGGGTCGTGCGCTTTGGGCCAGGAGAGGGGGGCGGGGTGCGGCTCTATGCCGTGGTGGCGGCCGGGGGGTTCCGGCGGCACGCCACATACCGGGTGGCCACGCTCGCGGGGGTGTTCACCAACACCGTCTTCGGTTTCATCATGGCGTACACCTACATCGCCCTGTGGGACGAGCGTCCGCACCTCGGCGGGTACGACATGTCGCAGGCGCTTACCTATGTGTGGCTGGGTCAGGCCCTGCTGATGACCTGCGCGATGATGGGCGGCGGCTTCGAGGACGAGCTGATGGAGCGGATCCGTACGGGCGACATCGCGGTCGATCTGTACCGGCCCGCCGATCTGCAGCTGTGGTGGATGGCGGGGGACCTGGGGCGGGCCGCGTTCCATCTGCTGGGCCGCGGGATCGTGCCGATGGTGCTGGGTGCGATGGCCTTCGATCTGGCGCTGCCGGGCTCCCCGTGGACCTGGCTCGCGTTCCTGGTGTCGGTGGCGCTGGGGGTGGTGGTGAGCTTCGCGGTGCGTTTCCTGGTGGCGCTGTCGGCCTTCTGGCTGATGGACGGGGCGGGCGCGATGCAGATCGCCTGGCTGGCGGGGCTGTTCTTCTCCGGGATGCTGCTGCCCCTGAACCTGTTCCCCGGCGTCCTCGGTGACGTGGCCCGCGCACTGCCGTGGTCCTCCCTGTTGCAGGTGCCGGCCGATGTGTTCCTCGGTACGTACGCGGGCTGGGACCTGGCCGGGGCGTACGCCTTCCAGGCCGGCTGGGCGGTGGTGCTGCTGCTCGCGGGGCGGCTCCTGCAGTCGGTGGCGACCAGGAGGGTGGTGGTCCAGGGTGGCTGAGGCCGGGGTGGAGGGTGCCGTCGCCGCGGAGTCGGGGATCGTCTTCGCCGAGCGTTCGCGGGTGGTCGAGGGGGTGCGGGCGTACGGGCTGATCGTGGCGATGTGGCTGCGTTCGACGATGGCGTACCGCGCGTCGTTCGTGATGACGGCCGTGGGGAACTTCGTGGCGACGGGCTTCGACTTCGTCACGATCATGCTGATGTTCACGCACGTCGACGTGCTGGGCGGCTTCACACTGCCGGAGATCGCACTGCTGTACGGGGCGTCGGCGACCGCGTTCGGGCTGGCCGACCTGGTGCTGGGGTCGATGGACCGGCTGGGGCGGCGGGTGCGGGACGGGACGCTGGACACCCTGCTGGTGCGTCCGGTGCCGGTGCTGGCGCAGGTGGCCGCCGACCGGTTCGCGCTGCGGAGGCTCGGCCGGATCACGCAGGGGCTGCTGGTGCTGGGCTATGCGCTGCTGGTGCTGGACATCGAGTGGACGCCGTTGAAGGTCGCGATGCTGCCGATGATGGTGCTGAGCGGGGCGGCCGTGTTCGGGGCGGTGTTCGTGGTCGGGGCGGCGTTCCAGTTCTTCGCGCAGGACGCGTCCGAGGTGCAGAACGCGTTCACGTACGGCGGGACGACGTTGCTGCAGTATCCGCCGTCGGTGTTCGCGAAGGACCTGGTGCGCGGGGTGACGTTCGTGGTGCCGCTGGCGTTCGTGAGCTGGCTGCCGGCCCTGTACGTGCTGGGCCGGGACTACCCGCTGGATCTGCCGCGGTGGGTGGCGTTCCTGCCGCCGCTGGTGGCGGTGGGGTGCTGGGTGCTTGCGGGACTGGCGTGGCGGGTGGGGCTTCGGTCCTACCGCAGTACGGGAAGCTGAGGAGTGGGCGTGGACGAGATGGACTTCATCGAGCTCGACGGCGTCGAGAAGGTCTTCGACGTGCGCCGCAAGACGGGTTTCATGCGCCGGGAGCGGCGCGAGGTGCGGGCGGTGGACGGGATCAGTTTCCGGGTGCCGCGCGGGGAGATGGTCGGTTACATCGGGCCGAACGGGGCGGGCAAGTCGACGACGATCAAGATGCTGACGGGCATCCTCACGCCGAGCGGGGGCCGGTTGCGGGTCGCGGGGATCGATCCGGCCCGGGAGCGTACGAAGCTGGCGCACCGGATCGGTGTGGTGTTCGGGCAGCGTACGACGCTGTGGTGGGACCTTCCGTTGCGTGATTCCTACCGGCTGATGCACCGGATGTACCGCATCCCGGACGCCCGCTTCCGGGAGAATCTGGACCGCTGCGTCGAACTGCTCGATCTGGGCGCCCTGTTGGAGGTGCCGGTGCGGCAGCTGTCGCTGGGGCAGCGGATGCGGGGTGACATCGCGGCGGCGTTGCTGCACGACCCGGAGGTGCTGTACCTCGACGAGCCGACGATCGGGCTCGACGTGATCTCCAAGGCCAAGGTGCGTGGCTTCCTGCGGGACTTGAACGCGGAGCGGTCGACGACGGTGCTGCTGACCACGCACGACCTGACCGACATCGAGCAGTTGTGCAAGCGGGTGATGGTGATCGACCACGGCCGTCTGGTGTACGACGGGGCGCTCGCCGGGCTGCACGAGGTGGGGCGGAGCGAACGCACGCTGGTCGTGGATCTGGAGCGTGAGATGCCCCCGATCGAGCTGGGGCCGGAGGCTTCGGCGCGGGTGGTGAAGGTGGAGGGGCCGCGGCAGTGGCTGGCGTTCCCCGCGGCGGGGTCGGCGGCGCCGCTGGTGGCGCGGATCGCCGCGGAGTATCCGCTGGTCGATCTGTCGGTGCGGGAGCCGGACATCGAGTCCGTGATCGCGAAGATGTACGTGTCGGATTCGGGTCTCTAGGCCCGTTCCGCGATCGCTCTATAGGGTGCGCGGTATGACAAGTGAAAACCCGGACATGCGTGCCTCCGACGCGGAGCGGGAGCGGATCGCGGAGACGCTGCGGGAGGCCGTGGCCGAGGGCCGGCTGGAGATGGACGAGTTCGAGCAACGGCTCGACGCGACGTACCGGGCGCGGACGCACGGGGAGTTGGAGCCGCTCGTGCGTGATCTTCCGGCGCCGGCCCGGCCGGTGACCGGGGAGGTTTCGGCGGGGGGTTCGTCCACCGACTGGCCGGCGCGAATCGGTGGCAGCGCCACGTCCTCGGGCGGCTTCGCCTTCTGGGGCGGGTTCAGCCGGAAGGGCCACTGGACGGTGGGCCCGAGGTTCACGGCGTTCGCGATGTGGGGCGGCGGCGAGATCGATCTGCGCGAGGCCCGTTTCGCGGAGCGTGAGGTGGTGATCCGCTGCTTCACGATCATGGGCGGTATCCAGGTGACCGTGCCGCCGGACCTCGATGTGCAGGTGCGGGGTCTCGGCCTGATGGGCGGCTTCGGGGAGCATTCCAAGCTCGACGACGATCCGGAACCGGCGCCGGGTTCACCGCGGGTGCGGGTCACGGGGTTCGCGCTGATGGGCGGGGTCGGTGTGGAGCGCAAGCGGAGCAAGGCGCAGAAGCGGCGGCTCCAGGAGCAGGAGCGGCTGCGCTTGCAGAACCCGGACTCGGGGGACGGGCGCAAGGAGCTCGGCTGAGCGGGACCGTCCGGCGCTCTTCGGTGCACGGCCCCGGCCGCCCTGTACGGAACGGCCGGGGCGGGTCAGGTCAGAACACGTCGGCCTTCGGGGTGCCCTCGACCGCGGCGAGGTCGATGGCCTGGGCCATAGCGCGGTATCCGGCGTCGTTGAAGTGCAGCCGGTCGCCGGAGTCGTACTCGGGCAGGATGCGGTCGGGTGCGTAGGGGTCGCGTACGGCGCGGTCGAAGTCGATGAAGGCGTCGTAGATCCCGCCGGACCTGATCTCGTCGTTGACGGCCAGGCGTACGGCGTTGCGTTCCGGTGTCCAGGTCGGGTAGCCCCGGAAGGGCGTCAGCGTCGCGCCGACGACCCGCAGTCCCCGGGCGTGCGCGCGTTCGGTGAGGGCGCGGAGCCCGGCCGTGATGCGCTGGGGGTCGGTCTCCTGGGGGCTCTGCTGCACGTCGTTGATGCCCAGCGCGATGATCACGGTCTTCGCTCCGGCGACGGAGAGCACGTCCCGTTCGAAGCGGTTGGCCGCGCCGGGGCCGCCGATGTTCTGTACGCCGCCGCGGGTGAGCGGACTGTCGCGCAGGAGGCGGTTGCCCGCGATGCCCTGGTTGGCGACCCCGTAGCGGTGCCCCAGCCGGTCGGCGAGGAGGTCCGGCCAGCGGGAGTCGGCGTCGGTGGTGGAGCCGCTGCCGGCGGTGAGTGAGTCGCCGATGGCGACGATCGCGCCGGGTGACGCCTCGTTGCGGACGTCGACGGCGGTGAGGTAGCGCCAGCGGGTGGTGCTCCAGGTGCCGTCGGCGTCGGCCAGGTAGGACGTCTGGTGGGTGTTGGGGTGCTGGGTGACGGGCCCGGCGGCGTACGGGGTGCGCAGGGTGACTTCCAGGTCGGCGTCGGGGGCGACGGGGACGATCACGGGGTCGCTGACGACCTGTCGGCCCGCGGCGACCGTGACGGTCGGCAGGCCGCGGAAGGTGACCGGCCTCGTGTTGACGGCGGCCTGGTCGATGACGAGCGGTGCGGCGCCGAAGAGGTTGGACAGGGTGATGCGGGCGGCGTCGCCACCGATGCTGGTGTGCACGATGTTGCGGATGGTGCGTCCGGGGTAGCCCTGGGCGGCGTCCGGCTCGGCGCTGACGGGGGCTCCGGTCCAGGTGACGACCCAGGTGCCGGTGGAGTGGGCCGGTGCGGCCTGGTTGCGGGCCGCCGCGTGGTTCTCGGTTCCGGTGAGCGGTGTCTGCCGCTGCCCGGTGATCAGCGAGGTTCCGAACGCGACGGCGGCGGCGAGCGCGGCGGTGCCTGCCACGAGGGCGATGAGCAGGGCATACCCCTGGCGCCTGGGCATCTGTGGTGTTTCTCCTTGCAATGTTCGACCCGGTGTTCGGGTTGCTTTCATGATGCGACAGGCCCCGGGGAACTCGACGTGCGGCCCAGGAGTAGGTGAGGTAGGGACAATGCGTACGGCACGGCGTGACGCGTACGCGGACGGGTGGAGCGGATGGAACAGGACGCGGGACAGGGAACGACCGTGGGGGCCGGGCCTCCGGACGGGCAGAGGCCGAGGCCGTCGGCCGGCGGGTTCGCGTACACCGCCGCCGACGAGGAGAAGCGGCGCGGTGTGCGCCGTATGAAGACCACCGCCACGGGTCTGCTCCTGCTCGTCGCGCTCGTGTACGTCCTCGCCACCTGGGCGGAGAACGCGGGGGTAAGCGGCTGGCCGGGCTACGTCGCGGCGGCTGCCGAGGCTGGAATGGTGGGTGCGCTGGCGGACTGGTTCGCCGTCACGGCGCTCTTCCGGCGTCCGCTCGGCCTGCCCATCCCCCACACCGCCATCATTCCCAACAAGAAGGACCAGTTGGGAGAGTCACTCGGTTCCTTCGTGGGCGAGAATTTTCTCTCCGGAGACGTCGTTCGTGACCGAATTCACGCGCTGGGTGTCGGTGCCCGGCTCGGGACGTGGCTGGCCGAGCCCGCTCACGCGGACCGGGTGACCGCCGAGTTGGCGACCGCGTTGCGCGGTGCGCTGACCGTGCTGCGGGATGCAGACGTGCAGGCCGTCGTCGGGGAGGCGATCACACGGCGGGCCGACGCGGTGGAAGTCGGCCCGGGCATGGGCAAGATGCTCGAGAAGGTCGTCGCGGACGGCGGTCACCGCAGGGTCGTCGACCTCGTCTGCGTACGGGCGCACGACTGGCTGGTGCTGCACGGTGACTCCGTGATGGACGCGGTGCAGGGCGGCGCGCCGGGCTGGACGCCCAGGTTCGTGGACAAGCGGGTGGGGGAGCGGGTCTACAAGGAGCTGCTGCGCTTCGTCACGGAGATGCGGGACATGCCGGGCCATCCGGCGCGCGGTTCGATCGACACGTTCCTCACGGACTTCGCGGCCGACCTCCAGACGGACAGGGACACCCGGGCCCGGGTCGAGCGGCTGAAGTCGGAGATCCTGGGGCGCCGGGAGGTCCAGGACGTCATCGCGTCCGCCTGGTCGTCCGTCCGCGCGATGATCATGGCGGCGGCCGAGGACGAGCGCAGCGAACTGCGGCTGCGGGCCAGGGCCTCGCTGATCTCGCTGGGTGCGAGGCTCGCCACCGACGAGCGGCTCCAGAACAAGCTGGAGGGCTGGCTGGAGGACGCCGCGGCGTACGTCGTCACGACGTACCGGACGGAGATCACGTCACTGATCAGCGACACGGTGGCCGGCTGGGACGCGCAGCAGACGTCCCGGAAGATCGAGGCGCACATCGGCCGTGATCTGCAGTTCATCCGGATCAACGGAACGGTGGTGGGTGCGCTGGCGGGTCTGGTGATCTATTCGGTGTCACGGGCGCTCGGCGGCTGACCTCCTCCGCCGGCGGCGGAGTGGACCGGCGCGGTGCGGAGGGGACGCCGGCCGGGCGCATTCCGGCGCGCCCCGGAGCGCACGCCGGTGCGGACCGGAGGCGTGCCTGTCCTGTCGTACGGGCACGCCCCCGGGTCACGCGGGGAGTTGCTCTTCAGTACGCACCCCGCGGCGCCCGTGTTCAATCCCCGGGCACGGACTTTCTCAAGAGGCGCGCCGGGGGCACGAGGTTCTCAGGAGGCGCGACGGGTGACGGCCCATGAGGCGGCGGCGAGGCCTCCCGCGACGGTGAACACCGAGGGCCAGGCGCCGACCTTCTTGGCGAGCGGGTGCGAGCCGGCGAACGCGGCGACGTAGGCGAGGGTGAGGCCGGTGGCGGCCTTGGCGCCGGACTGCCGGTTCCACTCGTAGGCCGCGACCGATCCTGCGGCGGCCAGGGCCACGCCGCCCAGGGGGCGCTTTCCGGTCCAGCGTGCGATCGCGTATCCGCCGACGAGACCGCTCGCCGCCACCGCCGCTGCCGGTACCTTCGCCATGTCCGCCACCTTCGCTCTCCTGCGTACCCCGTGTCCGAGATTACGAGGATAGGCCGACCCGGGGCGGGCCGGCCGACCGGCCTCGTGAAGGTCCCCGGGCGCGCCGGCCGGCCTCGTGAAGGTCCCCGGGCGCGCCGGTCGGTGGGCCCGGGGACCTGGGCGGCGCGTCAGTCGGTGCCGAACTCCATCGCGGCGCGGTCCAGCAGCTCGTCGTCGCCGGAGACCTCGCCGCGGGAGGCGATGGCCTGGGCGCCGCCCTCGGGCATGGTGCCGATCAGGCCGGTCGCAGCCGCCTGCGCGGCACCGATCAGGGAGGCCTGGGACGTGCCGACGAGGCCGAGGCCGGCGAACTGCTCCAGCCGGGCGCGCGAGTCGGCGATGTCGAGGTTGCGCATGGTGAGCTGGCCGATCCGGTCCACCGGGCCGAACGCCGAGTCCTCGGTGCGCTCCATGGAGAGCTTGTCCGGGTGGTAGCTGAACGCGGGGCCGGTGGTGTCGAGGATCGAGTAGTCCTCACCGCGCCGCAGCCGCAGGGTGACCTCGCCGGTGACGGCCGAGCCGACCCAGCGCTGGAGCGACTCACGGACCATCAGGGCCTGCGGGTCCAGCCAGCGGCCCTCGTACATGAGCCGGCCGAGGCGCCGTCCCTCGTTGTGGTAGTGGGCGAGGGTGTCCTCGTTGTGGATGGCGTTCACGAGGCGCTCGTAGGCGGCGTGCAGGAGCGCCATGCCGGGCGCCTCGTAGATGCCGCGGCTCTTGGCCTCGATGATGCGGTTCTCGATCTGGTCCGACATGCCCAGGCCGTGCCGGCCGCCGATGGCGTTGGCCTCCATGACCAGGTCGACCGGGGTGGCGAACGTCTTCCCGTTGACCGTCACCGGGCGGCCCTGCTCGAAGCCGATCGTGACGTCCTCGGTCTCGATCTCGACCGAGGGGTCCCAGAAGCGGACGCCCATGATCGGGTCGACGGTCTCCACGCCGGTGTCGAGGTGCTCCAGCGTCTTGGCCTCGTGCGTGGCGCCCCAGATGTTGGCGTCGGTCGAGTAGGCCTTCTCGGTGCTGTCGCGGTAGGGCAGTCCGTGGGCCACCAGCCACTCCGACATCTCCTTGCGGCCACCGAGCTCGGTGACGAAGTCGGCGTCGAGCCACGGCTTGTAGATGCGCAGGTGGGGGTTGGCGAGGAGGCCGTAGCGGTAGAACCGCTCGATGTCGTTGCCCTTGAACGTCGAGCCGTCGCCCCAGATCTGGACGTCGTCCTCGAGCATCGCCCGGACCAGCAGGGTGCCGGTCACGGCGCGGCCGAGCGGCGTGGTGTTGAAGTAGCCGCGTCCGCCGGAGCGGATGTGGAACGCGCCGCACGCGAGTGCGGCCAGGCCCTCCTCGACCAGTGC
>Ga0247818_10003171_pt1 | contig 10616 bp, 4 predicted proteins | sample 13C_Glucose_Day1_FD_192424 | JGI IMG/M metagenome (GOLD analysis project Ga0247818, IMG submission 192424) | Soil microbial communities from agricultural site in Penn Yan, New York, United States - 13C_Glucose_Day1 | ecosystem: Environmental > Terrestrial > Soil > Agricultural land | place: USA...
CATGGGCCCCGGTGGACGAGGACCAGTGAACATCCCCGCCCTGGAAGCTCTGGAAGCAACCGCCGTCCTTCAGTCCACACGTCACGGCACCGGTACTGGTCCCGAGCGAAGGAGTATTGGCTGCCAGCGCCGCAATCAGAGGCGACGCAACGGCACTCTGGTCCGCAGCGTCTCCGAGCTCCTGATAGGAGAACCAGTAGCGCTTCGTCACGTTGTTGCTGGCCAGCACGACCAGGCCGGTGGTGCTGTTGACACTCTGCTTGCTGGTGGTGACATCGTTCATGTTGTCGGAGGCGCCGTCCTGGATGATCGGCGTGCCGCGTCCGTCCTCGAATGCCGGATCGTCCATGGACGCCGTCTTTTCGTAGATGGCGCCGGGGATGCCGGAGAAAGCGCAGCCACTGGCGTCGGTGCCGGGCGCCGTATGGAAGGCGTGCACCGTGTTGTTTTCTGTATCCAGGACGATCTGCGGCCGGGACACGCAGTCCCCGATTGTGGCGATCGTGGACACAGAGAACGAACCGGTTCCGGGCTTGAACACCAGCAGCTCCACCTGCGGCAGGCTCTGGTCCGTTTCGGAGTCGTTCAGGCCGGTTTTGACGGCGGCGAACACCCGGCCGGAGTTGTCGGACTGCAGCGTCTTGAGGTTCAGGTGATCGTCGGCGTATTTGGGGCCCTTGACCGCGTCCTGGACTTTCCACGAGGACGTGGCGGTGGGGCTGGTCCCGTCGGTGCGGGTAGCCCAGCGCACGGAGCCCGTGAGTTGGTCGCTCCACATGACGCCGATCTTGTCGCCGCCGTAGGACACGATCGCCGAAATGTCATCCGGCGCGAGGTTGGGGTTGGTGACGGGGATGACGAACGGTGAATTCCAGCTGGTCCCGCCTGCTGCGGAGCGGTTGACGTAGACGGTGTTGGTGAAGCCGCTGCCAGCGCTGCCGGTGACCTGTGTCCAGGTGGCCCAGATGGCTCCGGTGCTGTCCTGGGCGATGGTCATCGACTCGCTGCTGTTGTTCATGATCGTGGTCGGGAAGCCGCTGTCCAGGGTGAATTCTCCCCCGGAGTAGCTGTAGCGGTACAGCTTGGCGGGCTGTCCTGAGACCGACGGCGTCGACGTGGTGTCCCCGGACACCGTGACGACGTGCGAGGCGATGTACAGGTGCGTACCGTCCCAAAGTGTGTCCGCCAGCGTGTTGGGCCGGGTGTCATTCGTGAGGTCCGTGCTGACCCAGGTTTTCGAGTCAACGTCCAGCTGGTAAATCTGCCAGCCGGTGCCGGTGGTCCACATGTCGGCCCACCAGGATCCGTCGTGCCACCAGAGCTTGCTCTGCGGTTTGTCCGAGGTGGGCGGATTGCTCACACCGGCGTAGCTGTTGCCCGGATAGCCGTAGTCTTCGGCTGCGTTGGCGCTGGTGGAGATTCCCAGCAGGCCCCCGGCCGAAACCAGTGCTACTACTACGACTTTGCTGAGCCAGTTGGCGGTACGTTTCATGTTCATCGCCGTTTCTTTCATGCGTTTGATCGCCGTTTCCATGGTGGTCCTGCTGAGGTCTCCCGATGAGCGTGCAGCCAGCCACTCTTACCGGAAAAGAAAAAAGGTCCTTTTCTTTTTCTTGAGTTTTCATTTGTCTTTCATGGCGGAGAAAGAACTGTCATGGAATACGCGATATCCCCCCGGGTGCCAGTTGAACTGCACCCACAATCCCGTTCCCCCCTCACCCCAGCCACATCCGGAAACTCCGGTGTGCCTGCGGCGCACGCTGACTCTGGACCTCGCCCCAGCATCAGCGCACGCGTCCAGTATCATGACAAAAGCCCTGAAACTCAACGGAAAATGGCCACATATGTGCTGACCGAGTACACCGTTCCGGAATGTCTTGTGGTTCACGGGTAGGTCGTCCCCGGGACCCAAGTAGGCGCCCGGGGGTGTGCCAGTGATTGGAAAAAGGAAGCAAGTATTAGTCCCCCGGCACAATTTCGGGACCGGGGCGCCCATAATTCTGCTGGTGATCCGCCGCATTCACGCGCTCCCGCGCATTCGCCGTTCCAGAGTTCGGTAGGCTCGATGCAGACCAGCCCCACCACCGCCTGCGCCCAAAGGACTTTCCCATGACCGCTCGGACCATTGTTATCACCGGAGCCAGCGACGGCATTGGCGCGTCCGCGGCGCGGACTCTGGGCAAACGGGGGGAGCGGGTGGTCGTCGTCGGGCGTTCCGCGGAGAAGACCGAGCGGACCGCGAAGGAGATCGGCGCGGACTACTTCGTCAGCGACTTCGCGGAGCTGGCACAGGTGCGCCATCTCGCCGCGCAGCTGAAGGAGAAGTACCCGCGGATCGACGTCCTGGCCAACAACGCCGGCGGCATCATGGGCCAGCGCGGGCTCACCGTGGACGGCCACGAAAAGACTTTCCAGATCAACCATCTGGCCCCGTTCCTGCTCACCACCGAGCTGATGGACGTGCTCACCGCCAGCCGCGCCACCGTCATCAACACCTCCAGCGCGGCGAACGCGCTCTACGGCAAGCTGGACCTCAACGACCTCGAGACGGCCAACAAATACTCCGCCAACCGGGCCTACGGCAACGCCAAGCTGGAGAACATCCTCTTCACCGCGGAGCTGAACAACCGCTACCAAGCGGAAGGGATCTCGACGGCGGCGTTCCACCCCGGCGTTGTGGCCACCAATTTCGCCGCGGACACGACCAGCCCGTTCCGCTTCCTCTACCGGAGCTTCCTCAACCGGTTCATGCTGAGCCCCGAACAGGGCGCGGACACACTCGTGTGGCTCGCGACGGCCACGCCGGGACAGGACTGGATCTCGGGCGCCTACTACGCCAAGCGGGCGCTGGCAAAGGCCAACAAGCAGGCGTACGACTCGGAACTGGCCAGGGAGCTGTGGGAACGCAGCGCAGCGATGGTGGGCGCGGACCTCGACGAGCTGGACCGCCGGCAGTAACGACATGGCTCGTGCGTGGGAGCGTCGCCGCTAATCCCGCCGGACCTGAGGGAGCGTCGCCGTTAATCCCGCCGGACCTGAGGGAGCGTCGCCGGGGCTACCGCGCGGGGCCGGCCTCGTCGATCGCGGCCAGCGCGCTCTCGATTGCCCCGGCCAGCCCGCTGGCAGGGGCCGGCCTGGCGAACAAATAGCCCTGCAGGGAGTCGCAGCCGCGGTCCGTCAGGGACCGCGCCTGCGCCGGTGTTTCGACGCCCTGGGCCGTGACCTGCAGGCCCCGGGAGTGCGCGGCGTCGATCACGGTGCCCAAGACCGGCAGCTGTTCCGCGCCGGTCCTGATCATCGCCACCAGGGAGCGGTCGATCTTTACCCCGTCCAGCGGCAGCTCCTCAAGCCGGTCCGGGGACACGCAGCCCGCGCCGAAGTCATCCATCGCGATCCGCACCCCGGCCTGCCGCAACTGGCGCAGCTGGCCCAGCACCGCCGAGTCCGACTCCACGAACGCGCTCTCGGCCAGTTCCAGCATGAGCTGGCGCGGATCCATCCCGGCGGACGCCACAATCGAGAGCACCTCCGTGGCGAAACCAGGGTGCTGGAACTGCAGGAGGGAGGCGTTCACCGAAACGCTGCACCCGGCGTCGAGGGCCAGCCAGGGCCGGATCCCGGCGCAGGCCCGGCGCAGGACCTCGTCGCCGATCTCGCGGATCAGTCCGCTCTGCTCGGCCACCGGCAGGAACTGGCTGGGCGGAACCAGCAGCCCGTGCCGTTCCCAGCGCGCGAAGGCTTCGAATTGCACCACGGCACCGCGCCCGGGGGACACCACGGGCTGGTAGTGGACCGAGATCTGGCCCAGCTCCACCGCCTGCCGGAGCCCGGCCCGGCCGTCGGCCACCGTGGCCCCAGCGGCCGAGGCGGCCACGGTGTCCAGCATCTCCGGCCGGAACCGCAGCCAGGCGGGCTTGCCGCCGGTGCGTGCCGCGGACTTCGCCGCCGTCATGGCCGCGTCGGCCTGCCGGAGCAGCTCGCCGCCGTCGAACGCCGGGGACGTCCGGGAGGCCAGGCCCATGCTCATGCCCGGCCGGACCATCGTGCCGCCGACATTCATCGGCGCATGCAGCGACTCCGCGATCCGCGCGGCCACCTTGTCCGCGTTCAGGCATTCGGTCAGCAGCACGGCGAACTCGTAGCCGCCGAGCCGGGCCACGGTGTCGTGCGGGCGGACGCAGTTGCGCAGCCGGCTCGCGACCTCCACCAGCAGTTCGTCCGTCCAGGAGCGGCCCGGCCGGTCGTGGAGGGTACTGGCGTCATCCAGGCTCAGCAGGAGCACGTCCACCGGGTCCGGGCGGCGCAGCGCGGCGGCGAGGCGCGCGTTGAACAGGGTGCCGTTGGGCAGCGACGTCAGTGGGTCGCGCAGCACCCCGGCCCGCACCTGGTCGTCGTGCCCGGCAAAGGCTGCGGGAGCGGCCGTCGACGCAGCCAGCGTCCGACGGCGGTGCGCGGCCCCGCCCGCTGTGCTGCCGTCGTCGTCCGGGTGGCTGTTGTGCAACTCCGACCTGTGCAGATCGGACCGGTGCAGCTCCGACCGGTGCAGCTCCGTTCGGTGCCCGGCGCCGCGGACCCAGAGTGCGACGGACGGCGCCGGCGTGCCTGCCAGAGCGCCGGCGGGCAGCAGGGAACAGGTGATGTCGACCGGGATTTCGGTGCCGTCGGCCCGGCGGCCGGAGCCGGCCAGCGGCTGGACGGCGCGGGGTGCCGGGCCGGCCAGCCCGCCGAGGAGAGCGTGGAAGTCCGCACGGGAGGGCCCGGCCAGGAGCAGGCCGGGGTCTGTGCCCAGGAGCTGTGACCGGGAGTAGCCGAACAGCTCCTCCGCGGCGGTGTTCAGGTATGAAATGGACCCGTCCGGGGCGAGCAGCAGCAGCGGATCCGGGCCGTGCTCCAGCAGCAGTTGCGCGAGTCCAGCTTCCATGTGTTTAGCCTGCCCCCAAGCGACGTGTGTGTTGTGGCAGCCGCCGTTGCGGAGAGCAGGGCGGGCCGTGTTTCACTGAAGCATATGCGCAGTTGCCGGTTACGGCTCGCTGCGCATCAGCCGCGCCTTGCGTCGGCCAGCGCCGCCACAGCCGCGGCCGTGTTGCGGATGCCCAGTTCCCGGCGGTGCTCCGGCTCCGGGCGGGAGAAGAGGAAGCCCTGCAGGGCATCGCAGCCCTGGGCGATGAGGTAGCGGGCCTGTTCCGGGGTTTCGATGCCCTCGGCCGTGACCTTCAGGCCCAGGCTGCGGGCCATGTGGATCATCGAGGTCAGGATCGGCAGCTTCTCCGCCCCGGTGTGCAGCATGGAGACGAAGGACTTGTCGATCTTGACGATGTCCACGGGCAGCTCCTGCAGGCGGCCCAGCGAGGAGTAGCCGGTGCCGAAGTCGTCCAGGGCCACCCGGATGCCGGCCCCGCGCAGGCTCTCGAGCTGGGCGATGACGTGGGAGCGGGGATCGAAGAACACACTCTCCGTCACCTCCAGGACCAGCTGGTGCGGGTCCACGTTGCCCCACGCCGCAATGTCCAGGACGCGTTCGGCGAAGTCCCGGTGCAGCAGCTGCACGCCGGAGACGTTCACCGCCAGGGTCCGGGTCGGGTCCTCCGCGAGCCAGGGCTGCAACTCGGCGCAGCTGCGCCGCAGGACCTCCGCCCCGATGTCCCGGATCAGGCCGCTGCGTTCCGCGGTCCGGATGAACTCGTCCGGGGGCATCAGCTTTCCCTCGAACTGCCAGCGCGCCAGCGCCTCGAACTGCACGACCTCCAGCCGACCGGTGGACACCACGGGCTGGTAGTGCACAATGATCTGCCCCAGTTCCACGGCCCGCCGCAGCCCGGCGGTGAGCTGGGTGCGTGCCAGCAGCTCGGTAAGCATCGCCGGCCGGAAGTGCAGGTAGCAGTTCTTGCCGGCTTCCTTGGCGGCATACATGGCCAGGTCCGCCTGCCGGAGCAGCTCCGAGGACGTCATGGCGCCGGCGCCGCGCGAGGCCACCCCCAGGCTGAGGCCCGGCCGCATGAGGGTCCCCTCGATGGAGAACGGGGCGTTCAGGGTGGCCACGATCCGCTGGGCCACGGCGTCGGAATCGTTGCAGCCGATCAGCAGGACCACAAACTCGTCCCCGCCAAGGCGCGCCACGGTGCCGTGCGGCCCCACGCACTCCTGCAGCCGGCCCGCGATTTCCACCAGCATCTCATCCCCGGCGTGGTGGCCCAGGATGTCGTTGACTTCCTTAAAATCGTCCAGATCCAGCAGCAGCACATGCACCGGACCGGGCGTCAGCAGCGCGGCGGCGACACGCTCGGTGAAGAGCGTCCGGTTGGCCAGTCCCGTCAGCGGGTCCCGGAACGCGAGTTCCTTGAGTTTGTCCGCCTGCTCGGCGAGTTCCGCCAGGGCTCGGTGTGCCTGGTCCTGGGCGCGCTGCGTGGAGGTGATGTCGCGGAAGTTCCAGATCCGGCCCACGATCTCGTCCGCGACTTTCTGCGGCCGGGAGACCAGCTCCACGGTGCGGCCGTCCTTGAACTCCAGCACATCCCGGCTCTGGGTGAGTTCGTCGGCGTAGATCTCCGCGACTTTCTGCAGGAAGTAGTCCGGATCGCGCAGTTGCCGGGCGATGAAGGTGACCAGCGCCGTCGGGTCCTCTGCGGCGAGCAGTTCCGGCGGCATGCCCCACAGCTTGAGGTACTGGTCGTTGATGCCGGTGATGAGGCCCTCGTTGGAGATGACCACAATCCCGTCGGCGGTGGATTCCAGCGTCGCATCGAGCAGCGAGACCGCCAGGCGGCGGCCGGAATCGGTGTCCTCGCGGTGGCTGCCGTCACGGACGGCGACCGCCATGGCCGGGCCGTCGTCGAGCGTCACGAGCGAGCAGGTGATCTCGAGGGACAGTTCGCTGCCGTCCCGACGGCGGCCTGCCGCCGCGAACGGCCGGCTACCGGACAGGCTGCCGCGGCCCAGCCGGCCGAAGACCCGCAGGAAGCCGCCGCGCTCGTCCTCGGAGAGCAGGACCGTGTGCTGAACCCCGAGCAACTGCTCGCGAGGGTAGCCGAAAAGACGCTCGGCGGCCGCGTTCACGAAGGCAATGGTTCCGTCCGCGGTCAGCAGCAGGACGGCATCGGGACCCTGCTCCAGCAGGCGTTCTTCAATCCCAGTTCCCACGGCGATACCGGCCCCCCGAAGCGACGGTTGATGTGTTGATGACGGTTCCGGCGGCGGCGCCGCGGACAATGCGTTCCTGAATCATAGGGTCCGCCGGTCCGTTGTCCAGCACCCGGTCAACGGAATGTGCCGGGTCACCGCTGCCCGGACACCCGTTCTCCCCCAAGGGCGGCGAACGCGGTGTTGGACCGGTCAATGGCGGACAGCAGGCCGGGCCCGGGCGCGGGGCGGGAAAACAGGAAGCCCTGCAGCGAATCGCAGTCCAGTTTCATCAGGTAGTCGGCCTGCGCTGCCGTCTCCACGCCTTCCGCCGTGACGCTCAGGCCCAGGCCGTGGGCCATGGCGATCATGCAGCTGAGGATCGGCAGCTTCTCGTCCCCGGTGCGGATCATCGAGGTGAAGGACTGGTCGATTTTCAGGGTGTCCACGGGGAGCCCCTGCAACCGTCCCAGCGAGGAGAACCCGGTGCCGAAGTCATCCAGGGCCACCCGCACGCCGGCGTTCCGGAGCGCGGTGAGCTGCTGGATCACGTGGCAGTCGTCGACGAAGAACACACTTTCGGTGACCTCCACGACCAGCTGCCGCGGCTCCACGCCGGTGTTCCTGGCGACGGCAAGCAGCAGCTCGGCGAAGTCCCCGTGCTGCAGCTGCACCCCGGAGACGTTGACGGCGAGGGCGCGCACGGGGTCCTCCGCGAGCCAGGGCTTCAGCTCGGTACAGCCCTTCAGCAGCACCTCCGTGCCGATCTCGACGATCAGGCCGCTGCGCTCCGCCGCGGGGATGAACTGTGCCGGGGGGACGATGCCGCCGTCGCGCTCCCAGCGGGCCAGCGCCTCCACCTTCACCACCACGCCGCTCCGGGTCGAGAGGATGGGCTGGTAGTGCACGGCGATTTCGCCGGCGTCCACGGCCAGGCGCAGCCCGGCCTCCAGCTCGGTGCGCTCCACGAGTGACTTCATCATCTCCGGGCGGAACCGCAGGTACCGGTTCTTCCCGGCGGCTTTCGCCGCGTACATCGCGACGTCGGCGCGGCGCAGCAGCTCGGAGGCGTCCACGGCGTCCTCGTTGATCGACGCCAGGCCCAGGCTGAGGCTCGGGCGCAGCATGGTTCCGTCGATCCGGAGGGGAACACGCACGGACGCGACGATCCGTTCGGCCACCACGTCGGGGGCCAGCGAACCGACCAGCAGCACCACGAATTCGTCACCACCCAGGCGTGCTACAACGTCGTTCGGGCGGACGCACTCCCGCAGCCGCCGGCCGACCTCGATCAGCAGCTGGTCCCCGGCGTGGTGGCCCAGGATGTCGTTGACCTCCTTGAAGTCGTCCAGGTCCAGGAGCAGGACGTCGACGGCGGTGCCGCACGGCCCGCGCAGGGCCGCTTCGAGGTGGTCGTTGAAGAGCTGCCGGTTGGACAGGCCGGTCAGCGGGTCCTGGAAGGCGAGGGCCTTGAGCTGGGCGGCCTGCTCCGCAAGGTCGGCCATGGCCTGGGTGATCAGGTCCTGCGCGACCCGGGCCGGGGTCACGTCGCGGAAACTCCACACCCGGCCGACCACGCGGTCCGCGACCTTCTGCGGGCGGGAATACCGCTCGAAGGTGCGGCCGTCCAAAAAGTCCAGAACGTCGTGGCTTTCGGAGTCCGGATCGGCGTAGAGCGCGGCGACCTTTTCGACGAACTGCGCGGGGTTCACCAGCTGGTCCAGGACGAAGCCCATCACGGCCTCGTCGTCCTGGGTGGCCAGCAGGTTCCGCGGGACGCCCCACATGGAGACGAACTGGTTGTTGACGCCGGCGATCCGGCCGTCGCCGCCGACGACGAGGATGCCGTCGGCCGTGGATTCCAGCGTGGCGCTGAGCAGGGAGAGGGCTTCGCGGAGTCCCGCGTCCGCGGCGAGCCGGTGCGAGGTGTCGCGGACGGCGACGGCCATGCTCATGGGGGCGCCGGGCGTGTCCCCGAGCAGCAGCGAGCAGGCCACCTCGCCCTGGAACTCGGTGCCGTCGCGCCGCACGCCGTAGGCCTCGACCGGCGGGAGGCTGGGCGGCGTGGCGGGGGCAGCGTCGGTGGCGGTGCCGGCGTCGGCGTCCTTGCGGAGGGCGAAGAAGATCCGGTGGAAACCGCTGCGGAACCCCTCGGCGAGGAGCATGCGGTGGTCCTGGCCCACGAGCTCCTCGCGGGAGTAGCCGAACATGCGCTCCGTGGCGGCGTTGACCAGGCGGATGGTGCCGTCCTCCGAGACCACCAGAAGGGCGTCGGGGCTGGATTCCAGCACCGACTCGAGGCCGGGCGGTGGGTGCGGGGAAGCCGTCACGGTGCCGCCGCCGAACGAATGTGAGACCGCCAGTAGTTCATTTAGAGTCCCTCCCCTCAGGAAATCATAGGGGTCTCGTCCCCGGGCGATGACCACGTGCGCCCGGCGTTTCAGCGGCCGGGTTTCAGGCGCCCGGGTTTGAGCCCCCGGTGTCGTCGGGCTCCGCCGCGGCGTCCCGTCAGCCGGGTGCCCCAGCCGTGGCAGCCGTGGCCGGTGTGGCCGGGACGGACTGGTGGTGTGCGGCTCCGCCCGGATCGGTGGCGCGGCCGCGACCCAGGCCGCGGACCGTCCAGCCTGCGGCTTCCCAGGCTGCCGCGTCGACCGCGTTCCGGGCGTCCAGCAGGGTGCGGCGGCGGACCAGCGCACCGGCGACGGCGGGCCGGAGCGAGGCGTATTCGTCCCACTCGGTGAGCAGGAGCACGAGCTCCGCCCCTTCCAGGGATGCGGCCGTGGACGGCTCAAAACGCAACTGCGGGTAGCGGAGCCATGCGTTGTTGATCGCGGCCGGGTCCGTCACCGTGACATGGGCGCCGGCCGACGCGAGCTGGAGGGCGACGGCGAGGGCAGGGGAGTCCCGGATATCGTCCGTGTCCGGTTTGAAGGCCGCGCCGAGCACGGTGACCCGGCGGCCGCCGAGCTGGCCGCCGCACAGTTCCCGGGCCAGACCGACGGTGCGCGCCCGCTGGTCCTGGTTGATGGAATCCACCACCGCCATCCAATGATCCACCGAATCCACGCCCAGCCCCGCCGCCTGGACCCGGAGGGAGCGGATGTCCTTGGGCAGGCAGCCTCCGCCGAACCCCAGCCCGGCGTGCAGGTACCGGCTGCCGATGCGCGGATCAAAGCCCATGGCCGCGCCCAGCTGTTTCACGTCGGCGCCCGTGGCGTCGCAGAGCTCGGCCATCGCGTTGATGAAACTGAGTTTCGTCGCCAGGTACGCGTTCGACGCCGACTTGATCAGTTCCGCCGTCGCGAAGTTGCAGACCAGGCGCGGAATCCCGGCGGCGAGCAGGGGCTCGTAGACGGCATCGAGGGCGGCGGTGACCGCCGCGCCGTCTTGGACAGCGCCGGTTGTCGCGGCGTCGGTTGTCGCTGCGCCGCGTGGCACAGCGTCGTCCTCCGGGACGCCATTCTCCAGGACGCCGTAGACCAGGCGGTCCGGGACCAGGG
>Ga0247818_10003172_pt1 | contig 10616 bp, 9 predicted proteins | sample 13C_Glucose_Day1_FD_192424 | JGI IMG/M metagenome (GOLD analysis project Ga0247818, IMG submission 192424) | Soil microbial communities from agricultural site in Penn Yan, New York, United States - 13C_Glucose_Day1 | ecosystem: Environmental > Terrestrial > Soil > Agricultural land | place: USA...
CCCACCGAGCAGATCCACGTCGCGCACGAGACGGCGCTCGCGCTCGTCCATGCCGGGCGGGCCGCGTCCGACCCAGCGGTGACCCGCAAGCTCGTGGCCCTCGTCGACGACATCGGACTGTCGACCCTCGCCGAGCTGTGGTCGCAGCGGCCCGCCCGCTCCCTCCCGGGCGCCCTGTGGCGCCTCTACGTGCTGCGCGAGTGGGTCCAGCGCGCCCCGGACGAGGCGAGTCGGGAGTATGCCGCGGGCATCCGTTTCACCGGCCCCAACCATGCCGTCGCGGGCGCGGCCGAGCCGCCCGGGCCACAGGAGATGGGGCGGGTCATCGACGAGGTGCTGCGAGGGGTCTTCGAGGGTGACCTCGCCGTCGCCCTCGAACGCGCCTCTGCCTTCTGCCGCGTCGTCTCCGCGGGACGCGCCGACATCTCGTCGGGAGACGAGGCCGCCGAGCAGGCCGCCAACGTCCTCGTCATGGCGGAGGACCTCACCGTCTGCGCGCGGTTGTGGCGATCCGGCGACCTCCACTGAAGGAGTCACCCGCTCGGTCGGCTGCCGGCCGGCTCCACAGCGGGTGCCTCTTGCGCCGGGACGTCTTTGGTGATCCGTTCGGCCGGCTTTATCCTTGAACGCGCGTCGGGTCGCGGTAGCCCCGGGTCCCAAATTCAGCCGCTTCGAGCGGCCCTGTGCCGAGAGGCGCTCCCGGCCCGACGCAACCTTCCTCGCTGCCGGGCACCACAACGGTGCGGGCCTCCTCACGATCCGGGCGCACATCTCGTCCGCGGCTTTCCCCCACGGGCCACCGGACGGCTAGATTGAACCCATGACGCCCGCCGAGGAGCGGTCAGGCGACCTGCTCGATGTCGCACTTGCCGACGAGATCGAACTCGTGAGCGACCTCGTCGTCGCCGCCTCGTCCAGCCCGCGCCACTTCACGCCGGAGGAGGTCGACGAGCTGCTCGGCGTCCCGGGTGCAGCGGGCGACGACTCAGCCGTCTCCACGGGCGGCTCCACGGCCGACTCCACGGCTGACGTCACGTCGACGCCGCCCGAGACCCCGACCGCCGACGGCACCTCCGGCACGGGCGTCACGCGCTCCGACGCCGCAGGCGCGTCCGACTCGTCGGGCTGAGCGGCCGCGACCGGACCGGCCGAGAGCCGGTGCGCGGTCGTACGCGACCTCGGTGAACGCCCGATTGACGCTCGGTTGCACTGGAGTGTCCCCAAACCCGTAGCATCTTCCCCGGACCAGCCCTCGATCGACCGGAGCATCCCCGTGGGTTTTCGCCTCACACCCCAGGACACCAGCTTTTTCACCCTCTTCACCTCCTCCGCCCAACTGCTCGTCGAGGCGACCCGGGAGCTGACCCGCTTCCTCGAGGTCGAGCCCTCGAAGCGACAGGACGTGGCTGACCGCCTCAAGGACCTCGAGCACGCCGCCGACGATGCGACGCACGAGCTGATCAACAAGGTCAACAGCTCGTTCATCACGCCCTTCGACCGCGAGGACATCCACAGCCTCGCCGCGTCCCTCGACGACTGCATGGACTACATCGAGGAGACCGCCGACCTCATCGTGCTCTACCGCATGGGTGAGATCCCCGAGGGTCTCGCCGAGCAGTTCGAGATCCTCGCCCGAATGGCCGAGGTGACCGCCGAGGCGATGCCGCGCCTGCGCTCGATGAAGGACCTCAAGAGCTACTGGATCGAGATCAACCGTCTCGAGAACCAGGCCGACTCGCTCCACCGCAAGATGGTGGCGGCCCTCTTCAACAACTCGCCCGACCCGGTCAACCTGATCAAGGTCAAGGCCATCGTCGACGGCTTCGAGAACGCCGCCGACGCGTTCGAGAAGGTTGCCCACGTCGTCGAGGGCATCGCGGTCAAGGAGTCCTGAGCCGCTGATGGACACGACCATCCCCGTGCTCGGGGTCGTTGCGGTCATCGCACTGGCCATGGGCTTCAACTACACCAACGGCTTCCACGACGCGGCCAACGCGATCGCGACCTCGGTCTCGACGCGGGCCTTGACACCCCGGGTCGCGCTGGCCATGGCTGCGGTCGCCAACCTCTTCGGCGCCTTCTTCGGCACGAAGGTCGCCCAGACCATCGGTTCGGGCATCATCGAGCAGCCGCAGGGCGTCAACGGCCTGTGGCTCGTCGCCGCGGCCCTCGTCGGCGCCATCGGCTGGAACCTGCTCACGTGGTGGTTCGGCCTGCCGTCGTCCTCCTCCCATGCGCTGATCGGCGGCCTCGCCGGCGCTGCCCTGGTTGCCGGCGTCACTGTGAAGTGGAGCGTCATCTGGGAGAAGGTCGTCATCCCGATGATCGTCTCGCCGGTCGTCGGGCTGGTCGGGGGCTACCTCGTGATGATCGCGATCTTCTGGCTCTTCCGCCGCGCCAACCCGGGCCGGGTCACGCGTGGCTTCCGGCTGGCCCAGACGGCCTCTGCTGCCGCGATGGCCTTCGGTCACGGCCTGCAGGATGCCGGCAAGACCGCCGGCGTCGTGCTGCTCGCCCTCAACATCTCGGGCCTTCACACCAGCAACACCGTCCCGATCTGGGTTCTGCTGCTCTCGGCAGTCGTCATCTCCCTCGGCACGTATGCCGGTGGGTGGCGGATCATGCGCACCCTCGGGCGCCGGATCATCCACCTCACGCCGCCGCAGGGCTTCGCAGCCGAGACGACGGCCGCGTCCATCCTCTACGTGGCCGGCCTCGCATTCGGTGCACCGATCTCGACGACGCACACCATCACGGCATCCATCATGGGAGTCGGTGCCACCAAGCGTCTCTCGGCCGTCCGTTGGGGTGTCGCCGGCAACATCGTCGGGGCCTGGATCCTCACCTTCCCCGGCGCCGGTCTCGTCGCCGTCGTCACCTGGTACGTGACCGCCATCTTCCGCTGACCGACAGGACCCCCCAACAGTCGAAAGAGCAGTTCGCCGGGCCTCCGGCGAACTGCTCTTTCGACTGCGGTGCCTGGGTCAGCCGAAGCGGCCGGAGATGTAGTCCTCGGTGGCCTGCTCGGTCGGGTTGTTGAAGATCCGCGTCGTGTCGCCGATCTCGACGAGACGGCCCGGCTCACCGGTCGCCTTGAGGTTGAAGAAGGCCGTCCGGTCCGAGACGCGGGCCGCCTGCTGCATGTTGTGCGTGACGATGACGATCGTGAACTCGTTCTTGAGCTCGTTGATGAGGTCCTCGATGGCCAGCGTCGAGATCGGGTCGAGGGCCGAGCAGGGCTCGTCCATGAGGAGCACCTGCGGCTGCACCGCGATGGCGCGGGCGATGCAGAGGCGCTGCTGCTGGCCGCCGGAGAGGCCCGCGCCGGGCTTGCTCAGGCGGTCCTTGACCTCGTTCCAGAGGTTCGCGCCCTTGAGCGAGCTCTCGACGATGCCGTCGAGCGTCTTCTTGTTCTTGACGCCGTTGAGCCGCAGACCCGCGGCGACGTTGTCGTAGATCGACATCGTCGGGAAGGGGTTGGGGCGCTGGAACACCATGCCGATCGTGCGGCGCACGGTCACGGGGTCCATCGAGCTGGCGTAGAGGTCCTGGTCGTCCAGCATGACCTTGCCCTCGACACGACCGCCGGGGATCACCTCGTGCATGCGGTTGAGGGTGCGCAGGAAGGTCGACTTGCCGCAGCCGGACGGGCCGATGAAGGCCGTGACGGAACGGGGCTCGACCGTCATGGAGACGCCCTCGACGGCCTTGAAGGAGCCGTAGTAGACGTTGAGGTCGCTGACGTCGATTCGCTTTGCCATTGCTAGGGGTTCGCTTTCTCTTACTTCTTGACCGAGCCGTAGTGCGCGATGACACGGCCGATGAGGTTGAGCAGCAGGACGAGGATGATGAGGGTCAGGGCGGCGCCCCACATGCGCTCGGCAGCGGTGGCCAGCGCGAAGTCGCCGCGGTCCTGGTTGATCATCATGGGGAGCGTCGGGAAGTTGCCGTTGAACAGGTCCCGCTGGAAGTTCTTCGTGTACGGCGCGAGGATCAGCAGCGGCGCCGTCTCGCCCATGACGCGCGCGATGCCGAGGAGCACGCCGGTGACGATGCCCGAGAACGCCGTGCGGAGCACGACCTTGACGACGGTGACCCACTTGGGCACGCCGAGGGCGTAGGCCGCCTCGCGCAGCTCGTTCGGCACGAGCTTGAGCATCTCCTCGGTCGAGCGCACGACCACCGGGATCATGAGCAGCACGAGGGCGAGGGACGCGGCGAAGCCGGACCGGCCCAGGCCGAACGTCGTGACCCACACGGCATAGATGAAGAGGGCCGCGACGATCGAGGGCACGCCCGAGAGGATGTCGACGGTGAAGCTGATCGCCTTGGCGAGCCGGCCGCGGCCGTACTCGACGAGGTAGACGGCCGTGAGGATCCCGATCGGCACGGCGATGAGCGCGGTGAAGCCGACCATCTGGAGGGTGCCCTCGATGGCGTGCCGCGCCCCGCCGCCGAAGTCGTCGGAGTTGATGTTGCGCTGGTTGCCCGTCCACCACGTCGCCGTGGTGAGCATGTGGAAACCCTTGGCGATGACGGTGCCGAGGATCCACACGAGCGGCACCATGGCCAGCGCGAAGGCGGCCCACATGACGATCCTCGCGACGACGTCCTTGACCATCCGGGCGCGGTGCGGGTTGTTCATCTCGGACAGCGCATCGCGACCCGAGCGACCACCCGGGGGCGTCGACGGGTCGGCGGGCGCCACCCGGTCGTCGGGGGCGCGGCGGTCGGTGGCGGTGCTCATTCGGTGAAGGCCTTCCTGCGCTCGATGACGACGCGGGCGATGCTGTTGACGACGAAGGTCAGCACGAACAGGACGAGGCCCGCGGCGATGTAGGCACCGGTCTTGCCGGGGTTGCTGAACTCGGCCGCGTTGTTGGCGATCTTCGAGGCGAAGGTCTCACCGCCGTTGAAGAGCGACCACGTCCAGGGGCTGCCGTCGGAGAGCGCCGACACGAGGAAGGTGACGGCGATCGTCTCGCCGAGCGCGCGGCCCAGGGCCAGCATCGAGGCGGAGATGACGCCCGGGCGGCCGAAGGGCAGGACGGCCGTGCGGATCATCTCCCACTGGGTGGCGCCGAGGGCGAGCGCGCCCTCCTTGTGGGCCGTCGGCGTCTGGTCGAAGACCTCGCGCGAGAGAGCCGTGACGATCGGCAGCACCATGATCGCGAGCACGATGCCGATGAAGAAGATCGTGCCGCCACTGATGCCGGTGGGCGCGAAGAGGGGGAACCAGCCGAGGGCGCTCTCGATCCAGCCCTGCACCGGCTTGAAGACCGGCGCGAAGGCGATGAGGCCCCAGAGGCCGTAGACGATCGACGGCACGGCCGCGAGGAGGTCGACGAGGCTGGCGGCCGGTCGGCGCATCCAGGTGGGCGCGTACTGGGTGATGAACAGGGCGACGGCGACACCGACCGGGACCGCGACGAGCATCGCGATGGTCGAGGCGGTCACCGTGGTCCAGAGGAACTCGAGGATGCCGAAGGCGGGCTGTTCGCCGCCCGGGGCCCAGACCCGGCTCGTGAAGAAGCTCGCCGAGTTGTTCATCAGGGCGGGCACGGCCTGCACGATGAGGAAGACCGCGATGAGGGTGACGAGGGCGATGACGATGATGCCGGACACCGTCGCGGCGCCACCGAAGAGCCGGTCGCCGAAACGACCGGTGGATGCCCGGTCTCCCTGCAGGGGCTGCTGCCCGTCGGGCCCGGGAACCTGGTCCGCGGCGGACACGCCGGTCACTGTGGACACGTGGAGGCCTCTTCCTTCGTTCGGGTGGTACTGGCGCAGGGGCGGACGCCGGTTGCGGCGCCCACCCCTGCGTGGTCGACCCGGCCGGATCGCTCCGACCGGGTCAGGCGGTGGATCAGGAGATCGCGTCGACCGCGGTCTGGACCTTGGTCGCGACCTCGGCCGGAAGCGGGGCGTAGCCGATGCCCTGAAGGCCCTTCTGGACCTCGTCCGAGGCGAAGGTCTTGAGGAAGCTCTTGACCTTCTTGCCCGTCTCGGCGTCGGCGTACTTCGAGCAGACGACCTCGTACGTCACGAGGACGATCGGGTAGGCCCCGGCCTCCTTGGTGGCGTAGTCGATCTTGAGGGCGAGGTTGTTGCCGGTGCCGGTCTGCTTGGCGGTGGCGATCGTCTTGCCCGCGGACTCGGCGGTCAGCTCGACGGGGCCGGAGCCGGTGTCGATCTGGGCCATCGGGAGCTGGTTCTGCTGGGCGTAGGAGAGCTCGACGTAGGTGATGCCGCCGTCCTGGCCCTTCGTCGCGGTGGCCACACCGGCCGACTTCTCCTTGCCCTCGCCCTTGCCGGTCCACTTCTTGCCGGTGTCGTAGGACCAGGCGTCGGGAGCGGCGGCCTTGAGGTACTTCGTGAAGTTCTCGGTCGTGCCCGACTCGTCGGAGCGGAAGAAGACCTTGATCGGCGTCGAGGGCAGCGTGACGCCCTTGTTGAGCGCCGCGATGGCCGGGTCGTTCCACGTCGTGATCTTGCCGTCGAAGATCTTGGCCGCGACCTCGGCGTTGAGCACGAGCTTGTCGACACCCTTGACGTTGTAGGCGATCGCGATGGGGCCGGTGACCATGGGCAGGTTCCAGGCGTCGGAGCCGCACGAGGCCTTGGCGTCGTCGGCCTCGACCTTGCCGTCCTTGGGCTCGGTCTTGAGGGCCGAGTCGGAGCCGGCGAAGTCGACCTGCTTGGCGATGAACTGCTTGATGCCGGCACCGGAACCGGTGGGCTGGTAGTCGATGTTGGCGTCGGCGCAGGCCGTCTGGTAGGCCTTGATGGCCTCGTCGATGGCGTTCTTCTGCGCCGAGGAGCCCTCGGCCTTGAGGTCGCCGCTGAAGCAGTCGCCCGCGGCGGTCGAACCGCCCGCGGTGGAGCCCGCGCCAGGAGTGGCGCCGTTGTTCTCGGACGCGCAGGCCGAGAGCGCAAGAGCGCCGGACAGGGCGATGGCGCCGAGAGCGCTGATACGCGAAACAGACACGAGTGTGATCCCTCTCGATGGGGTGTTCCTGGGTGGTCGTTCGGTCAGATCCGAGCGACGGTGCTGGATGGTGATCCACGGCGAACATAGGTGCGCAGGATGACCAGCGGTCCACGTGCGGTTAACGCAGGGTGAACGAGGGGCGACGTCTTGGGGTGCGGCGTCACCTCGGGATGCGACGGTGCCCGCTCCGGCTCACGATGAAGGGTTCGGGCGTGGCCGGTGCGTGGCCCGTGCGTGGCGGCCCGTGCGCCGGTGGGGGCCCGGCAGGGTCAGGTGTCGATGCGCTCGACGTCGACGACGCGCGCGTCCTCGCCGCGTCCGACGAGGTGGCACACGAGCACCTCGCCCTTGTGCATCGACTCGTCGGCGGCGGCTCGCAGGTGCTCGGCCACGACCTCGCCGCGCTCGGGGGAGTGGACCACCCGGGCCTGGAGCAGGCCGAGCAGCGTCGGGAGCACCGGTCCGTGGCTGCACAGCGCCGCGGGGTCGCCGCGCTCGAGCAGGCGCCGGACCTGGGCGACGGCTCCGACCTCGCTCTCGGCGAAGCCCTCCTCGGAGAGCGCGTCGCGGGTGCGCAGGCGCAGTCCGTGCGCGACGGCATACGGCTCGACGGTCGCGACGCAGCGGGTGGACGACGAGGACACGACGCGGGTCACGCCGTAGGCGCCGAGGACCGCGGAGACCGCCGAGGCCTGGGACCGGCCGACGGCATCGAGGGGGCGTCGCCGGTCGTCGCCGCTCCACCGGCCGCGTGGTGTCGCCTTGGCGTGGCGCACGAACGCGATCGGCCACGAGCGCAGCTCGTCGGCGCGCTCGGCACGGATGAGCGCGAGCAGCTGCTCACGGTCCCGGGCGTAGTCGAGGCGGTCGTGGGCCGTGCGGACGTCGACCCAGGCGACCTCGTCGATCTCGTGCTCGAGCGCCCCGGTGCCGCCGGTGACCCGGGCTGACCAGTAGTGCACCTGCTTGGTGGCCGGACCCCCGGTGGGGTCGAGCACGGGGTACTCCGCCGACGGGAGCGGCACGCCGAGCCGCACGACGAGACCGGTCTCCTCGAGGGTCTCGCGCACCGCGGCCACGCAGGCGTGCTCGCCGGGGTCGAGCTTGCCCTTGGCCCAGGACCAGTCGTCGTACTTCGGCCTGTGCACGAGGGCGACCTCGAGACGTCCGTCGCGTCGGCGCCAGGGCAGCGTGCCGGCGGCGGGGATCACTGAGGCCACACGCGTCAGTCTGCCTGATGAGGTGGTGGTATGCCGGTCAGCGTCGCCGCGCCTTGCGGCGCCGCTTGTCGTGTCGCTCGATCAGCTTCTCCTGCAGGTCGTCCAGCGGCTCGCCGGCGTCGGACTGGTGGTGGCGCACCCACCGACCGTCGGACCCGAGGTCCCATCGCGACGTCGTCTCGGCGAAGGCGAGGTCGATGAGGTCGGCCAGCTCGACGACGTGTCCGGGGTCCGTGATGCGCACGAGCGCCTCGACCCGGCGGTCGAGGTTGCGGTGCATCATGTCGGCGCTGCCGATGTAGACCTGCGGGTCGCCACCGTGGTCGAACCAGAAGACCCGCGAGTGCTCGAGGAAGCGCCCGAGGATCGAGCGGACCCGGATGTTCTCCGAGAGCCCCTCGACGCCGGGTCGGATCGCGCAGATGCCTCGCACCCAGATGTCGACGCGGACGCCGGCGATGCTGGCCCGGTAGAGCGCGTCGATGAGCGCCTCGTCGACGATCGAGTTGGCCTTGATGACGATGCGGCCGGCCGGTGCGCCCTCCCGGCGCGACTCGTGCAGCTCCGCCTCCTCGTCGATGAGGTCGATGAGGCCCGACCGCACCGACCGGGGCGCGACGAGCAGGCGCTTGAACTTGCTCCGGGGCGCGAAGCCCGACAGGAGGTTGAAGAGCCGCGACAGGTCCTCGCCGACCTGCGGGTCGGTCGTGAAGAGGCCGAAGTCCTCGTAGACGCGGGCGGTCTTGGGGTTGTAGTTGCCGGTGCCGATGTGGCAGTAGCGCACGAGTCCCTCGGACTCCTGGCGCACGACGAGACACAGCTTCGCGTGGGTCTTGAGGCCGACGACGCCGTAGACGACGTGGACGCCCGCCTCCTCGAGCTTGCGGGCCCAGGAGATGTTGTTGACCTCGTCGAAGCGGGCCTTGATCTCGACGACGGCGAGCACCTGCTTGCCGGCCTCGGCGGCGTCGATGAGGGCGTCGATGATCGGGGAGTCACCCGAGGTGCGGTAGAGCGTCTGCTTGATCGCCAGGACCTTCGGGTCGTTCGCGGCCTGCTCGATGAAGGCCTGCACCGACGTCGAGAACGAGTTGTAGGGGTGCTGGACGAGCACGTCCTTCTGTCGCACGGCCGTGAGCAGGTCGATGGCCTTGGCGCTCTCCGTCGGGGCGAAGTCCGGGTGGGTGCGCGGGAAGAACTTCGGGAACTCGAGGTCGCTGCGGTCGACGTCGGCGATCGTGAACAGGCCCCGCAGGTCGAGCGGGGTGGGCAGCCGGTAGATCTCGCGGTCGCTGATCTGCAGCTCGCGGGCCAGCATGTCGAGGACCTTGGGGTCGATGTCGTCCTCGACCTCGAGCCGGATCGGCGGGCCGAAGCGGCGGCGGGTCAGCTCCTTCTCGAGGGCGGTGAGGAGGTTCTCGGCGTCGTCCTCCTCCACCTCGAGGTCCTCGTTGCGCGTCACCCTGAAGCTGAAGTGCTCCTGGACGAGCATGCCCGGGAAGAGCTGGTCGAGGTGGCTGGCGATGACGTCCTCGAGCGGCACGAAGCGCTTGCGCTCGACGTCGGCGTCGAGGTCCTCCTCGACGCGGATGAAGCGCGGCAGGCTCGGCGGAACCTTGACGCGCGCGAAGTGCTCGCTGCCCGTCTTGGGGTTCTGGAGCAGCACGGCCAGGTTGAGCGACAGGCCCGAGATGTAGGGGAACGGGTGGGCCGGGTCGACCGCGAGCGGCGTCAGCACCGGGAAGACGCGGTCGGCGAAGAAGTAGTGCAGCGGCTCCCGGTCGTCCTCGTCGAGGTCGTCCCAGCGCACGACGGTGATGCCTTCGTCCTCCAGCGAGGGGCGCACGTCGTGCTGGAAGACGCCGGCGTGCTGCTGCATCAGCTCGTGCGCCAGGCGGGCGATGCGCTCGATGAGCTCGCGGGGCTCGAGCCCGGCCGCGGTGCGCACGGCGAGCCCCGTGGCGATGCGGCGCTTGAGACCGGCGACCCGCACCATGAAGTACTCGTCGAGGTTGTTCGCGAAGATCGCGAGGAAGCGGGTGCGCTCGAGCAGCGGCACCGCCGGGTCCATGGCGAGCTGGAGCACCCGCTCGTTGAACTGCAGCCACGACAGCTCGCGCTCGAGATAGCGGTCCGCCGGCAGGTCGTCCTCGGTCTCGCCCTGCGCGCCCGCGCCGACGAAGCGCCCGTTGGGTGCCCGTGCGGGGACGCGCCGGGTCGGGACGGTGCTGGTGAACGAGCTGACCTCGGCCGCCTCGCTCGTCGCCTCCTCGGTTCCCGCGTCAGGGCCGTCCGCCGTCGATGCCGTGGGCGCCGTGGGTGCCGTGGGCGAGGTCGGGGTGTCCGGCTGGTCGAGGTCTGGGCTGGTGAGGCTGCCGGTGCTCATGCGCCCATGGTGTCACCGA
>Ga0247818_10003174_pt1 | contig 10614 bp, 11 predicted proteins | sample 13C_Glucose_Day1_FD_192424 | JGI IMG/M metagenome (GOLD analysis project Ga0247818, IMG submission 192424) | Soil microbial communities from agricultural site in Penn Yan, New York, United States - 13C_Glucose_Day1 | ecosystem: Environmental > Terrestrial > Soil > Agricultural land | place...
CAGGCCCAGCAGTTCGATGCTGGCGTAGCCCGACGCGGCGGCCACGGCTTCCTCGGCCGCGGAGAGCCCGGCCTGCTCGGTGGAGTCCCCGGCCATGGAGAGGCCGAACTTCTGGTCCTCGTGGGCCGTGGCAATGAATTCGTGCGTGTGCGCGTGCACGCCCGGCGTCAGCCGCAGCATCACCTTCGCGGTTTCGCCGCGGGCGTCGGCGATCTTGGCGACGCGTTCGAGCTCGGCGAGGCTGTCCACCACGATCCGGCCCAGTTGCATGTCGAGGGCACGGTGGATCTCGCCGTCGGACTTGTTGTTGCCGTGCAGCGCGACGTCGGCGCCGGGGATCCCGGCGCGGGCGGCGACGGCGAGTTCCCCGCCGGAGGCCGTGTCCAGCCGCAGGCCCTCTTCCTCGACCCAGCGGACCACGGAGGTGCACAAGAAGGACTTGCCGGCGTAATAGACGTCTACTCCGCCGCAGATGTCCGCGAAGGCGTCGTTGAACGCGTCGCTGAACGCCCGGGCGCGGGCCCGGAAGTCGTTCTCGCTCATCACAAACAGGGGTGTGCCGAACTGCCGCTGGAGCTCGCTGACGGGGATGCCGTCAATGGCGAGTTCGCCGGCGTCGTTCCGGGCGACCCCGCCGGCCCACAGCGGCTCGTGCAGGGCGTTGGTGTCGGCGGGGACCTGCAGCCACTCCGGCGCAAGCGGGGAGGCGGGGGTGGACGGGGCAGGGTTGGACGGTTTTGTGGTCATGGCGGTTACATCCGTTCCGGCGCCGAGACGCCCAGCAGTTCCAGTCCGTTGGCCAGCACCTGGCTCGTGGCGTCGTTGAGCCACAGCCGGGTGCGGTGGAGATCGGTGATCGGCTCGTCGCCCAGCGGCGCCACCCGGCAGGCGTCGTACCAGCGGTGGTAGGCGCCGGCGATGACCTCGAGGTGGCGTGCCACGCGGTGCGGCTCGCGCAGTTCAGCGGCCTTGGCCACAACCGAGGGGTAGCTGCCGAGGTAGGAGAGCAGCTCGTTCTCGGTTGCGTGCTCGAGGAGGGACGCCTCGAAGCGGTCCTGGCCGTCCACACGGCGCTGCACCCCGGCGGCAACCGCATTGCGGGCCGTCCCGCGGGAGCGGGCGTGCGCGTACTGGACGTAGAACACCGGGTTCTCGTTGCTGTGCTTCTTCAGCAGTTCCGGGTCCAGGGTCAGCGGCGAGTCGGCCGGGAACCGTGCCAGCGAGTAGCGCACCGCGTCCTTGCCAAGCCAGGAGATGAGGTCCTTGAGCTCGATGATGTTGCCGGCCCGCTTGGAGAGCTTGGCGCCGTTGACGGAGACCAGCTGGCCGATCAGGACCTCGATGTTGACCTCGGGGTCATCCCCGGCTGCGGCCGCAATGGCCTTGAGCCGGTTGATGTAGCCGTGGTGGTCGGCGCCGAGCAGGTAAATTTTCTCGGTGTAGCCGCGGTCCTTCTTGGACAGGTAGTAGGCGGCGTCGGCGGCGAAGTACGTCGGCTCGCCGTTCGCCCGGATCATCACCCGGTCCTTGTCATCACCGAAGTCCGTGGTGCGCAGCCAGACCGCGCCGCCGTCGTCATAGACGTGGCCCTGTTCGCGGAGCCGCGCGACGGCGTCCTCGATCGCCCCCGCGTCGTGGAGCTCCTGCTCGGAGAAGTAGACGTCGAAGGCGACGCCGAAGTCGGCGAGGGTGCGCTTGATGTCGTGCAGCTGGGCCTTGTAGGCCGCACCGCGGATCACCGGCAGCGCCGCGACGTCGGTCAGTTCACGGATATCCGGGTGCTGGGTCAAAACCTCGTGGCCAAGGTCCGCGATGTACTCGCCGGGGTAGCCGCCCTCCGGGACCCCGCGGCCGTGCAGCCGGGACAGTACCGAGTGGGCGAAGACATTCATCTGCGACCCGGCGTCGTTGACGTAGTACTCGGCCGTGACGTCGGCGCCGGAGGCCCGGAGCACGCGGGCAATCGCGTCGCCCAGGGCCGCCCAGCGGGTGTGGCCGATGTGCAGCGGGCCGGTGGGGTTGGCGGAGACGAATTCCATGTTCACGGTGTGGCCCGCGAGCGCGGTGTTGGTGCCGTAGTCCGGTCCGGCCTCGACAATGGCCTTGGCCAGGGCGCCGGCGGCGGCGGCGTCCACGGTGATGTTCAGGAACCCCGGACCGGCGATGTCGACGGCGGAGACACCGTCGATGGACTTCAGCCGGGTACTCAGGACGGAGGCGAACTCCCTCGGGTTGGTGCCCGCCGCTTTGGCCAGCTGAAGGGCGATGTTGGTGGCCCAGTCGCCGTGGTCCCGGTTCTTCGGACGCTCAACGCGCACCGCATCCGGGACATCGGATGCGGGGAGGGCGATTTCACCGGCGGCGACGGCGTCCTTCAGGCAGGCGGATATGGCGAGGGAGAGTTCTTCAGGGGTCACGGTTCCAGCCTACCGGTGGCCTGCAGTGTGGCGGAATTGGGGCCGGTTCACAGGGTGAACCACTACGCTCATTTATACGTTGTCATGGGAGTAACCGTTCACGGGCCGCCGCCTGGGGACCACTGCGTACCGTCATACCCCTTTCCGATCGTCGCCAGAGAATCGAGCCGCTGCATGAATACTTCTCTCAAGAAAAGCGTTTTCGTCAGCATCGCCGGGCTGTCGCTGGCCGGCTCCGCGGCAGGCTGCGCGCCGGGGCAGGCCACCGGCACCCCGGGAACCAGCGCCGCGCCCTCGGCCGCAGCGGGCAGTGCCAGCTACAAGGACGGCACCTACAGCGCCGACGGCAACTACGTCTCACCGAACGGCACCGAGACGGTGGGCGTGACCCTGACCCTGGCAGGCGGCTCCGTGTCCGACGTCCAGATCACCCAGCATCCGTCCAACCCCAACACCAGGAAGTTCCAGGGCGAGTTCGCCGGCGGCATCCAGTCCCAGATCGTCGGCAGGAACCTCAACGAGATCAAGGTTTCCAAGGTGGCCGGTTCATCGCTGACCAGCGGCGGCTTCAACCAGGCCGTGGAAAAGATCAAGTCCGAGGCAGGGGCATAACAGCACGGGCATGACGGCAGGGGCATAACAGCACGTCATTACCAGCCAGTCGCCAGCAGGAGGAAAACGTGCCGCATCCGGGCTGGACGGATTTCAGTTTCGACGGGATCGGTACCCGCTGGGACATCTCAACACCGTCCCCGCTCTCCGGCGCGCTCCGCCGCCGGCTGCTGGACGCCGTGGCGGATTACGACGCCGCGTGGTCCCGCTTCCGGCCGGACTCCGTGATTGCGGCCGCCGCGCGGCAGCCGGGGCGCTACACCCTGCCGCCCGGGGCATCCGACCTGGGGCAGCTCTACGCAACCCTGTACCGGCTCAGCGGCGGAGCGATGACCCCGCTGATCGGCGGCAGCCTCGAACAGCTCGGCTACGACGCCGGCTACTCCCTGCGCCCGGGCGGCCCCCCGCTGCCGGCCCCGGCCTGGGACGAGGTGCTGGACTGGCAGGGCACGGTCCTGACCACCCGCGCACCGGTGGTGATCGACGTCGGGGCGGCCGGGAAGGGCCAGCTGGCGGATCTGCTGTCCGCCGCGCTGCGCGACGGCGGCGTCAGCGAGCACGTCATCGATGCCAGCGGTGACCTGGTCAACACGGGATCCGTGCCGGTGCAGGTGGGCCTGGAGCATCCCTACGATCCGGCCCGGGCCATCGGCATCGTCAGCCTGGGGGCCGGGGCGATCTGCGCATCCGCCGCCAACCGGCGCGCCTGGGGCGACGGGCTGCACCACGTGCTGGACGGCACCACCGGGGCGCCGGTACGCACCGTCGTCGCCAGCTGGGCCATGGCGGCAAACGCCATGACGGCCGACGCCCTGGCAACGGCCCTGTTCTTCGTCGACGGGTTCCGGCTGCAGCAGGAGTTCGACTGTTCGTGGCTCACCGTCCACTCGGATGGCCATGCGGAGTATTCGGCCGATTTTGAAGGGGTGCTGTTCTCATGACCGCCACCATGTCCACTCCCATCGGTACCCGGCTGGACACTGCCCTGGGCCGGTTCACGATGTACCGGCTGGTCCTCTGGGTCCTCGCCGTGCTCGCCGGCTACAGCCTGCTGCTCAACGTGCTCGGGTGGCTGACGTTCGGGCTCCCGGAAATGCTCGCCCACCTGGCGCTCTGCCTCGGCCTGACGTACGCCTCCAACCGAGCCATTGCCGCACTCTTCCGTGTGCGCCCGCACTCTGAGTCGTCGCTCATCACGGGGCTGTTGCTCTATTTCCTCTTCTGGCCGTCGCAGTTCGCGGCAGGGCTGCAGTACCTGGACCTCGCCGGCGTTGCCCTGGCCTGCGTGCTCGCGTCGGCCTCCAAGTACGCCCTGGCCTGGCGCGGCCGCCACATTTTCAATCCCGCGGCGGCAGGAGCGTTTATCACCGGGCTGACGGGACTCAATATCGCCACCTGGTGGGCCGCCACCCCCGCGATGCTCTGGCTCGTGCTGCCCGGGGCCCTGCTGGTCCTGTACCGGGTCAGGAAGCTGCTGATGGGGGCGGTGTTCACGCTGGTGGCGGTGTCCATCGTGGCCGTGGAGCTGCTGCGCTCCGGCATGTCCCTGGGCGAAGCGCTGTGGCAGCCCATTGCCCAGCGGCCCGTGCTGTTCTTCGTCGGCTTTATGCTGACCGAGCCGCTCACCCTGCCGCCGCGGCGGTGGCAGCAGCTGGCGCTGGCCGCCGTCGTCGGCCTGCTGTTCGCCGTCCCCTACAACCTCGGCTTCGTGGCCAACTCCCCCGAGCTTGCCCTGCTGGTGGGGAACGCGCTCGCGTTCCTCGCCGGCCAGCGCGGCCGCGTCCTGCTCCGCTTCCGCGGCTCCCGGCCGTTGACGCCGACGACGACGGAGTTCACCTTCCAGCCCGAGCGCGCGCTGCGCTTCACCCCGGGGCAGTACATCGAGCTGAACCTGCCGCACGGGAAGGCAGACCACAAAGGCCGCCGGCGGGTGTTCAGCCTGACCAGCCCGCCGGGCTCGGCAGAGCTCACCATCGGTGTGGGAACGGCGGAACCGCTGTCCACGGCCAAGCGGGCCCTCCTTGACCTGGAGGCCGGCGACGAGCTGACGGCCACCACCGTGGGCGGGGACTTCGTCCTGCCGCGGAGGGCCGGAACGCCGGTGCTGCTGATCGCGGCGGGTATCGGCATCACGCCCTACCTGGCCCAGCTGTCCGGAGATTCCGGCGGGGACCGGGATGTGGTCCTTTTGTACCTCGCCCGGAGCGCCGGCGAACTCGCCTACGCCGGGGAACTCGAACGCGCCGGGGTGCGGGTCATCGCCAGGCTTTCCGACGGCTCCCCGCCCCCGCCGTTTATGCAGGACGCCGGCGCGGACAGGATCGACGGGGCGGCGCTGAAGGAGCTGGTCCCCGACATCGCCGGCCGGGAAGTCTATGTGTCCGGCTCGCCGGCGAGCGTCCGTTCCCTCCGCACCGCCGCCCGCCGGGCCGGGGCGGGACGGATCCATGTGGATTCCTTTTCCGGTTACTGACGTGCTGAACGTGTCGATTTTCCCTTGGGGCCCACCTTCCTGCTAAGCTCTAGGACGTCCCGCCGGTAACGGCAGGAACCCTGACTGCCCTCGTAGCTCAGGGGATAGAGCGTCTGCCTCCGGAGCAGAAGGTCGTTGGTTCGATTCCAATCGAGGGCACAGCCAAAACCCCGTCGTTTCAGTGAAACGGCGGGGTTTTTCCCTGTGCCGCGCAAATCGTGCCGGGATAAGGAAAAAAGACCCTTTCCCCGGGCGTGTCGCATATGCCATGGTGTTGGTATGTGGATCGTCGTGCTACTCGCCATCGGAGTGGTGGTCGCTCTTTGGCAAGTCATCGTGGCCGGGCTCATCGTTTGGGTGCTTGTGACCTGCATCAGGTGGTGGATCGCAGCCGTCACCCAGTCGGGGCCGAGATCGGCCCACCACCGGAAGCCCGTCCAGACCAGGCCTGAGTCCAGGCCCAAACCCAGGCCGGTCCAGACCCGGCCAGAGCCCAAGCCCAGGAGGCCCGAGCCCGTCCGCGGGCTGCCCGCCCCCGATTACCTGCCCAGGTGGACCGCCAGCCGCCGGCTGGACGCCGACCGCGAGCATGCCCAGTGGCAGGAAGCATTCGACCGCCAGCTCTTCTGACCCTTCCGGGCATACAGCTATTGTCAACGGATGGACTTCGGCGCAACGTTGCTCTTTCCGTTCCAGTGGCTGGTATCGGCCATCATGGTGGGACTCCATGACGGTCTGGGCGCCCTCGGCATGTCCCCTGCCAGCGGCTGGACGTGGACGCTGTCCATCATCGGGCTCGTCCTGGTCATCCGCGCCGCCCTCATCCCCGTATCGCTGAAGCAGATCAAGGCCCAGCGCCGCATGCGGCAGCTACAGCCGGATCTGAAGGCACTGCAGGACAAGTACAAGGGCAGGACTGACGCTCTCTCACGGCAGGCCATGGCGCAGGAACAAATGGCCCTCTACAAGACGCACGGCACCAACCCGTTCGCAGCGTGCCTGCCCCTCCTGGTCCAGGTGCCCTTCTTCTTCGCCCTCTTCACTGTGCTGTCCGGTATCACGACGGCGGCCAGCACCGGCACGGGCATCGGTGCCATGAGCCACGAGCAAGCGGTCCAGTTCGACGAGTCCAGCATCTTCGGTGCCCCGCTGTCCGCCTCCGTGCTGCACGGCACCCCCGGCGGCGGCAGCGTGGTCGCGGTGTGGCTCCTCTCGATTGTGATGATCCTGGCCATGACGGCGGCGCAATTGATCACCCAGAAGCACATTATGGCCAAGGCTGTGTCCGAAGAGGCCATGGCCGGCCCGTTTATGCGCCAGCAGACAGTGGTGCTCTACGGCTTGCCAGTCGTCTTCGGCATTGGTGGCATCATCTTCCCCATCGGCGTCCTGATCTACTGGACCACCACGAATCTGTGGACCATGGTGCAACAATTCGTCCTTGACCCCCGGTCACCCTGAGACGCCTGCCAGGCTCCTCGGGCAGGCTCAGCCCCGGTCCTCCACGATGTCCTTGAGCTTCTCCAGCGCCAGTGGCCAGGCCTCGTCGAACATGGCGACGAACTCGTCCTCGCTGTCCAGCTCCACGTCCACGGTCGTCACACCGCCTACAGCACTGAAGGCGTAGTTCTCATGGGCGCCCATAAAGGACTTCGCAGCCTCGCTGGTGGTGTCATCCTCACCGTTGACGATCTGCCCGATGTAGCGCAGGGAAATGAGCTCGTTCGGCCTGTTCTCCTCGACCGTGGCGATCATTCCCGCCAGTGAGCCGTCGCCGTCGGGCCCGAGGAAACGGATTTCGCTGCCCTGGCTCCAGTCCCCCTCGAAGTAGGAATCACTGTTGAACACGCTGGTCCACTCGCGGTACGTGGCGTCACTCAGCATCGTGGTCCAGACGTCCTGCACGGGGGCGTTGATCGTCACCGAATACCGTAACTTCTCCATGCGTGATTTTACGTCCGGGTGCGAACCGCGGAACAGGCCGGCCGCGGAACTGTCCGGGTGCGGAACAGGGAACCAGGCGCGGCACCCTGCCAATTGTCGGTGCCCGCTCGTAGGCTGTCTGCATCGGCAGCGGGGTTCCGGCGGCCGGGTAGCTGGACTGGGTGCCGGCTGCCGCACCACCACGGGATCCCGCCGAAGCACTAAGGGGTCTCACATGCACTGTTCCATCATTCCTCCGTACATGCTCCGCCGCCTGGCAGCCCAGCGCGAACCGGAGCTCTCCGACGCCGCCCGCGCGGCGAGGGAAGCCCTGCACCACGTCCCGGGCTTCCAGGCGTCCCGCGCCGTGCCCGGCCCCGGCAGCCATCCGGGACTGCGGGAGCCCCGGCCTGCCCCGCCGGAACGGACGGTCTACGACGCCCAGTTCGCCGAACAGCTCCCCGGCAGCGTGGTCCGCAAAGAGGGCGAACCGGCCACCGGCGACCCCGCCGCCGACGAGGCCTATGACGGGCTGGGGCACACCCACCGCCTCTACGCCGAAGCCTTCGGCCGGAACTCGATCGACGGCAACGGCCTCCACCTCGAGGCCACGGTCCACTACGGCCGCCTGTATGACAACGCATTCTGGGACGGCCGGCAAATGGTTTTCGGCGATGGTGACGGCCAGGTCTTCCAGCGGTTCACGAAGTCCTTGAGCGTGATCGGGCACGAACTCGCCCACGGCGTCACGCAGTACTCCGCCGGGCTGGTCTACCGAAACCAGGCCGGCGCGCTGAACGAATCGATGTCCGACGTATTTGGGGCGCTCGTTGAGCAGCATGTCCGGCGGCAATCGGCGGCGGAGGCCAGCTGGCTGATCGGCGAGGGCCTCTTCACGGACCAGGTCCAGGGGACCGCCCTGCGTTCCCTGAAGGCTCCGGGAACGGCCTACGACGACGACATGCTCGGCAAGGATCCGCAGCCGGACTCCATGGACGGCTATGTGCACACGAGCGCTGACAACGGCGGGGTGCACATCAACTCGGGGATTCCCAACCGGGCGTTCTGCCTGGTCGCCACGGCGCTCGGCGGCAACGCCTGGGACTCAGCGGGCCGGATCTGGTACGAGACCCTGACGGGCGGCTCTCTGTCCCCGACCGCCACGTTCGGGGCGTTCGCCAAGGCCACAGCGGCCTCCGCCAAGGAGCTGTTCGGTGCGGATTCCACAGAGCATGACGCCGTGCGGTCCGCGTGGGAAACTGTGAAGGTAAAGTTCCCTGGAGCCAGACGGTAACCCAGCTCATGGCGACGCGAGACCCATGATCGTTACCGTCTTCTGACGATGCGAGACCGATGAAAATCACTGTCCAGCGCAGCGGAGGCATGGCCGGCATGAAGCGGACATGGACCGTCCAGCCCTCGCCGCCGGAGGACACGGACCTCTGGCAGCCCCTCATCGAGGCGTGCCCGTGGGACGCCGTCCCCACATCCGGCCGGAGTGCCGCCGCCGGCCAGCCGGACCGGTTCCTGTACAACATCCGGGCCGGACAGCACCGCGCCACCCTGCCCGAGCAGGCCGTCACCGGACCCTGGCGGGACCTCGTCGAGACGGCCAAAGCGGCGGCCGAGCCTTCGCCGCCGTCGGACGGGCTGCCGGGAGCGCCGGGCTGACGTCCCTAGACGGCGGCGGCCAGGTGGCCACGGAAGGTGCGGCGGTATGACTGCGGGCTGGTGTCCAGCACCTTCGCGAAGTGGTGCCGCAGCAGTACCGAGTGGCCGAAGCCCGATTCGCGGGCGATTTCGTCGATGTTCAGGTCCGTGGTCTCGAGCAGTTCCTGGGCGCGCAGCACGCGCTGTGAATTGAGCCAGGCGGCCGGGGTCGCTCCCGTCTCGGAACGGAAGCGCCTGGCGAACGTCCGCGGCGACATGTGGACCCGCGCGGCGAGTTCGTTGACCGAATGGTCCTCCCCCAGATGCCGCACCATCCACTGCAGCAGTTCCTCCATGGGCTCGGAGCCGCAGCGAGGGATCGGCCGGTCGATGAACTGGGCCTGGCCGCCGTCGCGGTGCGGCGGAACCACCATGTCCCTGGCGATGGCCGCCGCCACGTTGGCGCCGAACTCCAACCGGACCAGGTGCAGGCAGGCGTCGATGCCCGCGGCAGTGCCCGCGCTGGTAATGATCCGGCTGTCCTCGACGTACAGGACGTTTTCATCCACCCGGGCAGCGGGATACCGGCTGGCGAGCTCCCGGGAATAGTGCCAGTGCGTCGTGCAGCGGCGGCCGTCCAGCAGCCCGGCCCGGGCAAGGGCGAAAGCTCCCGAGCAGATGGACATCACCCACGCCCCGCGGGCATGCGCCGCCCGCAGTGTGTCGAGGACGGATTCCGGAAGGTCCTCGTCCCGGCCGTAGGGGGTCATGATGACCAGGTCCGCGTCCGCCGCGGCCTCGAGCCCGAGTCCCACGTGGAGGGACAGCCCGGACTTCATCGGGACCTCGCCCGGCGCGGGGGTGCAGACGCGGAAATCGAAGGCCGGAACACCGGTCCCCCGGTCCGACCGGTCCACACCAAAGACCTCAAACGCGGTCCCGAACTCGAAGATCGAGAAGTTCGGAACGACGATCATCGCCACTGATTTGATCATGCATCCATTGTGGCAGACTCAGTGGCAGGAATTATAGCTTTTTGGGCATTTCTGCCACTTCTTTTGCCTCCCCGCCCGGAGAACCATAGAGGTATGGAACTCATCGGAATTGCCTTCATCGTCCTCATCGTCATCGGCCTCGCCGCCACCGTCGCAGCACTCCGCAAGGACGGGCTGGGCCACAACCCGCCGGTCCGCTCGGAAGACTACTGGTCCGCCCTGGACCTGCCCAGCACCAACTACACCTTCCGGATCTTCTGAGCCACCATCACACAGCATCCCGCCCACCACCCGCCGCCCGGCCCCGACAGGGACCGGGCACTTCTCTGTTCCGGAACTGACCCCCAACGAATCCCGGAACTTGTCCCGGAACCGCCGCGCGGACAGATCCCAGTAGACTGTGTGCAGCCATGACACTGCATATCTCCTACCCCGCCGAGCTGCCGGTCTCCGAGCGCCGCGAGGACCTGATGGCCGCCATCGCGGCCAACCAGGTGACCATCATCGCCGGCGAGACCGGTTCCGGTAAGACGACCCAGATTCC
>Ga0247818_10003175_pt1 | contig 10612 bp, 9 predicted proteins | sample 13C_Glucose_Day1_FD_192424 | JGI IMG/M metagenome (GOLD analysis project Ga0247818, IMG submission 192424) | Soil microbial communities from agricultural site in Penn Yan, New York, United States - 13C_Glucose_Day1 | ecosystem: Environmental > Terrestrial > Soil > Agricultural land | place: USA...
GGTGAAGCCATGCACCCGGCGTACGTGCTCATCGCCCCACAGTGACACGATGTCGACCTTCTGCCCCGGCTGGAAGCCCAGACGGACGATGTCGGCTTCGTTGGCGAACAGTACGTCGCGCTGGCCGCGCACGCCGCGGTAGCGGTCGTCCATGCCATAGATGGTGGTGTTGTACTGATCGTGCGAGCGCATCGACTGCATGATCAGGTCCGGGAGCTGGCCGCTGGCGCGCACGCGTTCGTCGAGCAGGCTGTCCGGTAGGAGGTTGGCCTTGAAGTTGGCGCGGCCGCTGGCGGTCTTCCACTGGCGGCTGCCGGCGCTGTTGCCGAGATAGAAGCCGCCGGGCAGTCGCAGACGCTCGTTGAAGTCGGTGAAGCCCGGGATGGTGTCGGCGATCAGGTCGCGGATGCGGTCGTAGTCGGCCACCAGCCAGTGCCAGTCCACTGGCTGCTTGCCCAGGGTGGCGGCGGCGATGCCGGCAACCACGGCTGGCTCCGAGCGCATCTGTCGAGACAGCGGCTTGAGCTGGCCGTTGGAGGCATGGACCATGCTGAACGAGTCTTCCACTGTCACGGCCTGCGGACCTTCGCCCTGCAGGTCGATATCGGTACGGCCCAGGCACGGCAGGATCAGCGCCTGCTTGCCATGAATCAGGTGGCTACGGTTGAGCTTGGTGCTGATGTGCACGGTCAGCTCGCAGTTGCGCAGCGCCTGGGCAGTGCGTTCGGTGTCCGGCGTGGCCTGGGCGAAGTTGCCGCCCAAGCCGATGAACACCTTGGCCCGGCCTTCCAGCATGGCGTGGATGGCCTCGACGGTGTTGTGACCGTTGTGGCGTGGCACCGGGAAGCCGAAGCGTTTTTCGATGGCATCGAGCAGGAACACCGGTGGGCGTTCGTTGATGCCCATGGTGCGGTCGCCCTGCACGTTGCTGTGGCCGCGCACCGGGCACAGGCCGGCGCCTGGTACCCCGAGGTTGCCGCGCAGCAGCATCAGGTTGACGATTTCCTGGATGGTCGGCACCGAATGGCGGTGCTGGGTGATGCCCATGGCCCAGCACATGATCACGCGTTTGCCTTTGCAGTACATGCGTGCCGACAGCTCGATATCGGCCAGAGTCAGCCCGGACTGGGCCTGGATCTGTTCCCATGGGGTGGCGTCGACCACCGCCAGGTATTCGTCCACGCCATGGCCGTGTTCGGCGATGAAGGCATGATCGAAGATGGCCGGCGCGCCGCTGGCCTGGGCCTCACGCTCCCATTGCAGCAGGAACTTGGCCATGCCGCGCAACAGCGCCATGTCGCCGCCCAGCGCCGGGCGGAAGAATGCCGTGTTGGTCGGACGGTCGCTGTTTGTCAGCATCTCCAACGGGTTCTGCGGGTGCTGGAAACGCTCCAGGCCACGCTCCTTGAGCGGGTTGACGCACACCACCTGGGCGCCGCGTTTCACCGCGTCACGCAGCGGGTCGAGCATGCGGGGGTGGTTGGTGCCGGGATTCTGGCCCCAGACGAAGATCGTGTCGGCGTGCTCGAAATCGTCGTAGGTGACCGTGCCCTTGCCCACGCCGACGCTCTGGCCCAGGGCCACGCCGCTGGCCTCGTGGCACATGTTCGAGCAGTCGGGGAAATTGTTGGTGCCGTAGGCGCGCACGAACAGCTGATAGAGATAGGCCGCCTCGTTGCTGGCCCGGCCAGAGGTATAGAACTCGGCCTGGTCGGGGCTTGCCAGGTTGTTCAGGTGCCGGGCGATCAGGGCGAAGGCGGCGTCCCAGTCGATCGGCCGGTAACGGTCGGTGATCGGGTCATAGACCATTGGCTCGGTCAGTCGGCCCTGATACTCGAGCCAGTAGTCGCTCTGCCCCAGCAGCGCGCTCACGCTGTAGCGGGCGAAGAACGCGGCGTCCACCCGGCGCTTGGTGGCTTCCCAGTTGACCGCCTTGGCGCCGTTCTCGCAGAACTTGACCATGCCGCTTTCGGGCGAGTCGCCCCAGGCGCAGCCGGGGCAGTCGAAGCCTCCGTTCTGGTTGGTCTTGAGCAGGGCGCGGATGTTCTTCAGGGCGTTGTCGCTGCCCACCCAGGCCTTGGCCACGCTGCGCAGCGCGCCCCAGCCGCCGGCGGGGCCGGGATAAGGCTTGTAGCGAGGGGTGGAGGCGGGGGCGTTGTCTGGCAGTTTTTCGTAGGAGGTCACGGCTGTTGCTACTCCGCCGCTGGGCTGAACACCCGCGGTGCGCTGTGTTTGGGCAGATGAATGAGGTTGAGGTTGTGCTTGCGCGCCCATTGCAGGGCCAGGCCGGTGGGCGCGGAAAGGCTCACCAAGGTCTGGATGCCGGCGCGCAGGACCTTCTGGATCAGTTCCAGGCTGCAGCGGCTGGTGACGATGGCCAGCCCCCCTTGGGTCTCGATACGCTGGCGCAGCAGGGCGCCGATCAGCTTGTCCAGGGCGTTGTGCCGGCCAATGTCCTCGCGGCCCAGCAGCAGCTGGCCGTCGCGGTCCATGAACAGTGCCGCGTGCACCGCGCCGCAGTGCTGGCCCAGTGGCTGGAAGGCATCGATGCGCTGGCGCAGGTCCTTCAGCCAGTGCGCGGGCGGCAACGGCGCCCCGGGCAGCACCTCCAGCTCGGGCAATGCCTGCTCCAGTGCCTCGACGCCGCATAGGCCGCAGCCGCTGGTGCCGGCCAGCTGACGGCGCTGATTCTTCAGGTTCCAGAAAGCGCGGCTGGAGATCTCCAGGTCGGCATACAGCGCCGAACCGCTGCCGGAGAGCTTCACATCGTAGATTTCCTCGGTACCGGCGACGATGCCGCTGCCCACGCTGAAGCCGACGGCGAAGTCTTCCAGGTCGGTCGGGCTGACCAGCATCACCGCCTGGTTCAGGCCGTTGTAGACGATCGCCAGCGCCACTTCCTCGGCCAGCGGGGTATTGTGTCGGGCGGCATCGGAAAGCTGGACATAGTCGTAGGTGTTGCTGGCGGCGGGCAGGGCAAAGGGCGTGGACGCCGCGCAGACCGGTGGCTTGCTGTTCATCGGGGCGAATACCGGCTGGCAGTTTGACCCCACAAGCCTAGGCCCCTGTACCGGTGGCGTCTAATCGCTAGCGTCTATGTCGTGATAGAGCGCGTCGATTGGTCGCAGCGGGGCGGGATGGCCGATCCTGGCCTAGACTCCTGCTTCCATGGATTCACCATCAAAGGAGCGCCACATGAGCCTGTTCAGTTTCGTGAAGGAAGCCGGCGAGAAGTTGATCGACCTGCTGACCCCCGGCAATGCCAATGCCGAGGAACAGTTGAAGAAACACGTCCAGGACGTTGGTTTGGGCAACCCGAACATCTCGGCCACTGTAGAGGGTGACAAGGTCATCCTCAAGGGCGAGGTAAGCAGCCAGGAAGAGAAAGAGAAGATCATCCTGGCGGCCGGCAATATCGCTGGCGTGGCCTCGGTGGATGACCAGATCACCGTCACCGGGCCGGTGGCCCAGGCGGCCCGGTTCATCGAGGTCGAGAAGGGTGACACCTTGAGTGCCATCTCCAAGCGGGTCTACGGCGATGCCAACAAGTACAACAAGATCTTCGAGGCGAACAAGCCGATGCTGAAGGACCCCAACAACATCTATCCGGGGCAAGTACTGCGTATTCCTGACTGAGGGGGCGCTTGTAGGAGCGGCTTTAGCCGCGATGCGGGCATCGCGGTGCCTGGCACCCGCGTCGCGGGTGATCGCGGCTGAAGCCGCTCCTACGGGGAGAATGCGCAGTTACAACCCTGCCAGCAACGCCCGATAATCCTCTACTGCCCCGAACTCCTGGGTATCGCGTGGCTCGGCCCGACTATCCGGCTGGCGCACAGCCAGCAAGTGCCCCACGCCAAATTGCCGGGCACTGCGCAGAATCGCCAGGGTGTCATCGATGAACAGGCTGCGCGCCGGCTCGAAGCCGATGTCTGCCTGCAACGCATCCCAGAACTGCGGGCTCTCCTTCGGATAGCCATAGTCGTGTGAGCTGATCAGCCGTTCGAAATAAGGCGCCAGCTCCACCCGCTCCAGCTTCAACGACAGCGAGTCACGGTGCGCGTTGGTGATCATCACCACCCGCTTGCCGGCCTTGCGAATGGCGGCGAGGAAGGTATCGGCATCCGGCTTCAAGGCGATCAGGTCGGCGATCTCCAGCTTGAGCTCGCGGATTGGCAGGCGCAGTTCACGGCTCCAGAAATCCAGGCAGTACCAGTTGAGCGTGCCGGCATGCTGTTCGAACAGCGGGCGCAGCTCGAGCTCGGCCATGGCCCGGCTCACGCCATGCAGCTCGGCGTAGCGCTGGGGCAAGTGCTCCAGCCAGAAGCGGTTGTCGTAATGCAGGTCGAGCAGGGTGCCGTCCATGTCCAGCAGGACGGTATCGATGGCGGACCAGGGAAGAACGGGCATGGGAAATTCTCGATCAGTCGGCAAGCCACGGTATAGTAACCCGTTCACGCCAAGGAGCCGCCCCATGCGCCAGAAACCCACCGTCCTCAGCCGCGAGATCGTCGCCAGCAGCCGCCTGTTCCGCGTCGAAGCCGTGCAGTTGCGCTTCTCCAATGGTACGGAGCGCACCTATGAGCGACTGGTCGGCCGTGGCAATGGCTATGGCGCAGTGATGATCGTGGCCATGCTCGACTCCGAGCATGCCGTGCTGGTCGAGGAATATTGCGGCGGTACCGACGAATACGAGCTGTCGTTGCCCAAGGGCCTGATCGAACCGGGCGAGGACGTGCTCGCCGCCGCCGACCGGGAGCTCAAGGAAGAGGCCGGTTTCGGCGCGCGTCAGCTGGAACACCTGACAGAGCTGTCGTTGTCGCCCGGTTACATGAGCCAGAAGATCCAGGTGGTCCTGGCCACCGATCTGTACGAAGAGCGTCTGGAGGGCGACGAACCCGAGCCGATGCGCGTCGACAAGGTCAACCTGCGCGAGCTCTCGGCCCTGGCCATGCACCCGCAGTTCAGCGAAGGCCGGGCACTGGCGGCGCTGTACCTGGCCCGTGATCTGCTGATCCAGCGTGGGGTGTTGAGTGTATGAATGATCGGCAACTGATGCAGGACGTAGTCAAGCTCGCCTTGTTGGCCGGCGAGGCGACCTTGCCGTTCTGGCGCGCTGACGTGGCGGTAAGCAACAAGGCCGACGATTCACCGGTGACCGCTGCCGACCTGGCGGCCCATCGGGTTATCGCCGATGGCTTGCAGGCGTTGGCGCCGCAGATTCCGGTGCTCTCCGAAGAGGACTGCGACATCCCGCTGGCAACCCGCGCAGGCTGGCAGCGCTGGTGGCTGGTCGATCCTTTGGATGGCACCAAGGAGTTCATCGCCGGTAGCGAGGAGTTCACCGTCAACATCGCGCTGATCGAAAACGGCGAGGTGGTGTTCGGTGTGGTGGCGATGCCAACCAATGGCCGCTGTTACTTCGGTGGGCGCGAGTTCGGTGCCTGGAGGGCCGAGCGTAACGAAGAGGCTCAAACGATCCAGGTGCGTAATGCCCCACCGGCACAGGAGCGGTTTACCGTTGTCGCCAGCCGTCGGCATTCGAGTCCGGAGCAGGAAGCGCTGCTGGCGGGGCTTGGGAGTGCGGTGGGGGAGCTGGAACTGGCCAACATCGGCAGCTCGCTGAAGTTCTGCCTGCTGGCCGAAGGCAGTGCCGACTGTTATCCGCGGCTGGCGCCGACCTCGCAGTGGGATACTGCGGCTGCCCAGGGTGTGCTGGAGGGAGCCGGGGGCGAAGTGATCGGGCTGGACGGGTTGCCGTTCCGCTACCCACCGCGTGAGTCGCTGCTCAATCCGTTCTTCCTGGCGTTGCCCCGCGCGGCTGAATGGCGTCAGGCGCTCGTCGAACTGGCGAGTGCGATCGAGGCTTGAGCTCGTCGGGGCCGCTACGCGCCCCATCGCCGCGGTTCGTCGCCACGGCAAGCCGGCTCCCACAGGAGTCACCGTTATCTTTGTGGGAGCAACTGTCTTGAGGGGATTTTTTTAGAACGATCCTTTCAGCGATGCAGCACGTACTGCCCGCTGAACGTCACCGCAGTCTCGTCACTACCCTCGTTGCTCACCATCGTCTCCAGCGTCAGCCGCGCCCGCCCGCGACGCTGGTACATCGTCAGGAACCGCTCCCAGGTCTTCTCGTCCGGCGCCGGGCAACGTGCCACGGCGGCCCCGGTGACTGGCAGCGGGTAGCTGATCTGCCCTTCCTGGATGACGATATGCCCGTCATCGATCCCCAGCTCGCGCAGACGCAGGTGCAGCCAGCCCCAGCCCACCAGCACCGCGCCGCAATACAGGCTGCCGCCGAACATGGTGCTCTTGTGGTTGACGTTGGGTGCCAACGGCAGCTTCAGGCGCAAGGTGTGTGCCTGCCAATCGATGACCTCCATGCCCATTTCGCGGGTCAGCGGGATGTCGCCGTGCAGTACGGACTGCAGGTACTGGCTGTCGTTGCTCATTGACGGTTGTCCTCCTGGTCGTCGTGCCCGCCAAAGCTCAGGCTGTGCTTGCGCAGCTTGTCGTGCAGGGTCTTGCGTGGGATGCCGAGGGCCTCGGCGAGGCTGCGCATGGAGCTGTGCGGCTGCATCAGCTCGGCGGCGATCAGCGAGCGCTCGAATTGCTCGACCTGCTCGCTGAGGTTGCCGGTCGACACCGCAACATGGATATCGTTGGCCGCCGCAGGCGCCTGGCCATCAAGGGCCAGCTCCAGGCCAAGGGCGAAGCGTTCGGCGGCATTTTGCAACTCGCGTACATTGCCCGGCCAGTCGTGGCGCAGCAGCAGGGCACGCTGCGCCGGTTGCAGGTTGTGGGGCGGCAGGCCATGGCGTTCGCTGGCGGCGTCGGCGAAGTGCTGGAACAGCACCAGGATGTCGTCGCCGCGCTCACGCAGCGCGGGGATACGCAGCGGTGCGACGTTCAGGCGGTAGTACAGGTCTGCACGGAAACGCCCTTGGTCGGCGGCTTGGCGCAGGTCTTCCTTGGTGGCGGCGATGATACGGATATCCAGCGGGATCAGCTGGTTGCCGCCCAGGCGCTCGACCACCCGCTCCTGCAGCAGGCGCAGCAGCTTGACCTGAACATCCAGGCTCATGCTTTCGATTTCGTCGAGGAACAGCGTGCCGCCATTGGCGAATTCGAACTTGCCGATGCGGCGCTTCTGCGCACCGGTGAAAGCGCCCGGCTCATGGCCGAACAGTTCGCTCTCGACCACCGACTCGGCCAGGGCGCCGGCATTGATCGCCACGAACGGGCCGTCGCGCCGGCTCGACAGGTCGTGCAGGGCACGCGCCACCACCTCCTTGCCGGCGCCGGTCTCGCCAAGGATCAGCACGTCGGCGCGAGTGCCGGCCAGGGCGCCGATCTGCTCGCGCAGGCGCTGCATGCCGGGGGATTGCCCGACCAGGCGCGTGGCCAACTGCTGGCGATCGCTCAGGGCCAGGCGCAGGCTACGATTGTCCAGCACCAGGCGGCGCAGGGCCAGGGCGCGGCGCACGCTGTCGAGCAGGGCGTCGCTGGCGAAGGGTTTCTCCAGGAAGTCATATGCCCCGGCGCGCATGGCCTGCACTGCCAGTGGCACATCGCCGTGGCCGGTAATCAGCAGCACCGGCAGTTCGCTGTCACGGGCGTGCAGTTGCTCCAGCAGTTGCAGGCCATCGATGCCGGGCATGCGGATATCGCTGACCACCACGCCCGGCCAGTCCTCCTCCAGGCGTTCGGCCAGGCCCTGGGCGTCGGCCAAGGCCACCACCTTGAGCCCGGCCAGGTCCAGGGTCTGGCTCAGGGCTTGGCGCAGGTGCGGGTCATCATCGACCAGGATCACCTGGGCACGGCTGTCGATCGGTGTCTCGGTGCTCATGCCGAGGTATCCTCCGAAGATTGCAGGTTGGCGCCGGGCTTGGCCACGCGCAGTTTCAGGGTCAGCAGGGCGCCGCCTTCCGGGTGGTTGCCCAGCAGTAGCTCGCCGCCGAGCGCGTGCATCAGGCTTTCGCAGATGGCCAGCCCCAAGCCGAGGCCCTGGGTGCGGGTCTTGGTGGTGAAGAATGGCTCCTTGGCGTGCTCCAGCGCCTGGCGGCTGAAGCCTGGGCCATTGTCGCGGATGTACAGGTAGACGCAGCCGTCCTGGCGCTCGGCACTCAGCCACAGCCTGCGCGGGTTGGCTTTTTCGGTCAGGGCATCGAGGGCGTTGGCCAGCAAGTTGCCCAGCACCTGGCGCAGGCGGGTCTCGCCGGCCTGTACCCACAGCGTGGCCTCGGGCAGGTCGCGCACCAGCTCGACGGCCATGGCCCGGCGACGCTTGGCCAGCAGCGCCAGGGCATCATCCAGGGCCGGTTGCAGGGCAACGCTCTCCGGGGCGTGCTGGTCGCGGCGGGCGAAGGCGCGCAGGTGGGCGATGATCGAGGCCATGCGCCCGGTCAGTTCGCCAATCAGCTTGAGATTGCCGCGTACGTCCTCGATGCGTTGATGGTCGAGGAGAATCTCGGCGTTCTCGGCATAGGAGCGAATCGCCGCCAGCGGCTGATTGAGTTCATGGCTGATGCTTGCCGACATGGTGCCCAGTACCGACAGTTTGCCGGCCTGGACCAGTTCATCCTGGGCGCGCACCAGCTCCTGCTGGGCGCTCTCGCGCTCCAGTACCGCGCTCTTGAGCCGGGTGTTGAGGCCTTCGAGGTCGGCGGTGCGCTCGATCACGCGCTTTTCCAGCTCTTGCCGGGCAAGGGCTTCGAAGTCGATGCGGTCGATGTAGTGGCGTCGGCGCTGCATGACCAGGCCAGCCAGGAGCATGGTCACCAGCAGCGCGCCACCGCCGATGGCCATGACCGTTTGCACCGAGCGGTCGACCAGCAGGCGCGGGGCGAGGATGTTCACTTGCCAGCCGGTTTCCTTGATGTCGCGGGTCTGGACCAGCCAGGCGTCGCGGTTGAGGCTCAACGGCTGCGGGGCCTGGGTCGGGTAGGGCTGGATGGCGACGATGGCCTGGCGCTCGGCCGCGGTCAATTCGCGGGTGGCGCGGAAACGCCAGTCCGGGCGAGAGGTGAGCACCACCACGCCGTTCTGGTCGGTCAGCAGCAGTTGTTCCGGCGTGCGGCCCCACAGGGTTTCGGTGTGGTCGAGGTCGACCTTGACCACCAGCACGCCGATTACCTTGTCGCGGTCGTGCACGGCGGCGGCGAAGAAGTAGCCGCGCTTGGCCGAAGTGGTGCCCTGGCCGAAGAACCGTCCCAGCCGCCCCTCCATCGCCTCGATGAAGTACGGGCGGAACGAGAAGTTGCGGCCGACGAAGCTGTCCTGCTTGTCCCAGTTGGACGCGGCCAAGGTGTTGCCGCTGACATCCATCAGGTACATCACCTCGGCACCGGTCTGCTGGGTGATGCCCTTGAGCAACCGGTTGGCGTTGGTTACCGCCTCGAGGCGCAGCGGGTCGGCCAGCACGCCGCGCAGCGCCGGCAGGTCGCCGAGGATCTGCGGCAGGGTTTCGTAGCGGTGCAGGGTGCCCAGCAGGTTGGCGACGTAGAGGTCTAGGGTCTGGCGGTTCTGTGAAGCCAGCTCATCCTGGTAGTAGCGCTCGGCCAGGTGGTGCAGCGGCCACAGCAGCGGGGCCAGGCACAGCGCCAGCAGGGCCAGGCTGCGCCAGCGGGGTCGGCGGGGAGGCGTGGGTCTTGGGATCATCGCGGTTGATTGCGCCAGAAGGGTCTGGCGCAATTATGCGCTACTTGAGGCACTCGATGAGCGCATCGCGCCAGTGCGGCTGGGTGACGTGCCATTCGCGGGCCAGGCGTGAGCATTCCAGGCGTGAGTTGAGCGGCCGTTGCGCTGGCGTCGGGTAATCGCTGGAAGGGATCGGCAGCAACTCGGCGCAGGGCAGCCCCTGGGCCTTGAGTTGGTCAGCGATGGCCTGGGCGAAGCCGAACCAGGAGGTCTCGCCCTGGGCGGTCAGGTGGTAGGTGCCCCAGGCACCGGCCTGGCCGTTGCGCCAGCGCTCGATCAGCGAGCGGGTGCTGGCGGCGAGAGTGGCTGCCCAGGTCGGGGCGCCGATCTGGTCGTTGACGACTTTCAGCTGTGGACGTTCCTGTAGCAGGCGCTGCATGGTCAGCAGGAAATTGCGCCCATGCAGCGAATAGACCCAGCTGGTACGCAGGATCAGATGTTCTCCGGCGACAGCGATGATGGCCTGTTCGCCCGCCAGCTTGCTTCGGCCATAGACGCCCAGTGGATTGGGGGCGTCATCCTCGTTGTAGGGAGCTGGCTTGCTGCCGTCGAAGACATAGTCGGTGGAGTAGTGGATCAGCGGTGCGCCGAGCCGTGCGGCTTCTTCGGCCAGTACCCGGGGCGCTTCGGCGTTGATGGCGTGGGCCAGCTGCGTTTCGCTTTCGGCCTGGTCGACTGCCGTGTAGGCGGCGGCGTTGATGATCAGGTCGGGCGCCATCTGGCGCAGCACGGCGCGCAGTTGCCCTGGTCGGGCCATGTCGAACCCGTCACGACCGAGCCGCTGCACATCGCCCAGGCCGTGCAATGCTTCCTTGAGTGCCAGTGCAACCTGGCCGTGGCGGCCGCAGACGAGGATCTTCATGGGAACAGCTGCGCATCGGCAAATGACATGGCGGCCTGGTCTTTGGCCGACAGC
>Ga0247818_10003176_pt1 | contig 10606 bp, 16 predicted proteins | sample 13C_Glucose_Day1_FD_192424 | JGI IMG/M metagenome (GOLD analysis project Ga0247818, IMG submission 192424) | Soil microbial communities from agricultural site in Penn Yan, New York, United States - 13C_Glucose_Day1 | ecosystem: Environmental > Terrestrial > Soil > Agricultural land | place...
CGGTTCCGTTCCTGCGTGGGGGTTCTTGAAGGGCTGGCGCTTCCTGATCATCCAGGTTGTCTGCGCTGCGGTTGGCGGCTTGCTGTGCTGGCGACTTGGCTTGTCGCTTGAGACGTTAGTGTTCGGGCTACTGTTCTGGGCTCTTATCGCAGTCGCGGTGATCGATCATGAATCGATGTACATCCCTGACGTGATTGTCTTGCCGCTGCTGTGGGCGGGATTGCTCTTCTACGCCCTCACAGCGCCCGATCAGTTGCAATGGCATGTCTTGGGTGCGGCAGTGGGCTATTGCGCCTTGAGGTGGCTGCCAGTGGGGCAGGGGGATGCAAAACTCTGTGCGGTTGCGGGTGCCTGGGTTGGGCTCGAACCGCTGTTCACGTTTGCCAAGATCGGCACCGTACTCGGTGTGGTAGTGGGGATCGTCTATTACTGCCTGCGGGGGAAGTCGGAGCCATACCCATTTGGCCCCTCTCTCGTTGTCGCTTTGATCGCTACTGCGGGCATGCAGCTGATGGGCCTTTGAGTCATTTCTTTATCGGAATTACGCCGCGCTTCTGGAGGGCCTTCTGGCAGCGCAGGCAGCCGACATGGCCATGGGTATCAGTAAGTGTCTGACCAGCGCTATCGACGGTGACAACACCGCAAAGCGCTCGATCTGTGTCCAGCTCCGTGGCATGCGTGCAACTGCCGCCATTCTTGGCGTTGTAGCTGCGCCACTGAATCCAGTAGCCATCGGTTAGCTTGGTCATGTGTTATTTGCCTTGATCAACGCTTCCAGTTCGGCAACCTGGGCGCGAAGGGCTCTTGAGGTTTCTTCAGCTGCTTCCATGTAATCGTTCTTGTGCTGCCGAAGCTGTGCAACCTCACGTTTCAAGCGCACGACCTCAGGAGATTCCACAGGTTTCGTGTTGTTCAGCAGCTGGAACAACTCAGGGCCAAAATCCATGAGTTCACCCAGTTTGATGAGGCGCTCGCGAATCCGCTCCAATAGTTCACGCGAAGCTTCGACAGTCATACTGTTCATTGCTCATTTCCTTTACTCGTTGATACTTCCTGTTCCATCACATTGAAGGCACCGGCCTCCTCGAACATGGCTGTACGCCAAGATAATCCCGCTACCCGCGCAACGAGGGCAATTACCCTTGGGGCGCTCAGTCGTCGGCCCAAAAGCCATGCGAACAGCCTGCATGGCATTGTGGTGCTCATTAGGGCCCAACACATCCCAGCTCTGATTTTCAGGATCAGCAAGCTGATTACTTAGCGCTTCCCGATAGGCCTTTACGAGCGGCTTGAGTTCAGCAGGCACCTCACTCATCCGGATTCGATCTAGCGCGGCGTTGGTGCGGTATTGCTCAAATCTGCTGATCAAATCCGCGCTCATACAGGTTGTCCTGATCAATCTTTGGTGGGTGGTAAGTTGGCCTGTCGGCAACCGACTCTCTGAATCGGCTCCCGACAGGCCCGGCTTGCATCCGGGCTTCAGTGCTGCGGCATCGAGTGCTCAGTGTACCTGGTGAGCGGCACCATTCAGCAGCGAGGCAATGCCCCGCCAGCTCTTATATTTTGCTTCAACCTCGGCCAAGGTGTTGAACTCCTTCCAGCTTTCACCGCCAAGGCTCCACACGCGAGTAGCAGCGCTCACAGTCTTCATGCGCCAACCGCTGCGGAAGGGCTCCAAAGTCATTTTGGTGCCGCGCACCTCAAGAAAAAAGCGTTTTTCGTCCAACTGCTGAATCGTGGCCATCGCGGCTTCCCCTGTGTTATTTGCGGTAGGAAGCGAAGTCATAGATCTTCGCGGTATTATGAGGCGCTGGTGACGAACTCAGGATTGAGCTGGCGATACCCAAGAGCGCGGCGCGCTCCTCGATGTCGAACAGCTCTTCGAAATCGGCGTTGACCAGAGCATCGCCAGATGTCACGGGTTTTTCTGCTGAAGCAGGCTTTGCCGAGATGGTCGGGGACATGCTGTAGGTGCCCCACGGCTTCACAGTCTCACGCCCTTCGTACTCAGAAACGCGCAGGGTTTTACCGCAGGTGGTTTTGATTGTCTTGGCAGTGCGGGAAAGCACAGTGATCGAAATGACGGTGTCATGGTTGCAGACGCTGCGAGTGCTGTAGGTTTTTCCATCTTCGAATTTCATGGTCATTTTCGGCATCCTCGGTGTGCCTGGCTGATGATCAAAGCTTACCATAAATGGTAAATTAGACAAGCTCATAATATACCCTAAAGGGTAAATCATAATGCTTGCATTACTTACCATAAAAGGTAAGCTGCGCCAGTCGAAACGAAATCCACGGGGCGCGTACCATGAACCACCACCAGCAGCTGATCACCGAAGAAATCCGTTCAGTTCAGGGCCAGAAGGATTACTGCCTCGGCGCCCTAGAAGGCGGAAACCTCGAAAGCTGGGAGTCGAAGGAATACAGCGCTCTGATCGAGCTATACGACCAAAAGCTCATCGAGCTTAATGCTCGCCTTCCGCTGGCGAGCTGAACGAATGCACACCACAGGTAGTGCCACCCGTAGCGCTGCTGTAAGCCGACCATGACCCGCTAGGCGAGTGGTCAAGTCGAATGCAAATGCCTGGTCAAATCCAGTGCAAACGGCTGGTCAAGTCGAATGCAAATGGGTGGTCAAGTGGTGTGCAATTTCCCACTGTTCCCGCCCTCCAGCCAAAGGCTGGTCACTGCCCCAACAAAGCTTGGCTCCAAGTTCGAGCAGGCAAAATACAGCCCGCGCAAGGCGGGCTTCGTAATAGTGTTGCAACCGCGATCAATGGGCGAGACTACAAAGGCGTTTTGCAATACTCATAAAAGTCCCTCGTAACCCCGGATTCGCCACCCGTTTGCGTCTTAGATTTCCACGCACCAACTGTGTAATAGAAACCGTTATACGCAACGCCTTGCCCAGCAAGTCCGGCGTCTTTTGGAATTTCAGCGGGTGTAAAGGCGCCGACGTAGAGTGAGAAAAACGCAGAGTTCGTAGCAATGTTTCGGATCACAAAATAATGACCACCACCATTATCGTAATTGCAGATTGGCGCAGTCGGCGCCAACGCATCAAAATTCACTCCAACGGCGGTGTTGCCGGAAACGGCTGATCTTGCATAAATTGTCGATCCACCTGGTGAACTGCTCGCGACAGTTGCATAGGCAACGCCGTTCCCATCGGTGTAGGAGACACCCGTACTAAGGCTGCCTAATGTTGCCCCCCAGTATGTCGGCTGACCTGGCGTGGGCACGTTGTTATATGCATCCCGCATGGTTGCGTAGAAACCAATTGGCGTCCCGTTCGCCGGTGCAGACCAAGCAGTTGGAGTCAAGCTAACCACTGAGTAAGTGGACGGGTCAGGTACAAGGGAAACGTTCGCGCCAGCTGCACCAGCGGCGGCGGCGGCTGTAACGCTCGCCCAGCCAGCCACAGTGCCTCGTAGGGTAATCGAGGTTTGGCCACCGCCGCCCGTAACGGTTACATAGCTCGACAGCGATCCGTTTGTCGTACCCCAATAGGTAGGAATTCCGGGTGGCACCAAGTATCCATCACCATCAACTACCGTTGCGCGCAAGGTGCTGGTTGAGAGATTGTTTGCCAAGATCGTGTCAGGAGAGGCAGTCAAGCTCACAACACGTGCTGTTGCTTTCACCCACTCGATGTTTGAGCAACCGTTTTCTGTCGGTTCCCATTTTTCATGGCGTGCCAAGTTGCATCCGCTGCCACCCGCGTTAATCGCGATGGCCATCCCTGGGATGTTGACTATTTGGTGTGCGTCGGCGCTATTTTCAGCCAACGAAAATGCTGCTTCGCTGACGCTGAGTAGAATTGCGCCGGACATGGCGCACACAGCGATTTTTGATCGGATTTTCATCATGCTTTAGATACGCGTCGTCAAGTTCATCTTGGCAGTCAGGCCTTGTGCTTTACCTGCTAAGCCTTCTCCATCCTGAGGCGGCAACTGGTAAGAATTTTGTCATTAAATTGCAATGTAGAATAATAGTGTACGTTGTATAAGGGCGGTCGGCTTTTGGCTTGTGAGACAAAACATTGCCGTTTGCCTCTCCGCGCTGGCCAACTCACTCAAATGTCATGGGCTGTAGCTGGGCGCTGACACAAAAAAGCCCGCGCAAGGCGGGCTTCGGAATGGCGCTTTGATCAGTTCACTGGACTGCGCGTTTCAGTACAGTACCAGCCTTGAAAGTTGGGACGGTTTTTGCCTCGATGTTGATCGGCTCGCCAGTACCTGGATTGCGGCCTACGCGTGCTGGCTTCTCGGTCACTTGGTACGTACCGAAGCCCACTAAAACAACGCTTTTCTTCGCCTTCAATTCTGCGGTGACTACCTCTTGAAAGGCATCGAGCATGGCGTCTGCGACGACCTTGGAAACGCCTGCTTTATCGGCGATAGCTTGTACCAATTCAGTTTTGTTCATTCTGTTGACTCCATGGTTTGACGGTAGGGTTAGAGCTTTGGTTGGCAGGCTCGTTTGTAGAGAGCCTTACCGGCGTAAGCGATGGTGAGCCCAGCAAACAGCCCTGCGAGGATTCCGCTGTTACGGTTGTTCTGTAGGGTGCCGAAAAGATAGAAGGAAGTGCATGCGACGGTGATGGAGACATGCATGATCGATGTCCAAGCAAACCATGCTGGGCGCTTGAAAATGCCTGCGATGAACCACGCGATTAGCGAAGCGGGAATGAGCATCAGCGGCGCGAGGAGGATGGAAATATCTTCTGGCTTATACAAGCTGCGAAACCTTCATAGGCGGTGCGGTAAGTGATTTTGGAGTGCTGGCCGCAACCATAATGGGGACGGCTATAAATTGCGACCAGCTGGTGCGCTATCGGAGCGTAGGGCCGGTGCTTACGCGGGTTGCCTGCTCGTGTTCCTGGCGTTGCTCGGTGCGCGCACTGACATTGGCAAGGCCCCGGTTGAGCCTGTCGCTCAGCGACTTGTTTGCCTGAGCGTCCCCGCTGTCTGCGGAGTGCTCATTAGCGAAGCTGCGCTTGAGCATTTCGTTTTCGCGTTTGAGGTGTTCGGTTTCTTCGGTGAGGCTCACGAATTTCTGGGCAACCTTGGCCAGACCAGCTGCTGCCAGCCCCATGCCCATGCTCCCCGCGAAGTACTGGACAGCCCGGTTAGCTGTCTCGAAAGGGAGCTGGCCCTTCAGAGCGGTGAGCACCATCGAGGAGTCTGGGTTGTTGATGGTGAATTTCATCGCCTCGATGGCGTCTGGCATGCCGTTGGCGGCGGCTACGGCGGTGAGACCGGCACACACTGCGCTGACGGTCAGCAGCGGGCTTGCAGCGAACGCAAAGGCGTTCCCTGGCGACGGGATCAGATCCTTGGCGAACTGGGTGAAGTTTTCGCTGACCTTCTTGAAGAACGATTGCTCTTGATTGTTCATTGTTCGCTGCTTCCTTTCACGAGGTTCGAGAATTCGTTTTCGTACATCTCGCAATGCTTGTCCGTGCGTTCGAGCATGTCCTCGATCTGCTGCTCGTTGAGCGGAGAGATGCCTTCCTCCACCTCGGTGAGGAAGACGGCGTATGCCATGCCCATCTTCAGGGTGGTGTCGATCAGTGTTTGCGAAACGTCGGACGCCTTGACGGTTGCGTTGATCGCTTCAAGCCGGGTGGCCAGCGCTGCTGCCTTGGCAGTATTCGAGTTCAGGGCGGTATCAGTGGTGTGCATTGTTGTCTCCTTCAGTCAGGGTTACATGCGCATGCCGAAACTTGGGCGGCGCTGTTCATGCTCTGGTTCAGCGTGTGGCTCTGGCTGATCGAACATGGAAAGTTGATTGGTGTTGTCTTCGCGTACCTGGGCGTACTCACGCGCAGCTTCTTGCTGTGCGATTACAAGCTCAGGCGTGACGCGTGGGGCAGGGGTGTCAAGATGTACGACATTGGGTACTGCGGACTTCGACGGGTAGCGGATCTGTAAGGATTCGCCAAGTTTCACCTCGTCCAAGGCGCTCGCCTTGTGCAGGATGCCAACGCCGCCACCGATGTCCTGGATAACCATGCCTACGTCGCTGACTGTGACAGGCCCTTCGTAAATGACGCCTGCTTGAGGTGCACGTATTTCGCTGACAACCAACATAGCGGCGTCTTCGATATTGTCGCTCACCATCTGCACCAGTTCACGGGCGCCAAATTTGCCGTTGTGGTGGTAGTCGAGCACTGACTCGCCAAGTAACTTGGCAGCAGCCACAAATGGATCGCGTTGTACGCCTTGGCCCAGCATTTCGAAGGCAATGGTCTTTGATAACCCTTCAACAACATGGGGTGGCCACTGCATCGCCTTGGCTGCTTCCGATACGGTGAGCATGCGCAATAAATCGGGGTCAGTAGGGTGCTGAATCTTCGGGTCTGTAGAGCGATTTTTGGCGTAGCCCTTTGTTATTGTCGCTAACTTTGTGGACTCCTCGTCAAACACCTGCATCTTGAAACACTTGCCGTTTTCAGCATCGCGAATCGCTTTGTCTTTCAGTCCGCGCATCTCGCTCCACATGGGATCGTCGGGCGAGATGTCGTCCAAAATCTCCGACAGCGTGATGTCACGTTTCGCGGGCTTTTGTAGCATCTCCCAGTCGAAGTGCATTCCGTTAGTCACGGCTATCATGCACCAGCGCTTACGCGGCTCCATAGCGTTGAAGTCCTCGCCCTTCAACACGGTTTCATGAGTCGTATAGCCGAGGTCGCGTAACTGGTTGCGCAGAATCGATGCGCTCGCTGTGCTGCTGTACGGCACCACATTCTCGAACATGATGATGGCGGGGTTGGCCTTGGCCAGGATCATCAAGGCGGCAACAACCAAGTGGCCAACTTCCGGGTGGTCTTCGGCCTTCTCCGTACCGCGCTTAGCGCGACCACTGACCGACGCACCGCTGCATGGAAGTCCCAATTCCATGGCATCTTGTAGAGGCAGGTTACGCATGGCCGCAGCATCAAAAGCCAGCTCCTGCATAGGTGCGGCCAAAGGTATGGTTCCAGTGCCCCACTCTGGCGCTTCAGAAGCATGTTCAAGCAGTTCGGGGCGGATCTCGTTGACGATGCCTTTTTGCGTGCGTATGCCAGCCTGATGGAAGCCTTCATGAAAGGCTTTTGAGAGAAGCCCTCCGCCGTGAGACAGGCTGCCGACTTGCAGTGGAATGTCGTGTTGCAGTTTGTGGCTCAGGCGGTTCAGGCGTTCCTTTTTCCTGATCTCGCTGGCCAAGGGCATGAGAAAGATTTCACCCTTGCGCTGTACCAAGCGAATTGCATCCATCCCTGAAAACAGCGCCAGCAGCTCTTTGCTGTTGATGTCGATAATCGGGATCTCTTCGCCAGCGCGATTCGTGCGCTTACTCTTGCTGACAACTCGTGAACCGTCGGGGTTGGCTTGAAGCGTAACAACGCCGCCCTTGAGCCTTACATCGAAGCGATCACCTGGCTTGAATCCAGCCGTCGAGACTTCAAGGTTTTCCAACCAGATGCGAGGCTTCCCGCGATTCTCGCCCATCTTTTTAACGAAATAGCCCTGCATGGTTGGAATCCTCCTAAACGTTTATCCTCGTAGAGTATTATTAAACCATGCATTGATCCACAGATAAAAATGTGCCTGGTGCTTGATTTTGCTACCTGCAAACTCCTATAGTCAGATCATATTGTGATCGCATGATACGCGGCGTCGTATTTGCCTCACACAAAATCACTTGGGCTTGGAGGCCCGCGCCATGAACGACCTGAAAAACAACGTAGTTGGGATGACCCCGCCAGCGGCCAGCAAAGGCCAAATGCGCACCTTTGGCGCCCAGAGCGCGATCAACGCAATCCAGTCGAGCATCCCGAAGCTGATTAACGAGGATGTACGGGCGTACTGGGATGACGCGGGCGAGCAGAAGCCCCAGCGCATCTCCTATGGCGCCTACAACCAGATTTCCTATCGCAAGAGCGATGGCACCGTGATGCACGCCTGCGGCCAGTCAATCGACGAAATGAGAGACGCTCGCCAGTTCACCCACAATGCTATTGAGCTTCGCTGTGATGCGCTGGGGCTGGCGATTTACATCAGTGGCGTGAGACAGATTGACATCAAGACCAATCAGGTTCGTTCGTACCTGCGGGTAGCGACATATCAGTACCAGAAGAAGACGCCAGAGCTGTCGATGGTCGATACCGCCATCGATCTTTACAAAAAGGTTCACACGACCCTGGTGAGTACATACAACCACCTGGCACGCGAGTACAACTGTGCCGGACTGACAGTCGCTGACCTGACGTTGAAATCTAGTTCGCCGCTGCTGATGCCGGATGTAGCAATCAACAACCCATGCTGACCTGGGGCGTTCGCTCGAAAAGTTAGGGTGGCATCTGGCCGTTATCAGCAAGGTGCAATATGATCATACGTTGTAACTCTTGACGGGTTTGCGCGTTCGATTGCCTTGGCAATGCCCTCACTGAAGGGTGTGAGCCCAAGGATGCGAGAGCCCCGCCCCGGCAATTGATGACCCTTCGACGTATGGATCGTGCACATGAAAATCCGTCACAGACTTTCAAGGGGCGCCAGCTTGGGCGCATTCCTGCTCAGTTTCAGTGGGGCAATATTTGCAGCCCAGCTGAAAGAAAACAGCGCTGACATCCAGCAAGTAGTCAACATACCTGGGATGGCCATAGCCATTAATCCGGGTGGAACCGGCTGCAATGCTGTGCGCCACGAAAAATGGGAGCCAACCCAAAATGGCTGCTCCAACATCGAATGGGTAAAAAACACGGCGCGTGTCGTCAGTGTGACGGCTTCGCCCCCCTCGATTTTGGCCAACAACTCTGACGCAAGCACATTGACCGCGACCGTCGTAGATGGTGACGGCTACCTGGTGGGGTTCGGGATACCGACAAGCTGGGGCACCTCGAATGGGTGGCTGTCGAGCACTTCGACAACCACCGATGCCTCTGGCAAATCTGCCGTTGCCCTTCGTGGCACCGTGGCAGCTTGGGCGACTGTCACTGCTGGCGCCGTGGCAGGGGCTGCCAGCGCGAATGTGTTGCTAGTTCCTGATGCCTCGACCTCTCGCGTCGTCAGCCTGACTCCAAGCCCGTCGTCGGTGCCAGCGGACGGGACGGCGGCGGCTCTCTACGCGACGGTAAGAGATGCCTACAACAACATCTTGCCAGCAGGCCAGCCGGTGTACTGGGCAGCAACGCTGGGAAGCCTTAACAGCGGTCTTTCTTATACCGACGGTAATGGTGTTGCCGTCGCCACTATTGCTAGCGGCAGTCCTGGCGACTCGACAATTTATGCCAGAACGGCGGTGTCAAGTAACGCTACTACCGGCGTCACATTCATTTCTGTGGCACCTCCGGCACTTCCGGCGCCAGTCATTACGACCATAACTGCCTCCGAAGGTAGCTACGGCGAAGATGCCATGTCCGGGGCACCGGCCCGTATTTTTTGGGGTGGTGCCAATATGAGTGGGGCAACCTCGTACACCATTACTGTTCGCGATTCCATGGGTTGGGGTTTCCAGGGCCCATCAACCTATTCTCCGACTGTGGGCTCAACTTCATGGTGGCTAACTAGCAAGACTCCAAACCAAGCCGATGGCAAGCCAGGCCAAGTCAATACGTGGGACAGCGGGGATGGGATAGCAACCCTGACAGCTTGCAATGGCAGCAGTTGCACCAGCGCGACGGTTAAGGTCACTTATAAGATCTCCGCTACTGGTGGCTAGTCGATAAGCAACGTGCTTTAAGAAGTGCCTCGCGGGCGCGGGGCATTTTTTTGTCTGTCGCAAAGGTGAGATTGCAAGCCAAAAAAAACCCCGCTCAAGGCGGGGTCGGGCATCGAGGTTTGCGCTCGCAGTTAGTGGTTGCGAGTCAGCTCAGGCAGGCCATCCGGGCAACCGAAGGCGCAGGAATCTTGGTAGATCGGGGTTTCACCTTTGGTGAGCTGGTGAATGCGAACCTCCGCAATCTCGGTGTACTTCTCCGGGTTGGCAGCGCGATCAGCCACGGCGTCGGCATGCAGCTTGTCGAGGCCAGCGCAACCGGTAGAAGCCAGGGCGCCAACAACAACGAGACCGAAAGCAACAGATTTGAAGAAAGTGTTCATGGTGTAGCTCCTTGGGTTGGTTCAGCTTCATGTTTGTTGCTGATGGCCCCATACTACTGTCGCGGCGAATACCTGTAAATAGTTTATTTACAAACATTCATTAAGTTTTTGTGACAGCTCCATGGCCGCTTTTCCAAGGACAAAAAAACCCCGCTCAAGGCGGGGTCGGGGATCGAGGTTTACGCTCGCTGTTAGTTGTTGCGAGTCAGTTCAGGCAGGCCATCCGGGCAACCGAATGCGCAGGAATCCTGGTAGATCGGGGCTTCGCCTTTGGTGAGCTGGTGAATGCGAACCTCCGCAATCTCGGTGTACTTCTCCGGGTTGGCAGCGCGATCAGCCACGGCGTCGGCGTGCAGCTTGTCGATGGTGTTGCAGCCGGTGTTCAGCAGGGCGCCGATTACAACCAGACCGATTGCAGCGATTTTGGTAGTTGCTTTCATGATGTAACTCCGTAAGTGAGGGTTCAGCTTCGTGTTTGTCGCTGATGGCCCATATTACTGAGCTACCGAATACCTGTAAAT
>Ga0247818_10003177_pt1 | contig 10605 bp, 6 predicted proteins | sample 13C_Glucose_Day1_FD_192424 | JGI IMG/M metagenome (GOLD analysis project Ga0247818, IMG submission 192424) | Soil microbial communities from agricultural site in Penn Yan, New York, United States - 13C_Glucose_Day1 | ecosystem: Environmental > Terrestrial > Soil > Agricultural land | place: USA...
GCCTGGAGCTGGCTGACCTACCCGGCCATCGGCTACTGGCTCTATGACTTGAGCATGGCGGCCGAGGCCAAGTTGTACCGGCTGCACAAGATCGTCGTGCCCATCCCCGAAATGACCGTCTCGACCTGGCAAGGCGGGCCGTACGAGGCCACCAGCAGTGTGCTGATGCTCCATGGCTTCAGCGCCGACAAGAACCTCTGGCTGCGTTTCGCCCGGCACTTTGTCGGCAGCCATCGGGTGATCATCCCGGACATCGCCGGCCATGGTGAAACCGGCTTCAAGGCGGGCGGCGGCTACGACATCCCGCTGCAAGCCAAGCGCATGATCCAGCTGCTGGACGTGTGCGGGGTGGAGAAGGTCCATGTCATCGGCAACTCCATGGGCGGCTACATGGCGGCCTGGCTCGCGGCCACCTATCCGGAGCGCATTGTGTCGGTGGCCCTGATCGACCCGGCCGGGGTCACTTCGCCCGAGCCCAGTGACCTTGAACGGCATTTGGCCAAGGGCCACAACCCGTTTCTGATTCATTCGCGGGAAGAATTCAAGCGCTTCTACGCCATGACCATGGCTTCGCCGCCCTGGGTACCGAAACTGGTGCTCGATGCCGTCGCCCAGCGCTATGAACAGTCCCGCGAGGAGCTGGAAGAAATCTTCCGCGAATTCCGCGCCAGCCCGCCGATGGAACCGCGCCTGCCCGACATCACCGCCCCGGCGCTGTTGTTGTGGGGACGCAAGGACCGGCTGATCGATGTCAGCAGCGTGGCGGTCTGGAGCAAGGGCATCGCCGACCTGCGCGTGCATATCTGGGACGCCATCGGGCACATGCCCATGGTGGAAGCGCCCTACGGCTCGGCGCGCCTGTATCGCGAGTTTTTGGCATCGCTGCGTTCGGAGAGCCCACAGGATCAACGACTGCACTAGGGGGCGTTCTCAGGTGGGGAAACTAATTGAGAACGCCCCCTGGCAGTCGTTTACAGAATGAAGTTCGTCAGAAACTTCGTTTGTCGGCGTCGCGCAAGGCTGCGATCTTTTGTCCATCCTTTACGTCACCGCGCCAGGAATCCTGTTCATGAACCACCCGAACTTCGTCAGCCCTGACCTGATCCGCCAACGCTTCTCCAAAGCGATGTCCGACATGTACCGCGAGGAGGTGCCGTTGTACGGCGCTTTGATGGAACTGGTGGAACAGACCAACCGTCACGTGCTGGACAGCGATGGGCAAATCCTGCGGCAGCTCACCAGCACCGGCGAAATCGAGCGCCTGGACCTGGAGCGTCATGGGGCGATCCGCGTCGGCACCGCCGACGAACTGGCGACCCTCGCCCGCCTGTTCGCGGTGATGGGCATGCAACCGGTGGGTTACTACGACCTGACACCGGCCGGCGTGCCGGTGCATTCCACGGCGTTTCGCGCGGTGCATGAAGCATCGCTGCAAGTCAGCCCGTTCCGGGTGTTCACCTCGCTGTTGCGCCTGGAATTGATCGAAGACCAGGAGCTGCGAGCGTTCGCCCAGTCGATGCTCGACCAGCGCTCGATCTTCACCCCCACGGCCCTCACGCTCGTCGAACGCGCCGAATCCCGGGGTGGCCTGACCGAGCAGGAAGCCCAGGCGTTCGTCGAACAGGCACTGGAAACCTTTCGCTGGCACCACAGCGCCACCGTCACCGCCGAACAGTATCGACAGCTCAGCGCCCAGCATCGTCTGATCGCCGACGTGGTGGCGTTCAAGGGCCCGCACATCAACCACCTGACACCGCGGACCCTGGACATCGACATCGTCCAGGCGCAGATGCCGGCCCATGGCATCACCCCCAAAGCGGTGATCGAAGGCCCGCCTCGCCGCCAGTGCCCGATCCTGCTGCGCCAGACCAGCTTCAAGGCCCTGGACGAGCCGATTGCCTTCACCGATCAAAGCGAGGCTCGCGGCAGCCACAGTGCCCGGTTCGGTGAGATCGAACAGCGCGGTGCCGCCCTCACGCCCAAAGGTCGCGCACTCTACGACCGCTTGCTCAATGCCGCACGGGATGAACTCGAGGACTTCCCCAACGAAGCCAACGCCGCACGCTACAACGCCCTGATGGCACAGCATTTCAGCGAGTTCCCTGACACCTGGGAAGGCATGCGCCAACAGGGCCTGGCTTACTTCCGCTACTTCGTGACGGAAAAAGGCATGACGGCGGGCGACCTGAAAAGCACGCCCCTGGAAGACCTGCTCAGCGATGGATACCTGCGGGTTGAACCGCTGGTGTACGAAGACTTCCTGCCGGTCAGCGCGGCGGGGATTTTTCAGTCAAACCTGGGGGATGCGGCACAAACCCGTTACGGCGCCCATGCCAACCAGCAGGCGTTCGAACAGGCCCTGGGGCGTTCAACGATCGATGAACTGGAACTGTATGCCGAGAGCCAGCGGCGTTCGATCGAACAGTGTTTCGCCGCGCTGGCCGATGTTGTTCAAGTCAATAAAAAACAAGGCTGAAGGACTTGTTACAACTCAATAAAAAAGGGCGACCTGCAGGCCGCCCGTTTTTTTATATCCAAAACCTTCAATACAACAAATAAAGTGTTCGCCCAGTGCAATGGCCTCGGCAATCCATGCACTGGTAAAGAGCCCTGACACTGGGCGAACGGAAAGCATTTTAGTAGAAACGGACTGATATGTCCGTGCCACAAAGATGAAATTTATCGACACAATGTTTAACAAGATGTCGATTTAAATACTATGCAACACGACAGTACAAACTCACCTGTTCGGCCATTACGGGCTGATTATTCCTATACAAAACTTGCACAAAAATAATCAGCCTGTATAGAACCATTACTCAATATTAGTGTTGGCTGGTCACCGTCAATACGTCGGTATAAACCACGTTGACGCTTTGCCCGACTTTCAAGTCCTTGAGTTTGGCCTGGACTTCAGGTCGTTTGACGTCGACGGTCTTGGACTTGCCTTCCGGGTTTTCGAAGGTCACCTGGTTTTTCTTCAGGTCAATGTGGGTGATTTTCAGCTGCACTTTCACCTGGCGGTAAGCTTCGCCGCCCGGATTGGCGCTGCCGGGTGCTGCGCGGATTTCGCCGATGGCTTCGGCGGTGCCGGGCAGGCCTTTGTCGATATCGGTGTCGAGGTACGCTGCAACGGCGCTGGTGACCGTGATGTCGACTGTATCGCCGGCCTTGAGGTTATCGAGGTTTTTCGCCTTGTCGGTCAATTGCACCGGGAACTCGTTGCCCTGCGGGCCCTTCAGAACCACGGAATGGTTCGCGGCATCAACCGAAACGACTTTGGTGGAGACCTGATCAGCCACAACGACTTCGGACAATGGGATATCGGCGGCAACCGCGCCAAAACTGGCGGCAGACAACATGGTAGCGAGGGTGATGGCTTTGGTCAGTGCATGGCGTTTCATAGGCAGAACTTTCCCTGTGATAGATGGCAACAGACGGCGTTGAAAACGGGCTCAACGCCATGTGTGCGCTGAGCATAGACGCTGTTCGGCAAGTGGTCGCGGCAGACCGCTGAATTTCGTGGCGCAGGGTACTAATACCCGGTCATTTCCAGATAGCCACTTCCTGCATGACTGCCGCTGAGGCGCACCGGGCCTTCCCAGTACGGAATGCGCAAGTCCATCCAGGCCTGGGGATTGAGCGCGGTAATGGCGATATCGAGGTGTCTGGTGGGGATGTTGATCGACCAGCGAATGGGCATCGTGCGCCCGGCAACCCGGGCGGTGTCTTGCGGCGTGAGGATGATGTCGCCGGCATGCAGCAACTGTACCTGGCCCCGGGCGTCGATCCAGGTGCCGGTGAGGTAAGGCTCGCCGTCCTTTTGCCGCATGCGATACAGCATCACCTGCTCGCCGCTGTCCAGGTGCAGGGAGAACCAGTCCCAACCGGTCTGGTTGTCCGTCAGGGGCTGGCTGCTCCATTCCCGGTCGAGCCAGGCCGGGCCACTGACCTGAAAGGTCTTGCCGTCGATGTCCAGGGTGCCGCTGGCCCGGAAGAACGGCTGGCTGTAGTAGTAAGAGGCCTGACCCTGTTCTGATTTCTGGCTGAAGCCACGGTCCCCCTGAAGCACCAGCGGACCTGTCGGGGTCAGCCGCAGCCGGTAGCTGAAACGCCGGTCGTGGGCACTGAGTAGCACGTCAGCCAACGGGTCGTCGGCAGTCGCCTGGCTGCGCAATTGCCAGTCGTCGATCCATGCATTGAACGGCGCAACGCTGACACCGGCCTGACCGATGCCGCCACGGGCATAACGTTCGGCCGCGTGATGCACCGTCGCCGAGGTCACTGCGGCGTGGCCGAGCCAGATCGTCTGGTTCTGCCAACCCGCCACCTCGGGGCTGGCTTTCAGGGCGCTGCGGAACAAGGTCCATTGCACGCCGAATTCATTGCCCTGATCGTCCTTCAGGTTGGCCGTGACGTACCACCATTCGATGCGAAAGCCGTCGTGGGGGCCGTGATCCGCCGGGAAGCTGAACATCCGACCGGGCACCACCGGGGTGAACGCAGCGGCCTGGGTACCCAGCCCGGCAAAGCCCTTTTCAACCGGTGCCGGCTGATCGCAACCGCTCGCCAGCAGCGCCAGGAGTAACACGCAGGCCTTAATCTTCATGGGCAAACGTACGCAGCAGGTCCGCCGGTTGCGTGCGGTACAAACGGTACAACGGCCAGGCCGAGGCCAGTAGCGTCGCCACCAGCGCCAGCCCCATCAATTGCAACAGTTGCAATGGAAACACCCGCAACGGCAGGCGCCAGCCAAAGGCCTGCACGTTGATCACCGTGTCCAGGCACCACGCCAGGGCGATGCCCAGCGGCAACGCCAGCACCAGGGTCAGCAGCGCCAGCAACCAGGTTTGCCCGAGGTTGAGCAACATCAAATGCCGCCGGGTCACGCCCAGCGCCCACAATGGCGCCAGTTGCCCGAGACGGCTCTGGCTTTGCGTCAACAGGCTGATGAACAGCGCCACCCCGGCCACGCACAGCGTCAGGCTGTTGAGGGCGGCGGTGGCGGCGAAGGTGCGCTCGAAGACTTGCGTGGACCAGCCCTTGAGCCGCGCCTGATCGACGATGCGGCTGTCCTCCAGGGTAAAGCGCGCCTGCAATGCCGTGACGAACGCCGGGATCGACGGCGGTTCGATGCGCAGGTTGAAGCGGTTCGGTGTCAATTGCGGCCAGCCGCGCAGCAGGTGGCTGATGTTCACCAGTATGTGGCCCTTGGGATTGCCGTAGTCGGCGTAGATCCCGACGATCCGTGGCGACCACAGGCCGGTGGGCGTCGGCAGCATCAAGTGATCGCCCAGTTGCACGTGCAGGCGCCGGGCCAGTTGTTCGCTGAGCATCACCGCATCGTCCTTGGCCAGCCGCTCCCAAGGGTTGTCGCCCAAGGTCTCGAGTAACGGCCAGTGCTGGCGATAGGTCGGATGGTCAATGATCCCCGACAGGTCCGTCGGCCAGCCCTGCAACTGGATCGAAACCTGCCAGTTGGGCAGCACCGCCGCCAATTGCGGCTGCTGGTTGAGCCAGCTGTGCAGCTCCCGGGCCTGGGCCGGGTTCTGGGGATTGAGGTAAAGCTCGGCCGTCAGCCGTTGTTCGAGCCAGTCACTGAAGGTCTGGCGAAAGCCTGCGGTCATGCTACCGGCACCGATGTTCGCCGCCATGGCCAACAGCAGCGCCATCAAGGCCAGGCTCAACGCCGGCAGTTGCTGGCGGCAATCGGCGACAAACCACTGGCCGAGTACCGAGCGACTGCGCTGCGAAACGAGACTGAGCAGCCAACTGAGCATCACCGGCAAGGCCAGCGCGGCACCAATCAACAGCGCCGCCATCAACACGAAGCCACTGATCAGGCTGTCGCCGAAAATCAACGCCAGCAGCGCAATCACCCCGGCCAAAGCCGCCACCCAACCCTGGCGGCGCAACCAGCGTGCGTGGGCCTGATGCCAGGCCTGCGGGTCGGCCAGCGCCAGCAAGGGCAGACGCGCCGCCCGCAACAGACTGTTGGCCCCGGCCAGCAACGCGCCGATCAGACTCAAGCCGATACCACTGAACCACCACGACAGGCTGAGGCTCAACTGCCCCGCCACTTCGGCGCCGTACAAGCCACGCAGGCTGGCGGCGACATCGGGCAACAGCACGCCGGCCAGCAGGTAGCCGCTGACCACCCCGGCCACGCCGCCGACCAGGGCCAATCCAGCCAATTCGACGGCGAGACAAGCGATCAGCATCCGCGCACTCACACCGCAGGCACGCAGGGTCCGCAGCAGGCTTCGCCGTTGCTCCAGCGCCAGCCCGATGGCGGCGTGCACGATAAACAGGCCGACCACGAACGACAGTACCCCCAGGGCATCGAGGTTGAGGTGGAAACTTTCGGTCAGGCGCGCCAGGTTGTTTTCTTCGTCGGCGCGCTTGAGTTGCAACTGGCCCTTGAACGGCTCCGGCAGCGACGCGGTGAAATCCTTTGGTAACAGCAGCCGCGACAGTTGATCTGGCAATCCCAGAATCTGCTGGGCAAAACCGATGTCCACCAGCAGCACACCGGGCGCCATGTCGGCCTGCACCTGCAGCGGCGGCAGTGCCACGCCCGCCAGGTTCAGTGGCCGGTCTCCCTCGCGCAATCCCAGTGCCTGCAAGGTCTGCGACGAGATCCAGGTACTGCCCGGCGGACTGAAAAAGCCGACCACCTGTTCAATCGCCAGGGCCTGTCCGGCCACCGCCGCACCCGCCGGCAGCGACACCGGCTCGATGCCCATCAACTGCAAACGCTGCTCTTCGTGCCCCTTGAGCATGACCCGACCTTGCAGCACCGGTGACACCGGCCACCCGGCGCGGCGCAGATCGATAAACCATTGCTGGGGGAACGTGCCGCCGCCGGGTGCACCGAGGCTGGCCTGGGGCTCGCCGCCGATCAACTTACTGGCGCGGGCATAGCTGTCACGGGCCTGGCTGTTGAGTGCCTGGACGCCGGTCAACAGACCGGTAGCCAGCCATAAACCGGTCAGTACACTGAAAAACTGCACCGGATGCTGCCGCCAGTGGCTGAGCAGCGCGCGCAGGGTTTCGCCAAAGATGCGCATGTCAGCGATCACCCGCACCGGCCAGGCGACCGCCGCACAGCAGGGCTTTTTTGGCCAGCCGCGCCGCCACGCCGGGACTGTGGGTGACCATCAACAGGCTGGTGGGACTGTCCTCGAGTAATTCCAGCAGCAACTGCAATACCTCGGCACCAGTGGTTTCATCGAGGCTGCCGGTGGGCTCGTCGGCCAGCAGCAGTGGCGGGCGCGACGCCAGCGCCCGGCCCAGTGCGACCCGTTGCTGCTGGCCGCCGGACAGTTGCTCCGGATAGCGCCGCAGCAAATCGCCCAAGCCCAGGCGTTGCACCAGGTGCGCCTGCCAGCGTGGGTCATGACGCCCCGCCAGGCGTGCCTGAATCGCCAGGTTGTCTTCGACCCGCAGGCTGCCGATCAGATTGAATTGCTGGAACACCAGGCCGATTTCCGTACGCCGCCAGTTCGCCAGTTGCCCTTCATTCATCTGTTCCAGGCGATGCTCGCCACTGCGGATGCTGCCGCGATCGACCTTGTCCAGCCCGGCAATCAGGTGCAGCAAAGTGCTTTTGCCACTGCCCGACTCGCCCATCAGCGCCAGGCTGCTGCCGGGCTTGAGCGTCAGGTCGACGCCTTGCAGCACCGGCAGTGGCCCCTGCGGTGTGGCGTAGCTTTTGAAAACGCCATGGACTTCAAGCATGGGTCAACCTGCTGGATATGCATGGCCCAAGGATAGCGGCCCTGAATGTTTTTTGTCCGTTGCTGATGATCGCCCCGGCCGAACCCCGCCCTACCCTCGACGCTGGTCTAACCATAACGATAAAAAACGGAGACGCCATGCCTCGTTTCACCTTGAGCCCTCGTGGGTTGTTCGCTTGCCTGATCACTGCCTGCCTTGCGCAATCGGTGGTCGCCGCCGATGGACCGGTCGCGGCCAGCCCGCAAACCACCGCCAGTAACGCCGCGGTGCTGCAGCAACTGCCCTTCACCGACCGCACCGACTACGAGTCGGTCACCAAGGGTCTGATCGCGCCGTTCAAGGGCCAGGTCAAGGACGCCTCGGGCAAGGTCATCTGGGATATCCAGGCCTATGACTTCCTCGCCAAGGATAAGGCCCCGGAGTCGGTCAACCCGAGTCTCTGGCGCCTGGCCCAACTCAGTGCCCATGCCGGATTGTTCGAAGTCAGCCCCCGGCTGTATCAGGTGCGCGGCCTCGACCTGGCCAACATGACCATCATCGAAGGCGACGACGGGCTGATCATCATCGACCCGCTGACCATGGCCGAAACCGCCAAGGCGGCGCTGGACCTGTACTACCAGAACCGTCCGCACAAACCGGTAGTGGCGGTGATCTACAGCCACACCCACGTCGACCACTTCGGTGGCGTGCGCGGAGTCATCGACGAAGCCGACGTCAAGGCCGGCAAGGTCAAGGTGTTCGCCCCCGCCGGGTTCATGGAACACGTGATGAGCGAGAACGTCTACGCCGGCAACGCCATGAGCCGCCGCGCGCAGTTCCAGTTCGGCAGCCTGCTGCCCCGTGGCGAAAAAGGCCAGGTCGACGCCGGCCTGGGCAAGAGCACGCCGAGCGGCGGCACCGTCACCCTGATCCCGCCCACCGACCTGATCGACAAGGAACTGGAAACCCGCACCATCGCCGGCCTCGACGTGGAGTTCCAGTTGACCCCGGGCACCGAGGCGCCGGCGGAAATGAACCTGTACCTGCCGCAGTTGCGCGCCTTGTGCATGGCGGAAAACGCCACGCAAATGATGCACAACATCCTCACCCCACGCGGCGCCCAAGTACGCGACGCCAAGGCCTGGGCCGAGTACCTGGACGGCAGCCTGGCGCGTTACGGCGACAAGAGCGACGTGTTGTTCGCCCAGCACAACTGGCCGACCTGGGGTGGCGAGCGCATCCGCACCTTCCTCGCCGACCAGCGCGACATGTACGCCTTCCTCAATGACCGCACCCTGCACCTGCTGAACCAGGGCCTGACGCCGCTGGAAATCGCCGACTCGATCAAGAAGTTGCCCGGCAGCCTCGACCAGAAGTGGTACACCCGTAGCTACTACGGCTCACTGAGTTTCAACACCCGGGCGGTGTATCAGCGCTACATGGGTTTCTATGACGGTAACCCGGCCAACCTCAATCCGCTGCCGCCGGTAGAAACGGCCAAGCGTTCGGTCGAGGCCATGGGCGGCGAAGCGGCGGTGCTGGGGAAAATGCAGGCAGCAATGGCCAAGGGCGAATACCGCTGGGCCGCGCAACTGGGCAATCAGTTGCTGTTCACCAATCCGGACAACGGCGACGCCCGCAAAGCCCAGGCCCAGGCGCTGGAGCAAATGGGCTATCAAAGTGAAAACGCTACCTGGCGCAACATGTACCTGACCGGTGCCATGGAACTGCGCAACGGCGTGCCAGCCAATGCCAGCTCTTCGGTTTCGGTGGATATGGTGCGGGCGATGAGCCCGCAGATGTTCTTCGACTTCCTGGCAGTGCGCCTGGACAGCGAAAAGGCCGTAGGCCATGACCTGACCCTGAACTGGACCTTCGATGACCTGAACCAGGACTTCAACCTGACCCTGCGCAATGGCGTGCTGACCCACCGTGCCGGGCTCAACGCTCAGGCGGATGCCAGCGTGACCATGAGCAAGGCCACCCTGGAACAGATCAGCCTCAAGCAACTGGATATCCCGACGGCGATGCACAAAGGCCTGATCAAGTTGCAGGGCAATGGCAAGAAGCTTGGGGAGTTGATGAGCAGCCTCGATACGTTTGCGCCGCAGTTCAATATCGTGACGCCTTGATATCGCCTTCGCGAGCAGGCTCGCTCCCACTGGAATCCATGCAGCTCACAGCATTTGTGAACGACACAGATCCACTGTGGGAGCGAGCTTGCTCGCGATGGCTATGTGTCAGGCGATGATTGTTTTGTGGGTGTACATATCCATTGCTGCGGTAACGGCCTCTGGCGGTTTCGCTCTTACAGCGAGTTACTTGGAAAAACGGAACGCCGCCCGACCCCAAGTAACCAAGGGCTCTTGCCCCTTACGTTCGGTGCCTCGCCTAGGCTCGGCATCCCCTCGCTCCGGTCCTGCTCCGTGGGCCCGCCGCCATCGGCCATCCATGGCCGGGGGCGGCTAACCCGGCATCCATGCCGGGTTGCCCACTGCGCAGAACCTGCGCTCGGCCTCTCGAGGGGGCAAGAAGGTCAAAAGCAAACGCAAAAACAAAAGCAAAAGCGAGGCGGCTTAGGCAGTAACCACTTCAATCGCTGGCATTTGCCAGCGTTGATTGACCACCTGCTGCCCGGGTCCATACAGGCGCAGGACCAGGCTGAACGCCCCGCTCGCCGGCGTCGGCAACCAGTTGCTCTGCTCAGGCGGAGCGGCGTTCTGCAGGACCAACGTCAACCCACCGTCCGAATCCTCTTTCAAATGATCCCGGCTGCTCAGGCAGTAGCGATTGATCGGGTTGGCCACCAGTTGCCGGTCAGGCAAGTCATACAAGGTCAGCGACCAGAACTCGCTGGCCGGCGGCAATTGCCCCGGTGCGAAACGC
>Ga0247818_10003178_pt1 | contig 10604 bp, 7 predicted proteins | sample 13C_Glucose_Day1_FD_192424 | JGI IMG/M metagenome (GOLD analysis project Ga0247818, IMG submission 192424) | Soil microbial communities from agricultural site in Penn Yan, New York, United States - 13C_Glucose_Day1 | ecosystem: Environmental > Terrestrial > Soil > Agricultural land | place: USA...
CACTCCTTCATCAGCTCGACGGCGCGGTCACCGGCTTCGATGTCGACGCCCGCCGCAGCGTAGGAAGCACCTGTTGTCTCAGACATGGCCCGGGATCTTTCGTGTGGGAATACGGGGCTGGTGGGGAAGCCGGCCGGTCCGGGTCACGGACGACGCAGCGCGTCGGCCGCCGCGGTGGCGGCGGGGCCGGCCGCCAGCTCGGTCTCCAGCAGCTGCTTGCCGAGCAGCTCCGGGTCCGGCAGCTCCATCGGGTATTCGCCGTCGAAGCAGGCACGGCACAGGTTCGGCTTGGCGATCGTCGTCGCCTCGACCATCGCGTCGAGCGAGATGTACGCGAGCGAGTCGGCACCCATGGACGTGGAGATCTCGTCGACGGACATGCCGTTGGCGATCAGCTCGGCGCGCGTCGCGAAGTCGATCCCGAAGAAGCAGGGCCACTTCACCGGCGGGGAGGAGATCCGGATGTGGATCTCGGCGGCGCCCGCCTCGCGGAGCATCCTCACCAGGGCACGCTGGGTGTTGCCGCGGACGATCGAGTCGTCCACCACGACCAGGCGCTTGCCCTTGATGACTTCCTTGAGCGGATTCAGCTTGAGGCGGATGCCCAGCTGACGGATGGTCTGCGAGGGCTGGATGAAGGTCCGGCCGACGTAGGCGTTCTTGACCAGTCCGGCCCCGAACGGAATTCCGCTCGCCTCGGCGTAGCCGATGGCCGCGGGGGTTCCCGATTCCGGCGTCGCTATGACCAGATCGGCCTCGACGGGGGCCTCGGCCGCCAGCTTCCGGCCCATCTCCACCCGGGAGAGGTAGACGTTGCGCCCGGCGATGTCGGTGTCGGGGCGGGCCAGGTAGACGTACTCGAAGACGCAGCCCTTGGGCTTCGCTTCTGCGAAGCGAGAGGTGCGCAGGCCGTTCTCGTCGATGGCGACGAGCTCCCCGGGCTCGATCTCCCGGACGTAGCTGGCACCGCAGATGTCGAGGGCGGCGGACTCGGAGGCCACCACCCAGCCACGCTCCAGCCGGCCGAGGACCAGCGGGCGGATGCCCTGCGGGTCACGGGCGGCGTAGAGGGTGTGCTCATCCATGAAGACGAGCGAGAAGGCGCCCTTGACCTCGGGGAGCACCTTTGCGGCGGCCTCCTCGATGGTGAGCGGCTTGTCGTTCTCGTCCCGCTGACCGGCGAGCAGAGCGGTCACGAGATCGGTGTCGTTGGTCGCCGCGACCTGGGTGGCGCGACCGTCCTTGCGAGGGAGGTCGGCGACCATCTCGGCGAGCTGGGCCGTGTTGACCAGGTTGCCGTTGTGACCCAGGGCGATCGAGCCGTGCGCGGTGGCACGGAACGTCGGCTGCGCGTTCTCCCACACCGAGGCACCGGTGGTGGAGTAGCGGGCATGACCGACCGCGATATGGCCCTGGAGCGATCCCAGAGACGTTTCGTCGAAGACCTGCGAGACCAGTCCCATGTCCTTGAAGACCAGGATCTGGGACCCGTTGCTCACTGCGATGCCCGCGGACTCCTGTCCACGGTGCTGCAGGGCATACAGTCCGAAATAGGTGAGCTTGGCGACCTCTTCGCCCGGAGCCCAGACACCGTAGACGCCGCAAGCGTCCTGGGGGCCTTTCTCTCCGGGGAGCAGGTCGTGGTTGAGTCGTCCATCACCACGAGGCACGGCACCGAGTGTAGGCGAGATCGACCACCGGTCCGAATTGGGTGACCGCCCCGCAGGGGTGCACCGACCGGTGGGACCCGGCCCGTGGGGCGGTCTCCGTGCCGGTTCCAGGTGGCGTCGATCGATCACTCCACGTGATCATGGCCCGCTTCCCTGCGAGGCCCCGGGACCCTCGCAGGGCTGCTGATGCCGGGATGGACGGCGGTTACCGGCGGGTCCGGGCAGGTGGCGGAATCGCGCCCACGCGGGCCTCTCTCGTGGCGCTCGGTGAGCCGGGGTGCGGCCCGGCCCGGGCGCTGGCCGAACGCTCGTTTCGTGGCGAGCCTCACATCGAAGGCGCTCTGGGCGGAGCTCTGAGGGCCGCTTCGAGACTCCGGAAAGCCGGGAGCCGGGGCCCGGAAGCCGGCCCGGAAGCCGTGCCGGAGGACGGGCCGAAGGTTCGGAGGGCGCCGCGGCGAACGGTTCCGGATGCCGCGGAGCGCCCAGACCGGGTACGGATTCGGGTACCGGCGAGGAAGGTGGCGTTCCGGCGCCGGACGGCTCTTGTCCGCAGTTCGAGACCGGCGTTGACAGGCCATGGGCCTCTTGGCAGGCTCCTCCCCCATGCAGCCCCTCGGTGATCATTCGGTCACGCTCGTGGAGCGCCGCCACGTCGATCTGGGACGTGTGTCGAGCGCCATCTGTCGCCACGCCTGAGCCTGCCGCACCCCTGAAGCCCCGGCCCTGTCCGTGGGCCCCCAGCCGGACAGCCGTTCCAGCCGTTCCACCGAGCAGCCGTGAGGCTCGCCCGGAACTACTGCCGGGCTTCCGCGGGGCGCCGTCTTCCCGGGACTTCGTCTCCCGAGAGCTTCCGTCTTCCGGATCAGGGCCGCTGCTCCGCTCGTCCTCATCTCACCCTGACGTCCGGCCGCTGCTTTCCGCGTAGCCGTCCGTCGCGGTTCGCGTCTCGTTCCCCGCCTCGTTCCCCTTCTCGTACGCCGGCCCGGCCGGCGCCCGAGGCCTGCCCAGGAGACCTCATGACCTCTGCAAATTCGAGCACCAGTGCGGACGAGCCTTCCGGCGCCGCACTGAGCCGCCGTGCCTTCACCACCGCCGTCGGCGCGACCGCCGCAACCGCGGCCGTAGGGATACAGGCCGCCGCGGCCCCGGCAGCCGCGGCGGAGTCCGGGAGCGCGGCCCGGGAGAAGCCGTTCCGCGCCGCACGCGGCAAGCACGCGCGGCGGCCCAACATCCTGTTCATCCTGGGCGACGACCTCGGCTGGGCGGACCTCTCCTCGTACGGGGCCCCGCACATCCGCACACCGAACCTCGACGCCCTCGCGCGCCAGGGAGTGCGGTTCACCGACGCCTACTCAGGATCCGCGACCTGCTCCCCCACCCGCTTCAGCCTCTACACCGGCCGATACCCGGGTCGCACGAAGGGCGGGCTCGCCGAGCCCATCGCCGACAGATCGGTGGGACTGGAGCCGACCCACCCGACCCTGGCCTCCCTGCTGCGCGGCGCCGGCTACTCGACCGCGCTGATCGGCAAGTGGCACTGCGGCTACCTGCCGGACTACAGCCCGGTCAGGTCGGGCTGGGACGAGTTCTTCGGGAACTTCGGCGGAGCGCTGGAGTACTACTCGAAGCTCGGCCTCGGCGGTGAGTACGACCTGTACGAGGGCGACGCCGAGTACAAGGACCTCCGCTACTACACCCGGGTCCTGACGGAACGGGCGAGCGAGTACGTCCAGCGTGACCACGAGAAGCCCTGGCTGCTCAATCTGAACTTCACCACCCCGCACTGGCCGTGGATCGCCGACGGGGACACGGAGGCCTCCGCCGAGATCGTCCGCCGGATCAAGGCCGGTGACCGCTCCGCGCTCTGGAACGCCGACGGCGGCTCGGTCGAGAAGTACACCGAGATGGTCGAGGACCTGGACCGCTCGGTCGGTCAGGTGCTGAAGGCGCTGAAGCGCTCGGGCCAGGAGGAGGACACCCTGGTCTTCTTCGCCAGCGACAACGGCGGTGAGCGCTTCTCCTACAACTGGCCGCTGTCCGGCAACAAGAGCTCGCTCCAGGAGGGCGGCATCCGGGTCCCGTCGGTGCTGCGCTGGCCGGCGCGCATCGACGGCCACCAGGTCAGCGACCTTCCCGTGTTCTCGCCCGACTGGACGGCGACCCTGCTGGAACTCGGCGGCGCGCGCCCTGACCCGGCCTATCCGCTGGACGGCGTCAGCCTCGCCGGATACCTGCTGCGGGACGAGAAGCCGAAGGAGCGCGACCTGTTCTGGCGCGTCCGGGGCGAGCGGGCGCTGCGCCGCGGCGACTGGAAGTACTACAGGGGCAGGAGCGGCACCGACCAGCTCTTCCAGCTGGCCGACGACCAGCGTGAGCAGGCGGACCGGGCAGCCGCCGAGCCGGAGCGGCTGGCCGAGCTCAAGTCCGCGTGGGAGAGGACGAACGCCGGTCTGCTCCCGTATCCGACGGGTTCCTGAGGCGCCGCCGTCACGCTCCCGGCGGTCAGTTCCCGGCCGCCGGGGCGGACGCGTGGAGGCCCTCGCCGCTCTGCGCGGTGAGCGCGAGGGAGCGGTGGCCGATCGTGTACGTCGTCCTCCCCTCCAGTACGCCCATCAGCGCGCGCTCCAGCTTCATCCGCGGGCCCGGGCACATCTTCCGGGTGGAGGAGAGCGGGCCGAAGGTGATGGTGGACCCGGCGACCGCCGCCTTCGCGTGGAAGGAGTTGCAGCCGAGGCTGCCCTCGACCGAGCCGTCCTTGCCGAAGGTCAGGTGCGCCTTGTCCTCCGTACCGGCGGGCAGGGAGGCGGCGAGGCCGGCCGAGGTCAGTCCGGTCACCTTCCAGGCCGTGCCGGTGAGCGGGGCCGGGGGCTCGGAGGTGAGGGCGATGGAGTCGCCCTGGGCCGTGGTCAGCGTCAGCGTCTTCTCGTCACCGCTGCCCGCCACGGCTGCCTTCAGCTTCCCGGTGAAGGCAGCCCCCAGCGCCTTCTCGAACTGCTGCACATCCTTCTCGCAGCCCATCTCGGTGGTCGTGCCCGGCCCGACGGTGACGTGGTCGCCCTCGACCCTCACGTCGGCGGTGAAGCGGTTGCAGCCCAGGTTGCCCGTGGCCTTCCCCGCGGAGTCGATCGAGACGTGGGCCGCGGCGGGAGCAGGAGTCGTCTTCCCTCCGACGGTCAGGGAGGACACGTTCCAGTGGACACCGGTCACCGGCTCCTCGTTCCGTACGGTGCCGCTTCCGTCCCCGGCGCCACCGGAGCCCGGATCCGTACCGCAGGCGGCAAGGGTGAGGAGGGCCAGGACGCTGACGGCCATACGTGGTTTGCGCATGGCCCTGGGACGGATCGAGTGGTCGATCCGGTTCCCCTCAGCCCATCAGCGGGAGCAGGTGGGCGAGTTCGGCCCGCTCACCGCTCGCCCTGACCTGCGCCGATTCGAGAGCCTGTGTCCACCCCGTACGACCGGTGGCGAGCCGGATCCAGGTGAGCGGGTCGGTCTCCACGACGTTGGGCGGTGTGCCACGGGTGTGCTTGGGGCCGCCGATGCACTGGACGACGGCGAAGGGCGGGACGCGCACTTCGACCGAGCCGCCGGGTGCCCTGTCCGCCAGCGCGTCGGCGAGCAGCCGGGTGCAGGCGGCGAGTGCCTGCCGGTCGTACGGGATGTCGAGGCCGGTCGCCCGGTGGAGGTCGTCGGTGTGGACGACGAGCTCGACGGTGCGGGTCACCAGGACGTCGCCCAGCCGCATAGTCCCCGCGCGGGTCGCCACCAGCCGCTCGGCGCCGTCGGCGGGCACCAGCTCCGCGAACCGGGCGGCCGTCTCCTCGTAGAGGGCGTCAAGGTCGGGCCGGTCGGCGGTGAGCGCCTGGGTGGAACCGGCGGTCCCGGCCGCGTTCCGGGCGGTGGAGGACGGCCACTGGAGCAGTGTGATCTCCGGCTTGGGCCCACCGGTCGGAGCCGGGAGCTCCATCGACCTGCTCACCTGCTCCAGGGCCGTCGTCAGGTGTGCCGCGAGCTCCCGCACGGTCCACTCCCCCAGCCCCGGCAGCGCGAGCTGTTCGGGCGTCAGGGCGCGGACGGCGTCCTGTACGTGGCCGAACTGGGCCAGGACAGCGGTCCGGGTCCTGGAGAAGTCGTACGAACGGGGGCGCTTCTTGGCCGGTGGCATGGAGGCGAGACTAATCGGTGCCTCCGACAGTCCGGCCGCCCTCGGCCAGTGCGGCCACACCACCGGCCGCTCAGCCGTCCAGCCGTCCAGCCGTCCTCGGGCAGTCGGGCCGCCCAGCCGCCCAGCCGTCCTCGGGCAGTCGGGCAGTCGGGCCGCACCTGGGCCGCACCTCCGGGGCCCGTTCCTCGTGGCAGCCGGACCACGCATACGCGGGCCGGGGTGGCCTCGTGCCGGCGGTCAGCTCCTGGCGAAGTCCTTCGCGTCGGGAAGGACGACATCGGTGCAGCCCCGGCGCTCGGTCACATCGTCGACGTACGCCCGGAACAGCGATTCCAGCCGGTCGGCGGCTATGCGGTCGTACGGATAGGCCACCCACAGCACATGCACGGCCGGCCGGCCGCCGCAGACGGAGGACGCCCACCAGGTCTGGTCGGAGTCGGTGCCCGCCGAGCCCGGGGTGAGCTCGGTCGGCTGCTTGAAGTGACCGGTCCGCAGCCCTCGCGTCCCGTCGCCGACGTACGTCTCGGTCTTCACCCACCAGGGGAGGTACTTCAGCACGTCCTCCAGCGACTGCGGGTAGTCCGAGGTCTTCACGAAACCGGGATAGATCCTGCGGGTCTCCTTCTCCCCCACCGCCAGCACACAGGCGTCATGATCGCTCGCCATCCCCGCCGGAGCGGCCAACGCGCGGTCCGGAAGGCTGCCGCGCTCCCCCTGGGCCAGGAAGCGCCGGTACCAGTCGCAGGTGCCGCCGGTGCTCGCCGCCGAACCGAACTTCATCTCAGGCTCGGCGAGCTCCGCCGGAAGCCCGGGAAGATCCGCCCGGCAGCCGGTGCGGTCCGCGGCCCGGTCCACGCCCTGGCGTGCCAGGCCGGCCAGCGTGCGCCGGTCCTCGGCCGTGACGGGTTCGTCGTACTGGGCGACGGCGGAGACCTCTATCGAGGAGATCTTCCCGCCCTTCTCGCAGACCGCCCGCGCCGTCACCTTGTACTCGTCGTACTCGCCCAGCGCGCCGTCTCCGAGCGGGTGCGGGAGGGCGTGGCTCACCACCGGGCCGGGCGAGCTCTTCTCGTCGCGGTAAGGACGGCGGAACGGCTCGTCGCTCTGCTCGTCGATCTCGGTCCGGTCCTGTGCGGTCTCGTCGGCGTCCGGCTCGGCCGAACGGCGGAGCACGGCCATGGAGAAGTGCCCGTAGGTCGTGCCCGGGTCGCCGACCCGGTAGACGAGACAACCGCTGGAGCGCTCGCCGAGGTCGGTCTCGTGTTCGTCGGAGAGCTTGACCCGGTCGATCCCGCCGCCGTTCAGCCCCAGGACCGGGTCGGGGTCGATGAGGCCCCCGCACGCCTCGGTGATGCGCTCACGGCTCTCGGCCCGGTCCCGGAGGCCTATGACCTCCTGCACGAAGACCCAGAGGCTCAGGCCGATGCCCGCCACGGCGAGCACGCACAGCAGCTTGTTCGTGGCACCACGCCAGCGCCCGCACCAAGGCGACAGCTCCGGTGGCTCCGCCTGTTGCGGACCGCGCAGATCGTCCATCGTCGTCCCCCCGTACACACCGCACGCAACGGGTTCCAAGCTAACAGCCGGTACTGACAGCCTCGTCGACGGTGAACGTCTCTCCTCCGGCGGGTACGCCGATGCCCCGCCAGGTGAAGGGGATTCCCCGTGCGGTGTCGAGGTCCGGGTGGTCCATCAGCTGGAAGTGCACGTGCGGTTCGGTGGAGTTGCCCGAGTTCCCGCACCGCGCGATCTGCTGGCCCGCCCGCACGGAGTCCCCCGCCCGCACGAGGAGCGAACCGCGCCGGACGTGGGCGTACGCGGCGTACGTCCCGTCACCGAGGTCCAGCACGACACGGTTGCCGCAGATCCGGCTCGCACCGGCCAGATCCCGGACAGCCGCCTCGATCAGCATGAGATAGGCGAGCGCGGGACCCGAGTTCCGGCTGAGGTGATCGCGCTGCCCGTCGCTCGCGTGCACCACCGTGGCGTCCGCCACCGCGAGGAGCGGGGCACCGAAGGCAGGGAAGTCGCGGTTGGGCCGCACGACGGGCCACAGCCAACGGAACGGCGGGCGGCTCTCCCCCTCCGGTTCGGCGACGATGTCGATCGCGTACGACTGCCCGTACGCGTGCGTGCCATGGCTGGGCACCTTGTCGGCGGGGCTGTTGAGAGCGGTCCAGCGGCCCGCCACCGGCGGACCGACCTCCACGGCGGGCCGGGGGTGCGCCCCGGCCCGGCCGCCGGAACGGCTCACGACGAAACCGATGACCAGGGCCGCCCCCGCCGGAAGGAACACCAGGGCGAACGGGTCCAGCGGCCCGGTGAAGGACGTGACGACCACCAGTGCGACGAAGGCGATCCAGCAACAGCGGTACAGGACCATCGCGGCTTTGCGTGCGGACATGACGTCCCCCTCATTCGTGTCGGACAGCTCGCTCGTGTCGGTCGGGTCATGCGTACCGGGTCATGCGTGCCTACCGGTCGGGCTCCGCGGGGCCGGTAGGGCTCCTCAGGGCCGGGCGGCCGTGAGGACCACCAGCAGTGGCACCACCCGGGGTCCGGGCACCTCGTAGCGTCCGCGCCCGGTCGTGTGCAGCCAGCCCGCCGTGGTCAGCAGGCGCAGATGGTGGTAGATCTGGCCGGTCGTCCCCGTCTCGTCCAGCTCGGCCAGCTCGGCCGCCGTGCGGCGGCCGCCGAGGATCTCGCGGAGCAGGCGCAGCCGGACCGGGTGCCCCAGCGCGGCCAGCGGCTCCGCGGCCTCCGACCAGTCGGGCCGGTCCCCCTCCTGGCCCAGGAGCCCCGCGGTCAGCGCGCCGTACTGCCACTCGTACCGCTCACCGGCCGGCAGCCTCACCGCGCCCGTGAACAGCACTCCTCCGTCGGCCGCGGCCTCCCCGACCTGCCCGAGCTGGTCCTTCAGCCCGTCCAGCGCCCAGAAGTCGCCGTCGCCCAGGCTCGGCGGCCCGCCGTCCGCCGCCCGCTCCAGCACGGCCAGCCGGCGTTCCAGCTCGGCGACGCGTTCCTCGAGATCCACAGAACACAACCTTACGTAATTACGTAACATCCATCAAAGGTTTCCGGTGAGCACGGCGAAGCCCCCGCCCGGTCGACCCGGACGGGGGCTTCGGAAAAGGCGGAGATCAGGCGAACAGACCCTCCAGGGTCCCCTCGTGCGCCTCGCGCAGCTCGCTCAGCGGGATGCTGAACTCGCCCTGGATCTCGATCTCCTCCCCGTCCACGACACCGATCCGGGTCACGGGCAGGCCCCGCGCCCCGCACATGTCGTTGAAGCGGAGCTCCTCGCTGCGCGGGATCGACACGACCGCACGGCCCGCCGACTCCGAGAACAGGAAGGTGAACGCGTCCAGGCCGTCCGGCACGACCAGCCGGGCACCCTTCCCGCCGCGCAGGCAGGACTCGGTGACCGCCTGGATCAGGCCGCCGTCGGAGAGGTCGTGCGCCGCGTCGATCATGCCGTCGCGCGAGGCCGAGATGAGGATCTCGCCGAGCAGCTTCTCGCGGCCCAGGTCCACCTTCGGCGGCATGCCGCCGAGGTGCTGGTGGATGACCTCGGACCACGCCGAGCCGCCGAACTCCTCGCGGGTCTCACCCAGGAGGTAGAGCAGCTGGCCCTCTTCGGCGAAGGCGACCGGCGTACGCCGGGTGACGTCGTCGATCACGCCGAGCACCGCGACGACCGGCGTCGGGTGGATCGCCGTCTCCCCGGTCTGGTTGTACAGCGAGACGTTGCCACCGGTGACCGGGGTGCCCAGCTCCAGGCAGCCGTCCGCGAGACCACGCGTGGCCTCGGCGAACTGCCACATGACGTCCGGGTCCTCGGGCGAACCGAAGTTCAGGCAGTCCGAGATCGCGAGCGGCTTGGCACCGGAGGCGGCGACGTTGCGGTACGACTCCGCGAGCGCCAGCTGCGCGCCCGTGTACGGGTCGAGCTTGGCGTACCGGCCGTTGCCGTCCGTCGCCATCGCCACGCCCAGGTTCGACTCCTCGTCGATCCGGACCATGCCGGCGTCCTCGGGCATCGCGAGCACGGTGTTGCCCTGCACGAAGCGGTCGTACTGGTCGGTGATCCAGGACTTGGAGGCCTGGTTCGGGGAGCTGACCAGCTTGAGGACCTGCTCGCGCAGCTCGGCGCCGTTCGCCGGGCGGGCCAGCTTGCCGGCGTCGTCGGCCTGCAGCGCGTCCTGCCAGGACGGGCGGGCGAACGGCCGGTGGTACGTCGGGCCCTCGTGGGCGACGGACCGCGGGGGTACGTCCACGATCTGCTCGCCGTGCCAGAAGATCTCCAGCTGCGAGCCCTCGGTCACCTCACCGATGACGGTGGCGATGACGTCCCACTTCTCGCAGATCTCCATGAAGCGGTCGACGTGCTGCGGCTCGACGATCGCGCACATGCGCTCCTGCGACTCGCTCATGAGGATTTCCTCGGGCGAGAGGGAGGAGTCGCGGAGCGGCACGGTGTCCAGCTCGACGCGCATGCCGCCGGAACCCGCGGAGGCCAGCTCGCTGGTGGCGCAGGAGAGCCCGGCGCCGCCGAGGTCCTGGATGCCCGCGACGAGCTTCTCCTTGAAGATCTCCAGGGTGCACTCGATGAGGAGCTTCTCCTGGAACGGGTCGCCGACCTGGACGGCGGGGCGCTTGGTGGGCTTGGTGTCGTCGAAGGTCTCCGAGGCCAGCACGGAGACTCCGCCGATGCCGTCGCCGCCGGTGCGGGCGCCGTAGAGGATCACCTTGTTCCCAGGACCGGAGGC
>Ga0247818_10003181_pt1 | contig 10600 bp, 2 predicted proteins | sample 13C_Glucose_Day1_FD_192424 | JGI IMG/M metagenome (GOLD analysis project Ga0247818, IMG submission 192424) | Soil microbial communities from agricultural site in Penn Yan, New York, United States - 13C_Glucose_Day1 | ecosystem: Environmental > Terrestrial > Soil > Agricultural land | place: USA...
CTCGGCCGCGGCGGCGGTGGCCGGACCTCGCCGCTGGGCGTCGAGGTGGGCAAGGGCAAGCTGTCCCTCGTCCCCGACCAGAAGCTGCTCCAGGGCGACGACACCGTCTTCCCGGTCGTCATCGACCCGATCCAGCGCACCACCTCGCGCAGCGCGTGGACCGGCGTGATGTCCGGAAAGCCGGGCGAGCAGGACTGGAAGTACTCCGGCAGCGCCGGTGTGGGCAAGTGCCCCACCGACTACAGCCCGGTCTCCTGCAACGGAGTGGGGGTGCGCCGGACGCTCTTCACGATGCCCATGTCGTTCTACAAGGGCAAGCAGATCCTCGGCGCGACGTTCTCCGCACGCGTCGAGCACATCTACAGCGCCTCGCCGACCGCCGAACCGATCCGGCTCTACCGCATCGGCGGCAAGAACTACAGCATCACCTCCTCGTCCAGCTGGTCCAACACCTCGGACGACTGGACGGACCACATCGGCACCGTCGACAAGGCCATCTCGCCGACGAGCTGTTCCAGCCAGGCCAACCTGCACTTCGAGGCGGGCGCGACCGGTGAGCTGACCACCGAGGTCAAGACTGCGGCGGCCGAGGGCTGGTCGTCCATGACGCTGGGGCTGCGGGCCGCCGACGAGTCCCGGCTGCCCGAATGGAAGCGGGTCTGCGGCAACGCCTACCTGTCGATCAGCTACAACAACCTGCCGCGGAAGATCACGACGCTCTCTCAGAACCCGGGCGGCATCTGCACCAGCGGTGCCGGCCGTCCGTACTCCGAGGTGCCGCCGCAGCTGCAGGCCGTGGCCAGCGACCCCGACCACGGAAACGGCGTGACCGACAAGGTCAAGGTCGAGTTCAAGGTGGACTGGACGGACCCGGTCACCAAGGAGGCGAAGACATACTCCTACCTCACCCCGTCCTGGCTCGCGCCCACGTCCGGAACCAAGTTCACCCACACGGTGAAGTCGTCCATCCCGCAGAACACCGTCATCTACTGGAGCGCGCGCGCCTACGACGGTGACGGATACGGCCCCTGGAGCTACGACGGGGACACCGTGCGCTGCGAGTTCATGTACGACAAGACGCTGCCCGGCAAGCCGAACGTGCTGTCCAAGCAGTACCCGTCCGACACCGTGTACCACGACGGCGTCGGCACCTACGGCTCCTTCACCTTCGCCCCGAACCCGAACGACTCGGTGCCCGACACCGACGTCGTGAAGTACCGGTACGCGTTCGATGGCACCGCCACCCCCGCCACCACGGTCAACGCCGCCACACCCGGTGGGCCCGCCACTGTGAGCTGGATGCCCACCCGCTCCGGACGCCACTGGGTCGACGTCATCGCCGTCGACAAGGCCGAGAACCCCAGTACCAAGGCGCACTACGAGTTCCTGGTGACCGAGGGCACCCCCGTCGCCGCCCAGTGGAACCTCGCCGACGAGCCGTCGAGCACCGAGGCCCACGACGAGACGGGGGCGTTCTCCGCGAACACGGGCACCGGTGTCACCTTCGGTGTGGAAGGCCCCGGCGGCAAGGCCGACTCGGCCGCCCGCTTCGACGGCACGGGCGCCGCGTACGCGGACGTCAACGAAACGGTGCTGGACTCCTCGAAGAGCTTCAGCGTCAGCGCCTGGGTCCGCCCGAACGGCACTCCCACGCGTGACATGGCGGTCGTCAGCCAGGACGGCACGGGCGAGCCCGGATTCACCCTCGGCTACGACCAGGTGGCGGGAACCTGGGCGTTCTCCGTCCCGGTGACCGACGTCGACACCCTCGGCCAGTGGAAGGCCGTCGCCACCGGCGTCAGCGTCGTCCCTGACCAGTGGGTGCTGCTGACCGGCGTCTACGACGCGGCCAAGTCCGAACTGCGCCTCTACATCAACAAGGACTCCAAGGGCACCGCATCCCGCCGTTCGGTGTGGAAGTCGTACGGGCCGCTGCAGATCGGCCGGACCACGGCCAAGAGCGGCTACCGGGACAACTTCTCCGGTGACCTCGCCGAGGTCCGCGTGTTCGACCGCGTCCTGCCCGCCGCCCAGGTGGCGGAGATGATGACGGTCAAGCCGACCCGTATGAACTACTGGCAGCTCGACTCGGCCGCAGCGGGAGCCTCCGCGGACACGGGCGCGGGCCAGAAGCTGACCCTCGCGGGCAACGCGTCCATCTACAACGCGCCCACGGACGACCCGTACTTCGAGGGCCCGTTCCCGATGGTCGGCGCGGGGCACCTGGTCCTCGACGGTGACGGGGACTACGCGTCCACGGCCACCGCACCCGTCACCGGCACAGCCAGCTTCACGGCGACGGCCCGCGTACAACTCACCTCCCTGGACGCGACCGAGCCGCAGACCGTGCTGTCGCTGCCGGGCCAGACAGCCAACCGGCTCGCGGTCCGCTACCGGCCCGCCGCCGACGCGGAATCGTCCTCGACATGGGAGCTGGCCGTCGCCGAGTCCGACTCGGCGACAGCACCGGTGAAGACCTTCACCGACGACCAGACGCTCCCGGACGTCGACATGGCCGGCCAGCATCTCGCCGTGGTGTACGACGCGTTCGCCAACGAGATCCGGCTGTACGTCGCCGGACAGCTCGCCGACATCGCGCACGGCACCGACGACACCCTCTGGGGCGCCACCGGCGCTCTGCAAGTGGGCCGTTCGGCCCTCGGCGGCGGCAGCGAGTACTTCGCGGGCGCCATCGACGAGGTGCGCGTCTACACCGGGGCAGCGGACATGACAGCGATCCGGCAGATGGCCAACGGGACACCGCTCCCGAACATGTGATCCAGGCGGGCGGGTGTGCCGGTTCCGGACAGAACCGGCACACCCGCCCGTTTCAGTCCCATCCCTCACTACGTGCGGAGACACGTGATGGCATTCAGAAGCCGGTTGCTGAACCGGCGCATGCCCGGGAGGTTGCTCATGGCGACCATCCTGGGCGTCACCCTCGCACTGACCGGAGGCGCGGTCCAGGCTGTGCCATCGGTGCCGGGGCAGGAGGGGCGCGGACGTCCCGGTGTCCAGGACTTCGGCGACCCCGTCGAGGGCACGAACGCGCAGGCGAAGAAGCGTCCGGCCGATCCCGCGAAGAAGGCCGCGGTAAAACGGCTGGACGAGGCCGTCTGGCCGACGGGCGGCAGTGCCGAGGTCGCCGTGGCCACCACGTCGCTCGTCGAGAAGACCGTCGGCGGCCTGCCCGTCACGGTCGCAGCGGTCATGCCCAAGGCATCCGGGGCCGCGAAGCGTCCCGTGTCGCCGGCCGGCCCCGCGGAGGTCTCGGTCGAGGTGCTGCCCGCGAAGCGTGCCACTGCCCTGGGCGCCGGGGCGCTCCTGCGCATCGGGCGCACGGACGCGGCGCAGAAGAGCGCGAAGGTCCGTCTGTCCGTGGACTACTCGGCGTTCGCCGACGCCTACGGTGGTGACTACGGGGCCCGTCTGCGTCTCGTCCAGCTCCCCGCGTGTGCCGCCGTGGCGACCCCCGGCAGCGCGGCCTGCCCAGAGCAGCCCAAGCCGCTGGCCACGGTGAACAGCGCCGAGGACCGGACCGTCTCGGCGGAGGTACAGGCCGCTGCGGCACCCGCCTCGGGCACCCTGGCGAAGGCGGCCCCGAGCACGGCGCCGCTGGTGGCCCTGGCCGCCGGCCCGTCCTCCTCACAGGGCAGCTACAAGGCGACCGCCCTGGCCCCGTCCGCCAGTTGGAGCGTCGCCACCTCGTCCGGCGGATTCAGCTGGAACTATCCGCTGCGCACGGTGCCCACGCCCGGCGGGCAGTCGCCAAGCATCGGGCTCGGCTACTCCTCGCAGTCCGCGGACGGCCGCACCTCGGCCACCAACAACCAGGGCTCCTGGGCGGGTGAGGGCTTCTCCTACGACCCCGGGTACATCGAACGCCGTTACAAGCCCTGTTCCGACGACGGTCACTCGACTTCCGGCGAGCAGTGCTGGGCCTTCGACAACGCCACGATCATGCTCAACGGCAGCTCGTCCGAGCTCATCAAGGACGACAAGACCGGCGCCTGGAAGTTCTCCTCCGACGACGGCACCAAGGTCGAGAAGCTGACCGGGGCGACGAACGGCGACAACGACGGCGAGCACTGGAAGGTCACCACCGCCGACGGCACGGAGTACTGGTTCGGACTGAACCGCCTCCCGGGCTGGACCGACGGCAAGGAGACCACGGACTCCACCTGGACCGTGCCCGTCTTCGGCGACGACTCCGGCGAGCCCTGCTACAACGCCACGTTCACCAGCGCCCACTGCAAGCAGGCCTGGCGCTGGAGCCTGGACCACGTCAAGGACACCCACGGCAACGTGATGTCCTACTTCTACGCTCCCGAGACGAACTACTACGCCCTCAACGGCAAGACGGACGTCAACGGCACCGCCTACCACCGTGGCGGCTACCTGAAGAGGGTCGACTACGGCCAGCGTGACGGCCAGGTCTACGCGGCGAAGGCACCCGCCCGCGTTGTCTTCGACGTGGCCGAACGCTGCCTGCCCACCGCCGACTTCGACTGCGCGGAATCCAAGCGGACCAAGGCGAACGCCGCGCACTGGCCGGACACCCCGGTCGACCAGGAGTGCAAGGCGGCCACCAAGTGCACCGTGGGCCAGACCTTCTGGACCACGAAGCGCCTGACCGGCATCACCACCCAGATGCGCAAGAGCGCCACCGAGTACCAGGACGTGGACGCGTGGACCTTCACCCACCTGTTCACCGACAACGGTGACGACTCCAAGACCCTCTGGCTGTCGAAGATCGACCACGAGGGCCGCGTCGGCACGGCTGCGAAGCTGCCGACGCTCGAACTCTACGGCGAGCAGCTCGTCAACCGCGTCGACGCCGTCGGCGACAACATCGCGCCGTTCCACCGCTTCCGCCTCGCCGCAGTCCTGAGCGAGACAGGTGCCCAGCTGGACGTCAACTACGCGGCGACCGACTGCACCAAGGCGTCCCTGCCCAAGCCGGGCGAGTCGACCAAGCGCTGCTACCCGGTGAAGTGGGCCCCGCCCGGCACCGTCGAACCGATCACGGACTGGTTCCACAAGTACGTCGTCGCCGAGATCGTCGAGACCGACCGCACGGGCGGCGGCGACAGTCTCGTCACCCGCTACGACTACCAGGGCGACGCTGCCTGGCGTAAGGCGAAGCCGGACGGCATCACGGAGGACAAGTACCTCACGTGGGGCGGCTGGCAGGGCTACGGCAAGGTCAAGGTCACCAGCGGCAGCGCCGACAAGCAGACCTCGCGGATCGACTACACCTTCCTGCAGGGCATGGACGGTGACAAGGATCCCGCCGGCGGCACCCGTTCGGTGAAGGTCAAGGACTCCACGGGCGTCGAGTACACCTCGTCCGAGGAGTTCACCGGGCACCAGCTCGAAGCGCACACCTACGACGGGACCAAGCTGGTCTCCAAGGTCATCAGCGAGCCGTGGAAATTCAACACGGCCACCCAGACCCGTGACTGGGGCACCTCGCACTCGGTGCTCGTCCGCTCCGACACGGAGCGCGGCTACAACCTGCTCTCCGACGGCACCTGGCGGGCGACGAGAAGCACGATCAAGTACGACACGGCTAACGGAACGGGCCGCGTCCTGGAGGTCGAGGACCAGGGCGACGTCTCCACGGCCGCCGACGACACCTGCGCCCGCACCTGGTACGCCGACAACACGGCCGCCAACCTCCTCACCCTGCCCTCGCGCAGTGAGGTCGTAGGCGTCAAGTGCTCGGTGACGCCGGACCGAAGGACCCAGGTCCACGCGGACGAACGCACGTCCTACGACTACAAGGCCTTCGGCGCGGCACCGACCAAGGGTGACGCCACGACGACCGAGCGCCTGACTTCGCACAACGGGACCACGGGCACCTACCAGGTCACCGGCACGACGGCCTACGACGCCTTCGGTCGCCCCACGTCCCAGAAGGACGCGAGTCAGGCGGAGACGAAGACCGCGTACACGGACGTCAACGGTCTCATCTCGCAGACCAAGAGCACCAACGCGCTGAACCACGTCACGACCACCGACTACGCCCCGGCCTGGGGCATGTCGGCCGGCCAGACGGACCCGAACGGCAAGCGGACCGACCTGGCCTACGACGGTCTGGGCCGTCTCACCTCGGTCTGGTTCCCGGACCGCGCGAAGACCCAGACCCCGTCCATCAAGTACTCCTACAACGTCCGTCGTGACAAGGTCGTCGCGATCAAGACGGAGAAGATCGAGAACGACGGCTCCTACGGCGCGGAGTACCAGCTCTACGACGGCCTGCTGCGACCGCGGCAGCTGCAGACGGAGGGTCCCGGCGGCACGCGCATGGTCGCCGACTCCTTCTACGACGGCACCGGCAAGGTCAAGAAGACCAACGCCACGTACAATGCCGCCGGCGCCGCGTCGGACGAACTGCTGATCGTCCACAACGGCGAAGTCGGCCAGCAGAGCCTGCTGGAGTACGACGGCCTCGGCCGCCCGACCGCCCAGGTCATGGCGGTCTCCGGCGTCGAGCAGTGGCGCACCACCCATACCTACGACGGTGAGCGCACGACGATCGATCCGCCCGAGGGCGGCGTACCCACCACGACGGTCACCGACTTCGCGGGCAACACGAAGGAGATCTGGCACTACCGGAGCGACGCCCCGAACCCGCTGGCCGGCTACGACGTGACCAAGTACACCTACACGCCGAAGAATCAGCTCGAAACGGTCACGGACGCCAAGGGCAACGTGTGGCGGTACGAGTACGACCAGCTGGGCCGCCAGACGAAGGCAGTGGACCCCGACACGGGGACATCGACCACGGCGTACGACACCCTCGACCGTCCGGCGTCCACCACGGACAGCCGGAACAAGAAGATCTCGACGCTCTACGACAAGCTCGGCCGTACCCTCTCCACGTGGCAGGGGGAGGCCACCACCGGAACCCGGCTCTCCGAGGTCCGCTACGACAAGGCAGGGCTGCTGGGCCAGGCATGGGCCAACATCAGCTACCTCTCGCCGACCGAGTCGTTCGGCACCGTCATCCAGACGATGGACGACTTCTACCGGCCGACGAAGACGAACTACGTGGTGCCCGCCTCCCAGGGCTCGCTCGCGGGCACATACACCTTCACGGCGGAGTACAACCGCGACGGCACCCTCCAGTCGACCGGGATCCCGGCCACGGGTGACCTTCCGGCAGAGGTGTTGGTCAACGGGTACGACGATCTCCAGCGACCCACGACACTCACGGGCTCGACGCCGTACGTCACACGGACCGTCTACTCCAAGGAGAGCCACGTCCAGCAGCTGGAGCTGTCGGCCGGCACCGGGAAGAAGGTCTGGCAGACCTTCGACTACGAGACCGGCACGGACCGGCTGACCCGCTCCGTGGTCGACGTCTACGGTGCGTCCGCTCCGGCGAAGGAGTCCACCTACTCCTACGACCAGGCGGGCAACGTCCTGTCCATCGCTGACACGGCGAACGCCGCTTCACCCGACGTCCAGTGCTTCGCGTACGACAGCCGGCAGCGCCTGGCCGAGGCGTGGAGCCCTGCGTCGAGCGCCGCGGACGCCGCAGGCAGCGGCACGCTCGGCTCGCCGGCACCGCTGGAGGGCACCGGTCCGAAGGCTTGCCAGGCGGCCCCCGGAGCATCCCCGCTGGGCGGACCCGCTCCCTACTGGAAGTCGTACGTCACCGATGCCATCGGCAACAGGACGTCCGACACCTCGCACGACACGGGTCTCGACGAGACCCGCGACGTCACCCGCACCTACACCTACGGGGGAGCAGGAACCCTCGGTGACGGTCCTCACCAGGTCACCAAGGTCGTCGAGAAGACGCCCACCGGCGACCGCCAGTCGTCGTACGAGTACGACGACACGGGCAACACCACCAAGCGCACCATCGGTGGCGACGCCCAGGTCCTCGAATGGAACGACACCGGCAACCTGGCCAGGGCCACGGAGGCGAGCGGAGCCGAGACCACCTATCTGTACGACTCCGACGGCAACCGGATCCAGCGCAAGGACCCGTCGGGCACGACGGTGTACCTGCCCGGCGTCGAGCTGAAGCTGTCCGCGGACGGCACCAAAAAGGAGGCCACCCGCTACTACTCGCACGCCGACCAAACGGTCGCGGTCCGGACGAACGACGGCACCTTGTCGTTCGTGGCGGGCGACCACCACGGCACCGGCGAGCTCGCGATCGACGCCACCACCGGTGCGGTGTCCCAGCGCCGCTTCGATCCCTTCGGCGTCGACCGCGGCAAGGCGACGGGCACGTGGCCGGGCGAGAAGGGCTACGTCGGCGGGACGATCGACTCGTCCACCGGGCTGACGCACCTGGGGGCACGCGAATACGACGCGGTCATCGGGAAGTTCATCTCCGTCGACCCGGTCATCGACTACACGCAGCCCCAGCAGATCAACGGCTACGCCTACGCCAACAACACCCCCGTCACCCACGCCGACCCGAGCGGCATGGCCATCCCTGAGTGCCTGCAGGGCCTGATCGAGTGCCAGGGCGGCCTTCCCGTCAGCAAGCCGGGCTCCACGTTCAACGAGGAGAAGGCGGTCGACCAGGCTTCCAGCGCGCTCTCGGGGGCCCAGGGGCAGCAGTCCGCGGCCAAGCAGCGCATCAAGTCCGCGGCCAAGGCCCTGGTCAAGATCGCCAGGGACATTCTGGGTGTGGACGCGGCACTCGACTGCGTCTCCAGCGGCGACATGGGCGCCTGCGGCGAGACGCTGCTCAACATCGCGGGAAGCTTCGCCGGCGGCCTGGCGGGCAAGATACTCGCCAAGTACGGCGCTCCGTGGAACTGGGCCAAGGGGGCCAGACTCGCCAAACGCGTGGTCAATCTCGTGGGCGACCTCGTCGGCGGGGCCAAGGACTACTGGAACGCCAGCAAGGCCGTCAGCAAGGCCAAGGACGGACTGGCCAAGGCGACGGACGCCCTGGCCGCGGCCAAGAAGAAGGCGGCCAACGCCCTCAAGAAGGGCGAAGGCGGTTCCTGTCCGATCCGGCCGGGTAACCACAGTTTCCTGCCGGGTACGAAGGTGCTGCTCGCCGACGGCACCATGCAGCCGATCGAAGGGATCGAACTCGGGGACGAGGTCGTCGTCACCGATCCCGAGAGCGGTGAGACGACGGTCCGGGACGTGGTTGCCACGATCACGACCGAGGACGACAAGCACTTCGTCGACCTGACCGTCACGGGCGGCTCCGGTGTTTCGGAGTCCCTCGTGTCCACGACCACGCATCCGTTCTGGTCGGTGTCGGAAGGGGACTGGGTCGAGGCCGGGAGCCTGCGTGCCGGCATGACCCTGCGGACGCCGGACGGCGACACGGTCGCCCTCGAAGGCGTGCGTCACTTCGACAAGCGCCAGCGGACCTACGACCTGACCATCGCGGGTATCCACACCTACTACGTGGTAGCCGGACTGACGCCGCTCCTGGTGCACAACTCGGGCGGAGAGCTCGGCGAGGGGGAGATCCACCTCTGGCGAGGCGTCACGGGCCGTGAGCGTGACAACATCCACAAGACCCGTACGTTCAAGAGCACCCAGGGGATCAAGTACTTCTCCTTCACGGAGAAGGGAGCGGCGGAGTACTCGCGACGGGCACACGCCGCGTACCCCAAGGAAGGCACCTACACGATGATCCGGACCAAGGTGAAACTGTCGGATCTGCCAGAATCGGCGCGCATGGCCTACACGGCGGACGTCGTCGACGGTGGAGTGGCGCTGCAGGACGATGTGCTCCCCAAGCTGAGCAGGCCGCAGATCATGCCGACCATGAGCTGCGGGTGAGGACGATGAGATTCGTGGTGGCGGCGTCGTCCGACGCGATGGTCCAGGAATGCCGCAGGGCCCTGGGACACGTGCCGGGAACCGCGTTCCGTACCGGCTCGGTTCCCGAGACCGGCGCGGGCTGCGACGCTGCAGTCCTCAACTCACCCCTGGCACATGAGCGTTACGGGGGCGTTCCGAGGATCGGGAGCGTCCAGGTCCTGCTCAACCAACGGGGCGACGGCGCACCGGAGGTGATTCTGGCGACCGCACCGATGGCTGCGGGGGCCGCAGTCCCCGACCCCGGTGACGACCAGATCGCGAGCCACGTGTCACAGACGCTCGACGCGTGTGTCGCGGCGTTCGTGGAGGCGTTCCCGGACCGGGCCGGCGAGGCGTGCGTTCTCCTGCACCTCGAAGGAGCCGGCATCGACCGCGAGGACATCGCGGTGACACTGAAGGGGCTTCTGCGCTTCCTCCTCGAACGGGAGTAGGCAGAACCGTGCACCGTGTCCGGGCCCGTCGGAACTTCCGGCGGGCCCGGACCCGTCGTGCGGGGGAGCGTGGGACGAGGCGGGCGGAGCGCCGCTCAGCAACCGTGAACGCCGGAGTGGGAACTCGAGCGAATCGATCGTAGAAGTCCCAGAGGTGCCGCCCGCGATCCCTCCTGACTCGCTGAGCAGCAGGTCAGATGGGGCGTGGGCGGCACCCGTACATCAGATGTCCCGGAAGAGAGTAGTCGCTCAGCTGACCTGCAGGAACGATCGACCATCAGCGTCTGACCTGGGTAAATGGCCTTTCGGTTGTTTCACGCTTGTGCCCCTTGATGCGGCCGAAAGTC
>Ga0247818_10003182_pt1 | contig 10599 bp, 8 predicted proteins | sample 13C_Glucose_Day1_FD_192424 | JGI IMG/M metagenome (GOLD analysis project Ga0247818, IMG submission 192424) | Soil microbial communities from agricultural site in Penn Yan, New York, United States - 13C_Glucose_Day1 | ecosystem: Environmental > Terrestrial > Soil > Agricultural land | place: USA...
TGCTCGGACTCGGTGAGGATGTGAACGACGCCGGAGCGACGGCCGTGCGGCTCGGGCCCGCCGAGGCGCAGCATGTCGACGTCCTCTCCGGTCACCGAGCGCACCACGTCGGGGCCGGTGACGAAGATCCGGCCCTCCGGGCCGAGGATCACGATGTCCGTCAGGGCCGGGCCGTACGCCGCGCCGCCGGCGGCCGGGCCGAGCACCACCGAGACCTGCGGGATCTTGCCGGAGGCCTGGGTCATCACCTGGAAGATCCGGCCGACGGCGTGTAGCGAGAGGACCCCCTCGGCCAGCCGGGCGCCACCGGAGTGCCAGAGCCCGATGATCGGGACGCCGTCGGTGATGGCGCGGTGGTAGGCGTCGACGACGACGCGGCAACCGAGGTCGCCCATCGCACCGCCCATCACGGTGGCGTCGGAGCAGAAGGCGACCACGCGGGTGCCGTCGACCTGGCCGACGGCCGCGAGCATGCCGGAGTCGTCGTCGGGGGTGATCAGCTCGAGGGTGCCCTCGTCGAGGAGCGCGGTGAGCCGGCGCAGCGGGTGGCGCGGGTCCTGCTCACGGGGCAGCCGGGCGGGCCTGGCCGGGGCGGCCGGCCGCTCGGCGGTCGAGCTGGTCGGGGTCATCAGAAGCTGCCGAACGCAACCGCGACGTTGGCCCCGCCGAACCCGAAGGAGTTGTTGAGCGCCGCGATGTCGCCCTGCGGCAGGTCGCGTGCCTTCGTGGCGATGTCGAGCTCGACCTGCGGGTCGAGGTCGTCGAGGTTGATCGTCGGGGGCGCGACCCGGTGGTGGATCGCGAGCACCGTCGCGATCGACTCCAGGGCCCCGGCGCCGCCGAGCAGGTGTCCGGTCATCGACTTGGTGCTGGTGACGACGACGTCGTCGGCGTGCTTGCCGAGCGTCGCGTGGATCATCAGCCCCTCGGCGATGTCGCCCTGCGGGGTGGAGGTGGCGTGGGCGTTGATGTGCGCGATGTCGCCGGCCTCGATCTCGGCCTCGGCCAGGGCACGGACGATGGCGCGGGCGCCGCCGCGGCCGGCCGGGTCGGGCTGGGCGATGTCGTGGGAGTCGGCGGTGATGCCGGCGCCGAGCACCTCGGCGTAGATGCGGGCGCCGCGGGCCAGGGCGTGCTCCAGCGACTCGAGCACGAGCACGCCGGCGCCCTCACCGAGGACGAAGCCGTCGCGGCCGGTGTCCCACGGGCGGGAGACCGTGGCCGGGTCGCCGGGGTTCTTGGAGAGCGCCATCATGTTCGCGAAGGCGGCCATGGGCAGCGGGTGGATCGCGGCCTCGGTGCCGCCGGCCACGACCACGTCGGCGCGGCCGAGGCGGATCTGGTCGAGCGCGAGAGCGACGCCCTCGTTGCCGGAGGCGCACGCGGACACCGGGGTGTTCACCGCGGCGCGGGCGCCGATGTAGAGGCTGATGTTGGCCGCCGGAGCGTTCGGCATCAACATCGGGACCGCCAGCGGGGAGACCCGGCGCGGGCCCTTCTCCTTGAGGATGTCGTAGTTGGCGAGGAGCGTGTTGACGCCGCCGATGCCGGAGGCCATGGCGACTCCGACCCGGTCGCCGTCGAGGTCGCCGGCCTCCTGCAGGACGTCGAGCCCGGCGTCCCGCCAGGCCTCCATGGCCGCGACCATCGCGAACTGCGAGGAGCGGTCGAGCCGGCGGGCCTTGACCCGCTCGAGGACCTCGGTCGGCTCGACGGCCACCCGGCCGGCGATCTTGACCGGCATCTCCTCGACCCAGTCGTCGGTGAGCTGGCGGATGCCGGAACGGCCGTTCACGAGGGCGTCCCAGGTGCTGGCGACGTCTCCTCCGACGGGGCTGGTGGTGCCGAGTCCGGTCACGACGACTCTTGTGCGGCTCATCTCATCCTCAGATCTGGTGTGCTGCTGCGGGCGCCGGCCCCACGCCGTGGGGGTGGCCGGCGCCCGCGGGAACGGGCGGAACGGCTGGTGTCAGCCCTGGGCGCGCTCGATGAACGCGACGGCGTCCCCGACGGTCTTGAGGTTCTTCACCTCGTCGTCGGGGATGGAGACGCCGAACTTCTCCTCAGCGGCCACGACGACCTCGACCATGGACAGCGAGTCGACGTCGAGGTCGTCCACGAAGGACTTGTCGAGCTGGACGTCGTCGGCGTCGATGCCCGCGACCTCGTTGACGATGTCGGCGAGGTCGGCGCGGATCTCTTCGGTGGTGGCCATCTGGTGTGGTTCCTCTCGGTGGTTGGTTGCAGTGGGTGGTGCGTCTGTGGGGTGGTGCAGGTCAGGGGACGGTGACGACCTGGGCGGCGTACGACAGGCCGGCGCCGAAGGCGATCAGCAGCGCGGTGTCGCCGCTGCGAGCCTCGCCCTCGGCGATCATCCGGTCCAGGGCGAGCGGGATCGAGGCCGCGGAGGTGTTGCCCTGCTCGGCGATGTCGCGGGCGATGCGGACCCGCTCGGGGAGCTTCATGGAGCGGGCCATCGCGTCGATGATGCGCATGTTGGCCTGGTGCGGGACGAACACGTCGAGCTCGTCGATGCCGATCCCGGCGCGGTCGAGCGCCTGCTGGCCGATCTTCGCCATCGCGAACGACGCCCAGCGGAAGACCGGGTTGCCCTGCATCATCAGGTGGGGCATCACCGGCTCGCCGGCGGCGATCACGTCGCGCCAGTCCTCGCGCTGCCGGATCAGGTCGAACTGCTCGCCGTCCGAGCCCCACACGACCGGGCCGATGCCCGGGGTGTCGCTGGGACCGACGACCGCGGCTCCGGCGCCGTCGGCGAAGATGAACGCCGTTCCGCGGTCGCCGACGTCGGTGAGGTCGGAGAGACGCTCGACCCCGATCACCAGCACGTGCCGGGCGCTGCCCGCGCGGACGAAGTCCGAGGCCATCGACACGCCGTGGCAGAAGCCCGCGCAGGCGGCCGAGATGTCGAAGGCCGCCGCCTGGTCGGTGCCGAGCTCGTGCGCGATCGCGGTGGCGACGGCGGGCGTCTGCAGCATGTGGCTGACGGTGGCGACCACCACGCAGTCGATCTGACGTGCGTCGATGCCGGCGCTCGCCAGGGCCTTGCGCGAGGCCTCGACGGCCATCAGCTGCACGGTCTCCTCGGGCGTGGCCCAGCGCCGCTGCTTGATGCCGGAGCGCTGCTGGATCCACTCGTCACTGGAGTCGATCGCCTCCACGATGTCGGCGTTCGGGATCACCCGGGACGGGCGGTAGGCCCCGATGCCGAGGATGGCGGCGTGGGCGGCGCCCTGGGGGGACTGGAAGGCGGCCATCAGGACACTCCCTCGGGGTGGAGGCGGACCAGCGGCTGGCCGGGGGAGACCAGGTCACCGTCCTCGACGAGCCACTCGACGATCTGGCCGCCGTGGGAGGCGGTGACGTTGATCCGGTCGCGGAGGCTGGCGACGTCCCCGATCGGGGCGCCGGGGGAGAGCACGTCGACGTCCGCGGCCGCGGCGTCGCGGTGGAAGGTGCCCTTGGCGGGCGAGACGACCATCCGCCAGGTCGGCGTGGTGTCGATGACCGATCCCTCGCCGTGCTTCTGGCAGAAGGCCCGGGCGTCGTCGAGCTGGTCGGGGGTCTTGAGGGCGAAGGTCTCGACGCCCTTGAGCGCGCGCTTGGCGATGCCGGTGAGGGTGCCGGCCGGCGGCATCTCGAGGATGCCGGTGACGCCGAGGTCCGCCATCGTCTCCAGGCACAGGTCCCAGCGCACCGGGCTGGCGATCTGGCCGACGATCCGGCGCAGCACCTCGGGGCCGTCGTGGACGATCTGGCCGTCCTTGTTGGAGATGACCGGGATCCGCGGGTCGTGCACCGAGACGGACACCGCGAGCCTGGCGAGGTGCCCGACCGCCGGAGCCATGTGCTCGGTGTGGAAGGCGCCGGCCACGCTCAGCGGCATCAGCCGCGCCTTGGCGGGGGGCTCGGCGGCCAGCGCGTCGAGCTGCTCCCGGGTGCCGGCGGCCACCACCTGGCCGGGTCCGTTGTCGTTGGCGGGGGTGAGTCCGTGGGCCTCGAGCGCCGCGAGCACCTCGGCGCGGTCCCCGCCCAGCAGGGCGGTCATGCCGGTCGGGGTGACCGCCGCGGCCTCGGCCATGGCGTTGCCACGCTCGCGCACCAGGACCATCGCCTGCTCGGCGGTGATGGCGCGGGCACCGGCGGCCGCCGTGAGCTCGCCGACGCTGTGGCCGGCGACGGCCCCGATCTGGTCGAATGCGTCGGCCGGGTGCGGGAACAGCTCGAGTGCAGCCACCAGACCGGTGGCGACGAGCAGCGGCTGGGCGATCCGGGTGTCGCGAATGGTGTCCGCGTCGGCCTCGGTGCCGTAGTGGGCCAGGTCGAGACCGGCGACGGTCGAGAGCCAGGCGAAGCGGGACGCGAAGGTCTGGTCCTCCAGCCAGGGCTGCAGGAAACCAGGCGTCTGGGCGCCTTGGCCGGGAGCGACGATGACGAGCACGTGTTCCACTCTGCCGTGCCCCGGGACCGGACCTCGCCTCCGGCACACACGAATCTCGCGGGTGGTTCTTTGTGGGGTTCCTACAAATCAGGCGGAGGTGTTCGGCTCGTCCCCGCGCCCGGACTGACGGCCCAGCACGAGGGCGATCTCGAGCGTGAACGCGTCGCGGGCCTGGGCGGGGGCGTAGCCGGTCAGGTCGGCGACCTGGCGCAGCCGGTAGCGCACGGTGTTGGCGTGCACGAAGAGGGCGCGCGCCGTGGCCTCGATCGAGGAGCCGTGGTGGAAGTACGCCGCCAGCGTCTCGATCAGGGTCCCGCGGGCCCGGACCAGCGGGAGGTAGATCTCCTCGACCAGGTGCCGGCGGGCGTGGCCGTCGCCGGCGAGTGCCCGCTCGGGCAGCAGCTCGCTGCTGCGCACCGGGCGCGGCGCCTCCGGCCAGCCGCCGGCGGAGCGGTGCGCGGAGAGGGCGGCGCGGGCCGAGACGTGCGCCCGCCCGAGGTCCTCGGCGACGGGTCCCACCACCACCGGACCTTCGCCGAACAGGTGCACGACCGACTCCGCCGCGACCCGGGAGTCCGACACGCCGCCCAGGACCACCACCAGCCGCTCGCCCTGCACCGCGCACAGCGCGTCCATGCCCGCTGACCGCGCGCTGCGGCGTACCTCCTCGAAGAGGTCGGTCTCGGTGCGCTGCGCCGGGACCGAGCCGAGCACGACGGTGACGTCGCCGCGGGCGGTCCAGCCGAGCGCGCTGGCGCGCGAGAGCAGGGTCTCGTCGGCCTCCGAGCGGAGCACTGCGTCCACGACCAGCGCCTCCAGGCGGGCGTCCCAGGCGCCGCGGAGCTCGGCGGCGCGGGCGTAGACCTCGGCGGTGGCGAACGCGACCTCGCGGGCGTAGCGGAGCACCGCGGCATGCACCTCGGTGGCGTCCGCGGGGTCGACGATCTCGTCGATGTTGCTCTCGACCACCTCGATGGACAGGCGCACCAGTTCCACCGTCTGCTGGAGGTTGATCACCCCGGCCAGCGCGCGCGGCGCGGCGCCGAACACCGAGGCGGCCACGGCGCTGCCGCTCTCGTCGGGCCGGCCCGCCTCACTGCGGTACCAGTCCACGAAGCCGCGGATACCCGCCTGGACGATGAGCCCGACCCACGAGCGGTCCTCCGCGCTGAGCTCGCGGAACCACGGCATGTCGGTCTCCATCCGGGCCATCGCGGCGGTGCTGAGCGCGCCGGTCGAGCGCTGCAGCGCGTCGGCTGCCCGCCCGCTCGGCTCGACTGCTCTGGTCGGAGGCACGGACCGACCCTAGTGGACCCCCGTTTGAGGCCGCGGAAATCGGGGAACACCCCATGGCACAGGGGGTTTCTCGGCCGGAAGCGGAACAAGTTCTGGTTGAATCACACGCCTACGCCCCGGTCGCGGGGCAACCAGGAGGTTCCGTTGTCCGGGACGGCCCACGAGGTCCAGTACGTCACGCTCCACGGCCATCGTCGTGCCTACGTGAAGGCCGGTCAGGGCCCCGTGGTGCTGCTGCTCCACGGACTGGGGTGTGACCACACGACGTGGGCGCCGGTGATCGACTCCCTGGCCAAGCGGTACACCGTCATCGCGCCGGACATGCTGGGCCACGGGCTCTCCGACAAGCCGCGTGCGGACTACAGCGTGGGCGGCTACGCCAACGGCATGCGGGACCTGCTGACCGTGCTGGGCGTCGACAAGGCCACCGTGATCGGCCACAGCTTCGGTGGCGGGGTCGCCATGCAGTTCGCCTACCAGTTCCCCGAGCGCACCGAGCGGTTGATGCTGGTCGCTTCCGGTGGCCTCGGCCCGGAGGTGTCGCCGGCCATCCGCGCCATCACCACCCCGGGGTTCCACCAGGTCATGGGCCTGCTGACGCTGCCGGGCGTCCGGCACGTCGGCAAGGCCGGGATGCGCGCGCTGGCGAGCACGCCGTGCAAGCACACGCGTGACCTCGACGAGGTCGCCGAGATCTTCGAGTCCTTCAAGGACCCGCACGCGCGCCACGCGATCCGGCACGTGGTGCGGGCGGTGGTCGACTGGCACGGCCAGATCGTGACCATGGCCGACCGGGCCTACCTCACCGAGGAGATGCCGATGGCGGTGGTGTGGGGCCGCGACGACAAGGTGATCCCGGTGCGGCACGCCAGCAACGCCGCGGCCCTGGCGCCGTACGCCCGGGTCGAGGTGATCCCGAACGCCGGGCACTTCCCGCACAAGGACCACCCGCACCGGTTCGCCAAGATCGTGCACGAGTTCATCCGCACCACCCAGCCCGCGCGGTACAGCCGGGTCCGGTTCCGCAACCTGCTGAAGAACGGCCGGGCCGGCGTCGGGCCGACCGCGACCGTCACGGCCCTCCCGAGCGCGTAGCCGGGGGTTGAGGTGCGAGGCCGTTCACGGCCGAGCCTCGAAACCCGGTGAGTGACAGCAGGGCGGCGACCCACGTGGGTCGCCGCCCTGGTTCGTCTTACCGGGTCTCGACACGCGCGGTCGCGACCTCGTGCCTCGGTCGCGCGCGCTACTCGACCACCGTCAAGGGGTTGACGCCTTCGTTCCTCAGGCGTCTCCCCCTTCCTGCTTGACGCCGGCGACGGCGGTCGGGTCGTCGATGCGGTACTGCGCGAAGGCCTTCTCGACCGTCTCCCGCTCGATCTGACCCGCGTCGGCGAGCGCCTGCAGCGTCTGCACGACCACCGACTGGGCGTCGATGTGGAAGTAGCGACGCGCGGCCGGACGGGTGTCGGCGAAGCCGAACCCGTCGGCGCCCAGCACCCGGTAGTCGCCGGGCACCCAGCGGGCGATCTGCAGCGGGACGGCGCGCATGTAGTCCGACACCGCCACGACCGGGCCCTCGACGCCGGAGAGCTTGTCGGCGACGTACGCGGTGCGGGGCTGCTCACCCGGGTGGAGGAGGTTCCACTCCTCGGCGGCGGAGGCGTCGCGCGCCAGCTCGTTCCACGAGGTCACCGACCAGGTGTCGGCCTGGACGCCCCACTCCTCGGCGAGGATGCGGGCGGCGTCCTTGACCCACGGGAAGCCGACCCCGGAGGCGAGCAGCTGCACGCGCGGGCCCTCGCCGTCGGCGGTCGAGACCTTGTGGATGCCCTTGAGGATGCCTTCGACGTCCACGCCCTCGGGCTCGGCCGGCTGCGGCACCGGCTCGTTGTAGACGGTGAGGTAGAAGATCACGTTCTCTGCGTCCTCGCCGTACATCCGCTCGAGACCGCTCTGCATGATGTGGCTGATCTCGTAGGCGAACGCCGGGTCGTAGTGCACGACCGCCGGGTTGGTCGCGGCGAGGAGCGGCGAGTGCCCGTCGGCGTGCTGGAGGCCCTCGCCCGTGAGCGTGGTCCGGCCTGCGGTGGCGCCGATGAGGAAGCCCCGGGCGAGCTGGTCGGCCATCGCCCAGATCGAGTCGCCGGTCCGCTGGAACCCGAACATCGAGTAGAAGATGTAGAACGGGATCATGTGCTCGCCGTGCGTGGAGTACGCCGAGCCGGCCGCGGTCGCGGAGGCCATCGCGCCGGCCTCCGAGATGCCCTCGTGGAGCATCTGGCCCTGCGCCGATTCCTTGTAGGAAAGCAACATGTTGCGGTCGACCGACTCGTACTGCTGGCCGGCCGGGTTGTAGACCTTGGCGCTCGGGAACATCGCGTCCATGCCGAACGTGCGGTACTCGTCGGGCGCGATCGGCACGATGCGCTTGCCGATCTCGGGGTGCTTCATCCAGTCCTTGAGCAGGCGCACCACGGCCATCGTCGTGGCGATGGAGTTCTTGCCCGAGCCCTGCTTGAGCTCGGCGTACATCTTGTCGCCGGGCAGCTCGAGGTTCTTGGCCCGGACCACCCGTCGCGGCACGGAGCCGCCGAGGCTGTCGCGGCGCTCCTTCATGTACTGGATCTCGGGGGCGTCCTCGCCCGGGTGGAAGAACGGCGCGGCGCCGGTCTCCTCGTAGGAGCGCTCGAGGTCGCGGTCGGAGATCGGCAGGTAGAGGCGGTCCCGGAACTTCTTGAGGTCGTCCTGGGTCAGCTTCTTCATCTGGTGGGTGGCGTTCTTGCCCTCGAGGGCGTCGATCGTCCAGCCCTTGATGGTCTTGGCCAGGATCACGGTCGGCTGACCGACGTGCTTGCTGGCCGCGTCGAACGCGGCGTACACCTTGCGGTAGTCGTGACCACCGCGCGGGAGCTTGCGGATCTGGTCGTCGCTCATGTGCTCGACCATCTTCCGCAGGCGGGGGTCCCCGCCGAAGAAGCTGTCCCGGATGTAGTCGCCGCTCTCGACCGAGTAGGTCTGGAAGGCGCCGTCCGGGGTGGTGTTCATCTTGTTGACGAGCACGCCGTCGACGTCGCGGGCCAGCAGCTGGTCCCACTCGCGGCCCCAGACGACCTTGATCACGTTCCAGCCGGCGCCGCGGAAGGTCGACTCCAGCTCCTGGATGATCTTGCCGTTGCCGCGGACCGGGCCGTCGAGCTGCTGCAGGTTGCAGTTGATGACCCAGGTGAGGTTGTCGAGCTCCTCGCGGGCCGCGACCCCGATCGCACCGAGCGACTCGGGCTCGGCCATCTCGCCGTCGCCGAGGAAGGCCCAGACGTTCTGCTGGCTGGTGTCCTTGATGCCGCGGTTGTGGAGGTACCGGTTGAACCGGGCCTGGTAGATCGAGTTGATGCCGGTCAGGCCCATGGAGACCGTGGGGAACTCCCAGAAGTCCGACATGAGACGGGGGTGGGGGTACGACGGGAGGCCGGCGTGCGCCCCGTGCTGGACCTCCTGGCGGAAGCGGTAGAGCTGCTCCTCGGTGAGCCGGCCCTCGAGGAAGGCACGGGCGTAGACACCGGGGGAGGCGTGGCCCTGGATGTAGATCTGGTCGCCGCCGCCGGGGTGGTCCTTGCCGCGGAAGAAGTGGTTGAAGCCGACCTCGTAGAGGCTGGCCGACGACTGGTACGTCGCGATGTGCCCGCCGACCTCGAGGCCCTTGCGGTTGGCGCTGGAGACCATGACGGCGGCGTTCCAGCGGATGAAGGCGCGGATCCGGCGCTCGGCCTCCTCGTCACCGGGGAACCAGGGCTCGCGCTCGGGCGGGATCGTGTTGATGTAGTCGGTGCTGCGCAGCGCGGGCACGCCCACCTGGGTCTCACGGGCGCGCTCGAGGAGGCGGAGCATGACGTAGCGGGCGCGCTCGCGGCCTCGCTCGTCGACGAGGGAGTCGAAGGAGTCGATCCAGTCCTGCGTCTCGTCGGGGTCGATGTCGGGCAGCTGGGTGGGCAGTCCCTCGTGGATCACGGATGGGATCGAGCCGCTCCGGGGGGTGTCGGAGCCAGTGCCTGAACCAGTGATGGAGTCTTCGGTCACCGTCTCATCGTTGCACGCGTCTGGACCACGCGAAATTTACCCGGCGGTAGGTCCGTCAGGCGGTCGGCGGGGCGCTCCGTCGTACCCCACTGTTGGGAGACGGGTTGCGCAGGGGAGTGAACTCCGCTGGACTACTCCACACCTTGCGAGAAGGGGCCGCCCGGGAGCCGGACGGCCGGACAGACGCGGATGGAGGAGCCAGTGAGTGCGACCGCGGGTGGCGGGTCCACCCAGACAGACGGACCTGATGCCGGTCCTGCGGACCGGTTGGGCTTCAAGCCCGGCATGGTCATCCAGGAGCTGGGCTGGGACAACGACACCGACGACGCACTCCGTGTCGCCATCGAGGACCGCATCGACGCAGACATGGTCGACGGTGACTACGGGAACGTGGTCGACGCCGTGCTGCTGTGGTGGCGCTCGGAGGACGGCGACCTGGTCGACGGGCTCGTCGACTCGCTGACCGACCTCGTGGGCGGGGGCGCGATCTGGCTGCTGACCCCCAAGGTCGGCCGCCCGAACTCCGTCGACGCCGCCGACATCGCCGAGGCGGCGCCGATCGCCGGGCTCTCCCAGACGACGACGGCGGCGGTCAGCAAGGACTGGTCGGCGACACGACTGGTCGCCCCCAAGACACCTGCCTGACCCGCCCGATCCGACCGACCGCAAGGGATACCGCGTGCTCCGACAAGTCCTCGGCCGGGCGGCTGCCGCCGGCACCAGCCTGAAGGTCCTGACCGAGGCGGGGATCATCCGGCCGTACTCGC
>Ga0247818_10003183_pt1 | contig 10598 bp, 10 predicted proteins | sample 13C_Glucose_Day1_FD_192424 | JGI IMG/M metagenome (GOLD analysis project Ga0247818, IMG submission 192424) | Soil microbial communities from agricultural site in Penn Yan, New York, United States - 13C_Glucose_Day1 | ecosystem: Environmental > Terrestrial > Soil > Agricultural land | place...
ACCTGAAACAATGCCAAACAGAAAATTCCAGACTACTTTGTAGGATTCTGAGACATCCTGGCGTTTGGTGATCGGGGAGCTGGCACGTATGATGCTTCACAAACTTCCGCAGATTAGAAGCCTATGTCCCTGATAGTTCTACTGCTTCTGCCATTCATTGGCAGCTGTCTGGCAGCGGTGCTGCCGCACAACGCGCGTAATACCGAATCCCTGTTGGCAGGTCTGGTCGCTTTGATCGGCACCGTCCAGGTCGCGATGTTGTACCCGCAAATTGCCCACGGTGGCGTCATTCGCGAAGAATTCATGTGGCTGCCCAGCCTCGGTCTGAACTTCGTTCTGCGCATGGATGGCTTCGCCTGGCTGTTCTCGATGCTGGTACTCGGCATCGGCACGCTGGTCTCCTTGTACGCTCGTTATTACATGTCGCCGGACGATCCGGTGCCGCGTTTCTTCGCGTTTTTCCTGGCGTTCATGGGCGCCATGCTCGGTCTGGTGATCTCCGGCAACCTGATTCAGATCGTGTTTTTCTGGGAGCTGACCAGCCTCTTCTCGTTCCTGCTGATCGGCTACTGGCACCACCGCGCCGACGCCCGTCGCGGTGCCTACATGGCGTTGATGGTCACCGGTGCCGGCGGATTATGCCTGCTGGCGGGGGTCATGATTCTCGGCCATGTCGTCGGCAGCTATGACCTCGACAAGGTCCTGGCCGCCGGCGACATGATTCGTGCACACGCCCTCTACCCTATTCTCTTACCCCTCATTCTTATCGGCGCACTCAGCAAAAGTGCGCAGTTTCCTTTTCACTTCTGGTTGCCGCACGCAATGGCGGCGCCGACACCGGTTTCTGCCTATCTGCACTCGGCGACCATGGTCAAGGCCGGGGTTTTCCTGCTTGCGCGGCTGTGGCCTTCGCTGTCCGGCAGTGAAGAATGGTTCTACATCGTCAGCGGCGCCGGCGCGTGTACGCTGTTGCTCGGCGCGTATTGCGCGATGTTCCAGAACGATCTCAAAGGTCTGCTCGCTTACTCGACCATCAGCCACCTCGGTCTGATCACCCTGTTGCTGGGTCTGAACAGTCCGCTGGCGGCGGTAGCAGCGGTGTTCCATATTCTCAACCACGCGACCTTCAAAGCCTCGCTGTTCATGGCCGCCGGCATCATCGATCACGAAAGCGGCACCCGCGATATCCGCAAACTCAGCGGCCTGATCAAACTGATTCCGTTCACCGCTACGCTGGCCATGGTTGCCAGCGCCTCGATGGCCGGGGTGCCGCTGCTTAACGGCTTCCTGTCGAAAGAAATGTTCTTCGCCGAAACCGTGTTCATCAACGCCACGGCGTGGGTCGAAGCGGCGCTGCCCATTGTCGCGACCATCGCCGGTACATTCAGCGTTGCCTATTCCCTGCGTTTCACCGTCGATGTGTTCTTCGGCCCGCCGGCCACTGACCTGCCACACACTCCGCACGAGCCGCCGCGCTGGATGCGCGCGCCGGTCGAGTTGCTGGTGTTCACTTGCTTGCTGGTGGGGATTTTCCCGGCGCAGATCGTCGGTCCATTGCTCGCAGCAGCGGCATTGCCCGTCGTCGGCGGCGAACTGCCGGAATACAGCCTGGCGATCTGGCACGGTCTGAACGCACCGATGATCATGAGCCTGATCGCCATGTCCGGCGGCATCATCGTCTATCTGTTGCTGCGCAATCAGCTCAAGCGCGGTCGCTTCAAATACCCGCCACTGGTAGGCCGCTTCAACGGCAAGCGCCTGTTCGAGCGCAGTCTGGTAGTGATGATGCGCATGGCCCGGCGCGTCGAGCGGCGTCTGGGCACCAAGCGTCTGCAGATGCAATTGTTCCTGATGGTGTTGGCGGCGGTACTCGCAGGTCTGATCCCGATGTTGCACAGCACGCTGAGCTGGGGCGACCGGCCGAAGATTCCCGGCTCGATCGTATTTGTGACCCTGTGGCTGCTGGCGATTGCCTGTGCTCTTGGCGCAGCATGGCAGGCCAAATACCACCGTCTCGCCGCTCTGACCATGGTCAGCGTCTGCGGCTTGATGACCTGCGTGACCTTCGTCTGGTTCTCCGCGCCCGACCTGGCGCTGACGCAACTGGCGGTCGAAGTGGTCACCACCGTGCTGATCCTGCTCGGCCTGCGCTGGTTGCCACGCCGTATCGAAGAAGTCTCGCCACTGCCAAGCAGCCTGCGCAAGGCGCGCATTCGTCGTCTGCGCGACTTGCTGCTGTCGATTGCCGTCGGTGGCGGCATGGCATTGCTGTCGTACGCCATGCTGACGCGGCAGACGCCAAATGACATTTCCTCGTTCTACCTCAGCCGCGCCATGCCCGAGGGCGGCGGCAGCAACGTGGTCAACGTGATGCTGGTGGATTTCCGTGGCTTCGACACCCTTGGTGAAATCACCGTGCTGGTCGCCGTGGCGCTGACCGTGTTCGCCCTGCTGCGGCGTTTCCGCCCACCGAAAGAAAGCCTGCAACTGCCCGCTCAGCAACGCTTGCTGGCGCCGGACGTGGTCACCGATCTGGTCAACCCGCGTTCGGCCAGCGACACCGCACTCGGCTTCATGATGGTGCCGGCGGTGTTGGTGCGTCTGTTGTTGCCGATTGCGCTGGTGGTGTCGTTCTACCTGTTCATGCGCGGGCACAATCAACCGGGCGGCGGTTTCGTCGCCGGTCTGGTGATGTCGGTGGCGTTCATCCTGCAATACATGGTCGCCGGCACACAGTGGGTCGAGGCGCAAATGAGCCTGCGGCCGCTGCGCTGGATGGGCACCGGCTTGCTGTTTGCCACCGCCACCGGGCTGGGGGCAATGGTTGTCGGCTATCCGTTCCTGACCACCCACACCTGGCATTTCAGCTTGCCAGTACTGGGTGACATCCACGTCGCCAGCGCGTTGTTCTTCGACATTGGCGTGTATGGCGTGGTGGTCGGTTCGACGCTGTTGATCCTCACCGCCCTCGCCCACCAATCGGTGCGGGGTCACAAGACCGCATCGCTGCCCAAGTCCGTCGCCAGCAAAGGAGCCGTCTGATGGAAGAAGTCATCGCAATCGCCATCGGCGTGCTCGCCGCCTCCGGCGTCTGGCTGATCCTGCGGCCACGGACCTTCCAGGTGGTGATGGGCCTGTGCCTGCTGTCGTATGGCGTCAATCTGTTCATCTTCAGCATGGGCAGCCTGTTCATCGGCAAGGAGCCGGTGATCAAAGACGGCGTCACCCAGGATTTGCTGCACTACACCGATCCGCTGCCACAGGCACTGGTCCTCACGGCGATCGTCATCAGCTTCGCCATGACCGCATTGTTCCTCGTCGTCCTGCTCGCCTCGCGCGGCCTGACCGGTACTGACCACGTCGACGGCCGGGAGCCTAAAGAATGATGGCGATGACTCACCTGATCGCCGCACCGATTCTGCTGCCGCTGCTGACCGCCGCCATCATGCTGATGCTCGGCGAGCGGCACCGACCGCTGAAGGCGAAAATCAATCTGTTCTCCAGCCTCGTCGGCCTGTTCATTTCGGTGCTGTTGCTGCAATGGACGCAGACCACCGGCGTGCCCGGCTCCATTGGCGTGTATCTGCCGGGCAACTGGCAGGCGCCGTTCGGCATTGTGCTGGTAGTCGATCGCCTGTCGGCGTTGATGCTGGTGCTGACCGGAATCATCGGCGTCAGCGCCCTGCTATTTGCCATGGCCCGCTGGGACGGCGCCGGTTCGAGTTTCCACGCGCTGTTCCAGATTCAGTTGATGGGCCTGTACGGCGCGTTCCTGACCGCTGACCTGTTCAACCTGTTCGTGTTCTTCGAAGTCCTGCTCGCCGCGTCTTATGGTCTTCTGCTGCACGGATCGGGTCGGGCGCGGGTCTCGTCGGGGCTGCATTACATCTCGATCAACCTGCTCGCTTCGTCGCTGTTTCTGATCGGCGCGGCACTGATTTACGGCGTCACCGGCACGTTGAACATGGCCGATCTGGCGCTGAAGATTCCGCTAGTGCCGGAAGCCGACCGTGGCTTGCTGCATGCCGGTGCGGGGATTCTCGCCGTCGCGTTCCTGGCCAAGGCCGGCATGTGGCCGCTGAACTTCTGGCTCGTGCCCGCCTACTCCTCGGCCAGTGCGCCGGTGGCGGCGATGTTCGCGATCATGACCAAGGTCGGCGTCTACACCTTGCTTCGTCTGTGGACCCTGTTGTTTTCCGGGCAGGCCGGAGCCTCGGCATTCTTCGGTGGCGACTGGCTGATCTACGGCGGCATGGCGACGATGGCCTGCGCGGCGCTGGCGATTCTCGCCGCGCAACGCCTGGAGCGCATGGCCAGTCTGAGCATTCTGGTGTCGGCGGGGATCCTGCTGTCCGCCGTTGGCTTTGCCCAGCCGAACCTGATCGGCTCGGCACTGTTCTATCTGGTCAGTTCGACCCTGGCGTTGAGCGCGCTGTTCCTGCTGGCCGAGTTGATCGAACGCTCGCGTTCGGCCAACGAGATCCCGCTGGAAGACGAAAGCGAACTGCTGCCACGTCCGCAGGAGTCCCTGCAGCCACCCAAAGGCATCAACCTCGATGACGAGCAGAAAGCCGTGGTCGGTCAGGTCATCCCGTGGACCATGGCGTTTCTCGGCCTGAGCTTCATTGCTTGCGCGCTGCTGATCATCGGCATGCCGCCGCTGTCCGGGTTCATCGGCAAACTCAGCCTGATCGGTGCTTTGCTCAATCCGCTGGGCCTGGGCACCGACGCGCCTATATCCAACGCTGCATGGGCGTTGCTGGCATTGCTGATTCTCACCGGGCTGGCATCGCTGATGGCGTTCTCGCGTCTCGGCATCCAGCGCTTCTGGACGCCAGAGGAGCGCCCTTCGCCGCTGCTGCGCAAACTCGAATGCGCGCCGATCTTCCTGTTGCTCGGGCTGAGCATTGTCCTGACTTTCAAGGCTGAACCCCTGTTGCGTTACACCCAAGCCACCGCCGAAGCGCTGAACAACCCCCAGCAATACGTCATGGCGGTGCTCGGCACCCGCGCGGTACCGAGCCCAGAAGCCAAATCGGCGATGCTGGAGGTGCAGCCATGAAGCGTGTGTTTCCTGCACCGTTGTTGTCACTGGCACTGTGCGTTCTGTGGCTGACCCTGAACCTGTCGATCAGCCCGGGCAATCTGCTGCTCGGCGCGATACTGGGTTTTGCTGCACCGTTGATGATGCGCAAACTGCGCCCGAAACAAGTGCGCATTCGCCGTCCGGGAACGATTCTGCGCCTGTTCCTGCTAGTGGGCCGTGACGTGGTGATGTCCAACCTGATCGTCGCGTGGGGGGTGCTCAACGCCGGTCGCCGCCCGCCGCGTTCGGGCTTTGTCAAAGTCCCGCTGGACTTGCGCGATGCCCACGGCCTGGCGACTCTGGCGATGATCTGCACGGTGGTGCCCGGCACGGTATGGTCGGAACTGTCGCTGGATCGCAGCATTCTGTTGTTGCACGTCTGGGATCTGGATGACGAAGCGCAATTCATCGAGCACTTCAAGAGCACCTACGAGCGGCCGCTGATGGAGATTTTCGAATGAGCCCATTACTGTCGAACGCGATTCTGCTGACGCTGTTCCTGTTCTCGCTGGCCATGGTGCTGACCCTGGTGCGCCTGTTCAAAGGCCCATCGGCGCAGGATCGGGTTCTGGCGCTGGACTACCTGTACATCGTCGCCATGCTGATGATGCTGACCCTGGGCATTCGTTATTCCAGTGACACTTACTTCGAAGCGGCGCTGCTGATTGCGCTGTTCGGCTTCGTCGGCTCATTTGCCCTGGCGAAATTCCTGCTGCGTGGCGAGGTGATCGAATGAATGCTGAATTGTCGCTGTGGGTCGAGATTCCGGTGGCGATCCTGCTGGTGCTCAGCGGTCTGTTCGCGTTGGTCGGCGCGATCGGGTTACTGCGCATGAAGGATTACTTCCAGCGCATGCACCCACCGGCGCTGGCTTCGACGCTGGGGGCGTGGTGTGTGGCGTTGGCGTCGATCATCTGTTTTTCGGCGCTGAAGTCCGGGCCGGTGATACATGCCTGGTTGATTCCGATTCTGTTGGCGATCACTGTGCCGGTGACTACTTTGCTGCTGGCGCGGGCGGCGCTGTTCCGCAAGCGCATGGCTGGGGATGATGTGCCGGCCGAGGTCAGTAGCCGCCGGACCGAGAGCGGTAGCTGAACCGTTAAAAGATCGCAGCCTTCGGCAGCTCCTACATTGATCCCTGTAGGAGCTGCCGAAGGCTGCGATCTTTTGATCTTGCCCTTTCTCAAACCCACGCCACCGCCAACAACCCCGCCCCCAGCACCGCACACAAGGGCGAATACACCCAGGTGTCCAGCCGCGCAAACCGCGAATCCGTCACTTCCTTGAAAAACCCGACCAGATTCGAATCACCAATCGCCCGGGCAAACATCAATAGCGCAATCGCGCTGATCACCCATTGCAGCGCCTTGTGCGTCACCGCCGGCATTCCCCAGCCCACCCGCATGCACACCAATGCCGCAATCACCAACAACGCGGCCGCCACGATCAACGTGAGCCAGCCCGAAGGCTTGAACGCCGGTCGCACCGTTGCGACAAATCCGCGCACCGGCACCTGCGGCACGACTACTGCCGCCGCCCATTGACCGCCCAGCGCCCAATACACGTGCATCAAGGCGATCACCGCAAACGTTGTCACCAGCCATTGAGCCAACACAAAGGTCATGGTTGAAATCCTTGGAAAGGGATTTGAACAAATCATCCTAGTCGGATTTTTTTCAAGTGCACGACCGATCAGCGGTACGGTAAAGTGCCGCCCCATGAAATTCTCCCGTTCCGATCGCTCACTGCTGGCCTGGATGCTTTATTGCTGCGTCCTGTTCAACGTGTTCGCCTGCAGCATCGGTCACGGACAAATGGTCGGCATGCAGCTCAACGGCATCGGCGGCCAGTTCTGTACAGTCGACCCGGCCACTCAAGCGCCGCTTGCAAGCAATCCCACCGAAGAACAACTGCCGACCCTGTCCAAGGCGTTCGGCTGCCCGCTGTGCTCGGTCGGCGGCGGCATGGGCCCGGCGTTCAACTCCAGCCTCACGCTGGCGATCCTGCCAGAACAACACAGTCCGCCGCTGGCGCCCATCGTCAGCGCCGACCTCCCTGCCCGCTTCACCTGGCCTTCGGCCAATCCTCGCGCCCCACCGCTCGCCTGAGTGTCCCTGCCTTTTTGATTTGTCAGCCCACTGCGCCAACGCGCGGCGTTCGCCTGTGCGCTGACTCCTAGACAAGCATTCAGGATTCAATGATGAAACAACTCACTTTGCTGGCGAGCCTGTGCGGCTGCCTGTCCGTTAACGTCTGGGCACAATCCACCGTGGATCTGGCGCCGATCACCATCGATGGCGAGTCCGGCGCCGAACCGGGCCTGAGCCTCGACCAATCCAGCGGCATGGCCTCGCGCCTCGGTTTGAGCGTGCGCGACACGCCGGCTTCGGTGGCCATCGCCAATCGCAACGACATCGAACGCCACGGCGCGCAGAACTTCCAGGACGCCGCCAACACCCTGCCCGGAGTCAACGCCAGTGCACCACCGGGGTTTGGCGGGTTCGTGTCCTATCGCGGTTTCACCAGCAGCCAGATCACCCAGATGTTCAACGGCGTCAACGTTTCCGGCGGCCTCGCGCGGCCGGTCGACTCATGGATCTACGACCGAGTCGAACTGGTCGGCGGCCCGTCATCGCTGATCAATGGTGCAGGCTCGGTGGGGGGATCGCTGAACTACGTAACCAAACTCGCCAGCCGCGACGAACAAGCTGTTGAAGGGCGGGTCAGCTACGGCACCTACGACACTACCGAAACCGCGTTCGGCCTCAACCATGCCCTGACCGAGCCGGGCGCCGATGTGCAGCACTACGCGCGACTCGACGTCAGCCATAACACCAGCAACGGCTACATCGACCGCCAGGAACGCGATGCCTGGAGTGTGGCGTTCTCGCTGCTCAGCGATCTCACTCCGAACCTGTCGCACACGTTGGCGCTGGAATATCAGGACGAACACGAAGACAGTCCGTACTGGGGCACACCCGTGCTCAATCCCAAGGCCGGCGAATTGAAGATCGACAAACACAATCGTTTCAACAACTACAATGTCGAGGACGGTCGGTACGAGCAGCGAACGATCTGGGTACGCTCGATCATCGACTACCGCATCAACGACAGCACCACCCTGCGCAACACGCTGTATCACCTCGACAGCCAGCGCGATTACCGCAACCTCGAAACCTACCAGTACAACGCTGATAATACGGCCGTGAACCGCTCCACCGCCTATCAAGTGCGTCATCAGGGCGAGCAGAACGGCAACCAGTTCGAACTGCGCCACGACAACACGCTGTTCGGTCTCGACACGACGTGGTCGGGGGGCTTCGAATACAAGGTCAACCAGACAACCAACTCGCCGCTGAACGTCAAAGGTGCCAGCACGGTAGACCCAAACAATTATCGCCCGGGGCATTTCTACGACATCCCGGGTACCAATCCCAAGCTGATCAGCGACAAAACCAACGAGGTCACCACCAAAGCACTGTTCGTGGAAAACCGGTTGGCTTTGACCGACAAACTGTCGCTGCTCACCGGTCTGCGCTATGACGACATTGACCTCGACGTGACCAACCATCGCACCGTGACCGCCGCCAACCCCAAGCACCTCAAGCGCAGTTGGGAGCCAGTCACCGGCCGCGCTGGCTTGACCTACCAGTTCATTCCGTCGGCCAACGTCTACGTGCAATACAGCACCGCCGCCGAGCAACCGAATGGCACGCAGGACTTCGACGTTTCGACCGGCAAGCAATGGGAGATCGGCAGCAAATTTGATTATCTGAACGGGCGTGGCTCGGCAACGATTGCCGCCTACACCATTGAGCGAAAAGACTTCGCGGTGACCGACCCGCTAGATCCGGCCGGCAGTATTCCGGTCGGTCAACAGACCTCGAAAGGGGTGGAAATCGCCAGTTCGTTGCGGATCACCGACAAGCTTTTGGCCGAAGGCAACTTCGCCTGGGTCGACGCACAGTACGATGATTTCACCGAAAAGAATGCTGCCGGTGTCGTGGTGTCACGCAAGGGCAATACGCCGACCAATGTGCCGGATCGAGTCGGCAATCTGTGGCTGACCTATGACTTCTCGCCGCAATGGCAAGGTGGGGTGGATGCGCGGTATGTCGCATCGGTGTACGCGGACACGGCCAACACCATGACCGTGCCGTCGTACACATTGTTTGGCAGCTTCCTCAGCTACAAGGTTGACTCGCACACTAGCGTGACCGGGCGCGTGCGCAACCTGACCAATGAGGTGTATGCCGAGTTTGCGCATGTTTCGCCGGCGTATTATCTGGGAACACCGCGCACCTTTGAATTGGCGGTGGCTACCAAGTTCTAAAAGCTTCGCGAGCAAGCTCGCTCCCACAACGGATATGTGTCGTTCACAAAACCAATGTGGGAGTGAGCCTGCTCGCGATGAGGCCTGCCGCATCAACCCCTATTTCAGATCAGCCGAAACCTTCTCCGCCACATCCTCTGGCAACCAGGCCTGCCACACGTCCGGGTGTGCCTTCATGAACGCCACCGCCGCATCACGCGGCGCCGTGTGCTTCTCGCTCATCTCCGCCAGCGCCTTGTTCAAAGGTTCGATCGGAAAATCCACTTTGCTGAAAAACTCGGCAATCTGCGGATACTGCTTTTGAAACGGCGTAGACACACCAATCGATAGCTTCGAAGCCAGTGACCGAGTGGGTTTCGGATTGGGATTATCGGCGTCAGTCAGGGTCTTCCACGCTTCGGCGTCAAACGGTGGCTCTTCCAGTTGCACCAGTTTGAACTTGCCGAGCAACGGCGTCGGTGACCAGTAGTAAAACAGCACCGGCTTACCGCGACGAATCGAAGAGCTGATCTCGGCGTCCAGCGCCGCCCCCGAGCCACTACGGAAATTGGTGTAATCGTCCTGCAGACCATAAGCCGTCAACTTCTGCTTGTTGACCACTTCCGATGTCCAGCCGATCGGGCTGTTGAGGAACCGCCCCTTGCTCGGGGCTTCCGGATCCTTGAACACGTCCTTGTACTTCTTGAGATCACTGACACTGCGCAGGTCCGGCGCCAGCGGCTTGATGCCTTTGGCCGGGTCACCCTTGATCACGTACTCCGGCACCCACCAACCCTCGGTAGCGCCCTTGACGGTATCGCCGAGACTGACGACTTTGCCTTCGGCCTCAGCCTTGACCCACACCGGACTGCGCCCGGCCCACTCCTCGCCAATGACCTGAATGTCATTGTTGGCCAATGCGGTTTCCAGCGTGATGGTGGTACCGGGCAAGGTGTCGGTCGGCAAGCCGTAACCCTTCTCGACGATGATCCGCAGCACATCGGTAATCAGGCTGCCGCTTTCCCAGTTCAGGTCGGCAAAATGGATCGGCGCCTCGGCGGCCGTCACCGATTGCGCTGATGTCAGCAAACCGAACGTGGCCACGCTGGCGGCCAATAACCGTCGAAATCCGTTCATGCATTGCACCTCGTGCTGTTCACAGCAATGGCAGGTTGGCCTGACAGAAGACCGCAAGCCTCT
>Ga0247818_10003186_pt1 | contig 10592 bp, 8 predicted proteins | sample 13C_Glucose_Day1_FD_192424 | JGI IMG/M metagenome (GOLD analysis project Ga0247818, IMG submission 192424) | Soil microbial communities from agricultural site in Penn Yan, New York, United States - 13C_Glucose_Day1 | ecosystem: Environmental > Terrestrial > Soil > Agricultural land | place: USA...
GCTCGTCACCGTGCCCGCAGCCCGCCGCCCGCCGCCGAAGGCTCACCGGACTTCACCCTGCGTACGCACCGCGCACCGCGCATGCGACAGGCGGCGGGCGTAGGCTCGTCAGGAGGGCCACCGGCTCGACGACGTCACGCGGGCAGGCCCAGGACAGAGATGTTCTCCGAGGGAGGCGCCGTGGCAACCCAGCGCTTCGCCGCCCGCGCAGCCGCTTGCGCCGCGGTGGTCGTGCTCGCGGTCACCAGCGGCACGGCGGCCCGGGCGGACGACGACATCGAGTCGCTGCCCGCAGAGCAGATCGTCGACCGCTCGCGCGACGCGTTGCTCGACGTGAGGTCCGTACATCTGCACGCCCAGGGCGACCTCGGGAAGGACCGGTCGGCGATGACGGCCGACCTCACACTGGACCGCGCCGGCAACTGCGCGGGCGATGTGGACCTGGGCAAGGACCAGGGCAAGGTCGAGATCATCAAGCGGGGCGACGCGGTCTGGCTGAAGCCCGACGCGGACTTCTGGAAGAACCAGGTCCCTGTCGGCGGCTCGGCCTTCGACGCCGTCCTCAACGGCCGGTACATGAAGGGCGACGCCTCGGACTCCCGGCTGCGGCCGGTGGTGGACGCCTGCGACCTGGACACCTTCCGGGAACTGGTCTCGGACAACACGGACACGGCCGTGGGTACGTTCACCAAGGGCGAGGTCACCACGGTCGACGGCGTACGCACGATCCCGGTCACCCGGACCGTGCACGACCACCGGCTGACGGCTTACGTCGACACCGGCGGCAAGCACCTCCCTGTGCGGATCACCGTGACGGGAGACGGCGCGGACGCGGCCGTGGACTTCTCCGGCTTCGACAAGCCGGTGCCCACGGCCACTCCGCCCGCCGACGAGACGGTGGACGTCAGCGCCCTGCTCGGCCGGGCTCCGTCGCAGTCCTGACTCCGCGGCTCAGCAGTGCGTACAACACCAGCGAGGAGGCCAGCCCGACCGCCCAGCCGTAATCGGCGAGCGGTTCGAGCAGCGGTATCAGGCCGTCGGCGGGAAACGGGCCCTTGCCCGGGGCCGAGTGGGAACCGCCCACCGCGAGGACGCCCCCGACCACGAAGGCGACGACGGCGCGCCAGTTCCATCCGCCGGTGTACCAGTAGCGGCCTCCTGCCAGATAGAGGTCAGGCAGGTGGAGCACGGTGCGGCGGATGATCCAGTAGTCGGCTATCAGGATGCCGGCGACCGTGCCGAGCAGGCCGCCGACCAGCCCCAGCCAGGTGAAGATGTACAGCTCGGGCGTCTCGGTCAGCTTCCACGGCATGATCAGGACACCGACCACGCCGGTGATCAGAGCGCCCGTACGGAAGTTGACGATCCGGGGCGCGAGGTTGGCCAGGTCGTACGCCGGTGACACGACGTTCGCCGCGATGTTCACGGAGATGGTCGCGATCAGCACGGTGATCAGACCGAAGAGCAGTCCGAAGACGTTGTCCGTCTTGGCGACGAGCTGGACCGGATCCCAGATCGCCTCCCCGTACACGGCCTGTGAGCCTGAGGTGACGAAGACGGAGAGCAGTGCGAAGAAGGTCATCGTCGTCGGCAGGCCGAGCGACTGGCCCCGGATCTGCGCGCGCTGACCGGCGCCGAAGCGGGTGAAGTCGGGGATGTTCAGGGAGAGTGTGGACCAGAAGGCGATCATGCCCATCAGTGACGGGAAGAAGACCGGCCAGAAGTCGGCACCCCAGCCGAGCGCGGACGGCTGGTCCAGGAGCGGGCCGAAGCCGCCCGCCTTGACCGCGATCCACACCAGCAGGACGACCGCGCCGACGAGGACGAAGGGTGCCGCCCAGTTCTCGAAGCGGCGCAGGGTGTCCATGCCCCGGTAGATGATGGCAAGTTCCAGTGCCCAGAAGAGGACGAAGCAGAGCCAGAGGGTCCAGGGCTGCCCGCCGATCTCACCGGCCTGGGCCCAGCCGCCGAAGATCTTGCCCAGCAGCGTGAAGATCCCGACGCCGCCGATCCATGTCTGGATCCCGAACCACGCACAGGCGACCGCGGCCCGGATCAGCGCCGGCAGGTTGGCGCCCCGCAGCCCGAAGGAGGCCCGGGCGAGCACGGGGAACGGAATGCCGTACTTGGGGCCGGCGTGCCCGGTCAGCAGCATCGGGGCGAGCACGATCAGGTTGGCCAGCGCGATCGTGAAGACGGCCTGCTTCCAGTCCATGCCGAGTGCGACGAGACCGGAGGCCAGCAGCCAGGACGGGATGTTGTGCGCCATCCCGATCCACAGGGCCGCGAAGTTGTACGTCGTCCATCGGCGCCGCTCCAGCGGAACAGGCAGCAGGTCGTCGTTGACGAAGGGCGAGTCTGCGGGAACGGTTCCCGGGGCGAGCTCGATGCGGCCCTCCGGGTCGGCTATCGGCTCCCCGGGGACGGACGGTGGAACGGGCGGGACTGTTGCGGTCATCCTGGCTTGACCCTTCGCTCGGGGGATGTGCCGTGCGGGGCGTGGGGCGAGCGCCGCGTGCGGGTTGCGCATGAGGTGCCGTGCGGGGCGTGGGGCGAGACGTGCCGCGACGCGCGGGACGCGCTGTACGTACGGGACGCGCTGTACGTACGGGACGCGCCGTGCGTACGGGACGCGCCGTGCGTACGGGACGCGCCGTGCGTACGGGACGCGCCGTGCGTACGGGACGCGGCTGTGCTGCGCGTGCGGCGGCTGCGCGGGCCGTCAGGCGTTCCCGGACGATCGGCCGGACGGCGTCTGAGGGCGGTCAGTCGGAGAGCGCGGGGATGATCGTCGAACCGTAGGCGTCGATGGTCGTCTCCCGTGCGTCGTGCATGTTGTAGACGGCGAACTGGTCGACGCCCAGGTCGCGCAGGACCCGGAGCTTCTCGATATGGGCCTCTGGCGGACCCAGCAGGCAGAACCGGTCGACGATCTCGTCGGGGACGAAGGCCGTGTCCGGGTTCCCGGCGCGGCCGTGATGGCTGTAGTCGTAACCCGAGCGCCCCGCGATGTACTCGGTGAGAGCGTCGGGTACGACGCCGGAGTGCTCCCCGTACCGGGAGACGAGGTCGGCCACGTGGTTACCGACCATGCCGCCGAACCAGCGGCACTGCTCGCGTGCGTGGTCCAGGTCGTCGCCGACGTACGCGGGCGCTGCCACGCAGATGGTGACCGCGTCCGGGTCACGGCCGGCCTCGGCTGCGGCGTCACGCACCGCCTTGACCATCCACTCGGTGAGGTAGGGGTCGGCCAGCTGGAGGATGAAACCGTCGGCCTTCTGCCCGGCCAGCGCCAGGGCCTTGGGGCCGTACGCTCCCATCCAGACGGGCAGGCTGCCGTTCTTGACCCAGGGGATCTGGACCGGCTGGCCGTCCACGGTGGCTTCGCGACCCTCGGCGAGGTCGCGGATCACCTCGATGGCCTCACCGAGTCTGGCCAGGGTGTTGGGTCTGCGCCCGGCCACCCGCATCGCCGAGTCGCCGCGTCCGATGCCGCAGACGGTGCGGTTGCCGTACATCTCGTTGAGCGTGGCGAAGGTGGAAGCGGTGACCTCCCAGGTGCGGGTGCCAGGGTTGGTGACCATCGGGCCGACGATGAGCCGGTCCGTGTGCTCCAGGATCCGGCTGTAGATGACGAAGGGCTCCTGCCACAGCACGGCCGAGTCGAAGGTCCAGCCGTAGCGGAAGCCGTTGCGTTCCGCCCGGCGCATGAGCCCCACCACGGCCGAGGCGGGCGGGTCGGTCTGGAGGACGAGTCCGAAATCCATGACAGATGCTCCTACTCGAATGACTGCGCATGACGCGCGCGTAGTGATGACGCCCGGCCCGCCGGCTCGCCCGCGACTGCCGGGAAGCACGAGTCGCGGGCGACGCTCCCGGCCGGGCCGGGCCGGGCCGGCGGCCACCGGGCGGACGGCCGCCGGGCTTACGGCCACCGGGCGGACGGCCGCCGACCGCGCCGAGCCGGTGGCCACGAGCTCAGTTCGTGTACTGGCAGATCCCTCTCGGCACGTAGGCGCCGTGTCCGGCGTGCCCCACGTAGGCGCGCTCCTCGATCACCGGGACGCCCCGCGAGAGCACCGTCTCCACCCGGCCCGTCACACGCTTTCCCTCGTACGCGGAGTAGTCGACGTTCATGTGGTGCGTCTCGGCGGAGATGACCTGCTCGGCGTGCGGGTCGTAGACCACGATGTCGGCGTCAGCACCGGGGGTGATGGTCCCCTTCTTCGGATAGAGCCCGAACATCCTGGCCGGTGTCGCGCAGGCGATCTCGATCCAGCGGCGCCGGCTGATGTGGCCGTCGACCACCGCCTGGTGGAGCAGGTCCATGCGGTTCTCGACCCCCGGCATGCCGTTGGGGATCTTGGAGAAGTCGTCGCGCCCCAGCTCCTTCTGTCCCTTGAAACAGAACGGGCAGTGATCGGTCGAGACCACCTGCAGATCGTTCGTCCGCAGGCCTCGCCAGAGCGCTTCCTGATGGTCCTTCGGGCGCAGAGGTGTGGAACACACGTACTTCGCGCCTTCGAAATCCGGCTCCGCCAGATTGTCCGTGGACAGGAAGAGATACTGCGGGCACGTCTCACCGAAGACGGGCAGCCCCTCGTCACGGGCTCGCGCCAGCTCGGCGACGGCTTCCCGCGCCGAGACGTGCACCACGTAGACGGGGGCTCCCGCCACCTGGCTGAGCCGGATCACACGGTGCGTCGCCTCCGCCTCGAGGAGGGCCTTTCGCACCTCGCCGTGATAGCGCGGATCCCTCTCGCCCCGGGCGAGCGCCTGCTCCACCAGGACGTCGATCGCGAGCCCGTTCTCCGCGTGGGTCATGACCAGCCCGCCGTTCGATGCGGCGCGCTGCATGGCCCTGAGGATCTGGCCGTCGTCGGAGAGGAAGACCCCTGGGTAGGCGGTGAAGAGTTTGAACGAGCTGATGCCGAGAGAGACGAGCTTGTCCATCTCCCTGAGCGAGGACTCGTTGACGTCCGACATGATCATGTGGAAGGCGTAGTCGACGGCGCACTGCCCGTCCGCCTTCGCGTGCCAGGTGTCGAGCCCCTCCCGGAGCGAGCCGCCCCTCGGCTGGATGGCGAAGTCGACGAAGGTCGTCGTGCCGCCCCAGGCGGCGGCCCGGCTCCCCGTCTCGAAGGTGTCCGAGGCGAGGGTGCCGCCGAACGGCATCTCCATGTGGGTGTGGGCGTCGACACCGCCCGGGATGACGTACTTCCCGGTGGCGTCGATCCTCCGCTCGGCGGTCCACCCCGCGGCGGCGTCGGTGCCGTGGGCGGCGAGGGCGGCGACGCGTCCGCCCTCGATGAGCACGTCGGCGTGGATCTCGTCCGACGCGGTGATGACGAGGCCGCCGTGGATGACGGTGCGGCTCATGTACCCCTCCTCGCTGTGGCGATACCGGTGCTGCTCACCGATGAAGACGCTGCTCTTCCTCCGCGGCCCGCTCGCGCGGTCCGTCCGGCCGGCTCCTTCGGCGCGAGGCCGTCGGGGTCCGCGCTCGTACACGCGGGGCGGCACCGATGCGCCGGATGTTCGTGGGCGCACCGCTCGACGCCGCCGCGCCGGGGCCTTCCTCTCCACCGGGGCTTCCCCTTCCTTCCTGGAGCCCCAGCGTCCGTCACGGAACCTCCCGCCGTCCTCCCTCGGCCGAGGGATTGCGCTCCCCCTCCCGAGGGAGAGAGGCGAAGCTGTACAGGAGGCGCGGATCCGTCATCCGGCCGCCCGCAGCGCCTCGCCCAGGATCGCGGCGCCTTCCTCGGCCTCCTCGACGGTCAGCGAGAGGGGCGGCGCGATCCTCAGGACGCTGGTGTTGTGGCCGCCTCCCTTGCCGATGAGCAGCCCGCCTGCGCGGGCGGCCTCCAGGACGGCCGCCGCGGCCTCCGGATCGGCCTCGTCGGTGCCGGGCCGCACCAGCTCGATACCGATCATGAGTCCTCGGCCGCGCACCTCACGCACGGACTCCGACGCCGCGCCGACGGCGCGGAGCCGCTCGATGAGCAGGCCGCCGACCCGCCGGGCGTTGCCCTGGAGGTCGTGCTCCAGCAGGTACGAGAGGTTGGCGAGGCCGGCGGCCATGGTGACCGGGGACCCGCCGAACGTCGAGATGGAGTTGGCGTCCAGGCAGTTCATGACGTCGGCGCGGGCGACGACTCCGCCGATGGACATGCCGTTGCCGATGCCCTTGGCGAAGGTGAGGATGTCCGGCGGGCCGCTCGCAGCGTGTGCCTGCCAGCCCCAGAAGTGGTCGCCCGTGCGCCCCCAGCCGGTCTGCACCTCGTCCGAGATCCACAGGATGCCGTGTCTGTCCAGCACCTCGCGGAAGGCCGCGTACAGCCCGTCGGGCGGTGCGGTGAACCCGCCGACACCCTGTACGGGTTCGGCGATCAGCGCCGCGGCCCCCCTGGTGTGCCCCAGCAGGTCCTCCAGGTCGGCCACGCACGCCGTCACGAACTGCGCGTCGTCGAGCTCCGCGTACGGCCCCCGGCTTCGGACCCCGCCATGGACGTACAGCGTCTGCAGCGGCGACAGACTGGTCGTCGACCACGCCTTGTTGCCCGTGATGGACACCGCCGAGAACGACCTGCCGTGGTAGCTGTTGCGCATCGCCAGGATCTGGTTCGAGCGGCGGTGGGTGGTGGCGAGGAGCAGGGCGGCGTCGTTGGCCTCCGTGCCCGAGGTGGTGAAGAAGACCCGGGCGTCCGGGATCCCGGAGAGCGCGGCGATCCGCTCGGCGAGCTCGACCATCGGCCGGTTGAGGTAGAGGGTCGAGGAGTGGATGAGGCGGCCGGCCTGTTCGGCGACGGCCTTGGTCACCTCGGGCAGGGCGTGCGCGGTCATCGTGGTGAGGATGCCGCCGAAGAAGTCGAGGTAGCGGTTGCCGTCCGCGTCCCAGACGTGGCGGCCCTCGCCGTGGGTCAGCTCCAGGGGCTGCCGGTAGTAGAGGGCCAGCCAGTCGGGGCTGACGGCCAGGTGCCGCTCGTGCAGTCCGGTCACGGCTCCACCAGCCCGTCGTACGCGTCCGGACGCCGGTCCCGGTAGAAGGCCCACTGCTGGCGGACCTGCTCGATCAGCCCGAAGTCGAGGTCCCGTACGAGGAGTTCCTCCTCCTTGTCACTCGCCACCTCACCGACGAACTGGCCGCGCGGATCGACGAAGTAGCTCGTGCCGTAGAAGTCGTTGTCGCCGTACTCCTCCTGGCCGACCCGGTTGATCGCGGCGATGAAGTACTCGTTGGCGACGGCGGAGGCGGGTTGCTCGAGCTGCCACAGATAGCCGGAGAGCCCTCGCGAGGTGGCCGAGGGGTTGTAGACCAACTGTGCTCCGTTGAGCCCGAGTTGCCGCCAGCCCTCCGGGAAGTGCCGGTCGTAGCAGATGTAGACGCCGACCTTGCCGACCGCGGTGTCGAAGACCGGCCATCCGACGTTGCCGGGCTTGAAGTAGTACTTCTCCCAGAAGCCCTTGACCTGCGGGATGTGGTGCTTGCGGTACTTTCCCAGGTACGTGCCGTCGGCGTCGATCACCGCCGCGGTGTTGTAGTAGAAACCGGACTGTTCGAGCTCGAAGACCGGTACGACGATCACCATGCCCGTCTCCCGGGCCAGGTCCTGCATGCGCCGGACCGTCGGTCCGTCCGGCACGGGTTCGGCCCAGCGGTAGTGCTCGGGTTCCTGGACCTGACAGAAGTAGGGGGCGTTGAACACCTCCTGGAAGCCGATGATCGCGGCTCCCTGCCGGGCTGCCTCGCGAGCGTGTTCCTCGTGTTTCGCGATCATGGATTCGGTGTCGCCGGTCCAGGTCGCCTGGACGAGTGCGGCGCGTACGACGTGGGACATGAGCTGCTCCTTCGACGCGGCGTCAGAGAGCCTCTGCGTGCTCTACGCCCGTAGACACGGTGCATAGGAGGAGAACGTAAGCCCCGTCACACAACGGGGCAAGACCATCGCCGTGAACCGGCTGAGTCGATCATGTTTCATACCCGAGCGGTCCACATCCTTCCGGAGGGTGTGGAACCCAGTCCGCACAGAGCTCCGTAAGCGGACTGGACGAACGGTGCGAGCGGCGTGGGAGCCGTGTTCGTGAGGGCCACCAGCCCCGTGCCCGACGCGGGCAGGAAGCCCGCGAAGGCGGTGAAGCCGCGTGTCCCGCCGGAGTGGTGGAGCAGTGCGCCGTCCGGACGCGGACGCAGGTTCCAGACGAGGCACAGCCGTGAACCCGTCCTCGGCACGCTCAGCCGTGGCCGCTGCACCTCGGTCAGCGCGGTGCGCAGCACGGGGTCCGGAGCCGTGTCCGGGTGCAGCAGCAACGTCAGGACGCGCAGCAGGTCCCGGGCGCTGGACCGCACCGCCCCCGCTGCGGTCAGACCGGGCATCAGCAGGGCGGGGCGGGAGCGGCCGTGCCAATGTCCGGTCAGCTGGGGGCGGTTGGGGTCGCAGTCCGTGTCGTGCAGGCCGAGCGGCACGGTGACGCGCTCGGCCAGCAGGGCCGCGTAGTCCCCGCCGGTGCCGCCCGCCGCCCTGGCGAGTACATGGCCCAGGAGCCCTCCGCCGAAGTTGGAGTAGTGCACCCTGCTTCCCGGTCTGTGCCGCAGCGGGGTGCGGCGCAGCGAGGCGAGCAGGTCGTCCTCCGAGAAACCTGCGTAGGGGTTGGTGAGCCATCCGCTGCGGACCGCCCGGCCGAGGAGCCCCGGGGGCAGGCGGGGCAGGCCGGAGGTGTGGGTGGCCAGGTGAAGGAGGGTGAGGGGCGGCCCTGGCAGCCGGAACGGGAGGTAGCGGTCGGCCCGGTCGCCGTAGCGGACCTCACCCCGGGCGGCGAGTTCCGCGAGCAGGAGGGCGGTGAAGGTCTTCGTCAACGAGCCCGTCTCGAACCGGTCCCCCTCCCCGGCCGGCCCGCGGCAGAGCACCGCGCGCTCGGTGCCCCGCACCGCCGCGACCGCGGCGGCCGGGCCGCGGGCGGCCTCCAGCAGAGGCTGGAGGGCCGCGGTCAGGGACACCGCTTCACCGCTGCGCAGCCCTGGCGAGCGCGACGGATCCGGCGACGGCGGCGACGACGACCGTGTGCTGGTGGTCGGTGAACCGCTGCTGCGGGTCGTCGTCGACGGGGTCGCTGTCGCGGGGCACCAGCCCGTCCTCGTGCTGGAGCGCGGCGACCGCCTCCCAGTCCTCCGGCCGGAAGTACGGGTCCTCGATGCAGGCCCCGACGACGAGCAGCTCCGTGACCAGGTCCCACTGGCCCACCTCACGCCAGACGTCGATCCATACGGGGAGCCAGGTACGTACGTAGTCCGCGAGTTCGGGCGGCAGCCCGCCCGGGTTCCCGCCCCAGTCGGTGAGGTGGAAGACGGTGTGGGTGACCGCGTAGGCCGTGATCCAGTTGATGGCCCACGGCTCGGGACGGGCGCCGAGCCAGGTGGCCGCGGCGAGTGCGCCCATGTCGTCCGTGGTCCGCAGTCCCACGATCCGGGCGGCGTTGGCGACGGCGAGGCGCCGGTTGGGCAGGACCTCCACGCTGCCGGCCGACCGCATCCGGGAACGGTGGGCGAGGAGGTGGTCGAGCCCTTCGTGCCGGTATCCGCAGCGGACGAAGGGGGCGTACATCTCCAGTGGATCCGTCATCAGGGTGTGGCGGAGCTGGCGTTCGTAGATCATGTCGCCGCGCCTGAACTGTTCCCAGGTGAAATCCATCAGGCTCTGGGCGGCGGCCAGACGGCCGGGGCCCGCGACCCCGTCGCGCAGGATCAGGGAGGCCGCGAGGGTGGTCTCCCCGAGGGGCTTGTAAACGCTGTCGGGGTCGGCCATGGTCTCGGTCGTACCCGGTGGCAGGCCACCGAGGTTCCGGTTGGCGTGCAGCCACGACAGCGCACGGTCCGCCATGCTGCGGGCCGCCCGGGTGACCGGCTCGGGGATCGTCGTCATGGGCGTGCCGTCTCCTTGGGGGGCGTGCCGGGCCGCTGTTCGAGGAAGTGCCGGGCGATCGCCAGGTCCAGGGCGGTACGCGGGCCGGCCCCGCCCACCAGCCAGGCGTGTTCGGCCGCGACGTCCGGGTCCAGGGGCAGTTCGGCGCCCTCGTGCCGCAGCCAGGCGAGCCACCGCACGAGGCGCAGGGCGGTGGGGAAGTCACGGCGCAGGATCGAGCGGCTGACCCCGCGGCTCAGGGACAGCACCCCGTCACGGGCTGCCGCGTGGACCGGCCCGTCGAGACCGAGTGTCGCGAGCGGGGCGAGCTGAGCCATCCGGACGCACCAGCCGCTCCAGCCGTCGGAGGGGTCGAGGGCGGCATCCTCCGGCGGTGCCGGCGCGAGCGTCCGCAGGGTGTCGTCCCCGGTGAGCCGGGCGAGCAGGGCCGCGGTGGCGTGGTCGCGGTGGGCGACCGCCGGCTCCTCGGGGGCGTCGGACGCGGGGAACGCGTCGAACGCCTTGGCCACGACGGCCGCGTCCTGCGCCTGGAGGGGGTCGCCCTTGAGGAGATGAGGGCTGAAGACGTCGGCGCCGAGCACCCGGACGGCCGCCAGGGCCGCGAGGGTGTCGGGGGCGTCGTCGACGTACCGCGCCAGCTGCACGGCGCCCCCGGTGCCGCTGAGGGCACCGGGG
>Ga0247818_10003187_pt1 | contig 10592 bp, 6 predicted proteins | sample 13C_Glucose_Day1_FD_192424 | JGI IMG/M metagenome (GOLD analysis project Ga0247818, IMG submission 192424) | Soil microbial communities from agricultural site in Penn Yan, New York, United States - 13C_Glucose_Day1 | ecosystem: Environmental > Terrestrial > Soil > Agricultural land | place: USA...
ACGACACCACCGGGCAAATCAGCGCGGCCTTGATGAGTGATCACGATCACTCGGCGTTGCACTTGGGGTACCTCACCCATCCGCGGCACTTCGGCGGAAAGCCCCGTGGACAGGGTTTCGAGTTGCGGACCGACAGCCACGGTGTAGTGCGTGCCGGCGGCGGCTTGCTGCTGACCACCGAACTGCAAGCCCGCGCGAGCGAACACCACACGGACCTCGCAGAAACCGCCGAGCGCCTGAAGACCGCGCAGGAATACCACTCCACCTTTGCCAGTGAAGCCCGTGATCATCTGGCTCAGGAAGGTGGCGATCAGGATGAGGTTGGGGATGCGCTCAAGGCTCAGCACAACGCCATCCGTGGTAGCGGCGGCAACCCCGAGGCCAACGGCTTCCCCGAACTGGCCGACCCGCAACTGGTACTCGCCAGCCCAGCCGGCATCGCCACCAGCACCCCAGAATCGACCCACATCGCTAGCGGTGAACACCTGGGCCTGAGTACAGGCGGCCACACCAGCCTGGCGATTGGCAAACGCCTGCTGATCAGTGCCAGTCGTGGGGTGCGGCAATTCGTGCAGAGCATGGGGTGGCGACTGGTGGCCGCCTCCGGGGATATCGACATCAAAGCGCTCAAGGACAACATCAACCTGCTCGCCAAGCTCAAGGTCACCGTCACTGCCGAGCGCATCACCCTCAGTGCCAAGGAAGAGTTGGTCATCCAGGCCGGTGGCAGCAGTACCACCTATAACGCCGGCGGCATCGTGCACGCCACGGCCGGCCAGTACACCGCGCACGCGACGGACTTCATCTACAAGGGCTCGAAAAGCCAGGCGGCGGCGTTTCCCGAAGACATCAAATCGGGCAACGGCAATCTGGAGCTGTTCCAGCACTACGCAAACAACCATGCATTCAAAGGCGCCAAGTACGAGGTCGAGGATGCACTTGGCCACGTGGTTAAAGGTGCGCTGGATGAGAACGGCTTCGCTGTCGTATCAGGTCTCGCATCTGGACCAGTGAAAGTGCAATTCGGTCGAGACCTAACCAGAGCGGCGGCTGCACCCCCATTCGTGGAGCAGTCCCCTTCTCCAACAGGTGAAAGCTCGCAGCTCAGCCCAGCAGCGGCAATGCAGGAGGCTGTGAGCCAACTTATCAAGGCTGGCGAGATGCAAGCCCCAGACGCCAAAACCCTCTTGGAGACTGCCCTCAGGGCGTCGGGCGTTAGTGAAGCCAAGCTGAAAGCCCTTCCCATTCCAATGACCGCCGCCAACGCAAGGAACATTCAGCATGGATAGGTGCAGCGGGGTGGTAGCCCCTAAAGAAACGTTTGACGAAGAAGATGTAAAGGTCGGCACAGAGATGCTGGCCAAGTGGCTGACCGATCTCACAGGAGACAGCGTCAACTGGAGAACCGTAATAACCGTCGGCGAGATGCTGCCAGTAGCCGGATCCATCTTTGCGGCAACAGATGCAGTGGGCGACATCATAGAGCTCGCCAAGGGCGACAATACCTACCGTGCTGATGTGTTCAACTGGGTGGGCCTGGGCATCAATTTATTTGCTATCGCGCCACTGCCGGGTATTGGCCCTGCCCGAATGGTGATGCGCCCGACATTGAAGTCGATAAGAAGTGCTAGCAAGGACGGCATAGCTCAAGCACTGCTCAGCGCCATTGAAGGCGCACTCGCCTACGTCTGCCCTGGTGACCTAGAAGCGTTCGTCGCCGAGGTCGAGATTAAGCTGCAGAGTATTCTTGCAAGCTTCGCCGCAAAAATTGTCGAGGTTTGCAAGTTCCTCGCCGACTTGATTAGGTCGGTGGCGGACGGAACAGTCAAGGATGTAGCCCTAACGGTTCTGTTCCCCGGAATACGCCTGGTAGCAGAAGCCTCTGATTTCCTCAAACGAAAGACAGGCTACGGCTTCAGTAAAAATGAACTCGGCCTCGGTGAGAGCACGAAGCTGAAACAGCTACTTGAGCCTGTTGCTCAAAGCCTCGAAAGCATTGGCGAGATGGCTGGCGGGAAGATCGTCGAGATTGGCGAGAAGACGAAGCCAGGTAGCATCGCCGCCATTCTTCAAGTGCTGCGCACGGCACTAAGCAAAGGCAAACGGCCATCACGGCGAGCCAATATTGCTCCCGGCTCCACTGCCCAAAGCCGCCAAGTACAAGGGCGCAACTCCACCGAAGCCGCTCCCGGCCAACGCCCCACGAGAGCAGATCCCAACTGCAAGAAGCGCGGAGTAAAAGCGGGAACCAACTGCAGCATCAGCTTCGCCACTGGCAGCGAGACGATTGTCCACACTGACTTCCAGTTGCCAGGAGCGTTTCCCATCGAATGGTACCGCACCTACCGCTCTACATTGTCTGCTTTCGACGACAGCCCCTACGGCGCACGCTGGATTACACCGTTCGCCGCTCGTTTTGATCTAAACGAAGATCAGCTCACCTACCATGGTACAGACGGCCGGGGTCAGAAGTACTCCCTGCCGAAAATCAAAGGCAGTCACTACGATCCCATCGAGAACGTAGTCATCGCTCGGACTTCCAACGATACGCTTGCCATCCTTCGGGGGCACGAAAGCCAGGAAATCTATCAACGAGACGGTAATCAGTTCCGACTGACCTCCATCAAGAAAGAAGGTGGCGCAAGCATTGCTCTGCACTATGAGCATCGCATCGCAGATATCACTGTCCTTTCAGACTTGGTGACCTATCAACACGACATCCCGCACCAGCACATTCATACGGATATCGACGATCACGGGCATGTCACCGCACTTTGGCTGATGCTTGAGGGCCAGCCACAGCGCCAATTGGCATCATACAGCTACGATGCACAGGGTGATCTGTGCAGCGCGAAGGACGAACATGGCGCCGAATGGACATACCAGTACCAACACCACTTGGTGACGCGATACACCGACCGTACCGGTAGGGGTATGAACCTCGAATGGCTTGGCGAAGGCGCTGATGCCAAAGCTGTTCGCGAGTGGGGCGATGATGGCAGCTTGGATACCCGTCTGAGCTGGGACCCGAACATCCGTCTCACCCGCATAACAGATGCCCACGGCAATGAAACCCAGCACTTCTGCGACATCCTGGGCTATCCGTATCGAATTATCCACCCCGATGGAAATGAGGAATGGCTGTTCCGCGATGCGGCCAAGAACGTCACCCAGCACATTCACACCGATGGCAGCAGCGATGTTTATGCCTATGACGAGCGGGGCAACCTGCTGCAGCACACTCGACCAGATGGCACCTCGATTCACCATGCCTATGATGACCTCGACCAACGGTTCAAAACACGCGATGCCGAGGGCGGCCTGTGGAAATACGACTACGACCAACGCGGTAACATCATCGAAACCCTGGACCCACTAGAGAACAGGACGCTCTACACTTACAACAGCGACAACCTACCCGTCGCCATTATCGATGCCAATGGCGGTGAGAAAAAGCTCGCCTACAACCGCGATGGTCAGTTGGTCAGCTACACGGACTGTTCGGGCAAAACCACCCTGTGGCAATACGATAATCAGAGCCAGCTGACGAAGCTCATCAACGCCGCCGGTGAAGTCACCGAATGCCAGTACGAATCCGGCCAACTGGCAGTGCTGGTCCACCCAGACAAGACAAAAGAAAAGTTTGAGCGCGATGCCGAGGGCCGCTTACTCAAACACACAGACGCCCTTCATCGAAGTACGTCCTGGACCTACAACGAAGCCGGTCTGATCTATCAGCGCCTCAATGCCAACGACACCACCCTCACCTACCACTGGGACAAGCTCGGTCAGCTAGTGCGTTTGCGCAATGAGAACAACAGTGAAGCCAGCTTCAAGTACGACCCTGTAGGTCGACTGCTAAAGGAAACCGGCTTCGACAAGGAAACTACCCACTACCTCTACGACAACGGCAGTAACCTGCCTACTCGCCGTGTAGATGGCGACAGGACCACCCACTTCGAATACGACCCGATGGGCCGGCTCATTCAGCGCAAGGCCGGACGGCGCGGCGGCGAGAAGTGGGAAGTTGAGACCTTTGCCTATAACGGTAATGGGAACCTGCTGTCGGCCAACAACGACACCTGCAGACTGCAGTGGTTTTACGACGCTGCGGGCAACAATACGCGCGAGCACCAGTGGCTGGATTACCTTACAAAGCCACAGGTTGCCGTGTTCACCCATGAATACGATGCCCTCAACCAACGCATCGCCACCACTCGCCCCGATGGGCACAGGGTCAGCTGGCTGACCTATGGCAGCGGACATGTACTGGCCCTAAAACTCGATGACAAGGAGTTGATCAGTTACGAGCGTGATGACTTGCACCGAGAGATCGGACGCGTGCAAGGCAACGGCCTGGTCCAGCGACAAACCTGGAGCCCGAATGGCCAGTTGCTGGAACAGACGCTGGCCCGACAGGGCGATTCCAAACGCATAGCGGCGCGCACTTACCGCTACGACGAGGCTGGCCAGTTACACCACATCAATGACCTGAACCGTGGCGATCTGCGCTATCGCTACGACCCGGTCGGTCGCTTGCTCGAAGCCAGCCTCAACTACGAGAAGGAGACATTCGCCTTCGACCCGGCGAGCAACCTGCTGGACCCCGAAGCACCGCCGGGGCCCAATCCTCACTCGCCGCGCAAGTTGATGGACAACGTGCTGCGCAGCTATCGCGGTACGCAGTATCGGTACGACGAGCGCGGCAATCTGCTGGAGCGGATTGAGAATGGCAACACAGGCAAATTCACCTGGGACCTGTACGACCGGCTGCGGCGCTACGAAGATGACCGGCTGGTTGTCGAGTTCGGCTATGACGCATTAGGCCGCCGGGTCTACAAGGACTCACGCTCGAAGTACCGAAACAGGGTTCAAGCTGGCCCCGTCTGGAATGAAAATGCAAGGCGCGCGCTGGATGAAAAGCTGGGTTGCGATCTAACGTTGTTCATCTGGGACGGCGATACGCTGGCATTCGAGCAGCGAGGTCGGGATGGCAAGGGGCGGACCACGCATTACGTGTTCGAGCCGGGGACCTTCGTTCCTGTCGCACAAGGCGTGATGAATCACATTGAGGAGATGCTGCATCAGCCAAGGTATGATTTTCCGTATGACATCAGCAAAGACCCCGTTTGGCAACATAAGCCACTATCAAGGACTTTCGATACCTTCGGTTGGTACGAATGCGACCATCTTGGGACACCTATAGAGGTTACCGATACTGCAGGCAAATCCATCTGAACAGGCTCCTACAAAGCATGGGGAAGTGTTCAACCCGATGCCGACCCTCTTAGCGCTCACAACAAGCTGCGGTACCTGGGGCAATATTTCGACGCTGAAACAAACCTACACTACAACCGCAATCGATATTATGACCCCAACTCCAGTCGATTCATTACCAAAGATCCAATAAAACTAGCGGGCGGCCTGAATATTTATCAGTACGCGCCCAACCCCATTCAATGGACTGACCCATTAGGCCTCCAGCCGTGTTGCTGCCCTCCACTACTCCCTGGTGAGGGTGACGTAGGTAAGTATAGAGACCTTCAACGGGCGGGATCTAAAGGTGACAACCTCACCCCACACCACATCCCATCCCATGCTTACATGGAAGGACTTGGCATTCCCAACTATACACGAGGCGACGGTATATCTATTAACATGGAAATGCCTGCAACTGGAGGACGTCATCGTCAAACCAACTCTTATGGCGCGCGCCCAGACCTCATGATCAAGCCTCGAGATATGCTTGCACATGACATCCGCGATGCAAGGCGAATATACCAAAATGATAACTGCTATACTTCGCAAATTCGCTCCGCGCTACAACAAGTAATTACCAGCAACAAAGCCCAACACCCATCCACCTTCGGAAAGAAACCATGAAAAAATCTTCATTCGAAACACTTATGCGAAACCGCCTACTTTTATCGCAACGCGAGGTGAAAGAATTCGACGAAGCCCTTGAGGAACTTAGCAATTCCCAACTGTCCGAAAGTGACATCTCTCAACTTTTCACAATATTTATCGACAACACCGAAAAGGAAGATGTCATGTACGGCCTCCTTCACCTAATCGAGGAGTCTGATGACGAACTGATGATTACTGCTTTGCTAGCACAAGTTCCCTATATGGAAAATTTCGCACCCCAATGGCTGGAGACATTCATCCATCGCATACTCAATAATGAAAAATGCCGAGAGGCATTGACCACACACCTGAGCGCAGAAACCAAAACATCAGTCCGAGATGGGGTCATAAAAATTCTCTCCACAATACAAACAAGCCCCTCAGAAGCTATCAAATCGCGAGCCAAGTTAGTTCTATCAGAGATTAATAACGAATGAAAAACCAACAGCAAACAGATCCTCGCAATAGGATTGATCAGCGACAACAGTGTTTGACTCGCTACTCAAATCGAAGAGAGCTTATATGAGAGCAATCGTACGCATGGACGACATAACTGACCATGGGGGCACAGTTACCGGGTCGATTCCAAACACAAACCTCAACGGCAAACCAATGGCCGGCAAGGGCAACATGGTTTTCTGCCCTCTATGCAAAGGCGAGTTCCCCATCATTGAGGGCAGTGGTACCTACAGGGTCAACGGTACCCCAGTCGCGCTCGACGATATGAAGACCGCGTGCGGGGCAAGCTTAATCGCCAGCGCATCACACGGCAGCGTCCATAGCTGATTCAACTCACCAAGTGGAGCAGGCGAACAACAGACATTCCGGCTGTGTGTCCGTTGCCGCCGCTCCCGGCCTACAATCAAGGCCTAATCAGCCTATACGCCTTTTCGTCAGCACACGTGTGCCGTTGGAAGGTGACAAGACGATGGGCTTCAAACGAAAGAATATTTTCCTACAGCGCGTTCAAGGCCTGGAACTGGTATCCCGCAAGATCAACCATCCCTACCACTTCCTACCCGGTGGATAGACAGACATCAGCTCCTCCGCTCCTCAAGCCTGGGTCCGCCGACCTCCACCATTCTGATCGCTCTGGGACGTTGAGTGCGTCCGTCCCACAATGCCATGCTCTGTGCCGCAGGCTGTCGTCCGCCTGCCCTCATCGCCGCCGGAGCAACATATTCGTAGTCAAACCGCCTATCAAGGCCTCTCTCAGCAAACATTCCCGTAAGGCCCGCCCACGTCGCGCTCATCCTCTCCAGTGGCGATCGCTTCCTGGAGGCGTGCGATGAACTTACGTCAGCTTAAATGCTTCCTCGCCGTCGCCGAAGAACGCCACTTCACCCGCGCCGCTGATCGCCTGCACATTGAACAGGCCCCGCTCTCCCGCACGATCCGCGACCTGGAGCACGATCTGGGCGTCACGCTGTTCGAACGCGGCGCCGGTATCGGCACGCATCTGACGCCTGCAGGCCAGGCACTGGCAGAATCTGCGCCACGGATCTTCAGCCTGGTTGACCAGGCCCGCAGCGCCACTTTGGCAGCCGCTGCCGGTTCATTCGCGACACTGCGCGTTGCACTGTCGGACGGCATCCTGCCCAAGCGCCTGGCAGCATTGCTGGCGAGCAGCCGCGAGGAAGAGCCCGACATCAACCTGCAGTTGTTCGAAGTGCCGCTGTCCGAACAGCTTAAAGGCCTGCAGCACAACCTGTTCGATGTCGGCTTTGCCTGTGCTCCAGGCGAGCTCCATGGTCTGTGCAGCGAATCGCTGTGGCAGTCCGAACTGGTCGTCGTCCTGCCTCCTCGTCATCCGCTGTTGGTCCAGAAGCGCGTGCCCCTGGCCGAACTGACAGCGTGCCCTCTGGTGATGTTCCATCCCGAACTGCAAAGCGGGCTGTATCAGCAGGTTTCATCGCTGCTGGCCAGCGCCGATTCATCGCTCACCGTGGCGGCCCACGCCAGTAGCCAGGAGATGCTGATTTCCTTGGTGGCCGCGGGATATGCCGTGGGACTGAGCTGCGCGGCCCAATTGAAGGCACACGACATCGAAGACATCGTGCTGCGGCCTCTGGCCGGTGAGGCGGTTGGTATCTCGACACATCTGCTCTACGCCACGTACGAACCTGACACGCCCTTGGCGCGTTTTATCCATCGAACGTTGCGGATAGCGGCTGCCCCGCACTGATATTTCGCAGCATTCAGACACCCTGGGTCTACTCCAGACCGCTTCTGCATCCGTGATGAAACCTTTTGCGACAAGTGCTCCGGGGGCACTGCCTGCGCGGCCCTTGATTTCGGGCCGCGCACTTCAGACCTATTGCATCTAAATCAGACATGTCGCATCTGGTCATTACCTGTCCTTGGAGTCAGGTATCAGTCAAACGCTTTTCGTCTTGCCGCGACTTGGCGGGGGGCGCTGGATAGGGCATTCGTCGCTGGATTGCGGCGCGGTCATGCCAGAAGACAACGGGATAAGTTGTAGGGGATTTCTGCTTAACGTCTTGTGAGCGCGGCGCGGTCATCTATCCGGTAAGTGCGTGTTCCGCATTGTTTGCTGCGCGTGTGGTGCAGCAAGCGCTGAATGCGGGCACATCCTCAATCGACGTCAACGGACGTCCAGGAGAGTCAAAGATGACCCAGCCCATCCAAGCCTTGGTGCTCGACACCGAACACCGCATCCTTCGCCGCCCCGACGTGGAGCGCAAAACCGGTTTCAAGCGCGCGCACATCTATGCGCTGATCGCCCAGGGCAAGTTCCCCAAACCCATCAAGCTCGGCGTGCGCGCGGTCGGCTGGGATTCTCTGGAGGTCGAGCGTTGGCTCATCGACCGCGTTTCGCCGCGCGACTGAGGGGCGCTGTCATGCATGTGACCGCGATTGTCTCGACCAAAGGCGGGGTGGGTAAGACCACTACCGCCGCGAACCTGGGCGGGCTGGCCGCCGATGCCGGGTTGCGGGTGCTGCTGTTGGACCTTGAAGTGCAGCCTACCCTGTCCAGCTATTACGCCCTGCCCCATCGGGCCCCCGCCGGATGCTACGAGCTGCTGGCGTACAATGAATCCAGCCGCTCGCAACTGATCTGCCGCACCGCCGTCGCGGGCTTGGACCTGGTAGTGTCAAATGACGCCCAAGGCCAGTTGAACACCCTGCTCCTGCATGCGCCGGATGGCCGTCTGCGACTGCGCAACCTGCTGCCATTGTTCCGCCCGCACTACGACCTGATGTTGATCGACACCCAGGGTGCACGGAGTGTGTTGCTGGAAATGGCGATTCTGGCGTCCGACCTATTGCTGTCGCCGGTGACGCCGGAAATCCTGGCAGCCCGCGAATTGCGCCGGGGCACGCTGCAGTTGCTCAAGGACTTGGCGCCTTACCGTCATCTGGGCATTGAACCGCCGCCCATGCGCCTGCTGATCAACCGTGTCCATCCCGTGTCGAGCAACGCCCGCGCGGTCCAGGCGGCGCTGCGTCAGGTTCTCGTCGGAGAGCCAGGTATCCATGTGCTCGATACCTGCATTCCAGCCATCGAGGCGTATCCGCGTGCGGCCACCGCAGCACTGCCGGTACACCGGCTGGAGTACCGCCGCCCCTCCGGGCGTCAGGCGCCGGCCGCCCTGGACACGATGCGTGCCCTGGCCTGCGAGCTGTACCCGCAATGGCAGGATCGCTTCGCCCTGGTACACGGGAGGCTTGCCGATGCCGCCTGCTGATGACCTCGCTGGCAAGCTGCTGGCTGACGCCTTCCCCCAAGCGGGTCCACCAGCGGATGCCCTGAGCGATCCACTGGTCGATACGCCCATGGTTGTCGTCTTGGACCAGTTGCGCCCCTATGAGCTGAACCCGCGGGTGACGCGAAATCCCCTGTTCGATGAGATCAAAGCTTCGATTCGACAGCGAGGGCTGGATGCCCCACCGTCCATTACCCGCCGCCCGGGTGACCCGCATTTCGTCATTCGCAACGGCGGTAACACCCGCCTGACCATCCTGCGCGAACTGTGGACCGAGACGAAGGACGAACGCTTCTTGCGCGTCGCCTGTCTGTTTCGGCCTTGGCCGGTTCGTGGGGAAATCGTCGCGCTGACTGGACACTTGGCAGAAAACGAGCTGCGCGGCGGGCTGACTTTTATTGAGCGAGCGCTTGGCATCGAAAAAGCGCGCGAGCTCTATGAGCTGGAAGAAAATGCCTCGCTCACGCAAGCGGAACTGGCGCGCCGACTCAGCCTCGACGGCTATCCCGTGCAGCAGTCGCATATCAGCCGCATGCGCGATGCCGTGCAATACCTGCTACCGGCGATCCCGACGGTTCTCTATGGCGGCTTGGGTCGCCACCAAGTCGAGCGGCTGGCCGTGCTACGCAAGGCCGGCGAACGTATCTGGGACCAGCACGTCGCTGCCGGTGAATTGAGCACCGACTACCCGACATTGTTTCTGGAAGTGCTGCAGGGCTTCGATGGAGACGCCGTCACATTCTCGCTGCCCAGGGTGCAGGACGAACTGATCGGCCGGATGAGTGAGCTACTGAACATCAACTACGACAGCTTGGCGCTGGACATCGATGCCACCGAACAACGGCAGATGGCACTGACGCGAACTCCGGCGCCGAAGAGGCCGCCCGCACCGCCACCAGCGGCCCCACCAATGCCATCCGTCCTTGGGCAATCTGGTACTCCAGCAGCTCCCCCTGC
>Ga0247818_10003188_pt1 | contig 10590 bp, 6 predicted proteins | sample 13C_Glucose_Day1_FD_192424 | JGI IMG/M metagenome (GOLD analysis project Ga0247818, IMG submission 192424) | Soil microbial communities from agricultural site in Penn Yan, New York, United States - 13C_Glucose_Day1 | ecosystem: Environmental > Terrestrial > Soil > Agricultural land | place: USA...
ATGCGCTGACCATTCCGGCCGCTGGCGGCGTCGACAGCACCGCGCTGATCGTCAGCGACTTCTCCAACGGCAACGACGGCATCGTGCTCAAGGGCGAAGGCAAGAAAGTCGCCGACCTCAAGGGCACGGACGTCAATCTGGTCGAGCTCTCGGTGTCGCACTACCTGCTGGCCAGGGCCCTGGATTCGGTAGACCTCACCGAGAAAGACCTGAAAGTGGTCAACACCTCCGACGCCGACATCTCCGCCGCCTTCAACACCGACCAGGTCAGCGCCGTCACCACCTGGAACCCGATGCTGTCGGACATCAAGGCCAAGCCCGGCGTGACCGAAGTCTTCAACTCCAGCCAGATCCCCGGCGAGATCATGGACATGATGGTGGTCAACTCCCAGACCCTCAAGGACAACCCGGCCCTGGGTAAAGCGCTGACCGGCGCCTGGTTCGAAGTGATCGAATTGATGAACGCGAAAAACGCCGCGAGCAAGGCCGCACTGGAGCACATGGCCAAAGCCTCGGGCACCGACCTGGCCGGTTTCCAGGCGCAGCTGGACACCACCAAATTGTTCGCCACCCCCCAGGAAGCCCTGGCGTTCAGCACCAGCAAGCAACTGCCGGAAACCATGCGCAAGGTGGCCGAGTTTTCCTTCCAGCACGGCTTGCTCGGTGAAGGCGCCAAAGACACCAGCGCGGTCGGCATGGCCTTCGCCAACGGGGTCACCAGCGGCGACAAGGGCAACCTCAAGCTGCGCTTCGACCCCAGTTACGTGCAGATGGCTGCCGACGCCAAGTTGTAACCAGAGGACTTGGCCATGCGCCTGATCAATCGCCACCCGGATCGCCCGAGCCGCCTGTTGCTGGTGATCCTGCCGTTCGCCCTGCTGCTGTTCGCCTACTTCATGGGCTCGGCCGAGCGGCTGGCAGACAACCCCAACGACAAGCTGCTGCCCAGCGCCGTACAAATGAGCGACGCCGTGCAGCGCCTGGCCTTCGTGGCCGACAGCCGCACCGGCGAATACCTGCTCTGGCAGGACAGCGCCTCCAGCCTGCGACGCCTGGCCATCGGCTTGGGCATCAGCGCGCTCGCCGGCCTGTGCCTGGGCATTGCCGCCGGCACCCTGCCGCTGTTCGGCGCGCCGTTGTCACCCTTGCTGACCGTGCTGTCGATGGTGCCACCGCTGGCGATCCTGCCGATCCTGTTCATCGTCTTCGGCCTGGGGGAATTGTCGAAAGTGATGCTGATCGTGATCGGCATCACGCCGGCCCTGGCCCGCGACCTGGAACAGCGCGCCCGGGAAATTCCCGTGGAACTGCTGATCAAGGCGCAGACCCTCGGTGCATCGACCTGGACCCTGATGCTGCGGGTGGTGCTGCCGCAATTGCTGCCGCGCCTGCTGATCTCGCTGCGCCTGATGCTGGGTTCGGCGTGGCTGTTCCTGATTGCCGCCGAAGCCATCGCCTCCACCGACGGCCTCGGCTACCGGATTTTCCTGGTGCGCCGCTACCTGGCGATGGACGTGATCCTGCCGTACGTGGTGTGGATCACCCTGCTCGCCTGGCTGATGGATTGGGGCCTCAAGCGCCTGACCCTGCGTGCATTCCCCTGGTACGAAGGAGCGCGGGCATGAGTTTCATCACGGTGAAAAACGTCTGGCAGCAATACGCCGACCAGGTGGTGCTCGAAGGTCTGAACCTGAGCGTCGCCGAGGGTGAGTTCTGCACCCTGGTAGGCGCCTCCGGATGCGGTAAATCGACCTTCCTGCGCCTGCTGCTCGGCCAGGAACGCGCCAGTCGCGGCGAGATCCTGCTCGACGGTCAGCCCTTGGCCGCAGAGCCGGATGCCAGCCGCGGCGTGGTGTTCCAGCGCTATTCGGTATTCCCGCATCTGAGCGTGCTGGACAACGTCGCCCTCGGCCTCGAACTGCCCCGCTCGCCCTTGCTCGGACGCCTGTTCGGCAGCGCTAAAAAGCAGGCCCGCGAACAGGCTGCGGTGCTGCTGCACAAAGTCGGCCTCGGGCACTCGCTGGACAAGTACCCGGCGCAGCTTTCCGGCGGCATGCAACAACGCCTCGCCATCGCCCAGGCGCTGATCATGAAGCCGCGGGTGTTGCTGCTCGACGAACCCTTCGGCGCCCTCGATCCGGGCATCCGCAAGGACATGCACGCCCTGCTGCTGGAGCTGTGGCGCGAGACCCGACTGACGGTATTCATGGTCACCCATGACCTGTCCGAAGGCTTCAGCCTCGGCACTCGCCTGCTGGTGTTCGACAAGGTCCGCCTCGACCCGCACGCCCCCGGCGCCTATGGCGCACGCATCACCTACGACATCCCTTTGAACAGCGACCGCCGCACCTGCCGTGCCGCCGTCGACGCCTTGCCGGTGCAACTGGCAGGCGCGCTACGAACCGCTTGAGAGGACTTCGACATGACTGATTCGACCCAACTGTTCCCGCCCTTCGCCGAAGAAATGCTGCCCGGTGGCGGCCACCGTTCCTTCGTGCTCAAACGCGGCCAGCTGCTGCGCCTGACCGACCTGCGCGGCGGCGCCAACGTCAGCCTGACGCTGCTCAACGCCAATGAAAAAACCGAACGCCTGAACCTGCCTGACAGCCTCAAATGCCAACACACTGCCAAGCTCACCGCCGGCCATTGCCTGTACTCGGACATGGGCCGCGTACTGGCCGCCATCACCGCTGACACCTGCGGCTGGAGCGACAGCCTTGGCGGCGTGCTCTGCGCTGAAGAAGTGGCAGAAAAATACGGCCAGGGCCGCTATCAGGAGCTGCGCAACGGCTTCTTCCGCAACGGCACCGACAACCTGCTGGTGGAACTGGGCAAGTGGGGCCTGGGCCTGTCCGACCTGCTGATGACCCTCAACCTGTTCAGCCGGGTGAACGTCGACGACGCCGGGCGCTTCCACTTCGTCGAAGGCAATTCCAAGGCCGGCGACTACATCGAGTTGTACGCGCCGATGGACACCCTGGTGGTGCTCACCGCCCTGCAGCATCCGATGGACCCGGCCCCGGAGTACGCCCCGAAACCCTTGAAGCTGAGCTGGATGAACGCCGACCCCAGCGTTGCCGAACACTGCCGTACCTCGCGCCCGGAAAACGAGCGCGGCTTCATCAACACCGACCGTCTGTTCGCCTGAGGATCGCTGCCATGTCACTTGCAATCGCCACAGTTCACCCGCAGCCAGAAACCGCGGTCTACCGTGCAACCATCCCCGCCGGCGAACCCTGGCTGATGGAGGTCAAGGCCGGCCAGACCCTGCGCATCCTCGACCTGGAAGGCAACCAGGCTGTCGACACCCTGTTCTACAGCGTCGCCAATCCCAAGGAACGCTACGACGTGCAGCGCACCCTGCGGCGGCAGAACAGCGTGTACCTCACGACCGGCAGCGTGCTGTATTCCAACCTCGGCAAGCCGATGCTGACTATCGTCGCCGACACTTGCGGGCGCCACGACACCCTCGGCGGCGCCTGCGCGCAAGAGAGCAACACCGTGCGCTACGCCTTGGAAAAACGCCATATGCACAGCTGCCGCGACAACTACCTGCGCGCCTGCGTGCATGACGGGCGCCTGGGCAAAGGCGACATCGGGCCGAACATCAATTTCTTCATGAACGTACCCGTCACGGCAGACGGCGGGCTGACGTTCGAAGACGGCATTTCCGCACCGGGCAAGTACGTCGACCTGCGCGCCGAGATGGACGTGATCGTGCTGATCTCCAACTGCCCGCAACTGAACAACCCGTGCAACGCCTACAACCCGACCCCTGCGGAGCTGCTGGTATGGAACTGACACTCAGCCGCTTGCGTAAATGGTTATTCGCCCTGTGCCAGGCCCGCTCCGGGCAGTGCATTAAGTGACCACTTCTCTCTGTAGGAGCTGGCTTGCCAGCGAAGGGGTCGTCACATCCAGCATGGATGTCGACTGACACTCCGCCTTCGCTGGCAAGCCAGCTCCTACAGGGGGTGGTGTGAATTTCTGTCATCGGGGACGGCCCCGATGCATGTCAAAAAACTGCGGGACGGCCCGCATCCCCTCCAGGGGTTATGCCATGTTCGAAAAAGTCCTGATTGCCAACCGTGGCGCGATTGCCTGCCGCATCCTGCGCACCCTGCGCGAACTGCAGGTGGCAGGCGTTGCCGTGTACTCCGAAGCCGATGCCGCGAGCCTGCACATCCTGCAAGCCGATGAGGCCCATTGCCTTGGTGAAGGCGCGGCGGCTGGCACCTACCTGGCGGTGGACAAAATCCTCGCCATCGCCAAGGCCACAGGCGCCACGGCGATTCACCCCGGCTACGGCTTTCTCTCGGAAAACGCCGCCTTCGCCGAAGCCTGCGAAGCCGCCGACATCGCTTTCATCGGCCCGACCCCAGAGCAGCTACGCGTATTCGGCCTCAAGCACACCGCCCGCGCCCTGGCCAGACAACACGGCGTGCCGATGCTCGAAGGCACCGAGTTGCTCGACAGCCTCGACGCAGCGCTGATCGCCGGCGAGCAAGTCGGTTATCCGGTCATGCTTAAAAGCACCGCCGGCGGTGGCGGCATCGGCATGCGTGTGTGCCGCAGCGCGGTCGAGTTGAGCGAATCCTTCGAGGCGGTCAAGCGCCTGGGCCAGAACAATTTCAGCGACGCCGGCGTGTTCATCGAGAAGTACATCCAGCGCGCCCGGCACCTGGAAGTGCAAGTGTTTGGCGACGGCCGTGGCGAGGTAATCGCCCTGGGCGTGCGCGACTGTTCAGTGCAGCGGCGCAACCAGAAAGTCCTCGAAGAAACCCCGGCGCCAAACCTGCCCGAGGGCATGGCCGATGAACTCTGCGCAGCCGCGATCAAGCTGGCCAAGGCGGTCAGTTACCGCAGCGCCGGCACAGTCGAGTTCGTCTTTGACAGCGATGCACGGCGTTTCTACTTCCTGGAAGTGAACACTCGCTTGCAGGTGGAACACGGCGTTACCGAGCAAGTCTGGGGCGTCGATCTGGTGCGCTGGATGGTGCAATTGGCAGCTGGTGATCTGCCGCCGCTGAGCGCGTTGAGCCAGGACTTGAAAGCTGACGGCCATGCGATTCAGGCACGACTTTATGCCGAAGATCCGGGGCGGGATTTTCAACCGAGTCCGGGCTTGCTGACTGCCGTAGATTTTCCCGGCGCCGACGGCAAACAGCTGCGCATCGACACCTGGGTCGAGGCCGGTTGCGAGATCCCGCCCTACTTCGACCCGATGATCGCCAAGGTCATCAGCTGGGCGCCGACCCGCGAAGAAGCGCGCGCCGATCTGCATGAGGCATTGGGTAAAAGCCTGCTCTATGGCGTGGAAACCAACCGCGATTACCTGCGGCAGATTCTGCTGGATGTGCCTTTCGCCAGCGGCCAGCCATGGACCCGTTGCCTGGAAGGCCTGGTGTATCAGGCCAACACCTTCGAAGTACTCAACGCCGGCACCCAGACCAGCGTCCAGGACTACCCCGGCCGCCTCGGCTATTGGGCGGTAGGCGTGCCGCCATCGGGGCCGATGGACAGTCGCGCGTTGCGCCTGGGCAACCTCTTGCTGGGCAATGACGAAGGCGCCGCAGCGCTGGAAATCACCATGAGCGGGCCGTTGCTGCGGTTCAATTGTGATGCGGTGGTGGCGGTGACCGGTGCGCAAATTCCGCTCACGCTGAACGGTGAAGCCGTGCCGATGAACACCGCTCTGCTGATTCCGGCCGGTGCCACATTGAGTCTCGGCACCATTGCCGGCGCTGGCGCGCGTAGCTATCTGTGCCTGCGCGGTGGCTTGCAGGTCCCGGATTATCTGGGCAGCAAAAGTACCTTCACCCTCGGCCAGTTTGGCGGGCATGGCGGTCGTGCTCTACGCGCCGGGGATGTCTTGCACCTACCGGCGCTCTGTGACCGTAGCGTCGGTGCGCAACTGCCTGATATCGCCGAGTTGCCTGCGGTACGACAAATTCGCGTGATCTACGGCCCTCACGGCGCACCGGAATACTTCACCGAAAACTACATCGGCACTTTCTTCGCGACCCAGTGGGAAGTGCATTTCAACTCCAGCCGCACCGGCGTGCGCCTGATCGGGCCAAAGCCTGAATGGGTGCGCGCCGATGGTGGTGAGGCCGGGCTGCACCCATCAAATATTCACGACAATCCATACGCCATTGGCGCAGTGGATTTCACCGGTGACATGCCGGTGATCCTCGGCCCGGATGGCCCGAGCCTGGGCGGGTTCGTGTGCCCGGTGACGGTGATCGAGGCGGATCTTTGGCAACTTGGGCAGCTCAAGGCTGGAGACAAGGTGCAGTTCTCCCCCGTCGACATCAAGACCGCCCGCACCCTGGCCTTGAAATGGGATCAATGTGGGAGCGGGCTTGCTCGCGAAGGGGGTGCGTCAGTCAACATTGATGTGTCTGAAGCACCGCTTTCGCGAGCAAGTCGGATCGCCGCACCGCCGCTCCCACAGGGGATGGTGTCGCCTGTTGTATTGGACATTGGTCAGGACGACACGCGCCTGGTGGCGCGCCTTTCCGGCGATACCCATCTGCTCCTTGAAATCGGCGCCCCCGAACTGGACCTCGTCCTGCGCTTCCGCGCCCACGCCCTGATGCAGGCGCTGGAAAGCAAAGACCTGCACGGTGTGATCGACCTGACCCCGGGCATCCGCTCGCTGCAAGTGCACTACCAACCCGAGCAATTGCCGCTCGCCGACCTGCTCGGCATCGTGGCTGGGGAATGGGACGCCGTGTGCGCGGCCAAGGACCTGCAGGTGCCTTCGCGCATCGTCCACCTGCCGCTGTCCTGGGACGACCCGGCCTGTCAGCTGGCGATCGAGAAATACATGACCACCGTGCGCAAGGACGCCCCCTGGTGCCCAAGCAACCTGGAGTTCATCCGCCGCATCAACGACCTGCCGAACCTCGACGAAGTGCAACGCACGGTGTTCGACGCCAGCTACCTGGTGATGGGCCTGGGCGATGTCTACCTCGGCGCACCGGTCGCCACCCCGCTCGATCCGCGCCATCGCCTGGTGACCACCAAGTACAACCCGGCGCGCACCTGGACCGCGGAAAATTCGGTGGGCATCGGGGGTGCCTACATGTGCGTGTACGGCATGGAAGGCCCCGGCGGTTATCAGTTTGTCGGGCGCACCTTGCAGATGTGGAATCGCTACCGCGAAGTCGCCGCGTTCGATGGCAAACCCTGGCTGCTGCGCTTCTTCGACCAGATCCGTTTCTACCCGGTCAGCGCCGATGAACTGCTGCGCATTCGCCGGGATTTCCCCCTCGGGCGTTTCGATCTGAACATCGAACACAGCCAGCTGAACCTGGCGGACTACCAGGCTTTCCTGGCACAGGAAGCAGAGACCATCAGCGCTTTTCGTGATCAGCAACAAACCGCATTCAACGCCGAGCGCGAGCGCTGGATCGCCAGCGGCCAGGCGCATTTCGACAGCGAAGAGCTGGTTCCAGAAGCGAGCGAAGACGCGCCTCTGGTCAGCGGTCAGCAGAGCGTCGACAGCCACATCGCCGGCAACCTCTGGCAAGTCCAGGTGCAGGCCGGCAGCCGGGTCGAAGCCGGTGACGTGCTGGTGATCCTGGAGTCGATGAAGATGGAAATCCCCCTGCTCGCCCCAATGGCCGGCGTGGTGCGCGAGATTCGCGTGCAGCCGGGTTCGGCGGTGCGCGCCGGACAACGCGTCGTGGTGCTGGAACTCGACTGAACCTATTTCGAAAGGACGAATACCATGAACATCAACCTGCAACTCGACGCCCTGCGCAACGCTTATCGCGACGGCAGCACCACGCCTCGTCAATTGCTATCAAGCCTGCGCGATAAAGCAGCGGCATTGAACCCGGACTATCACCTGTTCATCCATTTGCTCAGCGCCGAAGAACTGGAACCCTACCTCGCCGCACTCGACGGCCGCGACATCGACAGCCTGCCCCTCTATGGCGTGCCGTTCGCGATCAAGGACAACATCGACCTGGCCGGCATAACGACCACAGCGGCGTGCCCGGCGTTTGCCTATGTACCGCAACGTTCAGCCACCATCGTCGAGCAACTGCTGGCACTGGGCGCCGTGCCGCTGGGCAAGACCAACCTCGATCAGTTCGCCACCGGCCTCAATGGCACGCGCTCGCCCTATGGCGCGTGCCCCAACAGCGTGTTGCCGGAGTACCCGTCGGGTGGTTCCAGCGCCGGCTCTTCCCTGGCGGTGGCCCTCGGTGTGGCGAGTTTTTCCCTGGGCACTGACACCGCGGGTTCCGGGCGGGTGCCGGCGGCGTTGAACAACCTGGTCGGGATGAAAGCCACCAAGGGCCTGATTTCCACCGCGGGCGTGGTGCCGGCCTGTCGCACCCTCGATTGCGTGACAACTTTTACCGCGACCGCCCGGGAGGCGAGTCAACTGCTCGCATTGACCGCGAAACTTGATCCACGGGACGAGTACAGCCGCAGTAATCCATTGTGGAATGACGGCTCGGCGTTCGGCGCCGTGCGTGCGTTCCGTTTCGGTGTACCGCGGGCGCAGGACCTGGAATTTTTCGGTTGCATTGAAGGCCCACGGTTATTTGCCGATGCAATCGAGCGACTCAAGACCCTCGGTGGCGAAGCGGTAGAACTGGACCTGTCGCCCTTCCTCGAAGCGGCGCGTTTGCTCTACGAAGGCCCGTGGGTGGCGGAACGCTACAGCGTGGCTGGCGAGCTGATGGAGGAAAACCCGCAAGCCGTGTTGCCGGTGATCCGCGCTGTGTTGGCCAAGGCGCCGGCGGTCAGCGGTGTGCAAACCTTCCGCGCCCAATACCGGCTGCAAGCGCTCAAAGCCCTGTGCGACCAAGCGCTGCAAAACCTCGACTGCGTGATCACGCCGACCATTGGCCGCCCGGTCTCCCTGGCAGAACTCGACGCCGAACCGGTACGGCGCAATAGCGAACTGGGCTACTACACCAACTTCATGAACCTGCTCGACTACGCCGCCGTCGCGGTGCCCAGCGCGTTCATGGACAACGGCCTGCCCTGGGGCGTGACCTTGTTCGGGCGGGCGTTCACCGATCAGTATCTGTTGAGCCTGGCCGACGGCTTGCAGCGCCAGCAAGGCTTGGCGGCCCCGTCACCGACCGCTGTTGCGCGACATGACCGGGCGCGGCTGGTGGTCTGTGGCGCGCACCTGGATGGCCTGGCGTTGAACTGGCAGCTCAAACAGCGCGGCGCGCGCCTGGTGGAATCGACGTTCAGCTCGGCCGATTATCAACTCTATGCCTTGGCCGGTGGCCCGCCGTTGCGTCCGGGCATGGTCCGGGTCAAGGAAGGCGGCGTGGCGATTGCCGTGGAAGTCTGGGAGTTGCCGAGCAGCGAACTGGGCTCGTTCCTCACCGGCATCCCGGCACCGCTGGGGCTGGGCAAGGTGCAACTGGCAGATGGTCGCTGGGAAAGCGGGTTTATCTGTGAGGCCTATGGATTGGAGGGGGCAGTGGATATCAGCCATCTGGGTGGATGGCGCGCCTACCTGCAGTCTCGAACCTGAGATCGTTCCCACGCTCCGCGTGGGAATGCCTCAACGGACGCCCCGCGTTCGGCTTTGGAGGGGACGCAGAGCGTCCCTGGCTGCATTCCCACGCAGGCGCGTGGGAACGATCTGCAATCTGTGCCACAACACAGGAACGACCATTCGCGGCGCACATGGGGCAGTTATTTCCCGCGCCAGCCCTTAGAATGCTTGCCATCGGATTGCTGACAATGGAACTGCCATGCCACTTCGCTCGCCGCTGTATTCCCAACGGTCGTTGGTTCTCACGCTGATCGCGTTGCTGGGCGCGGGCTTCCTGGCCACCTCCTTTCTCAGTTACTACGCCTCGCGAGCGTCGATCCGCGACAACATCGTCAACACCGAACTGCCGCTGACCTCGGACACCGTCTACTCGGAAATCCAGAAAGACCTGGTCCGGCCGATCCTGATTTCCTCGATGATGTCCCGCGACACCTTCATGCGCGACTGGGTGGTCAACGGCGAACGCGATACCGGGCAGATGACCCGCTACCTCGACGAGGTCATGACCCACTACGGTGCCTACACGGCGTTTTTCGTTTCCGACGCCAGCCTGACCTACTACCACGCCAAGGGTGTGCTCAAGCAGGTCAAGGTCACCGAGCCCCGCGATGCCTGGTACTTCCGTGTCCGTGACATGAAGGATCCCTACGAGATCAACGTCGATCCGGACCTCGCCAACAAGGACAACCTGACCGTTTTCATCAACTACAAGGTCTACGACTACAACAACCGCTTCATCGGCGCCGCGGGTGTCGGGCTGACGGTCGATGCGGTGATCAAGCTGATCGACAAATACCAGCAGCGCTACCAACGCAGCGTGTACTTCGTCGACACCTTCGGCCGCCTGGTACTCACCGGGGCCGAGGGCGGGCCGCAGGGTGCCGTGGCCGGGCAGACCCTGGCCGAACTCGACAGCATGAAGAACCTGCTCAGCCAACTGCCCAAGCCCCACAGCGGCAGCTACGAATATTCCGGCCAGGGCCAGGGCCATTTCCTCAACGTGCGCTTCATCCCGGAGCTGAACTGGTACCTGTTCGTCGACAAGCGCG
>Ga0247818_10003189_pt1 | contig 10590 bp, 12 predicted proteins | sample 13C_Glucose_Day1_FD_192424 | JGI IMG/M metagenome (GOLD analysis project Ga0247818, IMG submission 192424) | Soil microbial communities from agricultural site in Penn Yan, New York, United States - 13C_Glucose_Day1 | ecosystem: Environmental > Terrestrial > Soil > Agricultural land | place...
CGTGAGACCACCGCCCCCTGGCTGTGGGCCGCAGCCCCCGACACCCCCCTGACCGAGCACGACCACCCCTTCAGCGGCAAATGGATCTGGTTCACACCACTCAGCCTTCTCGACGCCTCCTGGACCACGATCCGCGCCGCCACCCAAGACGGCCTTCTCGGCTACCGCAGCAAGGCAGGCACGCTGATCAACACCCGGCCCAAGAGTGACGACACGCGCCGTCCCATCTGCGTCTATACCCGAGACTGGCGAGACATCGAAGACGTCCAACGGGCGCTGACCAGCCTTCGCGCCCTAGGCATCGTCGACGTCCTGCTCTACAAGACCAACAGCGACACACGCAACGGCCGCTACGGCACGGGCGCCAGCACCTTCGTCGCGCCCGCCGCCAAGCAGAAATTGGTCATCCCCCAACGAACCCGAGAAGCCCTCGAGCACCACCACGCTGCACGAACCCAGGCCCGAAGAGCTGCTGCCGCGCGCAGGAAATCAGCAGAACCGAAGGACACTTGACACCTGCAGAGACACGATGAGAACCGGGTGACAACGCTCCCTCACACCCTCCGACCATCGAGCTTCGAAACCCCGCCACCCCACGAGAAGATCTACCGCCAGGCGGCGCTTTACCTGCTCAGCCATGCACACGGGCAGCGTACGACCGCCACCCGATACGACAAGTAACCTCCCGCGACCAGGCAACGTCGCCTGACGCGGCACTACGCCAACGTGAGTCGGTACTCGACCATCCCGTTCTGAACCCCGAGCCGAATGAACCCGGCCTTCTCCAGAACCCGCCCCGAGGCGGGGTTGCCGGGGTGGTGCTTGGCACCGAGAGAGTCGAAACCGGCGGTGGCGAAGGCGGAGACGACGAGCTCCGCGACCGCCTTCGTCGCGTAGCCCCGGCCCCAGCAGTCTTCTCGCAGGACGTAACTCACCCGACCGTGACCATTGGGACGACGGCCGAGCTTGACGACGCCGACCAGGTCCCCGGCGACATCTATGCCGAGGACGTACTGCTCGATCGGGTCGGCAGCCGCCCACTCCCGCACACGCACCACGTAATCCTCTGCCTCCCGCTTGGTCATCGCGGTGCGCCCCAGGAACGTGACGGTGACCCCGCTGTAGACGCGTCGGATGACCGGGGCGTCGGCGTCGACGAGGGGACGGAGCGCGATCACGAGGTGAGGAGGCCAGCCAGCTCGGCGGCGGACGGCCGGTACTCCGGAGCCGGGGTCAGACACGTGCGGATCACCTTCTCGAACTCGGGGAACACCCACGGCCTCACGTCGTCGAGCGAGAGCGTGACCCCGGTCGCGATGGCCTTGAGCTTCTCCTCGCGAGGGGTGTCGTCCCTGTAGGCGACCGGCCGCTGTCCCGTCCAGCACCAGAACAGCGACGCGCCCAGTCCCCAGATGTCGGCCGGCGGCTCCGCCTGAATGTGGATGTCTGCGGTGGTGGAGAGCAGGGCGTCCGCGATCTCGGGCGCGGTGGTGTGGGTGAGCGCGCCCCGATACGGCAGACGCGGCCCGTCGCCGGGGCCGCAGGCGAGGGCGTAGTCGATGACCACCGCGGCGCCCTCGTCCGTGACCAGGGTGTTGGTGGGCTGGACGTCGGCGTGGACCCATCCGGCGGCGTGCATCTGTCCCAGCCGCTCAGCCCACGTCCGGGCGACGCCCAGAAGCCAGGAGCGTACGGACGGAAGGCCGTCCTGGGGTCCGCGGGCGGGGGCGAACGCGGACCACACGGAGGTGCCCTCGATCCAGCGCACCGCGAGCCAGCGTCCGCCCTCCCAGGCTCCGGCACCGACCCGGTATCCGGGGCTCAGCGCACCCGCGTCGGTGAGGCGGACGAGGTGGTCGTCCTCCTGCGCCATCTCGACGGCCTTGTCGCGGGCGGTGTCGTCGCCGGGGTTGTTCGCCTTCAACGCGACGGTGCCCTTGGGGCCCTCGATCTTCCAGGCCCGCGAGCCGCGCCGGTCGCTCAGGAGCCGGGTCGTGAAGGGCTCGCCGACATGGTCCTTGAGGCGGTCGAGGGCTTCACCGGGGGGAGGAAGTGCTTCGCCCATGTGCGGATCTCCGTCCAGTTCTCAGGGGTGTGCTCGAAGACGTCGCGGCCATCGTCGTCGGCCACTGCGAGCGCGGCGGCCAGGTCCGGGGTCGCGTGGAGGAACTGCGGGTCCCGCCGGCGGACTGCGGCTCTCACAGGGAGGAACGAGACCGGGGCGACCGGTATGCGCTCGCCGGCCCGTGTGTCCTCCTCCTCGCCTGCAGAGAACTTGCCGAACATGATCCCGACGGGCCCGTACAGGTTCTTGAGAGCCCAGTGCGGCCACGCCAGCAGATCGCGGTGCCGGACGCCCGGCACTTCACCCAGGATGACGACGTTTTCGCACCGCAGGAACCCGTACGGCCGGTGGACCAGAGGCCGCAGCCACTCTGCGGCCTGCGCACCGGCGTGGAACAGCTCGGCTTCCACCGCGTCCGCGTCGCCGTCGGCTCGGTAGACAGTCCACGTGATCAGCCCTCGCTCCACGGAGGGGGCCAGGTAGGGGCAGCGGGCCGTCATCCGCTGCACGTACCCGGCGATGTCGATGGAGCTCGGCCTGGTGGTGCTGGCCTCGACGAGGCGGAGCGCCCCAGCGGTGGGCCGGGACGCTCCGTCGATACGCGTGAGGGTCACCGGCTGCCCGGAGCGGCGTCGTCACCGTCGCCGGTGGTGGGGCCGCAGTCCCACTCGGCCACCACCTTGCCGGTCCCCTTGTACCGCGCGAGCGCACCCGCGTCGAGGACGCCGTCCGCGTCGGTGAACCAGATCGCGGGCAGCGGCCCGTACGCCTCCTCGTACGCGCCCACCCAGCCGATCGGGCCGGAGCCGCTCATCTCGCGGTGCCCCAGGACGGTCCCGGCGTGCTCGGCGCTGAACGCCGCGTACTCGGGGGTGCCGAGCATCTGGTGCCACACGGCGTCCACGGCCCGGGAGAACATCTCGGCGGGGCCCTTGCCGCCGGCGAACTGCTTCCCGGCGACTGCCAGGAAGCGTCCGAGCTCGCGGCGCTCGATGGTGGAACTGGACATGGTGGTGCTCCTCTCGACGGGCTTTCGAGTGGTGCCTGGCGGTGCATCCGCTCCAGGCCGGTTGTTCAGCGGGGCGGAAGTCGGTGGGCTATCCGCCGGGTGTGCCGGCGATGGCCAGGGCGAGAACGGCGAGGGTGGCGACGACGGCGTACGCGAGGACCGCTAAGCGCTGTCTCACAGGAGCTGGAGATTGTCCGCGGCCGTCGTCCACTCGATACCGGAGGCGGGGCGAATGTGGGCAACGCGGACCGTCCGGCTGCCGCTCTTCTCGTGCACGACCGCGGTGAGCTCGCCCTCGCCACTGCTCGCGATGTCGCGGACCTGCTTGTGCAGCCAGGGATGGCTGTCCTCGTGGAAGAAGGAGCCGGCGGTGCTCACTGCGCGGCCTCCTCGTCGGTCTGGTCGTGCTCGCGCTCCAGGAACCGGGCGAGACCGGCCTCGGCCCGGGAGACAAGGCGGGCGCTCGGCACGCCACAGGCCGTGGGCTCCTCGTCCACAGAGCTGTCCGGTGCGGGGCGAGGGAGGGGCGCGGTCAACGGCTTCTCCTCGTGTGGAGTCGGCGCAGAGGCCCGCGCTTACGGGCCGCTGCTCGGGGGAGCCGCTCGGAACGTCCTTCAACCCCTGCGCGGCACGTCACACACTAGAGAGACCGGTGAATCGCCCTCAACGCGATTGCGGCTGATTGCGAGGATTCACCGCAAGGCGCCGATCGCGGCCCTGATGAGGGTGCGGGCGTCGTCGCCATAGACGGCCATCTTGGACAGCTCGGCGAAGGCGCGGGCGTAGTCGGCGAGTTCGCGAGGCTGGTGCACGTTGATCTCCGCGGTGAGCGTCTCGACCACCACGTGCTCGTCGTCGAACAGATAGAAAGCTTCCAGCGGCCAGACGGTGCGCTCGGCCCCGGAGGGGATGACGCCGAGGGAGACGGAGGCCAAGGGCATCACCGTGAGGAGGTGCCGAAGCTGGCCGGCCATCTCCTCGGGGGTCCCGAAGCGGTGGCGCAGTACACCCTCCTCGATGACCACGGCGAAGCGGTGGCCGCCCTCGTAGAGGAAGCGGCTGCGGGCGATCCGGGCGGTGACGGCCTCGGCGACATCGTCCGGGGTGCCCTGGAAGCGGGTGATGGAGCGCATCAGGGCGGTGGCGTACGCCGGTGTCTGGAAGAAGCCGGGTACGACGTTGGAGACGTAGACGCGCTGGCGGGACGCCTTCTCGTTGAGGGCGTAGACCTGCTCCTGGAACTTACGCATCCCATTGCGCTGAAGGCGTCGCCATTCCCGGTACATCGACTCGACAGCGCGGGACGTGGCGATGAGGTCGGCGGCCTGGTCGTCGGCGTCGCAGGCGGCACACCAGAGACGAATGTCGCTCTCGGAAGGGGCCGCTTTGGCGGTCAGCACGCGCGAGGTCTTCGCCGGGTTCCAGCCGCACCGGGCAGACAGCCGCTTGCCGTCGATTCCGGCGTCCAGCATCAGCTCCCGCAGGCGCGCGGCCACGGCCTCGCGTGCGGCCTGGGCGCTGGAGGAGGGAGAGGCGGGCATATAGGGCTGTCTGTTCGGTGTCGGGCGGGCTCAGACGGTGTACTGCTCGTGCGGGATGCCGCGCTCCCAGACCACTTCGAACGCGGACGCGCAGAGTTTGACCACGTCCGCGTCCTCGGACATCGAATACTTCGGGGTCGCCCAGTCGCCGGCGCCGGTGAAATGGTTGAACTGGACCACTTTGTTGTCGAAGATCCAGAAGTCGTTTCCAGGCAGCGCGATGTCCGACGCCTTCCGGCGCGGAAGCCAGCGAACGAACTCCCCGGCGGCCAGGTTCACGATGGTTCCAGCGTGCTCGAACCGGATGTAGTCGGTGACCGGCTCGGAGACGATGCGCGCCCGGCGCATCACGACACCGCGCGCGACGGTCTCCTTCACCAGCGGCACCCAGCCGCCCCAGTCCGCCGTCGCGGGATCCGCGTCGGGGTGGACACCCGTGCGCGTGAACCGCTCGAAGTCAGCGGTCTCGTCGCCGACCCCGTAGACGTCACGCATCTCCAGATGCACCGCGGAGTGCTGGGCGGCCCTCAGCAGCTCATCGAATTCCGGCACGTCGTTCTGCGACATCACACGCCTCCCTCAGAATCGGCACCATGCGGAGAGGAACCCGCACGACCGTCTCGTGCTCAGGGATGCCGGTCTCGTGACCCGGCACCCACTCGGTCTCACTGATCTTGGCCGACATGACCTCATCGGCCTTCCACCCCTGGACCACGATCTCCTGCTTGTCCGTGTCCACCCACACCGTGGGCGACCCATTGCCCTGAGTGTTGGGGTCGATCCCGACGAACTGTAGATCCATGACGATCTCCCCTGTCGAGTCGGTTGCGCACTTTTGCACGACGATTTCGCTCGGGCATGAGCGCGTCAAGAGCACCTTGAGCCACGAAAGTTGAGCGGCTGTCGCCGCCCGGGGACCGGGATGTCTACTCCGATCCGACTGCCGGCAGGCAGGGGGCTCGTAATGTCCAAGGAAGCACCCTGCCGAGCTCGGGCTGTTATCGGCCCGCCCCTGCTGCGCATGGGTGCGGGTTCGTGCGGGAGGAGGGGCTTGCGCCATCTACGACGGTGCATGCCGTCTGCGGGCGACTATACGAGGTTGCCAGATCTGGGGTGTGGGACTCCGCGGGAGGACGTCCACGGGACGAGGAAGTGCCGCAAGCCGGTGAGGGTGAGGGTCCCGGCGGCCGTAGCGGAGCCGGGGCAGATCGAGGGGGAGACGCGGGCGGTCGACCTGGTGGCCGCGTACGTGCGCGGCGACGTCGAGCAGACCGCGGCGTGCGGGCCCCGGGGCAACGACCCCGCCCGCGCCTACATGTGGCAGATGTTCGACGGGATGCTCAGTAACGCCGTCCTCGCGGACCCGGGTTGCGACCTGAGCCGCCGCGCGGTGATGCCGCCTGCGGGCGTCGCGCGGCTCTCCACGGTGCCGATGCCCGCAGGCGTCGCGGCCCTGGTCTGGGGGCTCGCCGGGGTCGGCGGAGCGGACCCGTGGCTGGGGAGAGCCAAATCTCGCTCGATCCCAGCAGGCTGCCGCCTTAGACTCCGCCGCCATGGTGAACAACGAAGACGTCAAGCTGACCCCCGAAAGAGCGCGGGTCACCGCCGATTACCTGGTCAAGGCCACCGAGGCCGCCGTCGGTGAGGGCGTGAAGGTTCCCGCCGACAAGGAGTTCGTGTTCGGGCCGGTCTTCAGCTGGTGGCGACTGGTGTACCGGACCTCCGAGCTGGTGCTGTCGGCGGTCGACTCGGGGTTCGGCGCCGAGGTCGGGCCGCTGGTGCGCAACGTGCTGAACCACGCCTACGCCCTCAACTGGCTGGTCGACAACGGCGACCCGGCCATGTACGCCCTGGCGCGAAGCGGCCGCGAGAACCAGCGCAAGATGGTGGAGAAGGTGGAGAAGACCAACTGGCCGGGGGCTGTCGAGCTCCGGGCCGTTTACGACCGAGTCAAGGAGCTTCCCGAACCCGAGTGGACCCACGCCGAGGAGAGGCGGATCGTCAAGCTTGTTCATGAGCTGGGGAACTTCCATGACCAGCTCGACCGGTACGGAGCCGTCGAGGTCTACCCGGCCTACTCCCACCTGTCCTCGCTCTCGCACACGTCGATCGAGACAGCGTCCCTCTACCTCAGTCATGCCGAGGACGGTTCCCGGGCGGAGCTGATGCTGACGTCATGGCTGTCGCCTGACACATACGTCATTCAGGTGGCGCTCTCGCTGCTCCAGACCGCCTCGGTGGTCAGCCCCCTCATCACAGGCGACCCGATGAGGGACGCTATTGAGAAGGCGACCGGAGACCTCGGCCTGGAGGGAGTGCAGCTGCTGCCTGAACGGACCATGTAGCGCAAGATGTGCCAACCACCGCCATTCGCCGCGCCGACCAAGGGAGACCCCCTCTCGCCCGCATGGCCAAGCACGCCAAGCCGCCTCGGACCCACGCGCCGATCCTGGGCCCGTGGAGCCTCCCGTACCTCTCGCCCTTACCCAGGCCGTGCCCCGGCTCCCACATGGCCGCAAGGGGCTGCGGTGGTACACGCCGAAGTTCGGCGACCACCGCGCTGCGCTCTTGCGCAGCGCGGAGTCTGTGCGGCTCCAGGCCCGCTCGGGCCGTGACGTCACCGCCGCGTGGATGGATCTCGCCCTCGTCGGCATGATGCTGCGGCCCGGGACCGTGCTCGACGGCGAGATCACCATCTGGCACGACGGCCGGATCGACTTCGCCGCGGTACAGGCCCGCGCGGCGAGCGGCATTGACCGCTCCCGCATGCTCGCCGCCCGCCTCCTACGCGGTGTGGGACGCGGGCGCCCTACCGCTCCCACCCCGTGCTCGCCGACCACCTTGTACGGCGCCGACCAGCGTTCATGACCTGGGTGTCGCAGATCCGCGACGCCGGCACGCTCCCGTGGAGTTTCAAGATCGGCCGAACGGTTCCCTAGGCGCAGGCCCAGCCGAGGGCGGTGCACAGATCCTGAAGAGCCTGCCGACCAGATACCGACAGATGGGGGGAGAGAGGCCGACCCCGATGTCGACCTGGCCCGGCTGCTCCCGGCCCAGGCCGTCCGAGCCACACGGCAGCAGGCTGAAGTGTACGCAGCATAGCCAACCGGCTCAGCGGTGATGATCGAGGAAGACGCGGGCCCGTTCGTCGAGTTCGGCCGCGCCCTGTACACCGCGGGCCCGATACGGACGCAGGTCAGACCGCAAGGAACGGACGGCCCCCAGGGTGCGGGTGGACTTCACCTCGGCTATGGCGTCGATCGCCCGGTCCCAGGTGCCGCATGCCTGCTGCTCGGCCTGGGCGAGCGGCGATCCGGGCCGCCCTTGCTATGGCATGTGCTCGCCGTACTCGGCCAGGAGCGTGCGGAGCTTGACTGCCTGGTCGTCGCCGGTGCGGCCTTTACGCTTGTTCTTGTTGTTCCTCTTCCACGCTCCGAGCCTTTTCTCGGTTCCGTCGGCAGCATGCGGCTGGGGCATGCGGTCGTGTTCGGCAGCCCAGACACGCAACTCGTCCAGCGTGGCGTTCCAGGCATCCTCCCGCGGGGTCCACGCCCAGCCGGGCAGCTCTTCCAGAGCGGCCCTGCGTTCCGCGTCGTAGGTGGCTCGCCGGGTTCGGAAGGAGTTGACCATCGTGCCGATCCGGTGTCCGTTCCATTGCTCTCGCTGTTTGATACTGCCGACGCTCCGCTGTGTCGCGGCTGCGAAGTCTTGGAGGACCACGACCTTGGACAGGAACTGCTCCTCGAACGGGTCCCACCTCCATCCCGGAAGCGAGCCCAGGACGTCGAGCTTCCAGGCTGGTAGGTCAGCGCCCTGATCGGTCAGCCGCTTGCGAGTCGTACGCAGGTTGTTCGCCCACACGGTGGCTTCACGCGCTTCCATCGCGCTGTCCTCCGTGCCAGCCTCGTCTAGGACTGCGGCCCGGTAGCGACCGAACTGACGGCGGAACGATGCGTCGAAGGCGTTCTCGGTCGACCACGAGGGGATGTCGGACAGACGCCGGGCGCGCTCGGGGTCCAGCTGGCCAGTGGCAGCCAGACCACGCTGCTTGCGAACCCATCGAGCCAGGCTCACCCCGGCGACCGTGACTTCCTGATCGGACGGGTAGCAGTCGCCCTTGACGGCTTCATAGTCGACGAGCGCCGCGTGCATCCGAGCCCACCGCTCCTTGTGAAGGTTCCGTTCGATCCGAAGCGCCGCTTCGCCGAGCCGGTCGCGGATCCACTGTTTGGCCAGGGCCCGATTTTGTGGGCCGGCGAATGAGTTCTCGCGGTAGCGGTCGGCCTCGACTTGTGCCGCCAGGCCTAGCCTGGCCAAGTGGTCCAGTACGTCGGCTGCGACGTCTTCGGCAGCCGCCAGAAACCCGACGACCACATCGAACCGTGGATCCAGCGGTTCAAGGTGCGCCTCGCGGATTCGCACCACTGCCGGCCCCGCAGCGCGGAGACGTGCGGCCTTCGCCGCATCCTTGTCCTCCTTGCCCTTGTGCCACCAGACTCCGTCGAACTCCAGCACGAGGGATGGGTTGCCGTGCTCGTCGACGGCGACCATGTCCACCCGCGCGGGGCGACCTTCGGTATCCAGCACCTGGTCGCAGTCTGGGTCAATGCGCAGCACTGTTGCCAGCTCGGCCTTCAGCAGGAGCTCCTGTACCGACGTTCCCACAAGTCGACACCGGGGGCAGGTCTTGGTGCCGTTGCCCTTTTTGCCGCCAGTGAAGGCGTTCACGCTCCGCGGGAACGACGGGTGCTGTGTGGGGTTGATATCGCAGAACCACAGCACCACACGGCTGCTGCCGACGCTCAGCTCATCTGCGGTGATACTCGAGCTCTGGGCGTCCAACCTCGCGCTGTCTTCCGGGTAGAGGCTCGAGAGCCTGTTGGTGGACGATATTCGGTGGCCGGCGCAGAACGGGCAGCCCTGACCGCGGCCGTCATCAGGCCAGCGGTGGTCGTCGGCCTCCGGGCAGACTCGCATGCCGGCAGGGTCTGTGGTGATCAAGTAGTTCTCCCGAGTGTCGTCCTATTTCTGCTCGAGCCCTGCGGACCCTGCCGCTGACTTAGCACGCCCCTCTGACAACTGGGTGCAGACCGCTCGGGACCTCAACGGTGACCGATGTGGCAGCGGAAGAACAGGGACGGGCAGGCCGACCCGGCAGTAGAAGCGCCGCAGCAGCATCTGCTCGGCCGCGTCCCCGTAGCCAAGGTCGGCCATTCCACGGGCGACCTGGAGTCGCTTGGCGGTCACCGCCGGACCCGCCACGGGCAGCGGCTCGGCGGAATTGGGGTAGAGCGTGTGGGCCTGCGGGCGAAGTGCCGGTAGGTGTCATCGGCGTATACGTCGGCGATCAGGTGGATCGGGTCCGGCCCGAGCAGGTTGCACAACCCCGTGCGCGTACGTTGGCGTCAGCCGCCAGATCCGCCCACTCCAGATCTTCAAAAATTGTCAGGTACCTGACTAGTTCTGATCTGAGACCTCCTTTACGCTGTCGGTTACCTGTGTAGTTGCAACATGGCTATCTCCTTGAGCTGGGTTGTTGCACTTCTAATGGTGGGAATTTCTAGGTGGCCTGACCTGCATGGCTACATCCTGCTTCGATCGGATCATGCCTCTGAACTGTGATGCGGCAGTTTGAATTCGAGATGTTGCAACTCCAGAGGTAAATCCTTTGAGGAGTGACGCTGGCGGGGACGCGAAAAATGTCGGGGTCATGTCAATGAGCGACGCCGAGGCCGTGCCCGGCAGGCGGGGACCGCCGGCGCAGGTAGGCGCCTGAAAGCCACTCCAGCCCGGCTGCACAGCGACACCTTGCGCCCGGACGACGAAGGATTGTCAGTGCCCACGGATAGCCTTCGCCGCTATGACCACGACGCGTCGTCCCGCCTCCGAACTGCCTGCCGACCCCGCGCACCTTCGACTGTCCTACAGTCACCAGCACCCTGCCGAGCCCTACGACTTCGAGGACACCCTTGAGG
>Ga0247818_10003190_pt1 | contig 10588 bp, 6 predicted proteins | sample 13C_Glucose_Day1_FD_192424 | JGI IMG/M metagenome (GOLD analysis project Ga0247818, IMG submission 192424) | Soil microbial communities from agricultural site in Penn Yan, New York, United States - 13C_Glucose_Day1 | ecosystem: Environmental > Terrestrial > Soil > Agricultural land | place: USA...
GGATTCGACGCGCTCGTGCAAGGGCTCGGAGGCGGGACAAGCCTCGCCGCGTTCATTCCCGGTGGGGTCGCGACCGAGATGGCCGCGGGAATGGGCGGGAAGAAGCTGGTCGTGCAGTCCTTCCCTGCAGCCGAGGGCGCGGATTCCTTCATCTTCGCCAGTCCCGACTATGCGCTGGCCATCAGCGAATCATCTGAGAGCAAGAAGGGCGCGCAGGCCTTCCTCGACTGGTTCGCCGAGCCGGAGAACGCCGCCGCCTACGCGAAGCTCGCCGGATCCCTGCCGCTCACTGGAGTAGAGGGACTCGACCTTGCAGACACCCCGTATGCACCGGTCGCGCAGCTGATTGCCGACGAGCAGTTCGTCTCGTTCCCGGTGACGGTCTGGACCAACCAGAACGTCTTCCTCACCCTCGGCACCGGCGTGCAGGGACTGCTCACCGGCCAGCAGACCGTCGATGGGCTCCTCGAGGCACTCGACGCCGCCTGGGACGGACAGTGATGAACCCGGACGCGAAGGGGGCTGCGCGATGACGACCGCTCCGGAAACATCGATAACGTCAGAAGACTTTCGCAGGATGCCGGTGGCCGAAATGCTCGCCTGGATCGCTCTGCACGGCGAGCCGGCCGATCCCCGCACCGACATCGACACCGAGTCGCTCCGACGACGCCTTCCCCACTTGGCAGCCGTGCAGACGACCGACGTCGCCATCCGAGCAGGGCAGGGCTCGCTGCCCGGCCGTGCGTACATCGACCCGACCAGCATCCCCACCGGACGCGGCCTGGTCTGGGCACATGGCGGCGCCTTCATCGGTGGCCACCTCGACATGCCCGAGGCGAACTGGGTGGCGCTCGAACTCGCATCCCGGGGGACGCCCGTCCTCTCTGTCGATTACACCAAGTGCGTCGGCGGCGTGCACTACCCGACCCCCTCCGACGACGTGCTCCGCTGGTGGTGCACAGCCGTCGAGAACTCCGATCAGTGGCTGGGAGTGGACCCTGACATGCTGATGCTGGGCGGGGCGAGCGCCGGAGCCACCCTTACCGCGGGGGCAGTCCGCCGGTTGATCGATGCCAGCGCCCCTGTTCCGGCCGGATTGATCCTCGTCTATCCCGCGCTGCACGCGGACTCGACCGATCCATCAGCCCCTCGTCCCGCGGAACCACACCTGGAGGGGCTGTCGTTGAACTACGCGGGTTCCGAAGCCGCTCTGTCCGATCCACAGGTCTTCGCCGGACTCGGCGACGGCGTCGGTTACCCGCCCAGTCTCATCGTCGCCTGCGAGTTGGATGCGTTCGTGCCGTCGGCCGAGAGCTTCCACCGAACACTGAGGACTGCCGGCGTCGATGCTGCCCTGCGGATCGAGCTCGACTCCGACCACGGCCACATCGATGAGCCCTCGGATGCGGGTGCCCGCCGTACCATCGAGGCGATCCACCAGTGGGTGAGCGGTCGCTGACCTCACCTACCGTTAGTGCATCGGTTGGCTTCATTCACGAGAGATCGTCGGCAGCCGCGCCGACAGATTCAGCCGGTCTCGTGCCTCACTCTGTGACGATCACCGTCGATCGGAGCGAATCGGTCCCGTCGGCGATGGTGATGACCAGCTCGCCCGTCTCTACGACGAACTCGCTGTCGTCGTTCCAGAATCCGAGTTCGTCCCAGCCGAGTTCGAACGAGATCGAAGCCGAGCCGCCCGCGACGACATGCACGCGGGTGAAACCGCGAAGACGCTGGACGGGTTGGGCGATCGAGGCGATGGGGTCGGCGAGGTAGGCGAGGACGACATCGTCGCCGTCACGGTCGCCGACATTGTGCACCGTGGCGCCTACCGTCAGCCGTCCACCCTTGCGCAGCGCATCGAGGGAGATCGCCGACGCGACGACGGATGCCGCATGCAGGCGGAACGCGGTGTAGCTCAGACCGTGCCCGAAGGCGAAGCGTGGCCCGCGCTCGAGGTCGAGGAACTTGGACGTGTAGTAGTCGTCGAGGTTGTCGGGTCCCTGCAGGCCGACATCCCAGCGCTCGACCGCGAGCGATCCGCCCGTGAGAGCAGGCCGACCGCTGTTCTCGTGGTCGTGATGGACCGGGATCTGACCCACCGCGCGCGGGAAGGTCATGGGCACGCGACCGCCCGGATTCACCTCACCCGCGACGACGCGCGCGATGGCTTCGGGTCCGCGCGTCCCCAGGTGCCAGGTCAACAGCACCGCGGGAGCGCGGTCGATCCAGTCTTCGACGACGAGGGGCCGGCCGCTCGCGAGCAGCACGATGAATGGCACGCCTGTGTCGGCGACCGCGTGGATGAGACGCTCCTGCGCGCCAGGGAGGCGGATGTCGCTGCGGGAACTGGCCTCCCCCGAGATCGAGCTGGGTTCGCCCACCGCGACGATGATGAGGTCGTGGTCGCTCGCGAGCGCCGCTGCCTCGAGGATCTGCTCGTCGGACGGCTCGAGGAAATCGGCACCGTCCGCTGTCGTCCAGGTCGCGTTCGGCAGCTGCGCTCCCAGCGCAGTCTCGAGCGTGCCCGCCGGGGCACCGAAGTGCTGGACCCAGGCTCCCAGGTGATCGGCGCTGCGCGCGTACGGACCGGTGAGCAGGATCCGCTGGGGCGACCGACTCAAGGGCAGCAGAGCGCCCTCGTTCTTGAGGAGCACCACGCAGCGCTCGGCAGCGTCCTGTGCTGTATCCAGGGTCTCAGGCGTCGGTGCGGAGCGCTCGGCTGAGACATCCGTGTAGGGATTCTCGAACAGACCCAGCGCCGCCTTCAGCCGCAGAATGCGCAAGACCGCACCGTCGATCCGCGCGGCGTCGACAGCAGACGGCTCGAGCAGCGCCTCGCCGTCTGTGGAGAGCACCGTCCCGCCCATCACGATGTCCAGGCCCGCCGACAGCGATCGGCGCACCGCGTCGGCCTCGTCGGTCGCCACCCCATGGGCCTGGAGCTGCGCGACGCCCTCGGCATCTCCGACGACGACGCCGGCGAAGCCGTACTCATCGGTCAGCACCTCGGTGAGCAGGCGCCGGTTCGCGTGCATCGGCGTGCCGTTGAGCGAGTTGAAGGCGGCCATGACGGATGCCGCCCCCGCAGTCACCCCGGCGCGGAACGGCGCGAGATACGTCTCGCGCAGTCGCCGCCAGGACACGTCGGTGGTGTTGTAGTCGCGTCCTGCCTCTGCGGCGCCATACGCCACGAAGTGCTTGAGGCACGCGGCGAGTGCGTCCGGCGCGGCCAGGTCATCGCCCTGGTAGGCACGTACCTTAGCGGCGCCGAAGGAGGCGGTCAGAAAGGAGTCCTCACCGAAGCCCTCGACCACGCGACCCCACCGCGGGTCGCGGGTGACATCGACCATGGGGGAGAACGTCCAGTTGACTCCGCCGGAGCGGGACTCGGCAGCCGAGATCTGAGCATCCGATTCGGCGACCGAGAGGTCGAAGCTCGCCGCCTGGGCGAGCGGCGTCGGGAAGATTGTGAACTGGCCGTGGATGACGTCCAGTCCGATCAGAAGCGGGATGCCGTGACGGCTCTTCTCGACCGCGGCACGCTGCAGGGCATTGGATTGCTCGGCGCTCTGCGGCCAGAACAGGGCGCCTATTCCGCCGCGGGCGAGGGCGAGAGCGTCCTCCTCATCCCGGCGCCAGATGATCTGCAGCTGCGCGAGCTTGTCCGCCCACGACATACGTGCGAGGAGATCCTCGAGAAGCAGGGTGGTCATGGTCATTCCGATCGTGAGGAGTTGGGCACATGATGACGGTGGCCGCCCGAGGGATTCCCCCCGAACGGCCACCGTGGCTGACGAATTCCTGGTTACTGGTCCCAGGCGGCGTCCATCTCGTCGAGCACCTGGTCGACCGTCTTCTGGCCGGTCAGCAGGCCCTGCACGCCGGCGCCGAGGGCGTCGTAGACGGCCGGGTTCGGCCAGCTCGAGTTCGGGATGCTGGTGTATGAGCCCGACGAGAGCAGCTCGCCGATCGGTGCGTACGACGGCAGCAGCGTTTCGGCATCGATCCCCGTGATCGGCACGGCGCCGGAGATCTCGGCGAAGTGCTGTGCGTTCTCAGGCTCTGCGGCCCAGTCGAGGAAGCCCTGCGCCGAAGCCTTGACGGCATCGTCCGACGACGCGTTGATTCCCCAGGCGTAGTTCGCGCCGGTCAGCGTGAACGCGTCCTGGCCGTCGGCGGGCGGGAAGGCCTGCACGTTGAGCTCGGATCCGGTCGCGGTGCTGATCGACGCCGCGGCGCTTCCGGGCACGGCCGCCGTGAGCGACGTGCCGCCACCCAGGCCGGCCGTGATGCTGTCGAAGGTGCCACCCGCGGCGCCGTCCTGGAAGCATCCCGCGTCGTTCATCTCCACGATGTCGTCGAGCACGTCACGCCATCCGCTGTCTGCGAACGTGACGTCACCTGCGGCGCGCTGCTCGTTCCAGTCGGGGGTCTCCGCATAGACGCGAGTCGCCGAGATGAGCTGCGAGAACAGGCCTGTGTTGAACGGGACACCGCCAGCGAGCACAGTGAAGGTCTTGCCCGCGTCGCGGGCGGTGGTGCACGCAGCGAGGAGGTCGTCGTAGGTTTCGGGATACTCGATGTCTGCCTCCGCGCCGGCTGTGACGTTGAAGACCATTCCGACGGGGGTGAGAGCCGTCGGCTGAGCGAACGTCTCTCCGTCGATCTGGTACTGAACCTCGCTACCGACCGGCAGGAGCGAGGCCGAGGTCTCGTCCAACGGCTCGAGGAAGCCCGCTTCGGCGAGCGTGATCACCGAGATCGGCTGTCCGGTACCCGGGGACAGGATCATCATGTCGGCCGCATTGCCCGCCTGGAGCTGCGTCGTGACCTGCGTGTTGTAGGCATCGGACGGATACGGGATCACTTCGATCTCAATGCCGGCCTCTTCGGCATACTCGGCGGCGAGCTGCGCGTAGTAGTCGTCGGCGTCGTTCGCCGCCGCGACCATGATCGAGAACCCCGTGGCGGCACCGTCGTCAGTGCTCCCGCCGTCGTCGGTGCCGGCAGAACAGCCGGCGAGGATGAGGACTCCGGCGATGGGTGCCGCAAGAAGCGACCACCGCATCGGTCGGGAGGCTATGTGCTGTGGCATTTCGACCCTTTCGTGACTTCGTTGTCGCCAGCGTTCGGGATGCTGGTCCGGCCGATGGCCGCACATTCAGGGTGGCACACATTGGCGTGTTTTCGACATTAGTTTTGTTTATGTGGTGCAATAGCACGGGTGATTCCCTCCTCCATGGCTGGTCAGGAGAGGTTCTCGCACACGAGCACCACGGGCCCTGCGAGGCCCGAAGGCAACGGAGCCGCCGTTGCTTCGAAGACCTCCGTCATGGGTGTGAAGATGTCGCCGGTCGGCGCCGAGCTCTCGGTGATGAGGCGATTGCGCCAGGGCGTCGCGACCACGACCTCGAGCGAGTTGACGCCCACCCGGGTGGCTGCGGTGACATCCACGCGGAACGGAGCGGTCCACGCGACGCCGCAGTCGATACCGTTCACAGCGACGCGGGCGATATCGCCCACCTCGCCGAGGGACAAAGTGACTCGCTCATTCTGGCCGGCCGCCGCGTGGACGAACTCAGTCCGATAGGTCGCCGTTCCCGAGAAGGCGCGCGCCTGGTCATCGAGATCGGTCCAGAGGACGGGTCCACCTTGCAGCTCGATCTCGGGCCGGTCGGGCATCCGCAGCGTCCAGGCTCCTTCGAGCGAAAGTGTGCGAACGGATGCCTTCTCCTCGCGCATCTGCGCCCCATCGGGCACCACGAACACCGACCCGAACGCCGGCAACGCGATCTCGAACGACGTCGTCCCATCCGAGCCCGTGGTCCTGGCCAGCGGTGTCGTCCGCAGCTCGACGGGATCCCACGCGCTCAGCGCCCCGACCGTCGACGGCACCGTGACGGACGCGCGGACCGCGTCTCCGCATGGGTTCGCCAGAAAGGTCACCCGCACTCCATCCACGATCCGCGCGATTGTTCGAAGGGACGCCCCCGAGATCTCGAACTCCGAACGGATGCCGAGCTCTCGCAGGGCGACCGCAAGGTCCGACGTCGGCACGACGTGCCCACGGGCCCGCGGGAGCGCCCAGATCCGGTCGCAGACCCCGGCGAAATCATCGTCCTGGTCTGCCAGCGAAGGGGAGCATTCCGGACGCACCCCGACGACCGTCGCGCCCCCATCTAGGAGCTCCTCGACCCGTCGAAGCGCCGCCACCGTCATGCGTCGACTCGACCCACCCAGGTACAGCATCCGATAGCGCGCGCCGACCGAGCGCAGGCCCTCGCCGTCGATACGCAGCAGAGCCAGCCCGTCCACCCCGACGTAGTCGAAGTCGAATCCCGGCGGCACAGCTGTGTCGAGGGCGGTGTCGAACAGGCCGGTGATGGGAGCCTCCTCGCCGACGAAGACCGCGACATCCATCGCGGGCTCGCCCGCCGAGAGCACCGCGGAGCACCGTGCGAGGTAGTCGATCCACGGCCGCGCCATGCCCGCCCAGGTCTCGTTGACCGTGAACACCTGCCCGAGGAACGGCGCGAGGCCGATCCCCGGCAATGGTGCGGAGAGCGGTTGGTGCGGAGACGTATGGATGCAGAACCGCGTGACGCCGAGCGCGAGCTGCAGATCGGCGACACGTTTGAGGCTGCGCGGCGAAGAGGCCCATGGGCGGTCGAAGCTCGTGAACGCTTCGGCACCGGTCCAGGCTCTGCCGTGCACATGGGCGACGGATGCCGCGCCCTTGATATCGGCGACATAGGTGGGGCGCGGCCCCGTCTCGGCGTCGAACGTCCACATCGCGCCCATCGGCACGTCGGCGTGCGACCGCATCCCGAGGTCGTCGCCGAGCTGGGGTCGGCCATCCTCGAGCGCCTCGGCGTAGTAGACCATGCCCCGCCGATGCGCTTCGGCCGCGAGGGTGCCGTAATACTCCGTTGCGAGAAGCTCCGAGATCGTGCGGCGATAGTCGTAGAGGAAGCGATCGGATGCCGCGGTCCCATCCACCACGAATCCTGCGAGCGTGGGCAGCCAGGGCGTCGGGTCGTACCCGCGGAGCTCGAGGAATCGATCGGCGATGGCATCGGTCCAGTTCTGCGCGCCGGATTCGATGCTGTCACTCAGCAGGGCGCCGAAGCCGGACTCCACTCCGAACTCCTTCAGGTGCCGCCCGAGGTAGGCGGCGACGCGCTGGCCGTCGAGCTTGTCGACCTCCAGGCCTGTCGAGTCGGGCAGCGCGGGTCCGTTCGTCTGGCCGGTGAGCGACGCGCCGAACCGGAGGATGCGCCAGCGCCCTGGCGGCGCTTCCCAGCGCAGCCGGCCATCGCGCACGAGGGGAGTGAGGTCGCGAACGTCCGCCGAGGGGAGGGGCGTGGGGACGGTCGTCTGCGACTTCTCAGCGGCGTAGTAGTCCGGGATCGCCCCGAAGCCTGCTTTCACCTCGGTCTGATGGACGAGTTCCGCCGAGCGCAGCGCGAACTCCGACACGAGAAAGGCGTCCGATCGACGCAGCACGGGTGGGAGCCGCACGCCGTCGGCTACGGGCGGAAGGGCTTCGGCCGCGCTCGCGCCCGAGAGCACGAGCCGGAACCACCTGGCGGTCACCGCCGGGAATGTCGCCGTACGCACCGGTACGGAGGTCGGCGGAAGGTCGGCGATGTCGCGGTAATCGTCGCCGTTCTCGCTCACCTGCAGCACAGCGTGCGGAGCTGGGGCAGCCCCGAACCCGCGGGGCCCGGGCAGTCCGATCGTGACAGAGCGCACGGTGACGGGCCGGGCGAACTCTTCTTCGATCCACACGGACGACCAGGCATCCGGGTCGCGCGGGAGCGTGAATGATCCGTCGAAGCCGCCGTCGACAAGGAAAGGCCAATCGATGGCGGATGCCGATCCCCGAACAGCAATGGGAACGAGGGCGTCGTGCGCGGGAAGCGCGGGGACCGCTACGACCTTCCAGTCCGCAGACCATTCCCGACTGTTCGCGGCTCCCCATCGCCGGCAGTCCTGGAAAGGCCCGGCGACCGAAGGAAGCGGCGTGAGCTCGATGTCGCGCTCGCCGCCGCCGTCGACCAGGGTCTCGGACCACACCACCTTCTTCATCGCGTCGGCTGGCTCGACCCACGGTGCGCCGGATGCACTCCATCCGGACGACGTGGCGACGGCGAGTTCGAGGCCCAGTTCGGTGGCCGTGCGCACGGCCGTGTCGATCGCTCCCCGCCACGCGGACGAGCCGGGACGCACCGGCTCGGGTACCACAAGCGGTACGCCCATTCCCCCGTCGAACAGCTGCACGCCCCGCACGCCGACGGCGTGAAGCCACGTCAGGTCGCGGACTATGCCGGCGGGGTCGACGTTGCCGTCCATCCAGTGCCACCATGCTCGTGGGCGAGCGTCGTCCGGCGGATCGAGGAAGACCCGCCAGAGTGCGCTCGAATCCCATAGACGCGGTTGCTCGGTCACATCGCTCATCCTCGCCCGCGAGGTCGTAGTCGGAAGCCATCCGCACTTATATCCGATATCGCTATTACTAATGTGTGCTTCCGACACAAGTGTGTGATAGTGGCTCCAGGCGCTCCAGAACAGGGGTGCGTGACGATGAGGTCAGAGAGCAGATGACAGTGACGATCGACGAGAACTCCACTCGCACCCTCACGGTGCCCCCTGCAGCGCGGCGCACTCCTCGTCCCCACGACCGCAAGCGCAAGCCGCTGATCAGCTATGGCCACTGGTGGTGGGCGCTCCCTGCGATCGTCCTCGTGATCGCCGTCCACTACGCGGCCACGCTGACAGGTGGATTCTTCGCCTTCACCAACTGGACGGGCCTCGGGGATTGGGAGTTCGTCGGACTCGACAACTTCGTCCGCATCTTCCAGGACCCCACGCTGGTCGGGTCCTTGTGGAACACCCTTTTCCTCGCCTTCGGGTCGGTCCTCCTGACGAACATCTTCGGACTCGGGTTCGCCCTCGCGATCAATCGCACGCTGAAGACGCGCTACATCCTTCGCACACTGCTCTTCATGCCCGTCGTGCTCAGCCCCCTGGCGGTCGCGTACGTGTGGAAGTTCATCTTCCAGTTCAACGGCCCGCTCAACGGGCTGCTCTCCGCCGTCGGGCTCGGCGATCTGCAGAAGGTGTGGCTCGCCGACCCGACCTGGTCGATCTGGGCGATCCTCATGACCGTCGTCTGGCAGCAGACCGGCTTCGTCATGGTGATCTATCTCGCCGGCCTAGCATCCGTCCCGGTCGAGATCGAGGAGGCGGCCGCGCTCGACGGCGCGAACCTCGCCCAGCGGTTCCGGCACGTCACCGTTCCGGCCATCCGTCCCTCGATCGCGATCGCGACGACGCTCGGCATCATCCAGGGCCTGCGCATCTTCGACCAGATCCTCGCCCTCACCGGCGGGGGGCCGGCAGGAGCGACCGAGACGCTCGCTACCGAGATCTACAAGCAGGCATTCTCGCTCGGCCAGTTCGGCTTCGGCTCATCGCTGGCGCTCGTCCTCACCGTCATCATCCTCGCGTTCGCCATCATCCAGCAGTATGCGACGCGTGACCGCGACGCCGTCGGAAGGGCCTGACATGTTCCGCTATACGAAGCTCAGCGCCGTCCGCGAGGTCAGCATCTGGATCATCACGCTCATCTGGCTGCTGCCGTTGTACATCCTCGTCGTCACCGCACTGAAGACCGATCAGGAGGCGCTCACCACGAGCGCGGTTGCCCCGCCGTCGTCGTTGGACTTCAGCGCCTTCATCGCAGTGCTCACCAGCACCGGGCGCAACAGCATCCCGATGAGCATGCTGAACAGCGTCATCATCACCGGCGGCGCGATCCTGGGTCTGGTGCTGTTCGGCTCGGTCGCCGCCTATGTCATCACCCGGCGGACCCGCGCCTGGACGAACCTCACGTTCTACCTGGTCCTCATCGCGATCATCCTTCCGGCGCAGCTCGGCACCGTGCCGCTGTACATCGGGGCTCGCTCACTCGGGCTCACGGGCAGCGCGATCGGCATGATCCTGCTGTGGATCGGCATCCTGCTGCCGCTGTCGGTCTTCCTTTATGCGAGCTTCTTCCGCGGCCTCACGACCGAGTACGAAGAGGCCGCCGTCATCGACGGGGCGTCGCCCACTCAGGCGTTCTTCCGGGTCGTGCTGCCGCTCATGGCTCCGGCGACAGGCACGGTCGCGATCCTCGCCGGCCTGATCGTCTGGAACGACTTCTTCAACTCGCTCATCTTCCTCGGTGGATCCGAGACGCAGACCCTCCCGGTCGCGATGTACACGTATGTCGGCGGCCTGGTCTCGGCGTGGAACAAGATCTTCGCGGTCGTGATCATCTCGATGATCCCGATCCTGCTGTTCTACATGTTCGCCCAGAAGAAGTTCATCCAGGGCTTCGCCGGAGGCCTCAAAGGCTGACGGCAATCGATTCGAGGACGGCCGGATCGTCGAGCACTGGGACGTGCTTCAGCAGGTTCCCGTGCATGCCGCCCACGACCACCCGATGTTCTGACCGCCCTTCGACAAGCTCAGGAACCGAGAGAGACATGTACGAGCTCGCACCCAATATCGAACTCCTCTTCACCGAGGCCGGCGA
>Ga0247818_10003192_pt1 | contig 10586 bp, 12 predicted proteins | sample 13C_Glucose_Day1_FD_192424 | JGI IMG/M metagenome (GOLD analysis project Ga0247818, IMG submission 192424) | Soil microbial communities from agricultural site in Penn Yan, New York, United States - 13C_Glucose_Day1 | ecosystem: Environmental > Terrestrial > Soil > Agricultural land | place...
GGCCAGCGCGGCGAACAGCCCGCCGGTCAGCAGGCTCAGGGTCATCGCCAGGCCGGTAGAGGTGTCGAGCAACAGCCGGCTGTCACTGAACATCTGCGGTTTGAGGGCCTGGGTCACGGCGAACGCCAGGATCAGGATGGCGAACACCGACAACTCGGCCAGGATGAAAAACCACATCGCCAGATCGCCCGGCAAGTGGCCCCTCTTACCCCCGGTGAACTCAGCCGAAGTGGACATCGACTACATCCATAAGCGCCGCAACGGTCAGCGGATCATCGCTCAGGGGTTCGGCCAGGCAGGCCATGCACGCTTCCCGCGGGCTCATGCCGGCACCGATCATGCGCGCCGTGAAAATCAGCAGGCGGGTCGAGGCGACTTCCTCCAGATCGTGCTGGTCGAGCCGACGCAGGGCCTGGCCCAGCCTGACCACTTGCGCGGCCAGCGCGTTATCCACCTGGGCCTCCCTGGCGACGATGCGCTCTTCATCGGCCACCGGCGGGTAGCCGAAGCGCATCGCCACGAAGCGTTGCCGGGTACTGGGCTTCATGCCTTTGAGCAGGTTCTGGTACCCGGGGTTGTACGACACCACCAGCATGAAAGAAGGCGGAGCCTTGAGCACTTCGCCGGTGCGTTCCAGGAACAGCTCGCGCCGATCGTCGGCCAGGGGATGCAGGACGACCACGGTGTCCTGGCGCGCCTCGACCACTTCGTCCAGGTAACAGATGCCGCCTTCACGCACCGAGCGGGTCAAGGGTCCGTCCTGCCACCAGGTGCCCTGGGCGCCGATCAAATGGCGGCCGATCAGGTCGGCGGCGCTCAGGTCGTCGTGGCAGGCCACGGTGTACAGCGGCAGTTTCAGCCGATGGGCCATGTGCTGGACGAAGCGGGTCTTGCCGCACCCCGTCGGCCCTTTGATCAGCACCGGCATACCGTGATGCCAGGCTTGCTCGAACAGCGCCTCCTCATTATTCAGCGGTTGGTAGAAGGGTTCGATCGGGTGTGCGCAAGACGGGATTCGGTCCATGGGCTGCCTGCTCCAAAAGCGGATTCAAGCCACACGCTACGGGCCCCTGCGACAACCTGGCAAGGGGCCTGGCCGGCAAACTTGATCGCCGTCAAGCGAGCATTGGCCCCTTGGGCATAGCCTTGCAATGCATTAAGAACCTGCGTTCTGCGCTGCCGTTTCAGCACATCGCAAAGGTCTTGCCTGAGGAGAAATGGAATGCTGATCAGCAACAGAAGAACGTTTGCCCTGACCCTCGCCACACTGTGTTCGTCACTGGCCCTGGCGGTGAGTCATGCCGCCAGCGCCGACGAGCCCGCCGCCGCGACCAACCCGCCAATGGTCAAGACCGCCGGCGCGCCGGACATGAGCCAGGCCGACTTCGACGCCTCCAAGGAAATTTATTTCCAGCGTTGCGCCGGCTGCCACGGTGTCCTGCGCAAAGGGGCCACCGGCAAGCCACTGACACCGGACATCACCCAGAACCGCGGCCAACCGTTCCTGGAGGCCTTGATTACCTACGGGTCACCGGCGGGCATGCCGAACTGGGGGACGTCCAATGCGCTGACCAAGGATCAGATCACGGTCATGGCCAAGTTCATCCAGCACACACCGCCGACGCCACCGGAATGGGGCATGACCGAGACGCTCAAGACCTGGAAGGTGATGGTCAAACCCGAGGATCGTCCGAAAAAGCAACTGAGCAAACTCAACCTGCCCAACCTGTTTTCGGTGACCTTGCGCGATGACGGCAAGATCGCGCTGATCGATGGCGACAGCAAGAAAATCGTCAAGTTGATCGAGACCGGTTATGCGGTGCACATCTCGCGCATCTCCGCCTCGGGGCGCTACCTGCTGGTGATCGGCCGCGACGCGCGGATCGACATGATCGACCTGTGGCCGCTGGAGCCGACCAAGGTCGCCGAAGTCAAGGTGGGCATCGAGGCGCGTTCGGTGGAGACCTCCAAGTTCAAGGGCTATGAAGACAAATACACGGTCGCCGGCTCCTACTGGCCGCCACAGTTCACCATCATGGATGGCGAAACCCTGGAGCCGAAACAGATCGTCTCGACCCGCGGCATGACCGTCGACAAGCAGGACTATCATCCCGAACCCCGGGTCGCGGCAATCATCGCTTCCCACGAATGGCCGGAGTTCATCGTCAACGTCAAGGAAACCGGCAAGGTCATGCTGGTCAATTACCAGGACATCAAAAACCTCACCGTCACCTACATCGATGCCGCGCCCTTCCTGCATGACGGCGGCTGGGACAGCACGCACCGTTACTTCATGACCGCCGCCAACAACTCGAACAAGGTCGCCGTGATCGACTCCAAGGAGCGCAAGTTGACCGCGCTGGTGGACGTCGGCAAAACCCCGCACCCGGGTCGCGGCGCTAACTTCAACCACCCGACCTACGGACCGGTCTGGGCCACCAGCCACCTCGGCGACGACGGCATCTCGCTGATCGGCACCGACCCGACCAAACACCCGCAATACGCCTGGAAACAGGTCGCCTCGCTCAAGGGCCAGGGTGGCGGTTCGCTGTTCATCAAGACCCACCCCAAGTCCCGTCACCTGTACGTCGACACCACCCTCAACCCGGACACCAAGCTGAGTCAGTCGGTGGCGGTGTTCAACCTCGACAAGCTCGACGCCGGTTACACCGTGCTGCCGATCGCCGAATACGCAGGCATCAAGCAAGGCGCCATGCGGGTCGTGCAACCGGAATACAACAAGGCCGGCGATGAAGTCTGGTTCTCCGTGTGGAGCGGCCAGGCCGACGAATCGGCGCTGGTGGTGATCGACGACAAAACACTGAAGCTCAAAGCAGTCATCAAGGACAAACGACTGATCACGCCCACCGGGAAGTTCAACGTCTACAACACCCAACACGACATCTATTGAGCTCCATCAATGCAAGGAACCATCATGAAAAATACACTGTTTTCACTGTTCGCCCTGACCGCTGCGCTGAGCGTGCAGCCGGCCATGGCTGCCGAGGACGGGCCGACGCTGTTCAAGAGCAAACCCTGCGCCGCCTGCCATACCATCGACACCAAGCTGGTCGGCCCCGCGCTCAAGGATGTCGCGGCCAAGAACGCGGGCGTGGCCGGAGCCGCGGACACCCTGGCAAGCCACATCAAGAACGGCACCTCAGGCAACTGGGGGCCGATGCCAATGCCCGCCAACCCCGTGACGGATGAAGAAGCGAAAATTCTCGCGACCTGGGTACTGACGCTCAAGTAACCGCCTGGAGGGCGTCATGAAGGTCTATCGACACGCTGTGATTGTGGCGGCCCTCCTCCTCATTTGCACCACCGCGGTTGCGATACCGGACGCCACGCGTCAGGCGCAACTCGAACACCTGCTGAGCCAGGACTGTGGCGCCTGCCATGGGCTGCACATGACTGGCGGGCTGGGCCCCGAACTGACCCGCGCGGCACTGGCCGGCAAGTCCAGGGACAGCCTGATCGCCACCGTCAGCCACGGCCGGCCCGGCACCGCCATGCCCGGTTGGGCGCCATTGCTCAGCCCGGACGACATCCGTTGGCTGGTCGATCTTCTTCTACAGGGATACCCCGCACCATGATCCGATCACTCCTGCTGTCAGCGGCGACCGGGCTGCTGTTGTCCGCTTGCGTCCAGCCACCGTTGCGCGGTACCGGCGATCTGGGCGTGGTGGTGGAGCGCGCCACGGGCAGCGTGCAAATCATCGAAAGCGACACCCGCACCACCCTGGCCCGACTCGAGGGTTTCGGTGACCTGTCCCATGCCTCGGTGGTGTTCTCCCGCGACCAGCGCTACGCCTATGTGTTCGGCCGCGACGGTGGCTTGAGCAAAATCGACCTGCTGACCCGGCGCATCGAGCATCGAGTCATCCAGGGCGGCAACAGCATCGGCGGCGCCATCAGTCAGGACGGCAAGTTGATCGCGGTGTCCAACTACGTGCCCGGCGGGGTCAAGGTGTTCGATGCCAAAACCCTGCAGCTGGTGGCTGACATTCCGGCCACGCCCCTGGCCGATGGCAGCAAACGCTCGCGGGTGGTCGGCCTGGTCGACGCCCCGGGACAACGCTTTGTCTTCAGCCTGTTCGATACCGGCGAAATCTGGACCGCCGACTTCAGCCAAAGCAGCACGCCCCGGATCAGCCGCTTCACCGATATCGGTCAGCAGCCCTACGACGCCTTGATCACCCCGGATGGCCGCTACTACATGGCCGGGCTGTTCGGCGAAGACGGCATGGCGCAACTCGACCTCTGGCATCCGGAGCGCGGGGTGCAGCGGGTGCTCGGCGATTACGGACGCGGACAAGTGAAACTGCCCGTCTACAAGATGCCGCACCTGGAAGGCTGGGCCGTCGCCGACCACCAGGCCTTCGTGCCCGCCGTTGGCCATCACCAGGTGCTGGTGATGGACTCGCGCACGTGGAAGCAGACTGCAGTCATCCCGGTCGCCGGCCAACCGGTGTTCGTCACATCGCGGCCGGACGGTCGCCAGCTATGGGTCAACTTCGCCTACCCGGACAACGATCGGGTCCAGGTCATCGACAGCGAAACCCATGCCGTCATCGCCGACCTTCGACCGGGACCGGCCGTGTTGCACATGGAATTCACCGCCCGTGGCGACCAACTGTGGCTGTCGCTACGCGATGGCGGTCAGGTTCAGGTCTGGGATCCGTACCGGCTCAAGCTGCTGGGCAGCCTGCCGGCCACCGCGCCGAGTGGCATCTTCTTCAGCAGCCGCGCGCAAAAAATGGGGTATTGAAATGAACCTGGACCTGCTCAGCCGCCAACTGATCGACCGCTTCCAGCACGGCATGCCGCTGTGCCCGGAACCGTACAAGGAAATGGCGCGGATCCTCGGATGCCGCGAGTCGCAAATACTGGCCTGCCTGCAAGAAATGGATCAGGCCGGCAGCCTGTCACGCATCGGCCCGGTGTTCGAACACAGCCGCGCCGGGGCCAGCACCCTCGCCGCCCTCGCCGTGCCCGCCGAACGCCTGCAACAGGTCGCCGAGCTTGTGAACCAATACCCGGAGGTCAATCACAACTACGCCCGGGAGCATTTCTACAACCTGTGGTTTGTGCTGACCGGCCCTGATCGCCCACACCTCGACCGGGTGCTCAAGGAACTTGAGCGCGACACCGGCCTGATGCCGCTGGACCTGCCGATGGTGACCGCGTTTCGCATTGACCTCGGCTTCGCCCTGGGAGAAACCCCATGAAGCCCGGATTGAGCGCCAAACAGGCACTGGCCCTGCGTCGGCACCTGGAAGCCGGATTGCCGCGGGTGTCGCGGCCCTACCAGGCCCTCGCCGAACGGATCAAGGGCAACGAGCATCGGGTGCTCGTGCAAATGCACCGGTGGCAGGCGCAAGGACTGTTCCGTCGGGTCGGCTTGGTGCTCAACCATCGCGCCCTGGGGTTTACCGCCAACGCCATGCTGGTGCTGGACGTTCCGGACGCGCTGATCGACGAAGTCGGCCAGCGCCTGGGCCGGGTCCCCGGAATCAACCTCTGCTATCAACGGCCACGGCGATTGCCACAGTGGCGCTACAACCTGTTCTGCATGATCCACGGGCGGCAACGGGACCAGGTCGAGGCGCAGGTTCAAGCGTTGCTGCAAGAGCAACTGCTGAGCGACCTGCCCCATCAGTTGCTGTTCAGCAGCCACGCCTTCAAACAATGCGGTGGACGCTATACCCCCTCGCCAACAGGAGCATCCCTGCATGGATGATCTCGATCGTCGACTGATCAACCGTTTGCAACTGGGCCTGCCGCTGGTCCGCCATCCCTGGCAGGCCCTGGCCGCCGAACTGGACAGCAGCAGCCACGAATTGCTCGATCGTTTGCATGAATTGCTCGAGGACGGCGTGCTCACCCGGTTCGGCCCGATGTTCGACATCGAACGCCTGGGTGGCGCCTTCACCCTCGCCGCGCTGGCGGTGCCGGAAGACCGTTTCGATGCAGTCGCCGAGCAACTGCATGCCCTGCCTGAAGTGGCGCACAACTATCGGCGCGAACACCGCTGGAACATGTGGTTCGTGCTTGGCTGCGCGACCGAACACGCCGTCGCCGAGACGCTGCAGCGCATCGAAACCCTGACCGGCCTGCCGCTGCTCAACCTGCCCAAAGAGGAGACCTACCATGTCGGTCTGTATTTCCCGGCCTGAAGACACCCTCATACAGCGTCTGATCGTGCTGACCCAGGCCGGTCTGCCTTTGCTGGACGACCCCTGGGCCTGGCTCGCCGAACAGTTGGGACTGAACATCGAAGCCACCCTGGATCTGCTCAAGCGCTTGCAGGCCGAGGGCGCGATTCGGCGGATCGCCGCCGTGCCCAATCACTACCGACTGGGCTATCGCCATAACGGCATGACGGTCTGGGATATACGCGACACCGACATGCCGCGCCTCGGTGCGTTGATCGGCGCGCAACCTTTTGTCAGCCACTGCTATCGCCGGCCACGCCGCAGCACGTGGCGCTACAACCTGTTCGCCATGGTCCACGGGCGCAGCAGTGAAGAGATCAACAGCCACCGCGAACACCTGCGCTATTTATTGGGCGACGCCTGTGCCGCCGACGACATGCTGGTGAGCAGCCGCATCCTCAAGAAAACCGGTGTGCGCCTGCCGCCCACGCCACGCTGAACACGCCCTGACTCAAGGAGAGAAGCATGTTGAGGATCAGCCAATACCTGCGCGCGCTAGCCGGCAAGGACCACGCCCCCCGAACCAGCCCACCGGGCAGCAACCGCCCGCCGGTGGTGATCTGGAACCTGCTCAGGCGCTGTAACCTGACGTGCAAGCACTGCTATGCCACCTCGGCTGACAGTGTCTTTCGCGACGAACTGGACACCGCTGCGGCGCTGGCCGTGATCGATGACCTGCACGACGCCGGGGTGAAGGTGCTGATTCTATCCGGCGGCGAACCGCTGTTGCGTGACGATCTGTTCGTGCTCAGCGCCTATGCCAGGGGCAAGGGTTTCTTTGTCGCCCTGTCCACCAACGGCACGCTGATCGATGAGCACACTATCGCGAAGATCAGCGCCGCGAGCTTCGACTATGTCGGGATCAGCATCGATGGCCTGGAAGCCACCCATGATGCCTTCCGCCAACTCAAGGGCAGTTTCGCCCGATCCATGCAGGCCATCCGCCTCTGCCGCGAACAGGGGATTCGCGTCGGCCTGCGCACCACCCTGACCCAGGAGAATCATCAGCAACTACCTGCGCTGCTGGCGATGACGCGCGAGTACGACGTGCAGAAGTTTTATCTGTCGCACCTCAACTACAGCGGTCGCGGCAAACGCAGTCGCCAACTCGATGCGCAGCAGCAGATGAGCCGCGAGGCGATGACGCTGATCTTCGACACCGCCTGGGAAGATATCCGGCAAGGTCGCGACAGCGACTTTGTCAGCGGCAACAACGATGCCGACGCCATCCTCCTGCTGCAATGGGCAGCCCTGCGTCTGCCCGAGCATTACCCACGCCTGGAAAACATGCTCCGCGCCTGGGGCGGCAATGCCTCCGGCAGCAGCATCGCCAACATCGACAACACCGGCGAAGTGCACCCGGACACCTATTGGTGGCAGCACTCGGTGGGCAATGTGCGGCGCACGCCGTTCCGCACCTTGTGGCTGGAGCGGCCGGATGCCCTGCTGTTGCGACTGCGGGAGCATCCCCGGAGGGTCGGAGGGCGCTGCACCCATTGCCGCTGGCTGCCCATCTGCAACGGCAATACCCGCACCCGCGCCTGGGCCGAGGGCGATCTCTGGGGCCAGGACCCCGGTTGCCACCTCAGCGATGAAGAAATCGGTGTACCGCCGCCAACGCTCATCCCTTGCATCACCCACTGACAAGCCCGTCCGGCCAACCACCTGACACAGGCCGGGGCCGGCCAACCTGATGCAGCACCAAGGACGTCCCATGCCTCCATCACTTGCCCTACCGCCCACCCTCGAGTCCTCGTTCAGGCCGGGCGAAGTTGCCCTGGTTGGCGCCGGCCCCGGTGATCCCCGCTTGCTGACCCTGCGCGCCTGGAGCCTGTTGATGCAGGCCGACGCCGTGGTGTACGACCGGCTGATCAGCCCCGAATTGCTGATCCTGATCCCCCTCGCCTGCGCCCGGCATTACGTCGGCAAGGCCAGCGGCTGCCACAGCCTGCCCCAGGAACAGATCAACCAACTGCTGGCCGACCTCGCCGATCAAGGGCAGCGCGTGGTCCGGCTCAAGGGCGGCGACCCGTTCATCTTCGGCCGCGGCGCCGAGGAGCTGCAGTACCTGCTGCAACGCGGCATCGACTGCCAGGTGGTGCCGGGCATCACCGCCGCGTCCGGCTGCAGCGCTTACGCGGGCATCCCGCTGACCCACCGCGACCTGGTCAACTCCTGCCGGTTCATTACCGGCCATTTGCAACGTGACGGGGAGTTGTCGCTGCCGTGGAGCAGCCTCGCCGACGGTAGCCAGACCCTGGTGTTCTACATGGGCCTGTCGAACCTGGGGGTCATCGCCGAACGACTGATCGAAGCCGGGCTGGCGGCCGATACGCCGGCAGCGTTGATCTGCAATGGCACCCGTCCCGACCAGCATGTCGTCCGGGGTGTGCTGCGGCAACTGCCGAGCCTGGCGCTGGAGTGTCCGCCGGGCATTCCGACATTGACGGTGATTGGCAAAGTGGTTGATCTGTTCGCCACGCAACAGCTGGATTTCCCTGCACACTTCTATTCCAATCAAGCGCTGCCACGCCGCGGCAAGGTGGTGGCATGAGACGCCTGGTGCTGGCCCCGTTGTTATGGCTCGGCGCGGCCCATGCCGGCGCGACGACTGCGCCACTGGAACAGGCCGCGAACGACTACCGGGAACATTGCCAGGGTTGCCATGGGGCCAACCGGTTCGGCGCAGCAGGCCCGGCGTTGCTCCCGGAAAGCCTGAGCCGGATCAAGCCCGACGAAATCCGCAGGGTGATCCGCGACGGTCGCCCGGCGAGCCAGATGACCGGCTATGCCAAGGTGTTCACGCCCGCGCAGATCGACGGGTTGGTGGACTACCTGCAGCAACCGCCCGCCACCCCACCGACCTGGAGTAACGATGACATTCGCGGCAGTCATTCGATGCTGGCCGATGTCGGCAAGCTGCCGGGCACGGCCCAGCATGGTGCCGATCCCCTGAACCTGTTTGTGGTGGTAGAGGCCGGCGATCATCACATCAGCATCCTCGACGGCGATCGGTTCGAGGTGCTGGCGCGCTTTGCGTCGCACTTCGCGGTGCATGGCGGGCCGAAGTTCTCGCCGGACGGACGCTTCGTCTACGTGGCCTCGCGCGATGGCTGGGTCAGCCTGTACGACCTGCACAACCTGAAGTTGATCGCCGAAGTCCGCGCCGGGCTCAATACCCGCAACCTCGCGGTGAGCAAGGATGGCCGTTGGGTGCTGGTCGGCAACTATCTGCCCGGCAACCTGGTGGTGCTCGATGCCCGTGATCTGTCACTGGTGAAAACCATCCCGGCGACCGGCCTGGACGGTACCGCGTCGCGGGTCAGTGCGGTCTATTCCGCCCCGCCCCGCGACAGCTTCATCGTGGCGCTCAAGGACGTGAAGGAAGTCTGGGAGCTGTCCTGGGCCGGCACACCGGACTTCGTGCCGCGACGGATCCAGGCCGGGGATGTGCTGGACGACTTTTCCTTTTCGCCGGACTACAAGCAGTTGCTGGCCACTTCGCGCAAGGCCAGGGGCGGCCAGGTGATCGACCTCGACAGCGGCAAGGTGGTCACCGACATACCGCTGCCGGGGATGCCGCACCTGGGGTCGGGGACCTACTGGAAACGCAACGGTGAATGGGTATTCGCCACACCGAACATCAGCAAGGGGCTGATTTCGGTCATCGACTTCAAGTCCTGGAAACTGATCAAGGAAATCCCGACCCTGGGACCGGGTTTCTTCATGCGCAGCCACGTCAATTCGCGGTTTGCCTGGAGCGATGTGTTCTTCGGCCCCGACAACGATGCGATCCACCTGATCGACAAACAGACCCTGGAAATCGCCCACACCCTGCGCCCGATGCCCGGCAAGACCGCCGCCCATGTCGAGTTCACCCGCGATGGTCGCTACCTGCTGCTGAGCATCTGGGCCACCGACGGCGCGCTGATCGTGTACGACAGCAACACCCTCGCGGAGATCAAACGCATCCCGATGAACAAGCCGTCAGGTAAGTACAACGTGGGCAACAAGATTGAGTTTGTCGAGGGGACGTCGCATTAAGCCTTGGCACACTATTCGTGGACACCCCGATTACTTGTAGGAGCCCGGCTTGCCGGCGAAGACGGTCTGATATACGGCATGGATGTTGGCTGACACGCCGCCTTCGCTGGCAAGCCAGCTCCCACAGGGTTCTGTGTTGGACACCTGTTCGTGTACACCTCGATTACCTGTAGGAGCCCGGCTTGCCGGCGAAGACGGTCTGATATCCGACATGGATGTTGGCTGACACGCCGCCTTCGCTGGCAAGCCAGCTCCCACAGGGTTCTGTGTTGGACACCTGTTCGTGTACACCTCGATTACCTGTAGGAGCCCGGCTTGCCGGCG
>Ga0247818_10003193_pt1 | contig 10586 bp, 7 predicted proteins | sample 13C_Glucose_Day1_FD_192424 | JGI IMG/M metagenome (GOLD analysis project Ga0247818, IMG submission 192424) | Soil microbial communities from agricultural site in Penn Yan, New York, United States - 13C_Glucose_Day1 | ecosystem: Environmental > Terrestrial > Soil > Agricultural land | place: USA...
CGATCGCGCCACCCAGATACACCGGACGGCGTCCGACACGGTCGGACAGCGCTCCCCACGCAGGCATCGCGAACGACTCGATCAACATCCCCACTACGACTGCGGCCAGGACGAGCCCGCTGTCCAGACCGATCTTGGCCGCGTAGGCAAGACTGAATGTGAGGAATACATACATCGCGCCGTTCTCTGCGATGCGCGCACCGAACGTGATCAGAACCGACTTCCGGTGGCTGCGGAGCACCTCGAGAATCGGCGGCCTCGCGGGCTTGGTGGCCGCAGCGCTCTGCCGGGCCACCGGTGTCTCCATGACCCGGAGCCGGATCAGCAGACCCACGGCGGTGAGCACGATGCCGGCCAGGAAGGGGATCCGCCATCCCCACGCGAGGAAGGCTTCCGTGGTGGTCGTCGTCTGGACCAATGCGTACACCGACGCGGAGAGCACGAACCCCAGCCCGACGCCCGTCTGGCTCCACGCCGAGTAGAAACCGCGGCGGTGGCTCGGAGCCTGCTCGCTGACGATGAGTACGCCGCCGCCCCACTCTCCGCCCACGGCGATGCCCTGCACGATGCGCAGCACTATCAGCAGTACCGCCGCCCACACTCCGATGGAATGGTAGGTCGGCAGGACGCCGATCAGGAATGTCGCCACTCCCATGATCATCAGAGTGACCACCAGCATCGATTTTCGGCCGACCCGGTCGCCGAAATGACCGAAGATCACGCCACCCAACGGTCTGGCGAGAAACCCTGCCGCGTTCGTTCCGAAGGCGGCGATCGTGCCGACCAAGGGATCGAAAGTGGGGAAGAACAGTGTGTTGAAGACGAGCGCCGCAGCGGTGCCGTAGAGGAAGAAGTCGTACCACTCCAATGCGCTGCCGACCAGGCTCGCGATCGCCGCCGTGCGTACCTGACGCGGCGTACGCTGCGTTCCTGTCATAGGGGTCCTCCATGGGCCGTTGTCGAGATCGGTAGCTGTGGTTCAGCTGCACGGAGTGTTCACGACGGATTCACTCGAGAGAATGCGATCGGTCCGGTGCTCGGACCGAAAAGTCAGCGACGGTCAGTTGTTTACATGTTCGAAATCCCGGGTGAGAGCGGCAGCTGCCGCTGTGACCACGGGAGCGAGACGCGAGACTTGTATGCGGTCGATCGGACCGACCACGGTCAACGTCGCCACGGCGACACCGTGCGAGAGGACCGGTGCCGCGACGGCCCCGTAGCCGACGACGAGTTCCTGCCGATCCACGGCAAAGCCTTGCCGCCGCACCTGGTCCAGCTCGGCGGTCAGCCGTGCCGGATCCGCGATGGTCCACCGGGTACGGCGCGGCAGTGTCGACGCCATGACACGCTCGCGGATCGCCGCGTCACCGAAGGCGAGCAGCGCCTTACCGGATGCCCCGCAGTGGAATGGAACCCGGCCCTCGACCTGGGTGAAGGTGACACCGCCCCCACGCTGACTGAAGTACTTCTCGGCGAAGAGGACCGCCTGATCGCCGGGAAAGGCGAGCACCACCGTCTCCCGGGTGGTGAGCGCCAGGTCCTCGAGGTAGCGCGCCGCGATCAGTCGCAGGTCTCTGGTCCGCGGTACGCGCTGGCCGAGCTCGAAGAGCAACGATCCCAGCTCGTAACGGCGGCCGTGCCGGTTCAGCAGACCGACCTCGACCATTTCCGTGGCTACCCGATGGACTGTCGTCTTGGCGAGCTGGGTCCGTCGCGCCAGTTCCGACAGTCCGAGCACCGGCGCGCCGGTGTCGAAGGCGTCCAGAATTCTCCGCACCTTCCGCAGTAATGATTCGCCTTCCGGCTCGGTCGTTGCCACAGCTACCCTTCTCGCTCGGGCGCGGTACCCCAGCGGGCGTGGAGTTCGGCCATGTACGCACCGAACTCCTCGGCCATGGACACCCGGCCTGGATGCAGCAGCCACTGCTGTTGCAGCCCGTCCACCAGTGCGATCGTGCGGTGAGCCAGGACGAGGCCTGGGGCGTCGGCTCGAATGTCACCGCGGGCCTGGCCGACACGGACGGCATCCGTCAGCCACGCCTCCATTCCGGCGTAGTGATCCTTGATCCACGTGTGAGCGGGATGCCCCACCTCTACCGCCTCCGCGGACAGTCGGACGAAGAGGCCGACCAGCTGCGGTCGCGTCGAGTTGCGCGCCACCAACGCCTCGAGCGCGTCGAACGCGTCCCAGCCCAGCGGCGCCTCGCCGTCCTCGTTGGTGAGGAACACGCCGTCCTCGGCGTCGCGCTCCTCGAGGACGGCCGAGAGCAGCGCCACCTTGCTCGGAAAGTGATGCAGCAGACCGGATTGAGACAGCCCGCTCTCCGCCGCCACCTTCGCGATCGACGTGCCCTTGAAGCCCGAGGTGGCAAAGAGTTCCAGTGCCGTGCGCACTGCCTTGGCCCGCGACACCTCGCCGGACAACTCACGCTGCGACTTCGCGCGCGCTGTGTGATAACTGGGTGGAAAGGACATGTACGCTCCCTATCGTTGTCCGGCTACGGGCAGGGTGACCCGGATGTCGCCGAGGCCACGAGCGATCAGCACTTCGCCGGTGAGCGGTAACGGCTGCCACCCACCTCGGTGCCACCGACGCAGTACCCGCCCATCGATGGGTACTTCGACCGAGACGGCCTGTCCTGGCTCGACGTCGACGCCGGCCCATCCGATGAGCCGCACGGGATCACCGTCCGGTCGCCAGTACGCCTGGACGACCTCATGTCCGGCTCGGGAGCCGGCATTGGTCACCTCCACCGTCACCGCGCGAATCGCATCGTCGACGGTCACATTCGCTTCGCCGTAGGCCCATTCCGTGTAGCCCAGTCCGTGTCCGAACCAGAACAAGGGCTCGGCCTGCCAGCCGCGGTACCCCACGGCGCTGCCCTCGCTGTACGGCAGTTCGCCGTGCACCGGTACCGGCGACCAGGCCGGGCCGTCCCCGTCCCGTGCCGGGAAGGTGGTGACGAGTCGACCGGCGGGTTCCACCTCGCCGGTCAGGACCGCTGCCACCGCAGCCCCCGCCTCCTGGCCGGGCAGCCCGGCCCACAGCACTGCGTCCACCCGATCCAGCCACGGCATCAGCACCGGTGTCGCCGCGTTGACCACGACAACGGTGTGTTGCGCCACGGCCGCGACCGCGGCGACCAGGGCGTCCTGCTCTCCGGGAAGGGCGAGGGTGATCTTGTCGACCTCCTCGGTCTCCTGCTCCGGGGTGAGTCCGACAACCACCACCGCGACATCGGCGTTGCGCGCTGCCCGCGTGGCGGCGCTGATCGCAACCGCGGGAGGTTTCGTCGCCACGCGAGCAGCCAGTCCGAGGACCGGTCCGCCCGGTGCGGCCGTCGCGACCGCGGTGATCGTCGCGCCAGGTTCCAGATCGAGGACCACGGTGCGGTACGGCAGTCGCAACACTTCACCTGCGTCGTCGACGCGGTCCAGGTGAACCCGTTCGAAGTGGCCCGGCGCCGCGAATGTCCAGTCCCCACGGCCGCGCACGCCGACTTGCATACGCGTCGCCTGCTCCACGACGACCTCGGCGGTGAGTTCGATTGTGGCGGCCGACTTCAACCACGGGCTCTCCCGCAGGGAGACCTCGCTCCAGTCGACGTACCGCGACTCGATCACCTCGCCCCGGGCGTCGCGAGTGGTGACGCGCATACCGAACTCGCCCGTCTCCGGGTCGCGCAGGGAGTGCTGGGCGGCGGCCAGCGGATCCGTGCTGATCTCGACTCCGTCGACGACGGATACCCGGGCCGCGCCGAGAGCCTCCACGATGCCGTCCGCGATGCTGATCGCATGGGGTGGCCGCACCTGCGACGAACCGGCGCCCTGCACAACGGTTTCCGTCGCGTGCCGTCCGATGAGTGCGACGGTGCCCTCGGTCGTCAGCGGGAGGGTCGACTGTCGGTTGACGAGCACGGTCATACCACGGGCGGCCAGATTCCGGAGAGCCTCGCGCCGGCTTGGACTGTCAGGTGCGGGCACAGTGGACAGCCACTCCCGCTCCGAGCCGAGCGCGCCGACCCGCCCTGCCAATCTCAGTAGCCGGCGCACGTGCTCGTCGACCGTCGTCTCCGCCACTTCGCCGGCTCGGACTGCGGCGACGAGGGCGTCACCCCACGGACCCGAAGGGCCTGGCATCGAGAGGTCCAGTCCGGCGTTGGCGCTGTCGGCGGTCGAGCCGGTGGCGTACCAGTCGGACATGACCAGCCCGTCGTATCCCCACTCGCCCTTCAGAACTCCCTCGATGAGCGCGGTGTTCGCGGTGGCGGGAACGCCGTTGATGTCGTTGTAGGCGGCCATGATCGCCCAGGGGTTCGCGTCGGCGACCGCAATCTCGAACGGCAGGAGATACACCTCGCGCAAGGTCCGCTCGTCCACGACGGAGTTCACGGTCTTGCGGTCGGTCTCCGACTCGTTGGCAACGAAATGTTTCAGAGTTGCCCCGATGCCGTTGTCCTGCAGTCCTTTGATGTATGCCGAGGCGAGCGCCCCGGTCAGCAACGGGTCCTCGCTGAACGACTCGAACAGTCGTCCGGCCAGGGGGGTGCGATGCAGATTGACCGTCGGGCCGAGCACGACATGGACGTGCTGCGCGCCCGCCTCCTCGGCGAGCAGCGCCCCGACGTCCTCCGCGACCGCTGTGTCCCATTGCTGGGCAAGCAAGGTGGCGTTGGGTAGCAGGCAGGCGATGCGCCCGCCGGTGAAGCGCTCGCCGCGTACGCCGGTCGGCCCGTCGGAGAGTACGACCTCGGCGAGTTCTACCGCCGGGTCCGGGTACAGGGTGAAGTTCGTTGCGCCCGTCAGCAACCGGACCTTGGACCCGAGATCCAGAGTCGCGATCGCCTTGTCGATTCGCGTCTCCAGATCGTGGCGGGTGCTCGTGGAAGCGTCGTCGGCAAGCGGATTCCGAGTGTTCACCATCGCCTAGCGCACCTTTCTGATCGGGAGAATGAGGAGCGCACCCACCGCGCAGGCGGCGGCGGCAGTGCTCAACAACAGGTCGTAGTTGTGCCCGCCGATCCCGATCAGCAAGGCGCCGATTCCGGGAGCGAGGGTCTGCGGCAGGACGTTGGCCATGTTGAGCACACCCAGGTTCTTCGCCGAGTCGTCGAGTCCGGGCAGGACGTCGATGACCAGCGCGAGGTCGACACCCATGTAGATGCCGAAACCGAGCCCGAGCACCACTTCGGCAACGTAGAAACCAGCAGCGGTGTGGGCTTGGGTGAGCATCACCAACCCGATGCCGAAGATCAGGCACGCGGTGATGACGAACGGCTTGCGTCTGCCCACCCTGTCCGAGAGCCAGCCGGCGACCTGCCCCGCCGCCGCGAGCGTGATGGTGTAGAGCAGCACACCGGTGGCCATCACCGCGGTCGCTCGGGCGATCGACAGCCCCAGCTCGTGCTGCATATACAGCAGGCGGTACGTCATGAACAGGTACAACGCCATCGTGATCATGAAGCGTGACGACCAGGCGTAGGCGAAGTCGGGGTAGCGACGCGGCGAGAGCCAGAACGTCTTCAGTACCGCACGGAAACCTTCGCTCGGTGGGCGCTCGAGAAGCGGCTTGTCGGGCAGCAGGAGGAGGAACGGCAGGAGGAACACGACGCCGATCACGGCCGGTATCAGGAACATCAGCAGCATGTTCGCCACCAGGAACTGGGCCGCGTAGGCGGCACCGAGCTTGCTGCTCTGCTGCATGACACCGATGAGACCGCTCACCCTGCCGCGCTGTTGCGGTGGTATCTGGTCGGCGATGGATGCCATCAGCGCGGCCTGCGCCGCGTTGGCGAACGCCTGCGCCGCGAACCAGGCAATCGCGATTCCGATGATGCTGGGCACGAGAGCAAGGATGAGTTCGCTCACGGCGAGCCCGACGATCCCTATGAGAAGCCAGGGCCGGCGGCGGCCGAACCGCCCGGTCGTCCGGTCGCTGATCCGGCCGAAGATGGGATTCGCCAGAAACGCGGCGAGGGCGCCGATGCTGCTGACCGCGCCGAACACGGCGATCACGTTGTCCGTGCCGACGAGCGATTGCACCTTGATCGTCAGGCTCGCGGTCACTGGGGTGAGCAGTGCGATGGACAGACCGAACTGGGCCAGCGCCATGGACCCGACGAGTTTCGGCGTGGCTTTCTCGGTCGGTGGGGAGATGACGGCGGAGACGGGTACTGTTTCGCCTGTCGTGGTCATGGGTCCTCCTTCAGCACCCACGCAGCGGCGTGGGCGGAGAGATGAGTGTGACAGACCGAGTACTCGGTCTGCATGTTGGAGCGAGACTGCTGTGGCCCTTGGTGGGGGGTGTGAAGACTGTGGCGAGGGCGTGAACGGAAATCAAACGCAATGGTCCGCTGTGCGGGCCGGGGCTCCGGATGCAATCAATCTTTAACAGATCGGACACCAAGGGCGGCCCACACAAGGGGCGTACACCGGAAGATGCACTCCGTTGTTACAGCCCCGGCAGTTCGTTCCGGGTGACGTTTTGGCTCCCCTAGGGTGCCTGGTGTGCGTGGCGGCACGACCACATTCTTGAAACCGATCACGACGATCCCGGTCTCGAACGACCGGCATCACGGGGTACATATCCCAGTCGGGTTTTCGGAATGGAGGAATGGATGTCGCCGAATTGTCATGTCGTTTCTGCGGGTGTGGGAACGGTGGAAGGCCGTCTCGACCGGTCCCGGCTGGAGGAGGACGGCTACGTCGTCGTCCACGACGTACCCGACCGCACCGCTGCAGCGGAAGTGGTTGGCTCGCTGGGTGATCTGGTCCCGCAATACAACGGTCTGCTCACCCACGAGGTGACGCACCGTCCCGGCAACGATCATCGGGCGTACTCGCAGAGCGCGAACACGATTCTGGCGCACACCGAGGCCCCGGGCTGGGATCCCAGCCCGGCGTACCTGGCGCTGTTCTGCCACCGGCAGGCGCGCTGCGGCGGCGGCCACACCGATCTGCTCGACATCCGGCGGCTCGTCGACGCACTGGAACCGGCCGAGCTCACCTTGATGACGGACGCCGAACTGACCTTCCCTGGCCCGGACGGGGGTGTACGCACCGCGATGCTGGGCGCGGACGACACCGGCCGCACCGCCCTGCGCTTCAGCTACAACCTGCTCACCGCGGCCGACTACGACCCACACCACGACTCCGACGTCGACGACTCTCGGCTGCCGCTCGGCCGGGCCGGTCGCAGGTTGGCGCATCGCGTCAGCGACCTGTTCCACGAACTGCGCACCCGCGTGCTGATCCCCGAGAATGCACTGCTCATCTGGGACAACCAGCGCATGCTGCACGCGCGCTCGGAGTACGCCGACCGCGCCCGTCACCTCACTCGTTTCTGGGCCGGCGACCGGACTCGCGCATGATCATCGACGACCTGCAGTGCTCCGACGCCGACGGGCTGGTCCACCTGCCCGGACTGCCGTCGTTCGACCCCGCCGACGAAGCCGAGAATGCCGTCATCAGCCGCCTCGCCGGCAATTGGCACCGACGGTCGACGGTGAAGCGCGACGAGCCCGACCTCGACGAGTTGTTCGACGCCGGCCGGGCCGACTACCCCGAGGCAATCGTGCCGTTCCGCGACCATCCGACGTGGCAGGCGATGCCCGACGCGCTGCGGTCGCGGCTGCTGAGCTGGGCCTGGATCGCGTACAACCGGCACACGGTGCTCGCCGAGCAGCGCGTCGCCAACCCGGCGTTCGCGCTCGTGATGGACGGGGAGTTCCCGGGTCTCGGCGGCCAGGACATGGATATCGCACTCGCCCAGGCCATGGTCGACGAGCAGTACCACACCCTGATGCACATCAACGCGAGCGCGCTGACCAGACGGAAACGGGGGAACCCGTTCCCCGACAGCGCCTTACCCGAATCGCACACCTCGCGGGCACACCGTCGGCTGCGCGCCCATGCCGCCGAACGCTGGCAGCGCAGCCTGACCACGCTGGCCTTCGCCACGGTGTCCGAGATCTCGATCAACGCGTATCTCGATCTGCTCGCCGACGATCACGACATCCAGGTGGTCAACTCCACCACCGCAAAGCTGCACAACCGGGACGAGTACTGCCACGCATCCATTTCCGACGAGATGGCGAAGCTGGTGTACGACGTGCTGGACCCCGTCAAACGCCGCTTCTTCCTGGACATGCTGGTCGCCGGACTGGACGCGTTCGTCGCCACGGACTACTCGACGTGGGAAGCGATCTTCCGGATCGAGAAGGTCACCGGATGGGAGAAGATGCTCGCCGACGTGCGGGCCGAGAAATCCGGTTCGCGACTCGTGCGCGACTACAGCGGTCTGTATTCGCTGATGTCGGACATGAATGTTCTGGGCGATGTCGACTTCGACTGGGGTCTGGCGGTGACGGACAAATGACACTGCTCGATCTCGACACCCGCACAGCCCTCGCTCCGCGATCGATCAGCGGCGACCGGCTCCGCAAGCTCGTCGCCGAGCGCACCGGCGACCCGATCCTGGGGCACGAGGCACACGTGGTGTCCCAGGTGCTGCCGTTCAAGGTCAGCAGCTACGTCGTCGACGAACTGATCGACTGGGACCGTGCGCCGGACGACCCGATGTACCGCCTGACCTTCCCGCACCGCGACATGCTCGAGCCCGAGCACTTCGCGCTGATCGAGCAGGCCGTGGCGCAGGGAGATCGGGGCACCGTCCGGCAGGCGGTCGACACGGTCCGGGCCGCGCTGAACCCGCATCCCGGCGACCAGCTGAGCATGAACGTTCCGCAGCACGACGACATCGACGGTTCGGGCATGCAGCACAAGTACGCCGAGACCCTGCTGGTGTTTCCCCGCCAGGGGCAGACGTGCCACAGCTATTGCGGCTACTGCTTCCGCTGGGCCCAGTTCGTGGACACCCCCGACCTGAAGATGGCCATGTCCGGGCCGGAGGCGATGACCCGGTACCTCGACCTGCACCCGGGCATCACCGACGTGCTGTTGACCGGCGGCGACCCGCTGGTCATGCGGACCGAGTTGCTGGCATCGTATCTGGAGCCGCTGCTCGAACCGGGGCGGGAACACGTCGAGACGATCCGGATCGGCACGAAGGCCGTCTCGTTCTGGCCGTACCGGCTGTTGGCCGGGCCGGAAGCCGACGACCTGCTGCGGTTGCTCGAGCGGCTGACCGCCGCCGGCAAGCACGTCGCGATGATGCTGCACCTGTCGCACGTCGCGGAACTGCAGACCGATGCCGCCCGGACGGCGCTGGCCCGGTTGGCATCGACCGGCGCGGTGCTCCGCGCTCAGGCCCCGGTGGTGCGTCACGTCAACGACGACCCGCGCACGTGGGCCGACCTCTGGCAGGCGCAGGTCCGCAACCGGGTCGTGCCGTACTACATGTTCGTCGAGCGGGACACCGGTGCGCGACCGTATTTCGGTCTGCCACTGGCGCGAGCGGTCGACATCTACCGCGAAGCGCTGCAACGGGTCTCCGGACTCGGGCGGACCGCGCGGGGTCCGGTGATGTCGGCGTCGCCGGGGAAGGTCGTGGTCGACGGCGTCGTCGATCTCGACGGCGGACGTGCGTTCGCGCTGCGGTTCCTGCAGGCACGCCGGCCCGACCTGGTCGGCAAACCGTTCTTCGCGAAATACGACGAGCACGCGCAGTGGTGGGACGACCTCCGCCCGCACGGCCCGCGCGACCGCGAGTTCTTCGGCGTCGGAGGCACCGCGTGAAGGTCACCGCGCACGAGATCAGCTTGACGCAACGGCATCTGTGGCGCTCTGCCCGAGAAGCGATTCCGGTGCAGCGGGGCCTGGTGGTGGAGGTGGAGCAGGACGGTGTCGCCGGGTTCGGCGAGGCATCCGCGTTCATGACCGACCACTACAACTCGGGCCTGGACCGGATGCACGCGGATCTGCGGCGGATTGCGGCGTTACTGATCGACCTCGGTCCCGACGACCCGTTCGCCGTGTGGCGAGCCCTGTCCGCGGAGCTTCCCGATTCGCCGTTCGTCCTGGCCGCCCTCGACACCGCGGTGCACGACCTGCGGGCACGGCTGCTCGGTGTGCCGCTGTGGCAGTCCCTCGGGCTGGGACGCCCGCAGGAGTTGCGCTCCAGCTTCAGCATCGGGCTCGACGAGACCGAGGTGATGGTCCGCAAACTCCGCGAGCGACCCGGGTGGTCGGCGTACAAGATCAAGCTCGCCGATCCGGGCGACCTCACCGTCGTCAAGGAACTCCGCTGCCATACGACCGCGCCGTTCTCCCTGGACGGCAACTGCGGGTGGGAGCTGTCCCGGCTGCTCCCCGTCCTGCCCGGCCTGCAGGAACTCGGCGTGCAGCTGATCGAGCAGCCGTTTCCGCGCTCGGCGTGGCGCGATGCCCGGATCCTGAAGGAGCGCAGCCCGATCCCGGTGATCGCGGACGAGAGCATCGCGTCGCCGCAAGACCTGGACGCCTGCACCGACGCGTTCGACGGCATCAACGTGAAGCCGATGAAGGCCGGAGGCATCACCCCGTCGCTCGCGCTGCTGCGCCGGGCGCGTGAACGCGGTCTGATCACGATGCTCGGGTGCATGCCCGAATCCGCGGCCGGGGTGTCGGCCACAGCCCATCTCGGGGGA
>Ga0247818_10003196_pt1 | contig 10580 bp, 8 predicted proteins | sample 13C_Glucose_Day1_FD_192424 | JGI IMG/M metagenome (GOLD analysis project Ga0247818, IMG submission 192424) | Soil microbial communities from agricultural site in Penn Yan, New York, United States - 13C_Glucose_Day1 | ecosystem: Environmental > Terrestrial > Soil > Agricultural land | place: USA...
CGACCTGGGCATCAGCATCCAGCGGCGCGGCGACGACCTCCAGTACACCTTCGAGTACAGCACCAGCCTGTTCGAGCGCGACACGGTGGCCGGGATGGGGGAGCACCTGCGGACGCTCCTCGAAGCCGCCCTGGCACGGCCGGACACACCTGTCCACCGTCTTCCGCTCATGCCTGCCGCAGCGCGGTCACGCATCCTGGAGGAGCGGAACGCCACCCACGACCCGGAGGCCCTGCGCCACGTCTCCCTCCACCAGCTCTTCGCCGAGCAGGTGCGCCGCACACCCGACCGCATCGCCCTGTCCTGCGAGGACGAACAGCTCAGCTACGCCGCGCTGGACCGGCGGGTGAACCGGCTGGCACGGACGCTGCGGGACCTCGGTGTGGGCCCGGAGTCACGGGTGGGTGTGTGCATGCACCGCTCGCTGGACCTGGTGACCGGTCTGCTGGCCGTCCTGCGCGCGGGCGGCGCCTATGTCCCGCTGGACCCGGACCACCCGGCCGACCGGCTCTCGTACATGGCCGGGGACTCCAGGGTGGCGTTCGTCCTGGTGCAGCCCGGGACCGTGGACAGGGTGGACTTCCTGGCGGAGCGGGGGGTCCGGCTGATCGAGCTCGGTGGGGACGACGACTCCTGGCTCGACGCCCGACCCGATCCCCTGGAGGTCGAGGTGAGCCCGGACGGTCTGGCCTACGTCATCTACACCTCCGGATCCACAGGGCGCCCCAAGGGCGTGATGCTCTCGCACCGGGGCATCTGCAACCGGCTCCTGTGGATGCAGGACACCTACGGGCTGCGCGGGCACGAACGCGTCCTGCAGAAGACCCCGTACAGCTTCGACGTGTCGGTCTGGGAGTTCTTCTGGCCCCTGATCACCGGAGCGCACCTGCACCTCGCCCGGCCCGAGGGGCACCGCGACCCGGCCTACCTGGCCGAGCTCATCGAGGAACAGGCCATAGGCGTAATCCACTTCGTCCCCTCGATGCTGCAGGCGTTCCTGCGGCAGGAGACGGTGTCCCGGCACTGCCAGGGGCTGCGTCATGTGGTGTGCAGCGGCGAGGCCCTGCCACCCGAGGTGCAGGAGCAGTTCCACCTGGCGCTGCCGCGGACCGGGCTGCACAACCTCTACGGCCCCACCGAGGCGTCCGTCGACGTCAGCTTCTGGGAGTGCCGGCCCACCCCGGGGGCGACCACCGTGCCGATCGGCCGTCCGGTGGCCAACACGCAGCTGTACGTCCTGAACGAGGCGATGGAGCCGGTGCCCGACGGTGTCATCGGTGAACTCCACATCGGCGGCGTACAACTGGCCCGCGGATATCTGGGACGCCCCGACCTGACCGCCGAGCGGTTCGTCGCCAACCCCTTCGGGCCGGGCCGGCTCTACGCCACCGGCGACCTCGCCCGGTACCGGAGCGGCGGGGTCGTCGAATACGCGGGACGCAAGGACCACCAGGTCAAGATCCGCGGCTACCGCATCGAGATCGAGGAGATCGAGGCAGTCCTGACCGACCATCCGGCCGTCCTGGCCTGCCTCGTCGTGGTGCACGAGGTGACGCCGGCGGACAAGCGGCTGACGGCCTTCCTCACCTCGCGAGACGGACAGGAGCCGCCCCAGGAGGAGCTGCGGACGCACCTGCTGGAACGGCTTCCGGAGTACATGGTGCCCACCTACTTCGTGCACCTGGACGCCTTCCCGCTCACCGCCAACGGGAAGGCCGACCGGAAGGCCCTGCCCGACCTGGCCGGCATCGTGCGGCAGGCACGCGCGGGTGAGGGCTACGTGGCACCGCGCACCGGGACCGAGGAAACCCTGGCGGAGCTCTGGGCCCGGCTCCTTGAGCTCGGACGGGTCGGCGTCGAGGACGACTTCTTCGCCCTCGGCGGCCACTCCCTGCTGGTGGCCTCCATGGCCACGGAGGTCCAGGAGAGGTGGGGCATCCAGCTCATGCTCACCACCGTCTTCCAGAACCGGACGGTCGCCGCGCTCGCCCGGGTCATCGACCGGACCGTCGAAGAGGGCGACGAGGACGAACTGGACGCGGCGGAACTCTTCGACCTGCTCTGACGGCCGCCGGGGCGTGCCCGGGACCGCACGCCGCGTGCACCCGTGCACGCCGGCACCCCCGTCCCGGCCCGCCGCACGGCACCGCGCGCACCTCGCACACCGACGCCTGCCACGGCCTCGTACGCCTCGCACGGACGCGCACCCCGCGTACGCCTCGCACAGCCACGCACGCCTCGCACGCCGCTAAGGAGACCAGACAGTGTTCGCTGCGGAGACCACCCTGACCAGTCCACGGATCGCCCGCCTGGCGAAGGCCGTCGACGCGGGCGACGACCAGGCTCTCGACGTGTTCTGGAAGGAGACGGCGGAGTCCGGTTCCCCGCTGATGGAACAGGCCGGGGACGACGACACCCGGACCCTGGTCACCTTTCTGTGGCGGGACCCCGGGGACACCGAGAACGTCGTGGTGCTCTTCTGCAGCGCACCCGGCGGCGACTTCGGCGAGTTCCGGATGGAGCACCTGCCCGGCACCGACCTCTGGTACCGCTCGTACTTCCTGCCCTCCCGGCTCCGGACCACCTATCTGTACTCGGTCAACAACTCCATGGTCCCCTTCGCCTCCTACGCGGAGGTGCTCCAGCGCCTGTCCGAGTACCGGCCCGACCCGCTGAACCCGCGTGACTACACGCTCATGGGCAACCCCCACGAGTTCAAGGTGTCGGTGCTCGAACTGCCCCAGGCCCCGAAGCAGCCGTGGAACCTGCCGCGCCGCGGGGTCCCCAAGGGGACGAGCCGCATGCACACCATGGACAGCACGCACCTCGGGACCCGCCACCACATCACCGTGCACACGCCCCCCGGTTACTCCGCCGAGGGCGACGACTACAACGTCTTCGTCCTCTTCGACGGATGGTCCTACTACAACTTCGCGGCCATCACGACCGTGCTGGACAACCTCCTGTACGCCGGCGGAATCCCCCCGTACGTCCTGGTCATGCACACCAACGAGGACCAGGACGTACGGGCCCGGGAACTGCCCTGCCACGAGCCCTTCGGCGCGTTCCTGGACGAAGAGCTCATGCCATGGGTGCACGCGAACTACCACATCACCACCGACCCCGCCCGCACGGTCGTCGGAGGTTCCTGCTTCGGTGGCCTCGCGGCTGCGTACGCGGCTTTCCGTAACCCCGCACGGTTCGGCAACGTCATATCCCAGTCGGGGTCCTTCTGGTGGCCAGGGAAGGGCGTGCCCGAGCGGGAAGAGGAATGGCTCACCCGGCAGTTCGAGAACAGCCCCAGGCTTCCCCTTCGCTTCTCCATGGACATCGGCAGCCTGGAGCGCGCGATCGTCGACTACGACCCGATGACGACCCATCAGAACATGCGTGACGTCCTCGTGGAAAAGGGCTACGAGGTGGATTACCAGGAATACCTGGGAGGTCACGACATGATCTGCTGGCGCGGCACGATCGTGGAACGCCTGCTCTCCTTCCACCCCCGCCCCAGCAAGGAATCGAACCGGTGACGGAGACATCGCATCGAATTCAGTCGTGCACGAGAACCACAGCCGTCCCAGAAAGGTGAGTCCTATGAGCAAGGCAACGATCGCGGTGCTTCCGGGAGACGGAGTCGGGCCGGAGGTGACCGCCTGCGCCCTGGACGTGCTCGCCGTCGTGGAGGAGAGGTACCGCCACTCCTTCACGTTCCACGAGGGCCGCGTCGGCCTCGACGCCATCCAGGCCGAGGGGACGGCCATCTCCGACAGCACCTTCGAGACCTGCGCCCACAGCGACGCCGTCCTCTTCGGTGCGGTCGGCAGTCTGCCCGCGGGCCAGGCCCGGGCGGACGGCCCCCGGCCGGAGCAGGCACTGTTCCGCCTCCGCAAGGAGCTCGGCCTCTTCGCCAACCTGCGGCCCGTTCACCCCTTGGAGCCGTTGTACGGCGCGTCGAGCCTGAAGCCCGAGCACCTCAAGGGCGCCGACATGATCTTCGTACGGGAGCTCTCGGCCGGCCTCTACTACGGGCGGCTGGAATCCGTGCCGGGCAAGCCCAGCGAGATCCGCCGCACGGCGGAAGGGACCGAGGCCGTCGACACGCTTCTCTACACCGAGGAGGAGATCGAGCGGGTGGTCCGGGCGGCCTTCGAGATCGCGGCGGGGCGGGCGTCCAGGCTCACCTCGGTCGACAAGGCCAACGTGCTGAGCTCGTCGGTCCTCTGGCGGGAGGTCGTCGAACGTGTCGCCGCCGACCACCCGTCGGTGGCCTGGGAGCACATGCTCGTCGACACCTGCGCCATGCGCCTCATCAGGACCCCTGCCGACTTCGACGTCATCGTCACCGAGAACCTGTTCGGGGACATCCTCACCGACGAGGCCTCCATGCTGACCGGCTCCATCGGCATGCTCCCTTCGGCGAGCCTCGGATCCCGGCGCACCGCGTCCGGCATGTTCGGCCTCTACGAACCCGTCCACGGCTCCGCGCCCGACATCGCGGGCCGCGACATGGCCAACCCGGTGGGCGCGGTCCTCTCCGCCGCCCTCCTCCTGCGCCACTCCCTCGGCCTGGACCAGGAGGCGGCTGCCGTCGAGGCCGCCGTCGAGCACGTGGTCCGGGACGGCTACCGGACGGTGGACGTCGCCGAGCCGGGCCACGCGGCCGTCGGGACGCGGGAGATGGGCCGGCGCATCGTGGACCGGCTCCGGCGGCCCTGAGACCGCCCCTCCCCGAGCCCCGCAGACGCGCGCAACGACACACGAAGGTCGTCCAGTCATGAGATCAGAGAGTCACCCGCAGGACCCGCCGGGTCTCGCGGAGCAGCGCATGCTCGTACGCCAGGCCCGCAGCGAGATGGTCCGGCGCCACAGGGCCCGCCCCACCTACGGCGCCGAGCCGCCGATCCGGGTCATGGCGCGTCTCGTCGACGACCTGGAACGGGAGTGCGCCCAGCGGCGGTTCGACCCGGCCGCCACCCGCCTGGAGATCGTCAACCGGACGATCGGTGACGTCAACGTCCGCCGCATCACCGAGTGCGAGGGGGACGAGGGCGGCGCCCGCGACTACCGGGTGCTCGGCGACGAGCTCGGCATCGCCCTGCCCGGAGAGGACCTCAACGGGTACATCGCCTCCGGCAAGGGCTACCTCTGGCTGCGGGAGGAGATGATGGCCACGGAGCGGCAGCTCCTGGACTCCGGCTACGACCCTCGGGTCTACGACATCCAGGGCGTGGGGAACCCGCTGCTGCGCGGCCTGCTGGCCGAGGACATGCGGGCCTGGGGAGTGGAGGCCACCGCCGAGAACGTGGCCCTCGGGCTCGGTGCGACGGACTGCATCGACAAGATCCTCCGCGGCCTCGCGCACTTCGCCCGGCTGCGCTCCGAAGCACCCGGGGCGGTGCTCTTCGCGGCTCCCGGCTTCAACATGCCCGAACTCCAGGCCGAGGCCTACGGTTTCCGGCTGCACCGGGTCACCACGCGGGCCGAGGACGGGTTCAGGCTCACCGCCGGCCTCCTCGCCCGCAACCTGGAGGACAACCCGGACATCGGGGTGCTCTACCTGACGGTGACGAACAACCCGACGACGCTCGCGTACTCGCCCGAGGAGCTCTCGGCCGTGATGGACGTCGTACGACGCTTCACCCGGCGGGGACGCCGCCTGCACGTCCTGGCGGATCTCGCGTACGTCGGCACGGGGCGGCCCGCCGACGACCGCGCCCGCATGCGCAGTCTCGCCTCGGCCACCGACGTGGCCGAGGCGATGATCTACGTGAACAGCTTCTCCAAGACCTACACCCTCACCGGGGACCGCTTCGGGTGGGCGGTCTTCGGGGACGCGGCGTTCTCCGTCGCGATGCGGTCGAGCTGGATGAGCAGCATCAGCTGTCTGCCCGGTGAATGGCAGCTCAGATTCATGGCCTATCACTCGCTCTTCCGCCGGAATCCGCAGCTGATCGAGAAGATCCGGGGACTCTACCGCTTGCGCCGCGCCCGCCTGCGGGCCCAGTTGCAGCGGTTCGACGAAGAGCACCGGCTCTTCGAACACGTCCATGTCGACGACGACACCACCATCTACAACTGGAGCCGGCTCAGAGCCGGTGAGGACGCATTCTCCGTTCTGGAGAAGACCGGAATAGCCGGGATTCCCGGCACGACCTTCGGCTATTCAGACGACTACATCCGGTTCTCGGTCGGCATTCTTCCGGTCGCATCGGAGTGAAGTCAGCACACCACCGGGACGGCCGAATTCCAGACAACGAAGGCGAGGAACCATGCAGAAGGAAACGGGATACGCGAAGACGGACATCACCGGTCTCGACATCGCGGTCAACTTCAACTGGAACTGCGACGAGAGCCCCCTCTCCGCCGTGCCCCAGGGCATTCCCGGTGAGCCGCTCGCGGAGCAGGTGGCCAGGACGCAGATCCTTTCGGAGTGTCTGCGTGACGGTCTCCAGGGCATACCCGGCTATCCGGGCGTCGACGAGATGATGCGGTACCTGCATCTGCTGGACGCCTTCGGCATCACCTGCGCGACGGTCGGGATCTACCCGGGCGAGGCCAACAGGCTCAGCGCGACCATGAAGCAGTTGCTGGCGCGCATGAGGGACGAACTCCCCGGCATGGTGCCCTCCGTGCTCTCCATGTGCACGGAGGAGTCCCTGCGGTGGACCGTCGAGTGCAAGGACGTCCACCCGGGGCTCGAGGCCGTCGTCTTCATGGGCAGCGCCCCCTCCCGAAGGCTCGTCCAGGGCTGGGACCTCAACTTCATCCTGAACGGGCTGGAGACCTTCATCAAGAAGACCGTGGACATGGGCATCCCGGTCATCGCGGGCACCGAGCACACGAGCCAGACCTCGCCCGAGGACCTGCGCGCCATCACCCGCGTCCAGGTGGAGAGCGGCGCGTACACCGTGGCCATGGCCGACACCATCGGTGTCATCCGGCCGCTCGGCACGTACCGGCTGGTGCGGTTCGTCCGCGACGAGCTCGACGCCCTCCACATGCCCGGCATCCGGCTGGACTGGCACGGCCACCGCGACACGGGGAACGCCCTCGGCAACGCGATGGCGGCGGTCGCGGCGGGCGCTGACCGCGTGCACGTCGTCTCGCGCGGTGTCGGTGAGCGCTCCGGCAACGCCTCCCTGGAGGAGGTGGTGCTGAACTTCGCCGCCATCGAGGAGGAGGCCGGCCTGCCCGTCTCGTGGGACATGCCGCAACTCCTCCGGCTGATCACCTTCTACGAGGAGATGGTCGGTGTCAGCACGCCGGAGCACGGGGTGCTCGGGAAGCGGTACAGCCACACCTCGTCCGGCATCCACACCGACGCCATCCTCAAGGCCCACCACCTGGCGGACCGGGCCCGCGACGCCGGCGACAAGGAACTGGAGCGCTCCCTGCGGGAGATGTCCCGCACGGTGTACTCCGCGGTCGACCCGGCAACCGTCGGAGGTGTCCCCTCCGTGTCGGTCAGCCCGTGGAGCGGCGGGAGCTCCGTGAAGCTCGCCTACATGGCGAGCGGGGGCAACCCCGGGGATCTGTCCCAGGAGACCGTCGAAAGCCTGCTGGCCCGTGCCGGCGAGCTGGGCCGCGAACTGACCTCCGAGGAACTCGCGGAGGGCTTCGCGAAGACGCACGCCCGCCACGGCTCCTGAGCGCGAGCCTTCCGGCGTACGCGCCGTCCGGGCTCCGGCCGTCCGGCGTACGAGCGCCGCGGCACGCGGACGCCGGCAGGTCCCAGCCGTTCCCCCCGCCAGGTCTCCCCGGCGGCACGCACGCACACATGAGGAGAGAAGCGCACGATGCCACAGACGATGTTCGAGAAGATCTGGGACGCGCACACAGTGCGCGACGAGCCCGGTGAGATACCGATGCTGTACATCGACCGGCATCTCACCCACGAGGCGACCTCGCCGCAGGCCTTCGCCGGACTGCGGGAGCGCGATCTCCCCGTCCACCGTCCCGACAGCGTGGTCGCGGTCATCGACCACAACGTCCCCACCATGCCGGGCCGCCGCCTCATCGACGTGGTCGACAGCCAGAGCGTCCTGTGCATCGAGACGATGGAGGACAACGCCCGCGAGTTCGGGGTGCGGCTGCTCGGCATGAACGACGCCGACCAGGGGATCGTGCACGTCGTGGGCCCGGAGCTGGGGCTCTCGCTGCCCGGGATGACCGTGGTGTGCGGTGACTCGCACACCTCGACGCACGGTGCCCTCGGCATCTTCGCGGTGGGCATCGGCACCAGCGAGGTGGAACACGTCCTGGCCACCCAGTGCCTGCTCCAGCAGAAGCCGCGCACGATGAACATCAGGATCGAGGGGACGCCGGCCCCCGGGGTCACCGCCAAGGACATCGCGCTGTTCGTGATCCGCAGCCTGGGCACGGACGCCGGAACCAACCACGTCATCGAGTTCAGCGGAGCGGCGGTCCGTTCCCTGACGGTCGAGGGCCGCATGACGCTCTGCAACATGGCGATCGAGGCCGGTGCCCGGGCCGGCATGGTCGCCCCCGACGACGTCACCGTCGAGTACGTGCGCGGACGCCGCTTCGCTCCCCAGGGGGAGCTCTTCGAGCGGGCCGCCGAGCAATGGAAGCAGCTCGCAGGCGACCCCGGCGCGCGGTTCGACACGGAGCACGAACTCGACATCGCCTCCCTCGTGCCGCAGGTCACCTGGGGCACGGACCCGGGGATGGTCGCCGACGTGACGGGCACCGTGCCCGACCCGGCCACCGAGAGCGACCCCGTGACGCGGGCGGGCATGGAGCGCGCCCTGGAGTACATGGGCCTGCACGCCGGTCAGCGCGTCCAGGACATCGCGGTGGACACCGTCTTCATCGGCTCCTGCACCAACTCCCGGCTGGAGGACCTCCGGCTCGCTGCCCGGTACGCCGCCGGCCGGCGGGTCGCCGAGGGAACCCGGGCCATCGTCGTCCCCGGTTCGATGAACGTGCGCCGGCAGGCCGAGGAGGAAGGGCTGGCGGACGTCTTCCGCGAGGCCGGCTTCGAATGGCGCGAGGCGGGATGCAGCATGTGCATCGCCATGAACGGGGACCGGCTCGCTCCCGGCGAGCGCTGCGCGTCCACCAGCAACCGCAACTTCGAGGGGCGCCAGGGCCGAGGGGGCCGCACCCATCTCGTCAGCCCGGTGACCGCGGTGGCCGCGGCCGTCATGGGCCGCTTCGCCGACGTCCGTGACCTCTGAACACACGCGCAGGGAGAAGAACCCCGTGGAGAAATTCATCACGCACGAAGGCATCGCGGTGGCGATGATGCGGTCCAACGTCAACACGGACGACATCATCCCGGCCCGGTTCCTCAAGTCGATCAGCCGCACCGGATTCGCCGACCACCTCTTCGCCAACTGGCGCTACCTGGAGGACGGGGTCACGCCCGACCCTGACTTCCCCCTCAACGAACCAGGGAAGGAGGGCGCCGGGATCCTGATCGCGGGGGAGAACTTCGGCTGCGGTTCCTCCCGCGAACACGCGCCCTGGTCGCTGCGGGAGTTCGGCATCCGCTGCATCATCGCCCCCGGTTTCGCGGACATCTTCCACAACAACTGCTTCAACAGCAGCATCCTTCCGGTGGCCCTGAAGGCACGGGAGGTCGACGAGATCTGCGAGGCACTGGCGACGGCCTCGTCGCCGACCCTGCACATCGACCTCCCGGCCCAGACCGTGACGACCGCCGACGGCCGGTCCTTCGCCTTCGATATCGACCCGTTCAAGAAGAACTCGATGATGGAGGGCCTCGACAACATCGGCTGGTCCCTCTCCCACCGTGACCAGATCCACGCCTACGAAGAGCGCCGCAGGCAGGAAGCGCCCTGGCTCTTCGCCTGAGCGCTTCCCGCCCGGCGTCCGCACCCCGGCTCCGCCCACGGGTCCGGTGCCCCGTTCCCGAGAGCAGACCGAACCGTTCCCGACAGCAGACGAACGTTCCTGACAGCAGAGGAAGCAGAGCGATGGAAGAGAACCGCATGAAGGTCCTGGTCAACGACGAGGACCAGTACTCGCTGTGGCCGACGTACCTCGACGTCCCGGCCGGATGGAGAGAGACGGAGATGACCGGCTCGAAGGAGGAGTGTCTGGCCTACGTGAAGGACGTGTGGGTCGACATGCGCCCCCGGAGCCTGCGCCTCCAGATGGAGCGGACGGCCGGCTGACCGGCCCGATCACCCGACCTGTCAGCATCCCGTACCAGTCATGGAGGAACCACTCATGGACGAGCTCGTCGAGCGTCTCTCCAAGGAAGGGCAGAAGGTCGTCGTCGGCGGCCCGGCGCCCTCGCACGCGGAGTTCCGGCGACGCCTGGTCGACAGGGGATACGTCTTCGTCAAGTTCCCGGATTCCGGGGGGTCCACGGATCTCGGTGTCCGGGTGGACGGGGCGGCCACGGAGCTCGGCGACGCCGACTTCGCACAGGGAACCGGGCGCGTGCACATCGAGGGGACGCTCACCCTCAACTACGTGAAGGTCCGCTGCGTGGCCGACATCGACCTCACGTCGCTCAGCGGCAGCGGCCACCTGGTGGCCGTCGAACCCGCACCCGTGCCGTGACCCCGGGCGGCGGACCGGTGCCC
>Ga0247818_10003198_pt1 | contig 10579 bp, 10 predicted proteins | sample 13C_Glucose_Day1_FD_192424 | JGI IMG/M metagenome (GOLD analysis project Ga0247818, IMG submission 192424) | Soil microbial communities from agricultural site in Penn Yan, New York, United States - 13C_Glucose_Day1 | ecosystem: Environmental > Terrestrial > Soil > Agricultural land | place...
TGCGTCCTCGGCGATCTCGGCCGAGCGCTCCTGCAGGCCGTGGTCGACGACGACGGCGCCACCACGGACCCCGGCCCGCGGGGCCTCGAAGGCGAGGGCCGCCGCGAGCGCGACGGAGTCGGGGCCACCCGAGCAGGCGACGAGGACGACGCCGCCCGCGGGGACGTCGGGAAGGTGCTCACGCACCGCCAGACGGGTGGCGGCGACGGCGGGGTCGGGACCGGGCATCTGCGAGGGACCTCTCATCGCGTCGGGAGCTCAGCCGTGGACCCGACGCACCCAGGTGTCCGGATCGAGGATCTCCGAGGCCCGTGGCAGGGACTCCGGCGAGCTCCACACGGCGTTGAAACCCTCCCGCCCGACCTGGTCGGTGACGGCGCGGACGAAGACGGCGCCGTCACGGTACTGGCGCATCTTGGCCTCGAGGCCCAGCAGCTTGCGCAGCAGCCGGTCGACGCCGACCGAGCTGTTGCGGCGCTCGTCGAACTTCCGACGGATCTCCTGGACGCTCGGGATGACGCGGGGACCGACGGCGTCCATCACGACGTCGGCGTGACCCTCGAGGAGTGACATGACCGCGGTGAGGTCGGCGATCTTCGCCTTCTGCTCAGGGGTCGCGAAGAGCTGGCCGATGCCCTCGCCGGAGCTGAGCACCTCCGGGAGGTTCTTCGTCAGCTGCTCGAACCGTTTGCTGAGGTCGTCGGGAGTGGGCGCCATGTCGACGGCGAGGGCCTGGGTGCTCGCCACCATGTGGTCGCGCAGCCACGGCACCGCGGTGAACTGGACGCGGTGGGTCTCCTCGTGCATCGCGACCCAGCGCCGGAAGTCGGTCGGGTCGACCGCGAGCTTGCGCTCGGTGGCGACGATGTTGGGTGCGACGAGCAGCAGCCGTGGGATGCCGCCCGGAGCGAGGTCGTACTGCCCGAGCACCTTGCTGGAGAGGAAGGCGAGCAGCCCGCCCATCTCGGCCCCGGTGACCTTGCCGCCGATCGCGACCGCGGTGGCGTTCGTCTGGCCCTTCGCGCCCTTGGCCGAGTTCAGCTTGTCGACGACGGGGTCGAGCATCGCGCGGAACGAGTCGACGTTGGCGCTGATCCAACCGGCCCGGTCGACGACCAGTGGCGCGGGGGCGTCGTCGGGCGCGGACAGCGCGCTCGTCTCGGCGACGGGGGCGACGGCGACCGCGGCGGCGTCGCGCAGGTCGGCGACGATCGCTGCAGCCTCGTCGGCGGACACCTGGGGTCCCGGGTTGACGATGAGCCGCCCCGTCCTCTTGGCGAACTCGTAGTCCACGTACGCGACCGGCGCACCCGCCGGACGGTCTGGACGACCTGCGTCCACTGGTGGCGGGAGGGTCGTGTCGGTCATGCCAGCCCTTTCCGTGCCGTGACGGTGTCGTCGTCGCGCGTGGTGTCCGGGAGGCCCTGCCAGCCGCGCCGACGTGTCACGACCACCATCGCGATCGCACACCCCGAGCGGCCCACCGGCCCGTCAGCGACACCCGCACGAGGCGACGGTCGCTACCAGACGGTCCAACGCCGTGCGGGCTTCGTTGGTTCCCACTCCGGCGACCATACCCACGAAGACGAGGAGCCGGCCGTCGTCGTCGACGACGCTCCCCGCCAGTGCGTTGGCGCCCGTCAAGGTACCGGTCTTGGCGCGAGCCCGCCCGGCCGCGTCGTGGTTCGGGCCGCTGAGCCGGGTCTCGAGGGTGCCGGTGAGGCCGGCGATGGGCAGCCCGTCCAGCGCACGCCTCAGCACGGGGTGGGTGCCGTCGTAGCCGAGCACCAGCACGTCGGCGAGCAGCGAGGCCCGGACCCGGTTCTCGCGCGACAGTCCGCTCGCGTCGACGAGCCGGACGCCGTCGGTGTCGAGGCCCAGGGCGGCGACCTGCTCGACGACCCAGGCGCCCACGTCGTCGAAGTCGGTTCCGGCCCCCGACCGGTACGCCGCCTGGCGGGCCAGGATCTCGGTGAGCGCGTTGTCGCTGTCGGTGAGGGCCAGGGCGAGCTGCTCACCGACCGGCGCGGACTCGACGCTGCCGAGCACGGAGCCGGGGCCGGTCGCCGGTGCCGAGGCGCTGGGCTCGGGGCCCGTCGTGGACGGCGTGTCCGTGGGGGCCGTGGTGTCCGTGGGGGCCGTGGTGCCCGAGGCGTCCGGCGTGGGCATCGGGGACCCGGGGACGCCCGGTGCGTCGCCGCGGGGTGCGAGCCGGACGTCGACGCCGCGCGTCTCGAGCTGCTTGGCGAAGAGGCTGCGCACGGCGGCCACCGGGTCGGCCGGGCCCGGGGCTCCCCCCGTGGCGCGTTGGCTCGACAGTCCCAGCATCGCGACGGCGCCGGTGATCCCCGTGCTGCGGAAGGTCGGACTCCAGGTGGGCGCCGTCCTGGGACCGTCCGCATACGTCTCGTCGACGTAGAGCGTGACGCGGCCGGACCCCCTCTTCTCGAGCGCTGCGGCGACCTGGTCGGCGAGGTCGCGCAGGCCCGCGCGTCCGGCGACCGCCTCCGGGTCGCCCTTGCCCGGGGCGAGCAGCGAGTCGCCGCCCGCGACGAGGACGATCTCGTCAGGGCGGTCACCCTCGCGCACCACCGTGCGCAGCGTCTCGTCCGGAGCGAAGGCCTGGCCGATGGCAGCGGCGGACAGCAGCTTCGTCGTCGACGCGGGGATGCGCAGCTCGTCGCCACCCTGGTCGAGGAGGACCTCACCCGACTGTCCGTCGCGGACGACCACGGCGGAGTCGCGCAGCGCAGAAAGGCCGAGCACCGGCGCGAGCGCCTCCTGGAGACCGGCCGCGGACGGTGCGGCCGTGTCGCCGGCGAGCGACGGGAGTGGCGGGTCGACGGACGTGGGCAGCGTCGGCTGCGGCACCGGAGGTACCGTGCGCTTCGCGACGTACTCGGTCGGCGGGGGTGGCGGCAGTGGCCGCACGGTCAGCCCACCCGGCGCGGCGTCGGCGACGTCGAGGACGGCATACCCGAGCAGGATCGCCACGGCCGACCATGCGGCCGCCATGCCGTAGGTGAGGCGGGGCGCGCGTCGTGGCCTCAAGCGCATCATGTCGCGTCACCCCCGTCCCGACGTCCGTCGCTGTTTCGCGCAAGGACTGTCCTTGCTGCCACACTGTCGCGGACGATTCTGTCAGCCGCCGCCCGGTGCTCCGGCACGCGAGCCGCCAACCGAAGACCGTGAAGAAGGGGAAGACGTGGAGTTCGACGTCACCATCGAGATCCCGCGCGGACAGCGCAACAAGTACGAGATCGACCATGAGACCGGCCGCATCCGCCTCGACCGATACCTCTTCACCCCGATGGCCTACCCCGCCGACTACGGCTACATCGAGGACTCCCTCGGTGAGGACGGCGACCCGCTCGACGCCCTCGTGCTGCTGCCCGAGCCGCTCTTCCCGGGCGTCGTCGTCGAGGCCCGCCCGATCGGCGTGTTCCACATGACCGACGAGGCCGGGGGCGACGACAAGGTCCTCTGCGTCCCCGTCGACCCGCGCACTGCCCACGTCCAGGACATCACGGACGTCAGCAAGTTCACGCTCGACGAGATCCAGCACTTCTTCGAGCGCTACAAGGACCTCGAGCCGGGCAAGCACGTCGAGGCCTCCGACTGGGGCAACCGCGAGGCCGCCGAGAAGATCATCACCGAGGCGTTCGACCGCGCCAAGGAGCAGGGCGTCTCGACCGCTCGCTGGGCCATGCCGCAGGGCCACTGAGCCCGAACGCCTGTCGCGCTGACCCTCCGTCACCTCACCCGAGGAGGCGGAGGGTCAGCCATGTCGCCAGCGCGAAGACCGCGAACGTCGCCGCCCCGAGGCGCGCGCGAGGCGCAGGTTCACGACCAGTCCCACACCCGAGGATGCTCAGGACTGGGCGGCGACGACGTCGGCGAGGGGTGCTCCCGCCCAACGGTCGGTGAGCTCACCGCAGACCTGGCCGACGAGTCCGACGAACTCGTCGACGAGCGGGGTGAGCCGCGTGTCGCGGGAGTGCACGGCCCAGAGCTCACGGTGCAGGCGTGGCCGCTCGAGCTCCCGGTGCGTGGTTCCGGGCATCGTCCGGGCGGCCATCTGGGAGATGACGGCGACGCCGAGACCGGTCGCGACGAGGGCCTGGGCGACGTCGTAGGACTCCGTCTCGAACTGGATGCTCGGCTCGACGCCGGCCAAGGCTGCGGCCGCGTCGAACTGGCTGCGCGCCGCCTGGCCGCCGAGGATCGCGATCCAGCGGTCGCCACGGAGCTGGCTCATCCGGACGCGTCGGTCGGCGGGAGTCGCGGCGAGCCGGTGGTCGCTCGGCAGGCAGAGAACGAGCGGGTCCCGGAAGAGCCGAGTCGCCGTGAGCCACGCCGGCAGCGGCGGCGTGTCGCCGTAGGTGCCGACCACGGCGACGTCGAGCTCGCCCGCAGCGACCCGTTCGCGCAGCTCCGGGCTCGTGCCCTCCACGATGGACAGGTCGCTGTCCGGATGCCGGTGCCGCAGGGCCGTTACGGCCTCGGGAAGGACGCGCAGGGCGGCCGACATGAAGGTGCCGATGCGCAACCGGCGCGACGTGCGGGTGAGCGTGCCCGACATCTGCGACTCAGCGAGCTCGCAGACGGCGTCGATCTCGCGGCCGTGGGTGGCGAGGGCCTCCCCCGCGTCGGTGAGCCGGGCCCCGCGTGAGCCGCGGACGACCAGGGGAACACCCCACTGACGCTCGGCTCGGGCCACCTGCCCGGTGACGGCTGCCGGGGTCACACCGAGCTCGGCCGCCGCTCCAGCGAGGGAACCGTGGGCGGCGACGAGGGCGAGCATGCGCAGCTGTTCGGGCTCGATTCGCATTCACTGATCTTAATGCTCTGCCTCGCGGATGTGACTTCCCTAAGGTTTGACGTGAGCGAAGACTCGATGCCGTGACCATCGCAGCCACTCTCCTTGCCTTCCTCCCCGTGGCCATTGCCCTCGTCCTCGTCCCCGGGGTCAACAACCTCGTCGTCCTCCGCGAGACCGTCGCGCACGGGCGACCCGGAGGGTATGCCGCGATCGCCGGCACGAGCATCGGCATCCTCGCCTGGTCGGCGGCGGTCGCTGCCGGACTCGGCGCCCTGGCCGTAGAGCACCCGCGGGAGTTCACCTGGCTGCAGATGGCCGGGGCCACGCTGCTCGTCACGACCGGGGTGCGAGCCGGCTCCCGCCTGCTCCGACGGCCGGATGGCGTTGCCGCGCAGGCGGATACGAAGTGCCGGCCTGGCGTCAGGCCCTCTGGTTCCGCGCCCACCCGCGCGAGCTTCCGGGCGGCGGCCATGACCTCGATCGCCAACCCGCGGTGCCCCGTGACCGCGGTCTCCGTGCTCCCCCAGTTCGTCGCCCCGGGTTCGGCGGCCGCGGGGACGACCCTCGCACTCGGGGCCCTGTGGACCGTCGTCGCCGGCGCGTGGAACGTCCTCGGCGTGCTGCTCGCCCACCGGAGCCGGGGCCTGTTGTCGCGACCGCGGCCCCGGCGGGTGGTCGAGGGCGTCAGTGCCGGGGCACTCATCGCGCTGGGCATCTCCGTCGCCGTCGGGGCGGGCGCCTGACCCCAGCACTTCGTCGGGGGCACGACGTGGAGCACACCCGACCGGAGGACGGTCTGGGTCGTGAAGCTGCGCACGGGATGCGCGATGGTCGTTCTTTCAGTAGGCCGTCTGGCAGCCCTCTGGCAGCCGTCTGGCCCCGAGCGGTTGCCCGAGCCGTCGGGCCGCGGTCAGCAGGCCCCGGTCACTGGGCCTCGGCGCCGTCCGCGGCTGCGACCGCCACTGTCTCGCGCGTCGGCTGAGACTGCTCCGAGACGGCCTTCGCGGGGCGCGGCCGGAGCACGAAGGCCGCGACGAGCAGCGCCACGACGGTGAACGCCGCCGACGTCACGAAGGCCGGCTCGACGCCCGGCACGAACTGGCCCGGGACCGCCTGCGAGGCGTAGACGCTGACGATGGCCGCGAGGCCCACGGCACCGCCGAGCTGCTGCGCCGTCTGGAGCAGACCCGAGACGGTGCCGGCCTGGGCGCGGTCCACGCCGCCGAGCACGACGACCGTGACCGGCATGAAGACGAGCGCGGCCGAGACACCGTTGAGCACGAGCGCACCGAGGAGGTGGCCGGCATACGTGCTCGTCGTCGTGATGCTGCTCAGCCACACGAAGCTCGCGGTGAGGCCGAGCGTGCCCACGAGCAGCATGGGCCGAGGGCCGACCTTCGCCACCAGGCGGGCGCTGACCCGAGACGTCGCGAAGATCGCGAGGCTGAGGGGCAGGAACGCGGCGCCGGTCGCCACCGGGCTGAAGCCCAGCACGAGCTGGAGGTACTGCGTCACGAGGAAGAACGTCGAGAACTGCGCGCCGACGACGAGCGCCATGAGCACGAGCGCGCCGCCGCGGGTGCGGTTGCGGACGAGTGCGAGCGGCAGCAACGGCGAGGCGACGCGGCTCTCGGTCCGCACGAAGAGGCCCAGGAGGGCGACGCCGACGACGAACGAGGCCAGTGTCAGGGGCGCGGCCCAACCGCGGTCCGCGGCGCTGATGAAGCCGTGCACGACCGCGACGGAGCCGAGTGTCGCGGTGACCGCGCCGACGACGTCGAAGCGACCGCGGATGCGCGGTGTCTCGGTGACGAAACGGCGGGCCAGCACGAGCACGACCGCGCCGATCGGCACGTTGACGAAGAGGGTCCAGTGCCAGCTGACGAAGTCAGTGAGGACACCGCCCAGGAGCAGGCCGATGGACGCGCCGGCGGACGAGACAGCCGTGAAGAGGGCGAGACCGCGGTTCCGGGCCGCCTCGTTCGGGGCGCTCGTCGTCACGAGGGCGAGGACGCTAGGAGCGGCGAGCGCGGCACCGACACCCTGGAGCGTGCGTGCGGCGATGAGCCAGGTGGGCGACATGGCGAGGCCACCGAGGAGGCTCGCGACCGTGAAGATCGCGAGGCCGATCTCGAAGCTGCGCAGGCGCCCGATGACGTCGCCGAGACGGCCGCCGAGGAGCAGCAGGCCGCCGAAGGCGAGGGTGTAGGCGTTGAGCACCCACGAGAGGCCGGCCGGCGTGAAGCCGAGATCGGTCTGGATGTGCGGGAGCGCGACGTTCACGACGGTGGCGTCGAGCACGAGCATGAGCTGGGCGACGAGGACGACGCCCAGGCCGATGGCGCCGCGACGGGCGGCCTTGTCGGACGCGGCGGACGCGGCTGGCGCAACCGGTGCGGCTGGTGCGGTCGGTGTGGCGGGTTGTCGGATGACGGGGGTGGTGGTCGACATGGGGACCTCAGGCTTCGTGACGCTGGAACTGGGGACGCGGCGCCTCGACGGTGAGGGGGTCGCGGGTCATCGGGGTGAAGGCGGTGGCGCGGGTCCGGGTGGCACGGCCGTCGGGAGCGGTGCGGGCCGTCTTGGCGGCGGCGCCGGTCTCCGGGCGGGCCACGAGGGGCGCGCGGTGGGTGGTGGCGAGGTGCGACAGGTGGACGCGGCGGGCCTGTCGGGTGGGGTGGATCGTGGTTGTCATGTCTGCTCGACTCCTCTGTTTCGACAGTCGGCGCTACGATTAGCGGAGAACCACTCCGGTTCTGCCTGACCCACAATACGGAGACAGTCTCCGTTTTAGCAAGGGAGTTTCCTCGTGACGCCTGCCGAAGCTGGCAGGGCGACGCTCGCTCCGTCGCCGGAATCCGTTGTCGCCCAAGGGGACTCGGCTGACGGACCAGCCCAGGAATCGCTCGAGAAATCTCCCCGCCCGATGCGCGCCGACGCCAAGCGCAACTACGACAAGATCCTCGCGACCGCCCGCATCGTCTTCACCGAACGCGGCACCGACTCCTCGCTCGACGAGATCGCCAAGCGGGCCGGCGTCGGCCCGGGCACGCTCTACCGCCACTTCCCCACCCGCGAGGCCCTCGTGGACGCCCTGATGCAGGACTGGACCGACCGGGTGGCCGCCGACGCCGACGCCGCGATCGCCACGGGTCTGCCCGCACGGCAGATGCTGCTGGGCTGGTTCGAGCACTTCATCGACCACATCACGCTCCACCGCGGCGCGGCGAGCAAGATCTGCGCCGCCATGGACGACCCCGCTTCGCCGATGTATCGCAAGTGTCGGGTCATGAGTGACGCCAACCGCCGGGTCATCGACCACCTCGACGCGGACGGCGACCTGCGCCCCGGCATCGACGCCGCCAACGTCATGCGCCTCGTGAGCGGCGTCGCGAGCGTCGCCGACACGAGCCGCACCGAGCTGGACGTACGACCCATGCTCGAAGTCGTCGTCGACGGGATTGTTCGCGACTGACCCGTGGTTGCAGGGGCATGACCGTCGACCTGCGCATCTTCACCGAGCCCCAACAGGGCGCCACCTACGACGACCTGCTCGCCGTCGCGCGCGCCGCCGAGGACCTCGGGTTCAGCGGCTTCTTCCGCTCCGACCACTACCTCCACATGGGCGGGGACGGCGGAGCCGGGCCGACCGACGCCTGGACGAGCCTTGCCGGCCTCGCCCGCGAGACCTCGAGCATCCGCCTCGGCACCCTTGTCACCTCGGCGACCTTCCGACTCCCGGGCCCCCTGGCGGTCCAGGTGGCCGGGGTCGACCAGATGAGTGGTGGACGCGTCGAGCTGGGACTGGGCGCGGGCTGGTTCGAGGCCGAGCACACGGCATACGGCATTCCCTTCCCGCCCCTCGGCGAGCGCTTCGACCGGCTCGAGGAGCAGCTCGCGGTGATCACCGGGCTGTGGGGCACCGAACCCGGAGAGACGTTCAGCCACAAGGGAACCCACTACCCCGTCATTGACTCCCCCGCGCTCACCAAACCGATGCAGGAGGGCGGCGTGCCGCTCATCATCGGCGGCGGAGGCAAGCGCCGCACACCTGCCCTGGCGGTGCGGTATGCCGCCGAGTTCAACGCGCCGTTCATCTCGGCCTCCGAGGCGGGCCGGCTCTTCGAGCGGGTCCGCGTCACGGCCGCCGAGGCCGGACGCGACCCGTCGTCACTGACGCTGTCGGCAGCCCAGGTGGTCTGCGTCGGGCGGGACGAGGCGACGCTGCGGCGCCGCGCCGACGCCATCGGGCGCGACGTCGACGAGCTGCGGACCAACGGTCTGGCGGGCTCCCCCGACGAGGTCGCCGAGAAGATCGCGGGGTTCGAGGCGGTCGGCGCAGAGCGGCTCTACCTCCAGGTCCTCGACCTCTCCGACCTCGACCACCTGGCCGACATCGCCGAGGGCGTGCTGCACCAGCTCCCCTGACCGCGTCGGTTGGCAGGCGCAGCCGACGGGTTGCTCTTTCGATCGCAGCTGTCGATCGAAAGAGCAACCCGTCGCATCGAGAGAGCAGTTCGTCGGGACTCGTCACCTGACGCTACTTGATATGCATAGGTTATCTATGTAACTTGGAGCGGGTGACCGAACCGACCACCCTGGGCAACGACCTGTTGCGTTCCGCGGCGCGTCTCTCGCGCTGGGCCAGCCGCCACGCCTCGTTCGACGTGCCCTTCGCGCAGGCCCGGTTGCTCGCCCTCCTCGACGAGCTCGGACCCTCCCGCGTCAGCGCCCTCGCGGCGGCCGATCACAGCAGCCAGCCGACGATCACGACCCAGCTCCAGCGCCTCGAGGCGTCGGGATGGGTACACCGCGCGTCCGACCCCGACGACGCGCGCGCCACGGTGATCTCCCTCAGCGCCGAGGGCCACGCCGCACTCGAGAGCGTGCGCCGCGCCCGACTGGCCGTCCTGTCCCCCGCCCTCGACCAGCTCGACGGACCGGCGCTCGACCGGGTCCGCGTCGCCATCGACGTCATGAACGAGCTGCTCGCCGCCGCAGCGGACGCCCCTGTCCCGCACCCCACCCGAAAGGACGGATGACCACGACCATGTGGCGCCAACCCAAGACCGTCTGGTCGATCGCCTTCGCCTGCGTGATCTCCTTCATGGGGATCGGCCTCGTCGACCCCATCCTCAAGCCGATCGCCGACGAGCTCGGCGCGGGCCCGTCGCAGGTCTCGCTGCTCTTCACCAGCTACCTCGCCGTCATGGGCATCGCCATGCTCGGCACCGGCTGGGTCAGCAGCCGCGTCGGCGCCAAGCGCACCCTGCTGCTCGGCCTCGCGCTCATCATCGTCGGCGCGGCCTTCGCCGGAGGCCAGGACACCGTCGGCGGGATCGTCGCCTTCCGCGCCCTCTGGGGCCTCGGCAACGCGCTCTTCATCGCGACGGCGCTCGCGACGATCGTCAACGCGGCCTCCGGCTCGGTCAAGCAGGCGATCATCCTCTACGAGGCCGCCCTCGGTGTCGGCATCGCGACCGGCCCGCTGCTCGGCGGCTGGCTCGGCGGCATCTCGTGGCGCTGGCCGTTCTACGGCGTCGCCGTCCTCATGGCCGTCGCCTTCATCGCGACCCTGACGACGCTGCCGAAGACCCCGCCGGCAGAGAACCCGACGACGATCACTGCGCCCCTGCGTGCCCTGGGCCACCGTGGCCTGCTCACGGTCGGCATCACGGCGCTGCTCTACAACTTCGGCTTCTTCACGCTGCTCGCCTTCACGCCGTTCCCGCTCGCCATGGGCGCGCACGAGATCGG
>Ga0247818_10003200_pt1 | contig 10575 bp, 12 predicted proteins | sample 13C_Glucose_Day1_FD_192424 | JGI IMG/M metagenome (GOLD analysis project Ga0247818, IMG submission 192424) | Soil microbial communities from agricultural site in Penn Yan, New York, United States - 13C_Glucose_Day1 | ecosystem: Environmental > Terrestrial > Soil > Agricultural land | place...
GGCCGACGAGGGCGGCGTGGGAGGCGGCGTGCTGGCCACCGGGTCCGTCACCACGGCCGCCGAGGTGCGCATGCTGCTGGGCGCCACGGACGTCTGACCCCGCCCGACCCCGTGGGGTGGGGTCAGCGCTGCTCCCCGACCACCTCGGTGAGCCGGCGCATCTCGCGCAGCCGCGGCTCGGTCTCGCCGCGCACCCCGTCCGGGTGCAGGCAAACACAGACCATGCCATCCCCGGAGATGGGCCTCCTGGTTCGACGGTAGACATGCCGGAGCGTCCGCGAAAGGCCTTGCCCCAGAGCGTGTTCCGGTATTCCGGGAATCCCGGATTGCCGCAGAAATGACCGGACACAAGTGTCCGCGGCGGTCGTAGCCTCGGAGGAGAGGCGTCTTGCGGGAGTCGGGGGACCGGCCATCGAGGGCCGACCGTGGTCGCAAGCACGCGCGCTCGGCGACGGAAGGCGGCAGGCTGATGACGACGGCGACGGAGAGGCAGCAGTCGACGGCTCAGGCTGAGGAGGCCGGGCCGCTCCACATCCTCTGGATGAACGGCGGGCTCAGCTGCGACGGGGACTCCGTCGCGCTCACCGCAGCGACCCAGCCCAGCATCGAGGAGATCGTGCTGGGGGCCTTGCCGGGCCTCCCGCGGATCCAGGTGCACTGGCCCCTCATCGACTTCGAGTGCGGGCCGGAGCAGGGTGCCGACACCTTCATCGAGTGGTGGCACAAGGCGGACCGCGGCGAGCTCGAGCCCTTCGTGCTCGTGGTGGAGGGCTCGATCCCCAACGAGGCGATCAAGTCCGAGGGCTACTGGTGCGGCTTCGGCAACAACCCGATGACAGGTCAGCCCATGACCACGTCAGAGTGGCTGGACCGGCTGGCGCCGAAGGCAACGGCCATCGTCGCCGTGGGCACCTGTGCCACGTACGGCGGCATCCATGCGATGGCCGGAAACCCGACGGGTGCGATGGGGGTGCCCGACTACCTCGGCTGGTCCTGGAAGTCCAAGGCGGGCCTGCCGATCGTCTGCGTCCCCGGGTGCCCCATCCACCCGGACAACCTGTCGGAGACGCTCGTCTACCTGCTCTACCAGGTGGCGGGACAGGCGCCGATGATCCCCCTCGACGACCAGCTGCGGCCCCAGTGGCTGTTCGGTGCCACCGTGCACGAGGGGTGTGACCGCGCCGGCTACTACGAGCAGGGGCAGTTCGCCACCGAGTACGGCACGCCGGAGTGCCTGGTGAAGCTCGGCTGCTGGGGCCCGGTGGTGAAGTGCAACGTCCCCAAGCGCGGGTGGATCAACGGCGTCGGGGGCTGCCCGAACGTCGGCGGCATCTGCATCGCCTGCACCATGCCCGGCTTCCCCGACAAGTTCATGCCCTTCATGGACGAGCCGCCCGGGAGCAGGGTGTCAGCGGCCGCGAGCACCGTGTACGGCACCGTCATCCGGCGGCTGCGGGGGATCACGGCGAAGACGGTGGACAAGGAGCCCCAGTGGCGTGCCAAGGGCAGCACGCTCACGACAGGCCACACGAGGACCTGGTAGGCGAGGCAGGACATGACCACGACACAGAACCGCAGGGCCGAGGCCCAGCACGCCGACACCGACGTCGTCGAGATGGCCTGGGACCCGATCACCCGCATCGTCGGCAGCCTCGGGATCTACGCCAGCATCGACTTCAAGGCCAAGGAGGTCCGGGAGTGCCACAGCACGTCCTCGATCTTCCGCGGCTACAGCATCTTCATGCGGGGGAAGGACCCCCGGGACGCCCACTTCATCACCAGCCGCATCTGCGGCATCTGCGGCGACAACCACGCGACCTGCTCGGTCTACGCCCAGAACATGGCCTACGGCATCGCCCCGCCGCACCTCGGGGAGTGGATCATCAACCTCGGCGAGGCTGCCGAGTACATGTTCGACCACAACATCTTCCAGGAGAACCTGGTCGGCGTGGACTACTGCGAGCGGATGGTCAAGGAGACCAACCCGGGAGTTCTCGAGCGGGCGAACGCCACCCAGGCGCCGCACGCCGCTGACCACGGGTACCGGACCATCGGCGACATCATGCGGTCGCTGAACCCGCTCGAGGGCGACTTCTACCGTGAGGCGCTCCAGGTCAGCCGCTACACGCGCGAGATGTTCTGCCTGATGGAGGGCCGCCACGTCCACCCGTCCACGCTGTACCCCGGTGGCGTGGGGACCGTGGCGACCGTGCAGCTCTTCACTGACTACCTCACGCGGCTCATGCGCTACATCGAGTTCATGAAGAAGGTGGTGCCGCTGCACGACGACCTCTTCGACTTCTTCTACGAGGCCCTGCCCGGTTACGAGCACGTCGGCGAGCGGCGCGTCCTTCTCGGATGCTGGGGGGCGCTCAATGACCCCGCCGTCTGCGACTTCACGTACCGGAGGATGGACGACTGGGGTCACCACATGTTCGTCACCCCGGGCGTCATCGTCGACGGGAAGCTCGTCACCAACAACCTCGTCGACATCAACCTCGGTCTTCGCATCCTGCTCGGCCACTCCTTCTACGAGGACTGGGGCGAGGGCGGACACGAGGTCTTCGTCACCAAGGACCCGCTCGGCAACCCGATCGACATCCGCCACCCCTGGAACCAGCACACCCTCCCCAAGCCCGCCAAGCGCGACTTCGATGCCGCGTACAGCTGGACGATGTCGCCGCGCTGGTTCGACGGGACCGACCACCTCGCCCTCGACACCGGGGGCGGCCCCATCGCCCGGCTGTGGTCGACGGCGCTGTCCGGGCTCGTGAACACGGACTATGTCAAGGCCACCGGCCACAGCGTGACCATCACCCTGCCCCGGACGGCCCTCAAGCCCGAGGTGACGTTCGAGTGGACGATCCCGCAGTGGAGCAACGCCATCGAGCGCAACCGGGCCAGGACCTACTTCCAGGCCTACACGGCGGCCCTCGCCCTCCACTTCGTCGACAAGGCGCTCGCGGAGGTCCGCGCCGGCCGCACCGAGACGTGGACCCCCTTCGAGGTCCCGGAGGAGGCGATCTCGGTCGGCTTCACCGAGGCGGTCCGCGGCGTCCTCTCGCACCACCTGGTCATCCGCGAGGGCAAGATCGCGAACTACCACCCCTACCCGCCCACCCCGTGGAACGGCAGCGTCCGCGACGTCCACGGCACACCCGGTCCCTACGAGGACGCGGTGCAGAACACGCCGATCTTCGAGGAGAACCCGCCCGAGACGTTCAAGGGCATCGACATCATGCGGGCGGTGCGCAGCTTCGACCCGTGCCTGCCCTGTGGGGTCCACATGATGACGGGCCAGGGGGGCGTCGTCCGGCAGATGCACTCGCCCGGGCTGAGCGTCCAGCCCTACTGACGGCGGAGGCCCGATGAACCGCGAGCTGCAGGAACGGTCCGCCCGCGTCGAGGCCCTTCTCGACGAGTTTCGCGCCGCGGGGGACGAGCGGGCCATGGAGCTCGCGGAGGAGCTCGTCCGGGCCCTGATGGGGCTGTATGCCCTGGGGCTGGCGCGCGTCGTCGACCTCGCCGAGGAGGCGGGGCTGCTGCGCAGCCTTGCCGACGACCCCGTCACGGCAAGCCTGCTGGTGCTGCACGACCTGCATCCCGACGACGTCGGCACCCGCATCCAGGTTGCGTTGGACCGGGTGCGACCGTACCTCGGCTCCCACGCCGGCGGCGTCGAGTTCACCGGTGTGGATGAGGAGGGCGTGGCGCACCTGACACTCGAGGGCAGCTGTCACGGCTGCCCGTCGTCCGCGGTCACGGTGACGACGACAGTGGAGCGGGCGGTCCTCGAGGCCGCGCCCGAAGTGGTGGCCGTCGACGTGACCGGCGTTGTCGCACAGAGCAGCTCGCCGCTGCTTCAGATCGGGCTGCGGCCGGGTCTGGAGCCGAGGGCACCGACCGAGACCGCACCACAGTGGGCGCATCTGGAGAGCACGGCCCCACCCGGGGCGACGACGGTTGTCGAGGTGGACGGCGAGGCGATCCTGCTCGCGAACCTCGCGGGCACGGCATACGCCTATCGCGACCGGTGCCCACGCTGCACGGCGAGCCTGGGCGGGGGTCCGCTGACCGGCGACGAGCTGGCCTGCCCCGCCTGCGGCGCCGTCTTCGACGTGCGCCTGGCGGGTCGCGGCGCCGACCCCGAGGTGGGGCACCTCGAGCCGCTGCCGCTGCTTCCCGACGGCACCGGCTGGAAGGTGGCGCTGGTCCCGGGAGTGGCGGCATGAGCGACGGCCTCGCGGCGCTGCGCCGGCTCAGCCGGACGCCGGCACCGGAGGCGCGACCAGCCCGGCCGCCGGAGGTCTGCGAGATGTGCGGCGTCGAGATCGGCCCCTCGCACGGCCACGTGGCCGACCTCGAGAGCCAGCGGCTCCTGTGCGCCTGCCGCCCGTGCCATCTGCTCTTCACCGGCACCGGCGCCGGCGGGGGGCGTTTCACGGCGCTCCCGCAGACGATCCGCCGGGTCGAGGGCATGGCGATCAGCGGGGCGCAGTGGGACGACCTGCAGATCCCCGTGGACCTCGTGTTCGTCTTCCGCCAGCGGGCCGCCGAGCACCACTCGGCCTGCTACCCGGGGCCGGGCGGGGCAACCGAGTCGCTGCTCGACCTGTCGAGCTGGGAGGCCGTGATGGAGGCCAACCCGGTGCTGCGCGGCGTCGAGCCCGACGTCGAGGCCGTCCTGCTGCGACGGACCGGCGAGGGCGTCGGGTGCTACCTGGTGCCCATCGACGTCTGCTACGCCCTCGTCGGGCTGGTCCGGCGCGACTGGGTGGGGCTCAGTGGGGGCCAGGAGGTCTGGAAGGGGATCGAGGCCTTCTTCGAGGACCTCAGGGCGCGCAGCAGGTCGGTGGAGCGCGACGGGAAGGCGGTGGCCCATGGCTGACGCGGGAGGGCTGGAGCTCACGTGCCTGGACGCCCAGGCCGACCGGTATGCCGCGTCGCCGACGGTGCTGCTGCGGTTGCGGGTTCGCGAGGTCTCCGGCGCGACGGTCCACGCCATCGCGCTGCGCTGCCAGGTGCGCATCGAGCCGCGGCGCCGCCGCTACGACGACGAGGAGGCGGCCGCCCTCGCGGACCTCTTCGGGGCGCGGTCGCGGTGGGGCGACACGCTCAAGCCCCTGCAGCTGGCCCACCTGAGCCACATGGTCCCGACGTTCACGGGCGCGACCGAGGTCACTCTCGCGCTGCCGTGCAGCTACGACTTCGACGTCGCCGCGCACAAGTACCTCTACGCCCTCGAGGACGGCGTGGCCCCGCTGCTCCTGCTCTTCAGCGGCACGTGGTTCGTCAACCGACCGGAGGGCCTGACCGTCCTGCCCATCCCGTGGGACCTCGAGGCGTCGTTCGGCCTGCCCGTGGTGGTGTGGCGCGAGGCGATGGACCAGCACTTCCCGGGCTCGGCCTGGCTGCGGCTCGGCCGCGACACGTTCGATGCGCTGTACCGCTACCGCAGCGGCAACGCGCTGCTCACGTGGGACGACGCCGTTCGCCGTCTGCTCAAGGAGGCGGGGGAGTGACGACGTTCGAGGAGGTCCAGCCCGTCGCGGACACCGTGCTCTACGAGGGGTACGCCCTCTACCCGTACCGCGCCGACGACGGGAAGAACCGCGTGCGCTGGCAGTTCGGGGTGCTGGTGCCGGCGCGGGTCTCCGCAGCAGACCGCTCGGAGCGCTCCGGGATGGTCGCCCAGATGCTCGTGGAGGGCCGCTCGCCGAGCGTCGAGGTCCGGGCACGCTTCCTCCAGGTGCAGCGGCGCACCGTCCAGCGGCGCGTGGGGGAGGTGTTCGAGGAGGTGGCGACGCTGGAAGCGGGCGACACGGCATACCTGCCCTTCGACGAAGCGGTCGCCCGCGAGATCGAGGTTCGCGCGGCGGTCACCGGCCTCGCGGGTGGCGACGCGCACCGGACCGTCGAGGTGGCGGGCGGCAGGTCGGTCGAGGGCGTGCCGGGGGGCCGGCTCACGCGCGAGTCCCGCCCGCTGCGCGTGACCCTCGCCGTGGCTGCCGACCCGGTCGCCGGGCCGTACGGCGTGACGCGCCTGCGGGCCGAGGTGCGCAACGACACCGCCTGGGAGGGACCCGTCCCGGCACCCCGCGAGGAGGTCCTTCGCTCCTCGCTCGTCGCGGTGCACCTGGTGGTCCGGGTGGAGGGCGGCGCCTTCCTCTCCCTGACCGACCCGCCGGAGTGGGCGCGACGGCTGGTCGAGGAGTCTCCCAGCGACGGGCTGTGGCCGGTCCTCGCCGGCCGGCCGGGCACGCGCGACATGATGCTCTGCCCGCCGATCATCCTGCCCGACCACGCCCAGGTGGCGCCGGAGAGCGCCACGGCGTTCTTCGACGCCACGGAGATGGACGAGATGCTGAGCCTGCGCACCCTCACCCTGACCGAGCAGGAGAAGCGCGCAGTCAGGGGCACTGACCCGCACACCGCCGATCTCCTGCAGCAGGTCGAGGGACTTCCAGCAGACGTCATGGACCGACTGCACGGAGCGGTGCGGTACCTCTCGCAGACGGCCAGGCGGGTCGAGGCCAGCGAGCAGGAGGAGAGCGTCGAGGTACTGGGGGTGCCGGTGCGGCAGGGGAGCAGGGTGCTGCTCCGGCCCGGCAGCCGGCGATCGGACGCGCAGGACATCTTCCTGGCCGGCCGCACCGCGCTCGTGGTGAGGGTCATGCACGACGTCGACGGCGGCGACTACCTGGCCGTCGTGCTCGAGGACGACGAGGGCCTCGACCTCGCCGTCGCGCACGGGCGGTACCTCTACTTCGCGCCCGACGAGGTCGAGCCCCTGCGTGCTGCGCCATGAGCGAGAACATGCTCGTGGCCGGCGTGGGCAACATCTTCCGCGGTGACGACGGCTTCGGCAGCGCCGTCATCGAGTGGCTCGCCGCGGACGGCGCACAGCAGTGGCCGGATTGGCTGGTGCTCAAGGACTTCGGGATCCGCGGCGTGCACCTGGCCTACGAGCTCCTCGACGGGTACGACGACCTCGTGCTCGTCGACACCATGCACCGCGACGGCCCACCCGGCACGCTCTACGTCGTGCAGCCGGACCTGTCGTCCGCGCCGGCTGGCGGTTCGATGCTGGACGCGCACGACATGGCACCGGAGTCGGTGCTGGCCCTCGTGCCGGCGCTCGGAGGGCAGCTCGGACGGGTGACGGTCGTGGGCTGCGAACCGGTGTCGCTGGCCGACGGCATCGGGCTGTCCCCACTCGTCGCCGCCCGCGTGCCGGAGGCGGGACGGCTCGTCCTCGACCTGGCCCACCGGGCTGTCCGGGGCGCGACGCCACGTCAACCGGAGGGTTCCCATCCGCACGAGAGCGGGGGACAGTGAGGAGATGACCATGTTCTGGAAAGGTGTGCTGGTGTTGGGCATGGCCGCGGTGGGGGCAGCGGTGGCGCTCGGCCTGCCGGACCTCAAGCGCTACCTGCGACTGCGCAGGATGTGACCCGTCATGCACGAGTTCGGGCTCTGCGAAGGGGTCGTGGACGCCGTGCTCCAGCGGGCCGACGGCCGGCCGGTGTCGGCGGTCGTCGTGCGGGCGGGGGTCCGCCAGCGACTGCAGCCGGACTCCATGCAGCTGGCTTTCAGCACGGTTGCTGCAGGAACCCCGGCGGCCGACGCCACGGTCTCGCTCGAGACGGTGCCCGTCGAGGTGGACTGCCGCACCTGTGGCGGGCACACCACCTCGCTGGACCCGCTGGCCACCTGCACCGTCTGCGGCTCGGAAGACGTCGATGTCACCGGTGGGGACGAGCTCACCCTCGTGTCCCTGACCCTGCGACAGAGCGCGAAGGAGTGACCATGTGCCTCGGCCTTCCCGGTCGCATCGTCGCGGTCGCGCCGGGATCGGACCTCGTCGACGTCGACGTCGCGGGAGCGGTGCGGCCGATCCATGTGGGCCTCCTGGACGGCCCCTGGCAGCCTGGCGACTGGATCCTCATCCACAGTGGCTTCGCGCTGGAGCGGATGACGGACGAGGAGGCCCGGGACGCGCAGGCGATGCTCAGGAGCCTGGCGGGAGGGGAGCTTGCCGATGAGCCCCGGCCTGCGTGACGCCGCCGGGGGCGTGCCCCGGGACCGCGGCTCCTCCTCACCGGCCGTCTCCGGCCCGGTGCTCTTCGTGCGGTACGCCTTCCCGCCCAACTCCCACGGCTACTGCGGCCCCAGCGACAACACGGGCTTCTTCGAGTACGGCGTCACCGGGGTGGTGGACCCGGGGCTGCGGCTGATGGCCCAGGCCTTTGCCGGCGCCTGGCCGTACCTGGAGCTCATCGCCGGCTCCGCCGGGGTGCCCGACCCACTCGACCACCGGGTCGTCGAGGCGTACTGGGTGGGCAACGACCTGCTCGACCGGCTGCCTGCCTTCGACATCGGGAACTCGATGGAGGAGCGGTTCCGACACCGTGCCGGGCCCCACTTCGGACACCTCGCGGATGGCGTGGTGGCAGGCGGGGTGCCGCACCACAGCTTCCACGTGTTCTGCGTCTACCCCTGGACGGGTCTGCTCGGCGACGACCGGCGTGCCGAGCAGGCGCTCACGGTGCTGGACCGCTGCCGCATCCGCTGGGGCCAGGTGGTGTCGGTCCTGGGGGACCAGGTCATCGTCGACAGCCGGCCCCTCTCCTGGGACGGCCGCCGGCTCGAGCTCGGGGAGCCGGCACGGGAGACCGCGGTGCGTGCCGTCCACGGAGTGGGGATGCTCGACGACCTGGTCCCCGGTGACTGGGTCTCCCTGCACTGGGAGTGGGTCTGCGACCGGCTGACGGACGCATCGCTGCGCGCGCTGCGCCACTACACCCGGCGGCACCTGGACATCGTCAACGGACGGGTGGAGCGCTCCGGCCCGGCGGCGGTCCTGGGCTGACCTGCCACTCGGTGACGGGCCCGGCGGTCGCCCGCCCGGTGGCAGGTGCGCCGTCTGTGAGCCCGGCGCCGTAGCCCGGGACGATCGCTCGCCGCGGCACGCCGCCCTCCGTGTACTCGACACAGTGCACCGGCACGGCATACAGCCGGGTGAGCCGCTCCTCGGTGAGCAGGGCGGCCGCGGGGCCGCACTCCACCTCGTCCGTCCCGTGCATGAGCACCACGTCGTCGGCCAGGAACAGCGCGTGGTCCGGGTGGTGCGTCGTGAGCAGGACGGCGAGGCCGTCGTCCACGAGGTCGCGGAGCAGGGCGAGCACCCGCGCCTGGTTGCGGAGGTCGAGGCCCGCCGCCGGCTCGTCCAGGACGAGGAGCCTGCTCCCGGAGGCCACCGCCCGGGCGATCAGCACGAGCTGCTGCTCACCGCCGCTGAGCGTGGGAAACGCCCGCTGCTCCAGCGCGCCGATGCCAACGCGCTCGATGGCCGCCCGTGCCGCCGCGAGGTCCGATGGTCCCGGCACCGAGAACAGCCCGACGTGCCGTGCCCGGCCCATCAGCACCATGTCGAGGACGCGGTAGGCAAAGCTCGACCCGTGTGCCTGGGGCACGAACCCGGGCGCGCAGGCTCTCGCCACCGAGCCCTCGGTGGGTTCGAGCAGCCCGGCCGCGCAGCGGACGAGGGTGGTCTTGCCCCGTCCGTTCGGGCCGATGACGGCCGTGACCGTCCCCCGCGGCACGACGAGGCTGACCTGCCGGAAGACCCACCGCGAGGGCGGGTAGGCGAAGCCGAGGCCGGTCAGCTCAAGCACTGTCCCACAGCCTCTGCCGGTTGCGGCGCAGCAGCACGAAGAAGACCGGCGCGCCGATGAGGGCGGTCAGCACCCCCAGCGGGACCTCCCCAGCGGTGAGGGTACGGGCCACCGTGTCGACCAGGAGGAGGAAGACGCCGCCCACGAGGAAGGACGCCGGGAGCAGCACCCGGTGGTCCGGGCCCACCCACATCCGCACGATGTGGGGGACCACCAGCCCCACCCAGCTCACGACGCCGGCGACCGCGACCGCGCCGGCAACCACCAGAGCCACGGCGCCGAGCACCGTCCACCGGGCGGGGGCCGGCCGGACGCCCACTGCTGCCGCGTCGTCGTCGCCCAGCGACAGCACGTTGATCCGCCAGCGCAGCAGCACCAGGAGCAGGGACCCCGCCAGCACCGGGAGGCTCGCGAGGGCCACCGTGGCGAAGGTGGCTGTGGCCAGGCTGCCGAGCAGCCAGAAGACGATCGCGGGCAGCTGGTCGTAGGGGTCGGCGACGTAGGTGAGCAGGGAGACGAGGGCGGAGAAGAACGACCCCGTCACCACGCCGGCGAGCACGACCATGAGCATGGGTGCGCCGCCCTCGCTGCCGCGGGTCACGGCATACACGACGAGGATCGCCACGAGCCCGAACGCAAAGGCGAGCCCGACGAGCATCGCCGAGCCCAGGCCCAGCACGATGGCCAGGGCGCCGCCGAAGGAGGCGCCCGACGAGACGCCGATGATCTGCGGGCTGACGAGCGGGTTGCGGAAGACCGCCTGCAGGGCGGCACCGCACACGGCAAGGCCCCCGCCGACGAGCACGGCGAGGAGGATCCGCGGGAGGCGCACGAGCACGACGACGTCGCGCGCGGCCTGGTCGACGGGTCTGGTCCCGGCGCCGAGGCAGCCGGGACC
>Ga0247818_10003203_pt1 | contig 10568 bp, 10 predicted proteins | sample 13C_Glucose_Day1_FD_192424 | JGI IMG/M metagenome (GOLD analysis project Ga0247818, IMG submission 192424) | Soil microbial communities from agricultural site in Penn Yan, New York, United States - 13C_Glucose_Day1 | ecosystem: Environmental > Terrestrial > Soil > Agricultural land | place...
CCTCTCCGCCCGGGCCGGTGACGGGGGCAGCGACCGACAGCGTGTCCGCGGACAGCTGCCGGTCACTCACTGCGTATCCGCACACCCGTATCTGGGCGAGAACTCGTCGGAGCTCGACATGGTCGGTCAGCGTGAACGGGGTGTGCCGCTGGACCGGCCGGGCCATCGCTTCGGCCTGCACCCGGGCCGGGGCATGGGCGAGCAGCACGAGTCCCGCGCCCGTGGCGGTGATGGCGAGCCGTCCTCCCACCCGTGTCAGAGTGGGCACGGCGCCGTCGGCGCCGATGCGCTCCACGAAGACGACCTCCGCGTCGTCCCGGACCGCGAGTTGCACGTTCTCGCGGGTGAGAGCGGAGAGGGCGTGCAGGTGAGGCAGCGCGAGTTCGCGTATCCCTTGGCTGCGGGGCGCGAGGGATCCGACCTCCCACAGCCGCAGTCCGACGCGGTAGCGTCCCTGCGTGTCCCGCTCCAGGGCTCCCCAGGCGAGGAGTTCTCCCAGCATGCGGTGAACGGTCGAGACGGGCAGGCTCGCTCGCCGGGCCAGGTCACTCAGGGAGAGGTACGGATGCTCGGCGGTGAAGGCGCCGAGGATCTGCAGGGCGCGGCCGATGACCGGGCCCGTGCCGGTGGCCGGCGCGGGCTTCTGATCGGGCCGTCGGCTCGGCGAGGCGGCGGTCTCGAGGCGGTCGTAGGTCAATGTGTGACGCCTTCCTCGCCCGTGTTGCGGTCGTCCGGCAGCCTCCGTTCCTCACTGAAGAGTGCGGTCCGGGCACATGGCGGGTCCCCGTCCGAAGGACCTCCGGCCGGATCTCATGCTCCGCCGGGGAGAGATTCCTCGTCCAGCGAAGCGAGTCTGCTGAGAATGTCGACGGCTATGGCCCGCTCGCTCTCGGGAAGTGATCTCAGAAGCAGTTCGTTGATCCGTTCCGCCGGAGCGATCAGGGAGTCGAGCAGTGCGGCCCCCTCGTCGGTGAGACTCAGCAGGGTTCGCCTGCGGTCCTCCTCGTCGCGGACCTGGCTCACGAGGGCCTGGTCGACCAGCCGGCGGATCATCAGGTTGACCGTGGAGCGGTCCAGCGAGGTGAGGCGCCCGAGAGTCCGCTGGTCCACGCCGGGATCCCGGCTGAGCGCGTTGAGGATGGCGAACTTCTGGGAGGTGATCTCCCGGGACACGTGCTGGGTCCAGAGAGCCGTGTGCACCTGCTCGGCACGCCGGATCAGATGGCCGATGTAATTGGGCAGCTCCAGTGCGCGCGCCACGGTGCTCCCTCCGTTCGTCGTCCAGGTGGTGCCGGCCGGGAGACAGCCGGTCTGGATGGAGTCTAGAAGTGCGCGGCACCACCCTTCGCGCGACCTTCCGTCAGCGGTCCCGGCGTCCGGGGCGCTGCTCGTACGGGGTGGCCCGGGAGCCGTCGACACCCACTTCGAGACGGCCGACCCGGTCGATCTCCAGGACGACGCGGTCCCCGTGGCTGAGGGGCCCCACCCCAGCGGGCGTGCCTGTCGCGATCACGTCGCCGGGGTGGAGTGTCATGACGGACGAGGTGTAGGCGATCAGCTCCGCGACCCCGAAGATCAGATCGGCCGTGTTGGTGCGCTGCCGGGTGGCGCCACCGACATCGCAGCGCAGGTCGAGGGAGTCGGGGTCCGGGATCTCGTCCGCGGTGACGATCCAGGGCCCGATCGGCGTGAACGTGTCGAACGACTTGCGTGTGGAGCGGTCCTCGCCGGACCGCACGGTGATGTCCAGCACGCAGGTGTATCCGAAGACGTGGTCCAGCGCGTCGCTCACGGCGACATGGCTGGCGGTGCGTCCGATGACGACGCCCAGTTCACCTTCCTGGTCGGTGCGCTTGTCGGTGTAGGGCAGGACGATGTCCTGGCCCGGACCGATGACGGAGGAGTTGGCCTTGAGGAAGACGCCGAGGTCGGCGACCGAGGTGGTGTACGACATCTCGGCCTTGTGGTCGAGGTAGTTGACCGGCGCGCCGACGACCTTTCCAGGCCGGGGCAGGGGTGCTTCGAGGACTGCCTCGTCGAGCGGAACACGTGCGCGGCCGGCGAGGTCGACCTGTACCGCTCCGCCGCGGGCAACGGCCTCGATGTGCTGGTGCAGCGCACCGGCCGCACTCGGGCCGCCCGTTCCCGTGAGTTGTTCGGTGACGTCGACGAGGTCGTCGCCGTCGACGATTCCGAGGCGTCCCTTGTTGAACAGGGCCAGACGCATGCGTGGCCTCCTTGCTGAGTGTCGGGTGGGGGAGATCAGGCGCCGGGGTCGGCGTCTTCGGTGCGGTAGAGGCCGAGGGAGCGCATGACAGGCTCGTCGCTGTACGAGAACAGGACCGCGTCGGCGGAGGCGGAGGCGTTCAGATGACGGTAGGAGGCCCAGCCGGGCACGGCGAAGGTGTCGTGCTCGGCCCACTCCAGTCGTACGCCGTCCACGATCGTGGCGCCTTCACCGCGGACGACGTTGAAGACGGTGGAGGCCGTGTGCCGACGGCCCGCTCCCTGGAACCCGGGGCGCAGACGCTGGACGCGGCAGCCGATGGTGGGCATGACCGGGCCGCCCGTCCACGGGTTGGTGTACTCCAGGACGATTCCGTCGACGTCGCTTCCCTCGGCCGTGTCGGCGATGCCCTCCAGCGACCGCTGGGTCTCCTGCCAGGTGTAACGGGTGACGGGGGAGTGGGGCCCGTCCTGCGAGAGCCAGACGGGATTGAGCCTGCCGTGGAGGAACTGCCTGCTCCCCGCGTCGTCGGCTCGGGTGACGGGCTGGAGGCGCTGGTGGAACTTCTCGTAGAAGCCGGCTTCCAGGGCGTTGACCAGGGGGTAGTCGAGTGCGTCGAGCCAGATCATGGGCGCGTCGCCCTCGTGGGTGTGGTCGTGCCAGTGCCATCCCGGGGTGAGCAGCAGATCGCCGGGGGACATGAAGACGCGCTCCCCTTCGACCGTCGTCCACGCGCCGCTGCCCTCCAGGATGTAGCGGAAGGCGTTGGAGGTGTGCCGGTGGGCCTGCGCGGTCTCGCCGGGCAGGATGACCTGCAGTCCGGCGTAGAGCGTGTTGACGGTGGCCGGGGGATCGGTCAGTCCGGGGTTGACGAGCATGAGGACCCGGCGTTCTGCCTCCTCCAGCGAGAGGGTCCGGGAGAAGTGCAGCAGGAGGGGCCGCAGTTCCTGCCAGCTCCAGCGGTAGGGAACCGCGCGGCTCTTCGGCTGAGCGGGGAACAGGTTCCCGTAGAAGCGCCAGAGCGGAGCAGCGCCCAGGCCCGGCAGGGCCTCGTAGGCGAGTTCGTCGGTCGTCATGGTGTCCTCCTGCGGTTGCCGGATCACGGGATGGGGACGGTGGCCGGGGACGGCGTCCACACCCAGGAGACGTCGTCGAAGTCCTCGGGCCTGCGTGACGCGAAGAGCTGGTTGCGCAGGGTGGCCCCCATGCCCTCCAGGTGGCAGATCTCGCCGAAGCGGCGGGCGTTGGTCTGGATCAGGGCCGCGCGCTCACGGCGCTGATCGGCGTACGCCGCGAAGGCGTCGGCAGGGTCGGTGAACCGGCCGAGAGCCCCTCCGAGGGCGACCGCGTCCTCCAGCGCCTGGCAGGCGCCTTGGGCCAGGTACTGCAGCATCGGGTGCGCGGCGTCACCGAGCAGTGCGATCCGGCCGTGGACCCAGTTGTCGATGGGGAGACGGTCGAACAGGGGCCATCGGCGGTCCCGCGCTATCAGGGGCAGGGCGTCACGCACGGCCTGGCAGGTTCCCGCGAAGCGTTCCTCGAGCTCGGCCTCGGTGCCCCAGGCGTCGGAGTCCGGTGTGTAGTGGTCGCTCTCGAACACCGCGACCTGGTTGTAGAGCTCGCCGCGCCGTACCGGGTACTGCACCAGGTGCATGCGCGGTCCGGCCCAGACCATCACCGCGTCCGTAGCGGCGTGTTGTGACATCCGGCCGGTCATCCTGTCTGCGGGCAGGGCTCCGCGGAACGCCACGTAGCGCGAGCAGACAGGCTCGCCGTCACCGACCAGGGCCTGGCGCAGCCGCGAGTGCAGACCGTCCGCCGCCACGACCGCGTCGGCCGTCAGTTCCGTCGCCGTCTCGGCGAAACGCAGGCGCACCGCGGAGGCGTCCTGTTCGGCGTGCGTGACGGTGTGCCCGGTGCGCAACGTGATGGCCGGGTGTTCCTGACAGGCGGCGAGGAGCGCGGCATGCAGGTCCGTGCGGTGCGTGACCAGGTAGGGGTGGCTGAAGCGCTCGGTGTACGCCGGGCTGCGGAGATCGAGAGAGGTGACCTGATCTCCGCTGAGGGCGTCCATCATCACGAGCCGGGGCGGGGCGACCGCAGTGCGCTGGACCGCCTTGAGCACCCCCAGTTCTTCGAGGGCGCGAGAAGCGTTCGGGGCGAGTTGCAGGCCGGCTCCGATCTCCCCGAACCGGTCAGCGCGTTCGACCAGGGTCACGTGGTGACCGGCGCGGGCGGCGGACAGCGCTGCGGCCAGACCGCCGATGCCACCGCCGACCACGGCGATGCGGAGTGGAACAGGGGTCGCGGACATATGACCTCCTTGGCAGGGGAGTGGAGGACACCGATGGAAGGCGACGAGAGGCGCCCAAAATGATCCGTACATCAATCATTGGTGTACGGATCATATTGCGAGGGTGTTACCCCGGTGTCAACGGTTTCGCTGAGAAAGGTCAGCAGGGGGTGCGGCTCAGGGGCGTGGGCTCAGCATGCGGCCGTGCGGCTGTCCGCGTGCACGGGCGCGTCGGTGTACGCGATGATGTCCGCGAAGGTGACGCCCGGGGCCGTTTCGACGAGGGCGAGGCCGCGGGCGGTCACATCCAGCACACCGAGATCAGTGATGACGCGGTGCACGCATTGCCGTCCGGTGAGGGGCAGGGTGCACTCCCGCACGATCTTGGGGCTGCCGTCCTTGGCGGTGTGTTCCATGAGCACGACGACACGGCGGGCGCCGTGGACCAGGTCCATCGCGCCGCCCATGCCCTTGACCATCTTGCCGGGGATCATCCAGTTGGCGAGGTCGCCGTGGGCCGACACCTGCATGGCGCCGAGAACGGCGGTGTCGATGTGGCCGCCCCGGATCATGCCGAAGGAGAGTGCGGAGTCGAAGAAGGAGGCACCGGGCAGGACGGTGACCGTCTCCTTCCCGGCGTTGATGAGATCCGGGTCGACCTCGTCCTCGGTGGGGTAGGGGCCGGTGCCGAGGATGCCGTTCTCGGAGTGCAGCACGACGTCGACCCCGGGCGGGAGGTAGCCGGGTATGAGGGTGGGGAGGCCGATGCCCAGGTTGACGTAGGAGCCGTCAGCGAGCTCCTCGGCTGCGCGGGAGGCCATCTGTTCACGGGTCCAGGGCATCAGATGCGCACCGTCCTCTTCTCGACAGGTTTGTCAGCGGCTTGGCCGGGGGTGAGTTCCACGAGTCTCTGCACATAGATGCCGGGCAGGTGGACCTCGTCGGGTTCCAGCTCGCCGGGTTCGACCAGTTCCTCGACTTCCGCGATGGTGACGCGGCCGGCCGTGGCGGCGAGCGGGTTGAAGTTCGCGGCGGCCCGGCGGAAGACGAGGTTGCCGTGCCGGTCGCCACGCCAGGCCCGGACGAGGGCGAAGTCCGTGGTGATGCCGTGCTCCAGGAGGTACGGCCGCCCCGAGAAGTCCCGGATCTCCTTGGGCGGTGAGGCTACGGCGACCGAGCCTCCCCCCGGTGCGTAGCGCCAGGGCAGGCCGCCCTCAGCCACCTGGGTGCCGACGCCGGCTGCCGTGTAGAAGGCGGGAATGCCCGCGCCGCCCGCCCGCAGACGCTCGGCGAGCGTGCCCTGCGGGGTCAGCTCCACCTCGAGCTCTCCACCGAGGTACTGCCGGGCGAACTCCTTGTTCTCGCCCACATAGGAGCCGGTGACCCGGGCGATGCGCCCCGCGGCAAGCAGGACGCCCAGGCCGCGGCCGTCCACGCCACAGTTGTTGGAGACGACCTCCAGTCCGGTTGCCCCCTGGTCGTACAGGGCGTTGATGAGGACGTCCGGAATTCCGGAGAGTCCGAATCCGCCGACGGCGAGTGAGGCGCCGTCAGGGATGTCGGCAACCGCCTCGGCGGCACTGCCGCTGATTTTGTTCACGTGCGTGATTCCTTGTGTGTGAGGGCACCGGGCGGGACCGTGGACGAGCCACCGTCGCCGACGGAGGCCGACGCCCGTGCGCCGGTGGGTGAGGGAGGCGCTCAGCCCGGCCGCCGAGCCGACGGGGATCGGAGCCACCCGTCGTCTAGCGAGCCCGGCATGATCCGAACGAGAGGCCCTAGGGACGCAGGGCGTCGGATACGGACTTGACGCCGCCGTGCGCGGTGAGGCCTCCGTCGACGGGTATCTCGGCTCCCGTGATGAACGACGCCTGGTCGGACATCAGGAACACCACGAGCGGAGCCACCTCGTCGACGCCTCCGGTGCGCCCCAGCGGGGTCTCACGGATGTTGGCCTCGCGGAAGGCCGGGGCGGCGGAGGCGGTCATCTCGGTCTCGATGTAGCCGGGGTGCACCGTGTTGACCCGGATGCCGCGGGGGCCGAGCTCCAGCGCAGCCGTCCTCGACAGGCCCCGCAGCGCCCACTTACTGGTCGTGTACGCGACCGGGTAATGGGCGGTGAGGGCCGCGGAGGAGCCGACGTTCACGATGGAGGAGCCCGGGGGCATCAGGGGCATGAGGTGCTGGATGCCGAGGAGAGGGCCGGTCACGTTGACCGCGTGGACGCGCGCCATGTCCTCGGGGCGCACGTCGCCGACGCGGGCGCGCCAGGTGATGCCGGCGTTGTTGACCAGGCCGTGCACCTGCCCGTACGTCTCCCGCAGTTCGGCGGCGAGTTCGTCCCACTCGTGCTCGCTGGTGACGTCCAGCCTGCGGCACCCGCCCACCGGCTCGACATCGGTGGCGATGACGTGGGCGCCCTCGTGCGCGAGGGCGGCGGCTTCGGCGGCGCCCTGACCGCGGGCCGCGCCGGTGACGACCACCACCTTGCCGCGCAGTCCCGTGGGGCGCGGGAGGGTCACGGCCGCTCCCGGTCCCGGCGCCGGCCGGCCGGCAGGGGAAGGGGATCAGCACCGGGCACCACGGTGTTGGTGAGGGTGCCCACGCCCTCGACGGTCAGGCTGACGGTGTCACCGGGCCGAAGGGGCGGAGGGGTCTGCTCACCCCGTCGGCCCCAGAGCTCGGCGAGGCAGCCCCCGTTGCCGCAGGTGCCGGAGCCGAGCACGTCACCGGGGACGACCCGGGTGCCGCGAGAGGCGTAGGCGGTCATCTCCTCGAAGGTCCAGCTCATGTTGGACAGGAGGTCCTCGCCGACGGTCTCCCCGTTGACCGTGGCGGTGAGGGCCAGCCGCAGGAAACCTTCGGAGTCGCGGTAGGGCTCCAGTTCGTCCGCGGTGACCAGGTAGGGGCCGAGGGTGGTCGCGGTGTCCTTGCCCTTGCAAGGGCCGAGCCCCACCTTCATCTCCGCCGACTGGAGATCGCGGGCGGACCAGTCGTTGAAGACGGTGTAGCCGACGATGTGGTCACGGGCCCGTTCCGGGGTGAGGTCGCGGCCCTCACGGCCGATGACAGCGCCCACCTCGAGTTCGAAATCCAGGACGCTCGACCCGGGCGGTACAGGCACGCCCTGATCAGGTCCGTAGACCGCGTGCGGGTTGGTGAAGTAGAAGGTCGGCGCCGCGTACCACTGCTCGGGCACGCCCGCTACTCCGTCGACGGATCGGCGTACGCCTTCGACGTGTTCCTCGAACGTGACGAAGTCGCGTATGGAGGAGGGTTGAAAAGGGGGAAGCAAGCGCACTTGGGACACATGGGGCCCCGGCGGCACATCGAGTGCCGCGGCACCAGCGGCGAGGAGACCCGGCAGACCGTCGGTCTCCGCCAGAAGCGTGGTGAGCGAGGAGACGCCCGGCAGAGGACAGAGCGTGCCGTCCTCCTCGACGACGGCTACGCGGTGGCGGTGCTGATGCTCGTAAGCGGCGAAACGCATGGTACGGCTCCTGGTGGGGAGGGGTCAGTCGAGAGGAATGCGCATGAGGTCGTGGCCCACGGTGACGCGGCCTCAGCGGCCCGCCGCCCGAGCGGAAGCACGTGCATCCGCTCGGACGGCGGCTGTCCCGGCGAGCGGTGCCGAACCGGAGGGCGAGGCGGGCCACATGGTGCGGCCCTCCGGTCGCCGTGGGGGAAGCAGAGCACCAGCGAGAGTGCGCGGCGTCGGACCGGGGGGCGGCAGCGTGGGGCGGAAGACCGCACGCTGCCGAACCACCGGGGGACGCGAGCTGGTCAGACGGGCGGGGCGATGAACACGCCGCGGTCGGGGTCGTTGAAGGACTCCTTGGCGATGAGTTCGTTCATCGCGTTGGCGGTGCCCCACTGGTCGGTGACCTCGGGCTTGGAGAAGTCGTAGACGTGGGGGTGCCAGGTGTCCTCGTCGAGATTCTCCAGCTCGGTCGTGTACTCGACGGTGTTGCCGTGCGGGTCGAGGAAGTAGGTGAACGTGTTGTCGCCCGCCATGTGCCGCCCGGGGCCCCAGATCTTGCGGAAGCCTGCCCGCATGACGCGGCCGGAGCCGCGCATGTACTCGTCGATGCCACGCATCTCGAAGGAGACGTGGTGCAACGCGGTGTGCGGGCCCTGCGCGATGGCCATGGAGTGGTGCTGGTTGCTGATCCGCATGAAGTGCATGACCTCACCCATGTGCGGGGAGCTGAGCGTGTCGGAGAGGGCGAAGCCGAGGTGGCGCTCGTACCACTCCCTGGTGCGGTTCAGGTCGGGGGAGTTGAGGACGACGTGGGAGAGCTTGACCGGGATGGCCTCCTTCTCCTCGATCTTCCGGTGCTGCCGGACCTCGACATCGGCGGAGACCTCGATGGTGCGGCCGTCGACGTCGAAGAAGCGGAAGCCGTATCCGCCGCCCGGGGTGTCCACGGCGCCGGGCCGCGAGATCAGCTGGACTCCGCCGGCCAGGAGCCGCTCGGCGAGGGTGTCCACGCCGGCCGGGTCCGCCGCGCCGTAGGAGACGAGGTCGAGGCGCTTCTCCTCGGCCTTGCGCAGCCGTACGACGTACTGCTCGGGGGAACCCTCGGCGGCCAGGAAGGAGATCCCGGAGTCCTCGGAGACCTTGGTGAGGCCCCAGACACCGGCGTAGAAGTCGAGCTGCTTGTCGTAGTCCGGCACCGCCAGGTCGACGTGGCGCAGGTGGGTGAGCAGGCGTGCGCTCATGGTGGGTTCCTCCTCAGGCAAGGGTGAGATCGAGCAGGGCTGAGGCGTTCCGGCCGCGTACGGCTTCGAGATCGGCCTCGGACAGCCGGGCCGCGCGCAGGGCGGCGACGGGGTCGTCGGCGCCCATGTCGAAGGGGAAGTCGGAACCGAGCAGGACGCGGTCGGGGCCGGCGGCCCGGATCAGTTCGCGCAGGACGTGCGGATCATGGACGAGTGAGTCGAAGTAGAGCCGCTTGAGATAGCTGCTGGGCAGGTGGGAGCAGCCGGCACCGGCGTCCGAGCGCGCGGTCCAGGCGTGGTCGGAGCGGCCGATGTGGGTGGGGAGGTAGCCGCCGCCGTGTGCGGCGATCAGCTTCAGGCCGGGGTGGCGGTCGAGTACCCCCGAGAAGATGAGGTGGGAGAGGGCGACGGCGTTCTCGGTGGGCTGCCCGACCGTGTTGGACAGGTACCAGCGGTCGAGGCGCTCGTCGAGCGTGCATCCGAAGGGATGCAGGAAGAGCACCGCGCCGCTCTCCTCCGCCCGGGCCCACAGGGCTTCGTACGCGGGGTCGGACAGCTCCCGACCCGGTGCGTGGCTGGAGATCTCCACACCCAGGAGACCGTGCCCCAGGGCGTCGTCGAGGGCGTCGACCGCCATGTCCGGGTGCTGGAGCGGTACGAGCCCGAGCCCGCGCAGCCGCTTCGGGGCCGCCGCGCAGTGCGCTGCGGTGGCCTCGTTGGCCAGCCGGTACACCTCCTCGGCCGTCTCCTCGCCGGCCCAGTAGTGGTAGTGCGAGGGGGACGGGCTGACCAGCTGGATGTCGACGCCCTGCTGGTCCATCGCCGCGAGGCGCACGGCGACGTCGGTCAGCTTCGGGATGCGCTCGCCCACCATGGGCCCGCTCACCGCGAGAGCCTCGGCGCCGTTGCGCCGGGCGTCCAGAGCCTTTGCCGCGGCGTGGCCGGGCAGTCCGGCCACGAGGGCCTCGACCTCGGGCAGCAGGACGTGGGCGTGTACGTCCACGGTGGGGGAGAGGCGCGCGGGAACGCTCGACGAGGAGCGGTGGCCGGGCGAGGGGCGAGAAGTCACGGCAGCTCCCGGAGCATCGTCATGGTGCGGCCCATCAGACCCGGGACATCGGCGTCACGTACGCCGTCGAGCTGCCACTGCCCGATCTGTACGGACGCTTCCACCACCGGCCGGACCCGTGCGATCCGCCGCTCGTAGTACGCCTGGAACAGGGCGTCGTCCCAGGTGTCGGAGCCGGTCAGCATCTGCGTCAGCACCCAGGCGTCCTCCAGGGACAGAGCGGCGCCCTGCGCGAGGGTGGGCGGGCAGCAGTGGGC
>Ga0247818_10003210_pt1 | contig 10562 bp, 11 predicted proteins | sample 13C_Glucose_Day1_FD_192424 | JGI IMG/M metagenome (GOLD analysis project Ga0247818, IMG submission 192424) | Soil microbial communities from agricultural site in Penn Yan, New York, United States - 13C_Glucose_Day1 | ecosystem: Environmental > Terrestrial > Soil > Agricultural land | place...
GTCCAGGCCCGGCTCGACAGGCTCTCCCGTGCGGGGGTGACCGCCGGGTGGGGGCCGGTGCTCGACCCGGAGGCGCTGGGCTACCCGGTGACCGCCTTCCTCACCCTGGAGATCCGGCAGGGGTCGGGCCACGAGACGATCGCCCGGCACCTGTCCACGATCCCCGAGGTGCTCGAGGCGTACACGATCACCGGCGCGGGCGACATGTGGTGCCGGGTGGTGGCCCGCTCCAACGCCGACCTCCAGCGGGTGATCGACGCGGTGCTCTCCGACTCCGGCATCGTGCGCTCGTCCACGGTGATCGCGCTGGACACCCAGATCCGGCACCGGGTGCTGCCGCTGCTCGACGCCGCGGTGGCCCACGACCACGAGCCGGACGACTCCTCCCCCGCGAACCGGGGCTGACCGCCCGGCCGGTCGGTCCCGATCGGCCGGGTCAGGTGGGGCCGGCGGGCTGCGTCAGGTGAGCCGTCTGGCGACCTCCTCGGCGGCGGCCCGGACACGCGGGCCGACCTTCGCGACGTCGAGGTCGCCCAGGGTCACGATTCCCACGGACGCCTCGAGGCCCTCGACCCCGAGCACGGGCGCGGCCAGCCCGCGGGCCCCCGGCTGGAGCTCGCCGACCGTCTGCACCACCGCCTCCTCGCCGGGGCCGTCGACCGCGGCGAGCCCCCTGCCCCGCAGGATCGCCCGCCCGGCGGCCCCCTGGTCGAGGGGGTGGCGGGCGCCGACCCGGTAGGCGACGTGGAAGTCGGTCCAGCTCGGCTCCACCACCGCGATCGCGAGCGCCTCTCCCCCGTCGGCGACGGTCAGGTGCGCGGTGGCGCCGAGCTCCTCGGCGAGCGTGCGCAGCACGGGCGCGGCCAGCTCGCGCAGCACCGGCTGCAGGCCGCGGGCCAGCGAGAGCACGCCGAGCCCGACGTGCAGCTTGCCGGCCGTGTCGCGGCGGGCCAGGCCGTGCTGCTCCAGGGTCGCGACGAGCCGGTAGACCACGGTGCGGTTCACGTCGACCGCCGCGGCGAGCTCGGTGACGCTCAGCCCGCCGGGCGAGTGCGCCAGCACGTCGAGGACGCGCAGCCCCCGGTCGAGGGTCTGCGAGGTCTCGGCTGCCATGCGCCGAGGATACTCAGGAGCTCTTGCGCGCCGCCCAGTCCCGGATCCGCTCGATCCGGGTGGAGAGCTGGTCCGCGGTGGCCACGGCCGCCGCCGGCCCCCCGCACTCGCGCCGCAGCGCCGCGTGGGTGACGCCGTGCGGCTGGCCGGTGCGGTGGTTCCACGCGGCCACCAGCCCGTTCAGCTCACGGCGCAGCACCGCAAGCTGCTCGTGCGTGGACACGTCGCGCACCACGTCCTCGGGCGTGGAGGAGGTACGGCGCTGCTGCCGGGCCCGCTCGCTCTGCCGGTGGTGCAGCAGGTCGCGCACCTGGTCGGCCTCGAGCAGCCCGGGGATGCCGAGGAAGTCCATCTCCTCCTCCGAGCCGACCTGCACCTCCCCGGAGTGACCGAACTCGCCGCCGTCGTACAGCACCCGGTCGAAGACCGCCTGCGACCCGAGCGCCTGGAACGGCATCAGCGCCTCGTCGGCGCTCGCCGCCTCCGACGCCTGCGCCTGGTTGAGCAGGTCCTCCTCGGCGGCGAAGATGTCGCCCTCGTCGCTGACCTTGCGCTTGAGCACGTGGTCGCGCTGCACCTCCATCTCGGAGGCGAAGCCGAGCAGGTTCGGCACCGACGGCAGGAACACCGACGCGGTCTCGCCGCGCTTGCGGGCACGCACGAAACGGCCGACCGCCTGCGCGAAGAACAGCGGGGTGGACACGGTGGTGGCGTAGACACCGACGGCGAGCCGTGGCACGTCGACGCCCTCGGAGACCATCCGCACCGCGACCATCCACCGCTCGTCGCTCTCGGCGAACGTGGCGATCCGCTTCGACGCGGCCTTCTCGTCCGAGAGCACGACCGTGGGCCGGTCGCCGGTGATCGTCTTGAGCAGCGCGGCGTAGGCGCGGGCCGAGTCCTGGTCGGAGGCGATCACCAGGCCGCCGGCGTCGGGCACGTGCCGGCGTACCTCGGAGAGCCGCTTGTCGGCCGCGGCGAGCACCGACGGCATCCACGAGCCACCCGGGTCGAGCGCGGTGCGCAGCGCGTGCGCGGTCATGTCCTTGGTGAGCGGCTCGCCCAGCCGGGCGGCGACCTCGTCCCCGGCGCGGGTGCGCCACTGCATCTCGCCGCTGTAGGCCATGAACAGCACCGGGCGGACGACGTGGTCGGCCAGCGCGTGGGCGTAGCCGTACGTGTAGTCCGCGACGCTCTTCGGCACGCCCTCCTCGTCGGGCGCGTAGGTGACGAACGGGATCGGGTTGATGTCGGACCGGAACGGCGTACCGGTCAGCGCCAGCCGGCGGGCGGCGGGCTCGAAGGCCTCGCGCACCGCCTCGCCCCAGGAGAGCGCGTCACCGGCGTGGTGCACCTCGTCGAGGATCACGAGGGTCTTGAAGCGCTCGGTGCGGATCCGGTGCGCCAGGGCGTTCACCGCGACCCCGGCGTAGGTGACCGCCACCCCGACGTAGTCCTTGCTCGTGGGGCCCTTCCGGCCGGAGTACGTCGGGTCGATCGGGATGCCCGCGCGGGCGGCGGCGTCGGCCCACTGGGTCTTCAGGTGCTCGGTCGGCGCCACCACGGTGATCCGGTCGATCACGCGCCGGGAGAGCAGCTCGGCGGCGACGGTCAGCGCGAAGGTGGTCTTGCCGGCCCCGGGGGTCGCCACCGCGAGGAAGTCGCGGGGGTTCTCGGAGAAGTACCGCTCCATCGCGCCGGCCTGCCAGGCACGCAGCTTCGTGGCGGTGCCCCAGGCGGCGCGGTCGGGGTAGGCGGGGGGTAGCTCGTTCGGAGGCGCAGGGATGTTCGCAGAGGTCACGAACTTCCTTCCAGGTGCAGGTGCGGGTGGGACCGGGGACGGCGGGGGTCAGTCCTCGTCGTCGTCCTTCTTCAGGTCCTCCCAGGCCTCCTTGCACTCCGGGCACACCGGGTACTTCTCCGGGTCGCGGCTGGGCACCCACACCTTGCCGCACAGGGCGACGACGGGCGTCCCCATGACCATCGCCTCGGTCAGCTTGTCCTTGGGGACGTAGTGCGAGAAGCGCTCGTGGTCGCCGTCGTCGGTGGGGGCCGTGCGAGTGTCCTCGACGGTCTGGACTCCGGGGCTCATCTGGGTGCTCACAACGCCCTAGTCTAACGAGCCGGTGCCCTGTTGCGGACCACTCCCGCTCAGTTGAGGGTGGGATCGACCGGCCGGGTGGAGACCCAGGCGAGCTCGCCGGGCTGCCGGCGCAGCACCCGCGCCCAGAGCCCGTGCGGGTCGCCCGCGAACGCGTCCGCCGGCAGGGACGGGACGACGTACCAGGAGCCCTCCTCGACCTCCGCCTCGAGCTGGCCGGTCCCCCAGCCCGCGTAGCCGGCGAAGATCCGCAGCCGTGAGACGACCGGCACCACCAGCTCCGTCGGCGTGTCGAGGTCGACGATCCCGGTCCGCCCGAACAGCCGCCGGAAGCCCACCGGCGCCTCGTCGTCCTCCTCGCCGGTGGTCATCACCGCCACGGCGAGCGCCGAGTCGGTGGCCACGGGCCCGCCGTGGAACAGCACCGACGGCTCGTCGGCGACCTCGTGCCAGTCGGGCAGGATCTCGCGCACCGGTACCGGGGAGGGCCGGTTCAGCAGCACCCCGAGGCTGCCGTCCTCGTCGTGGTCGAGCAGGAGTACGACGGAACGCTCGAAGTTGGGGTCCACGAGCGCGGCGGTGGCCACCAGCAGCTGTCCCGCCGCCAGGGTCACGGTCGGCGGGTCAGGCATCGCCTTCGCCGGGTGCGTGCCGCTCCGCGGCGTGCCGGACGGCGGTCGCCACGGAGTGGTGCACGTCGGGGTGGAACACGCTCGGGATGATGTAGTTGGCGTTCAGCTCGTCGTCGGTGACGGCCGAGGCGATCGCGTCCGCCGCCGCCACGAGCAGGTCGTTGTCGACCCGGTTCGCGGTCGCGTCGAGCAGCCCGCGGAACACGCCCGGGAAGGCCAGCACGTTGTTGATCTGGTTCGGGTAGTCCGAGCGTCCGGTGGCCACGACCGCGGCGTACTTGCGGGCCTCCGCCGGGTCGATCTCGGGCACCGGGTTGGCCAGCGCGAAGACGATCGCGCCGTCGGCCATCCGCGAGACGTCCTCGCCGGTGAGGATGTTCGGCGCGGAGACGCCGATGAACACGTCCGCGTCGACGACCGCGTCCTTGAGGCTGCCGGACAGCTCGGCCTCGTTGGTGGCCTCCGCGAGCCACCGCAGCGACTCGTGCAGCCCCGGGCGGCCGCGGTGGATGATCCCCTCGACGTCGGCGACCACGACGTGCCGCACGCCCGCGGTGAGCAGGACCCGCAGGATCGCGGTGCCCGCGGCACCGGCACCGGACATGACGACGCGGACCTGGTCCATCCTCTTGCCGACCACGCGCAGCGCGTTCTTCAGCGCGGCGAGCACCACGATCGCGGTGCCGTGCTGGTCGTCGTGGAAGACGGGGATGTCGAGGATCTCCCGCAGCCGCGCCTCGATCTCGAAGCAGCGGGGTGCCGAGATGTCCTCGAGGTTGATGCCGGCGAAGCCCGGCGCGATGGCGCGGACGATCTCGATGATCTGGTCGGTGTCCTGGGTGTCGAGGCACAGCGGCCACGCGTCGATCCCGGCGAACCGCTTGAACAGGGCGGCCTTGCCCTCCATCACCGGCAGCGCCGCGGCGGGGCCGATGTTGCCGAGCCCGAGGACCGCCGAGCCGTCGGTGACCACGGCGACGGCGTTGCGCTTGATGGTGAGCCGGCGGGCGTCGTCGGGGTTCTCCGCGATCGCCTCGCAGACCCGGGCCACGCCCGGCGTGTAGACCAGGGAGAGGTCGTCACGGTTGCGGATCGGGTGCTTGGAGGCCATCTCGATGGTGCCGCCGAGGTGCATGAGGAAGGTCCGGTCGGAGACCTTGTGCACCACGACGCCCTCCATCGCACGCAGCGCCGCGACGATCTCGTCGGCGTGGCCGGTGTCGGAGGCGGCGCAGGTCACGTCGATGCGCAGCCGGTCGTGCCCGGAGGCGGTGACGTCGAGCGCGGTGACGATGCCGCCGCACTTCTCGACGGTCGAGGTCAGCTCGCTGATCGCCGTCCCTCCGGCCGGCAGCTCGAGACGGACGGTGATCGAGTAGGAGATGCTCGGTGTAGAAGCCACGGGCACATAGTTTCACGACGTCTCGGGGCGTCGTACCCCTCCGCGCCGTTCGAGACCGCGCGACGGGCCGCCGTGCGGGGCTCCGGGAGGCCGGAAGCCCCGACCGCGACGCTCAGGGAGGGAGTGCGGAGGGAGACCGCGAGAGCGTCGCAGCCGGGGCTGCTCGGGCAGGGGCGTGCGCCCCTGGGTTCGTGGGTTACGCGGCGAGGTGTGCCTTGATCCGGTGGAGCAGCGGGGCCTTCTCGGCGTTGTCGGCCCGGTGCCGTCCGACCGGGACCGGGCGGTAGGCGGCGCGGGCGCGCTCCTCGATGCTGCGGCCGACGTCGGCCGCGGCGCGGTCCGAGGGGCTGGCCTTGCCGGCCATGGACGCCATCAGCGCCCAGTCCTTGCGGTGGGCCTTGGTGAGCGTCCGTGCCATCTGCTCCGAGGTGGGGGCGTCGGCGTAGGCGTCCAGGATCCGGCGGACCCCGGCCATCTCGGTCGCCGTACGGCGCCAGGCGGCCATCACCGCGGACTCGAGGTCCATCGGCTGGTCCATCAGCTCGCGCTCGATGGAGCCCGCCAGGCGGGTGTGCCAGCGCAGCTGCAGCGCACCGATCAGGGTGAGCTCGTCCCCGAAGGTCTCGGCCACGCCGGGCATCTCCATCGGGAGCACCCCGTCACGGCGAGCCTCGGTCGCGTCGACGACGGCTCGGAGTACCTCTCCGCGGCGGTGAAAAGTGTCCCAGGTCATGGGCGTCTTCCTTTCTCACATACCGTTGGTACGTACCAACAGTATGTGTCTTACCCGGGGTACGCAATCGGGCAAACCGTGATCTGGCTCTCCCCTCCCCCGCGCCCGGCGAACGCCCGGGTCACCGCATCGGCCATATGCTCGGGGAATGACTACCAAGGTCCTGCGGAAGGTTCCGCGCACGTCACGCCGCCAGCAGTACTCCGCCTCCACCAAGCGGGCGCTGGTCGACGTCGCCACGGAGCTGTTCACCGAGCGGGGCTACGCCGGGACCAGCCTGGACGAGATCGTCGCCGGCGCCCGGGTCACCAAGGGCGCGCTCTACCACCACTTCAGCGGCAAGCAGGCGCTGTTCGAGGCCGTCTTCGAGAAGGTGGAGGCCGAGGCGAGCAAGACCATCCACAAGGCGGTCCGCGGCAATGACGACCCGTGGGAGAAGTCGATGTCGGGTCTGCGCAAGTTCCTCGAGGTGGTCCAGGAGCCGGGGTACCGGCGGATCGTCATCCAGGAGGGCCCGGCGGTGCTCGGCTACGAGCGCTACCGCGAGCAGGAGGAGCGCTCGACGTTCGGCATCGTCCAGGAGATCGTCGCCTCGGTGCTCGAGTCCTACGCCCTCGAGCCGAGCATGGTCGAGACCTTCAGCCGGGTCTTCTTCGGGGCGATGTCGGCGGCCGGGTCCGCGGTCTCCTCGGCGGAGGACCCGCGCCGGGCCAGCGCCGAGGTCGAGGCCGCGATCACGTTCATCCTCGCCGGGCTCCGCCAGCAGGCAGAGTCGGGCGAGAGACTGCCGGGCCCCGACGACCTCGTCACGGACGAGGCGCCGGGGCCTGGCGAAGAGGCGGGCTGATCCGCACGGCTCACTTGCTGAAGCTGACGTCCCCGCCGTTGCTGGGGACCAGCTCCATCCACACCTTGCCCGCGGGCAGGGTGAGCTCGCCGGCCTTGGTCTGCAGCTTCACGGGAGCGTCCAGCCCGCTCTTGGACCAGGTCGCCCGGACCATCGAGCCGTCGTGGAAGACCATCGCCTCGCCCTTGCCGGTGAACTTCGTCTCCGGGACGGGGTTGCCCGCGGGGTCCTTGTAGCCGGCGTCGCCGACCTTGACCCGCAGCACGAGCACGGTCGCCGGGTCGAACTGGTCGTTCGCGGGCGCCTCGCTGTTGAGGTTGACGTAGCTGCCCTTCTTGAACTGCCAGTTCGTGGTGTGGCCCCCGGAGAACGTCGCCGAGATCTTGCCCGCCGGCTGCCCCTTGGGGAAGTCCTCCTCGGTGCCCCACGGGAAGTAGCCCTCGGGCGCGCCGTCGGACTTCAGGGTCCCCGCGAGCTTCGGCAGGTCCATGAACAGGTTGTACGGCGCCGAGCGGCTGTTGTCGCGGAAGTAGCCCGGAGCGCCCTCGGTCATCGCCTTCACGCCCGCGTCCTTCACCCGCTTCACCGTCTGCGGGGCCCCGCCGCTGGCCACGAGGACCGCGTCGGCGGGCTCGATGATGCCGAGGTCGGAGGCGCGCATGGACCGCACGGGACCGACCTTGTCGGGGACCTGGGAGTGGTAGAAGACCGCGAGGCGGGTCGAGCCGCCCTCCACGAGCTCCTCGGCCACCAGGTCGGCCTCGCCGAGCCCGACCTGGGGGTTGCTGCTGCCGGTGTTGTCGATCTTGACGACCATCACCGGGTGCTTCGGGGCCTCGCCCTCGGCCGGGAGGCCGGTGAGCGGCCACTGGCCGGAGAGGGTCGAGCCCGCGGCCGTGCTCTGGCTGTCCGGGCTGTCCGCGGACTCCGGCGACGTGCTGTCGCTGCAGCCGGCGAGGGCCAGCGAACCGACGAGCGCCAGGCTGGTCAGGGAGAACGCGGAGCGGGCGCCGGGGCGGCGGGACGAAAGGGACGTCGAGGTACGCATGGGAAATCCAACCATGGGGCTAAGTGTGGCGCAGGGTCGCGCCCCGATCGGGGAGCGACCCTGCCTTTGCTCAGTCGTGGAGACCGCGGGTCACCGAAGGGTGCCGGGGAACCACCTGTTGGTCCACACGGACGAGCGGTGGACGTTCTGGCCGCCGTACGGCGCGTGGATGATCTTCCGCTCGCCGTTCTTCCAGCCGGCGAACACGCCGACGTGGTAGACGCCGCCGCCGTCGTAGAAGAACATCAGGTCGCCCTTGCGCATGTTCTTGCGCTTGATGCGGTCGGTCCAGCGGGCCTGGGCGTCCGACGTACGCGGGATGTTGCTGAAGCCCGCCTTGCGGAACGAGTAGTAGGTGAGGCCGGAGCAGTCGAAGGCTCCCGGGCCGTCCGCGCCGTACCGGTACGGGTCGCCCTTCTGGTTGGCGACGACGCGGAAGCCGTCGTAGATCCGGGACTGGCGGGCGGTGCGCGCCTCGGCCGGGGTGGCGAGGGCGAACGTGCTGGCCACGAGGAACATGACGAGGAGGAGCGGAAGCGCAGCGAAACTACGCATGCGAGGAGTCGCAGGCATGAAGAAATCCCTTCCCACGCCTGTGAGGTGAGCTGTCGGGTTAGGGCTGAAAGGTGCCCCGCCACCAGAAGGTGACTACACCCCGAGCGTCCGAGGACGCGTGACGATGTGGTTCCCCCACTCCTACCCATGACTGTGGTCGACGACATGACAGTGCGGGCCGGAGCGCTGGGCGGGTAGGACTCGGCGTAGCCCGCTCCGGCTATGAACTTGTCACGCTGACGTAACCCCGGTGAATCCCCTGCACCATCCGGGCGACGTCTCAGCGAACGATGAGCGTAGGCACAGACTCCCCACGGAATCCAATCCGTAAACGCGCAGAAAGTTGCCCACGTCACACCGAACGGCCGAAATCGTGGATTTCCGGACCCTCTGGATAGGTGTAGATCACACAGATCCGGTGTCGGACGGCGACATCTCGAGCACCGCGTCGAGGGAGGTGGTCCGGCCCACGACGTGCTCGGCGACCTCCGCGATCTTCTGGTTGTGGTTCCGCGAGAACCGGCGCAGCGCGGCGTACGCCGTGCTCATGTCGACCCCGCCGTGCTCGGCGAGCACGCCCTTGGCCTGCTCGATGACCACCCGGCTTTCGAGGGCACCCTGCAGCTGCTCGGCGAGCACGGTCGCGCGCTGCCTGGTGCGCTGCTGGAGGAGGCCGATCGTGGCGACGTCCGCGAGTGCCTGCGCGACCCGCTGGTCGTCGGCACTCAGGGCCGGCCGGCCCGAGCGGAACAGGTTGAGTGCACCCACGGCCTGGTCCCGCAGGCGCAGCGGCACGGCGTAGACCGAGACGTAGCCGAACGCGGCCGCGGCCTGGGTGAACCGGGGCCACCGGGTGGAGGCGGCCGCGAGGTCGGGCACCCGGACCGGAAGGCCGGAGTGGAAGCAGTCGAGGCAGGGACCCTCCTCGCTCTGCAGCTGGAAGAGCTCGAGCCGGCGGGTCTCCTCGCTCGAGGACGCGACCAGCTCCAGCTTCCCCCGCTGATCGGCGAGGAGCAGGCCGGCCGTGTCGGTGCCGAGCAGCTCCACGCAGGTCCCGACGAGCCGGTCCATCAGGTCCACGACGTCGAAGTCGTCCACCAGGGTGTCGGCGAGGGCGACGAGACGCTGGGCGACCCGGGCGTCGCGACCGACGTCCGGGCCCGTGTCCCCCTTGTGCGCACCGCTCATGGGCGGCGTGTACCCAGCGAGGCCGCGTCGATGCGGGCACCGGCCGGGAGGCCCCGGACGCAAAGCGGACAATCGCTTTGGTGCACGGGTAGAGTCGGAGGCAGAAGCCGTGCCGTTGCCCAGACCTTGCAGTGACCGGTGCCATGCGGTTCGTTGACGGGGAGAAGGCGCGGGCATGCCCGGAGCAGTCGAATGGTCCTTCGAGGCACGGTGGCCGGCCGAGTCGCGCCACATCCGCGACGCCCGGCAGTTCGTCTGCGACCAGCTACGTGCCGCCGGCCTCGCTCATCTCGTCGACTGCTCCGCGCTCGTGGTCAGCGAGCTCGTCACCAACGCCGTGGTGCACGCCCGCTCCCCCTTCCGGCTGCGGCTTTCCCGGGTGGGCGACTTCGTGCTGGTCGAGGTGTACGACGACTCCTCGGACACGGCCGACCGCCGCGACCACGGCCCCGCCGACCTGTCCGGCCGCGGGCTGGACCTGGTGAACGCGCTGACCTCCGACTGGGGCGTCACCCCGCAGCCCACGGGTGGCAAGACGGTCTGGGCCCGGGTGCCCATGACCGGCAGCCCCATCAACTTCTGACCGCGCGCCCCAGGTAGACGTGGGCGTAGGCCCGCGGCCGCCCCGCGTAGAACGTGTCGAGCCACTCGATCTCGAGTCCGCTGCCCCGGACCAGGTCGGCGATCGGCCGGTCGAGGTGACAGCCGCCGCCCACCCGGAGCTGGAGCGGCTGGAGCCGGCGCTGCCAGCGCACCACCGCGGGGTCCGGGGCGAGGCCGTGCTCGAGGAAGTGCAGGGCACCGCCCGGCCGGAGCACCCGCCGGATCTCGGTCAGCGCGGACTCGACACCCGGCACCGTGCACAGCGTGAAGGTCGACAGGGCGCTGTCGAAGGATGCGTCGGGCAGGTCGAGCCGGGCGCCGTCGAGCCCCGCGCGTGGCC
>Ga0247818_10003213_pt1 | contig 10559 bp, 8 predicted proteins | sample 13C_Glucose_Day1_FD_192424 | JGI IMG/M metagenome (GOLD analysis project Ga0247818, IMG submission 192424) | Soil microbial communities from agricultural site in Penn Yan, New York, United States - 13C_Glucose_Day1 | ecosystem: Environmental > Terrestrial > Soil > Agricultural land | place: USA...
CGGTGACGGTGTTCTCGGCGATTCTGGCCATTACCCAGGACGCTTTGGGACTGGCTGCCGCAGCGGCACTTGGCGGTTTTGCGGCGCCGATCCTGACGTCTACCGGCGCCGGCGACCCTGTTGCGCTGTTCAGTTACTTCGCCTTGCTCAATGCCGGTATCTTCGCCATCGCCTGGTTCAAGGCCTGGCGTTTGCTCAACCTGATCGGTTTCGTCGGCACCTTCGGCATCGGGGTCGCCTGGGGCCTGCGCTCCTATACGCCGGACCTGTTGTGGAGCACCGAGCCGTTCCTGATTCTGTTTTTCCTGATGTACCTGGCCATCGGCCTGCTGTTCGCCCGGCGCAAGCTGCTGGACATGCCCGACGCAGCCGAAGACGACAGCCGCGATGCGCTGCTGCGCGGGTTGGCACGCAAGGGTGACTATGTCGACGGCACCCTGCTGTTCGGCCCGCCGCTGGTGGGCTTCGGCTTGCAGTTCGCGCTGGTCCAGCACCTGGAATTCGCCGCGGCGTTCAGTGCGTTGGCGCTGGGCATGATCTACATGGGGCTCGCCCGATTGCTGATGGGTGGCCGGGCCTTGCTGCTGGCGGAAACCTGCCTGGCGTTGGGCGTGATCTTCGCCAGCCTGGCGATTCCGCTGGGGCTCGACGCCCGCTGGACAGCCGCAGCCTGGGCAGTGGAAGGCGCGGGTATTTTCTGGCTCGGCCTGCGTCAGCAGCGAACGCTGGCCCGGGCCTTTGCCTTGCTGCTGCAACTGGGGTCGGCACTGACATTCCTCAGTGAACTGCGCATGGGCGAGAGCAGCCTGCTCGACGGGGCGCCACTGAGTGCGTTGATGCTTGGCGGGGCGTTGTTGTTCAGCTTCTATCAGTTGCGCAGCGCTTTGCCTGGACAGGCTTCACCGTGGGAGCGCAACGGGCTGCCAGTGCTGGCCAGCCTCGGCCTGGCCTTCCTCTACTTGCTGGCGCCGTTGTTCTTCTTCTCCCAAGGTACGGCGATCAGTTGGGCGCTTGCGGGGTTGGCGACGCTGTTTATCGGCCTGCACCTGCAATCGCGGACGTTCCTGCTCAGCGCTTTTGCCGTGCAATTATTGGGCGGTGCGGCGTTCCTGCTGGCCGGACACAGTCTGCTCGGGCCATTGGCCAGCGAAGGTCTGCGCCCCTTGGCTCATGGTGGTTTCTGGACCCCGCTGTTGCTGGGCCTGGCTGCGCTGGTCGGGGCCAGGCGTTTGCAGCTCGGTAACCACGGCATGGCATTTGATCCATTGAGCTTGAATCGTTTGTCCGACGTGTTGCTGGTGTGGGGCGCGGGCTGGTGGGCGCTGGCGTGGATCAGTGAGGTGCTGCGTTTTGCCCCGGTGAGTCTGCAGGCGACGTTATTGCTGTTCGCCGCAGCGGTCAGTGTCGCTTTGTGGGCCGTGTTGGCGCTACGTCTGAAATGGCCGTCACTGGGATTGCTCTGCACCGTGCTGATTCCCGCTGCCGGTCTGGTGTTGCTGGCGGCCTGGCACTCGCGTTATCACCCGGCCGCCCAATTCGCCTGGTTAGCCTGGGCAGCAGTGTTCGTTGTGCATTTCATCTCCCTGCGGCGCCTGGGGCCGATGATGCCGGCGCGCCCTCTGGGCGTGGCCCATGTCCTCGGCTGTTGGCTGCTGATCGGTGTACTGGCGCTGGAATTACGTTACGGCTTGCTGTTGTTGTCCGAGCACTACAACGCCTGGCGCTGGTTGGGTTGGGCGATGCTGCCGAGCCTGTACCTGGTGCTCGCGGCGGCGCCCCGAGCCTGGCTTTGGCCGGTGTCGGCTTATCCCCGGGAATACCGTGTGTACGCGGCAGTGCCCTTGGCATTGTTGATGCTCGGCTGGTTCTGGCTGGCGAACCTCGTCAGTGATGGCGCTGCCGAGCCGCTGCCCTATGTGCCGCTGATCAACCCGCTGGAGTTGGGCCTGCTGTTCACGCTGTTCGGCCTATACGTCTGGTCCCGCAGTGCGGTGACGCAAGGGGTGATTCGCAAGGATTACGCCGCGCCTGCCACGCAGCTGGTCGCCGGTATTTCGCTGTTTGCATTCTTTACTGCGCTGGTGATGCGCACCGCCCACCACTGGGGCGATGTGCCGTTCGAGCTGGATGCCTTGCTCGAATCCATGCGGGTGCAAGCCGGCCTTTCCATTGTCTGGACCTTGATCGCCCTGAGCCTGATGATCGGCGGTCATCTGCGACATCGCCGCGAGGTCTGGCTGATCGGGGCGGCGCTGATCGGTGTCGTGGTGGCCAAGCTGTTCTTTGTCGAATTGAGTAATCGCGGCGGGCTGGCACGGATCGTGTCGTTTATCGGCGTTGGCGTATTGCTGTTGGTGGTCGGTTATTTCGCCCCGTTGCCTCCCAAACGCACTGATGCTGTGCCTGATCCTGCAACACCGGCCCCGCAAACCGAAGGAGTGTCACCTTGAGTCAGAAGCTGATCCTGGTCTGGTTGAGCGCTGTTGCGATGGGCGTGGCCCTGTCGGCGCATGCCCGGGAAACGCCAGCGGATTTCGCCGCGCAGGTGCCGTTGACCGTCAGTGGCCAAGGCCCATGGTATCGACTCGAATTGCCATTGGACGTGCAACTGAAGGCGCGACGAACCGACTTGGGCGATGTGCGCGTGTTCAATGCCGCCGGTGAGCCTCAGGCCTACGCCCTGGCTCGGGCGCCCGCGCAAACCAGCGAAAGCCGCCACCTTACCGAGGTGAAATGGTTCCCGCTGTACAACTCGGCGGATGCCACGGAGCAAGCGCCGAGCATCCGGGTGCGATCGAGCGCCAACGGCACGCTGGTCGACGTACAACCGTCCACTCAGCTGGAGGCGGGCGAAGAAGTGCTGCGCGGCTGGTTGCTCGACGCCAGCGGTATCAAGGCGCCGTTGCAGCAGTTGATCCTCGACTGGACCAGCGAGCGGGACGGCTTCCAGCTTTTCAGCATCGAGGCCAGTGACGATTTGCAGCATTGGCAATCCTGGGGCGAGGGCCAAATAGCGCGGCTGACGTTTGCCGACGAACGGGTCGAGCAGCATGAGATCGGCCTTCCAGGTCAATCGGCGCGCTATCTGCGCTTGCTGTGGAAGGCGCCGCAATCGGCACCGACACTGACCTCGGCGCAACTGGAAAGTGTCAGCACTCGCAGCTTGCCGATGCCGTTGGTCTGGTCGCAATCATTGGCCGGCAGCGCCATCAAGGGCGGTGAATATACCTGGCAATTGCCGATGGGATTGAATGTCGAGCGTTTGCAGGTCGAACTCGGTCAACCCAACAGCCTGGCCCCCGTAACCTTGTCCGGTCGTCGGGAAAGCAGTTTGCCGTGGCAGCCGTTAGGCGGTGGTTTGCTCTATCGACTGACCCAGAATGGCCAGGATGTGGTGCAGAACGAATTGCTGCTGCCGGGGCATACCGTGCAGCAATTGAAACTGACGGTGGATGAACGAGGCGGGGGCATTGGTGAGCAAGCGCCGTCCATCAGGTTTGCGGTGCGCGCAACCCAACTGGTGTTCCTGGCGCGCGGGGCGGGGCCTTATACGCTGGCACTGGGGAATGCGACGGTGAAGGCGGCGAACCTGCCGCTGTCGACGCTGATACCGGATTACAGCGCGGCGAAGTTGGCGACGTTGGGCAAGGCTACGGTTGATGGTCCAGTGGTTGGCACGTCGACTTCGACGGTAACAACGGCGGTGATTCCTGACGTGAACTGGAAGAAATTCGGGTTGTGGGCGGTGTTGTTGCTGAGTGTTTTGTTCCTGGCGGCGATGGCGTTCAGCTTGTTGCGCAAGCCTGCTGCCAAATCCTGAGAATGGCTGGCGCTGCGCGCCATTCGCGAGCAAGCCCGCTCCCACAGTTGCTCCTGGCCGTGCACAAAACTTGTGGGAGCGGGCTTGCTCGCGAAGGCTGAAGTTCAGGCGAAGAAAATCTCGAATCTGCCACCATTCTTCAGCTCACATCCCGTCCGTTTCGAACTACGCTCAACCGGGCACATGAACTCTATTGGGTGTAACACGTCTGATAGGAGGAAATGCGCCCCGACTCGCGTTAAACTGCGCGGGTTTTTAGCCCCCCCCATTCCACCGGAGCCTTCCATGTCCCGCGTTACCCTGAGTCGCTATTTGATTGAGCAGACCCGTAGCAACAACACCCCTGCCGATCTGCGTTTCCTGATCGAAGTGGTGGCGCGTGCCTGCAAGGAAATCAGCCACGCCGTGTCCAAAGGCGCCCTGGGTGGTGTTCTGGGCAGCATGGGCACCGAAAACGTCCAAGGCGAAGTGCAGAAGAAACTCGACGTGATCTCCAACGAGATCCTGCTCGAAGCCAACGAATGGGGCGGTCACCTGGCCGGCATGGCGTCCGAAGAAATGGACAACGCCTACCAGATCCCGGGCAAATACCCGAAAGGCGCATACCTGCTGGTATTCGATCCGCTGGACGGCTCGTCGAACATCGATATCAACGCACCGGTCGGCACCATCTTCTCGGTACTGCGTTGCCCGAACGAACACCTGAGCCAGAACGAATCCCTGAGCGAGAAAGCCTTCCTGCAGCCAGGCACCCAGCAAGTTGCCGCCGGTTACGCGATCTACGGTCCACAAACCATGCTGATCCTGACCCTGGGCGACGGCGTCAAAGGCTTCACCCTGGACCGTGAAATGGGCAGCTTCGTGCTGACCCATGAAGACATCAAGATCCCGAAGTCCACTCAGGAGTTCGCGATCAACTCGTCCAATCAGCGTCACTGGGAAGCTCCGGTACAACGCTACGTCAGCGAATTGCTGGCCGGTGAAGAAGGCCCGCTGAAAAAGAACTACAACATGCGCTGGGTTGCCGCGATGGTGGCGGACGTGCACCGCATCCTGACCCGTGGCGGCTTGTTCATGTACCCGCGCGACAGCCGCGAACCGTCCAAGCCGGGCAAACTGCGTCTGATGTACGAAGCCAACCCGATGTCTTTCCTGGTTGAGCAGGCTGGCGGCGCTTCCACCGATGGCCATCAGCGCATCCTCGACATTCAGCCTGAAGGCCTGCACCAGCGCGTGGCGGTGTTCCTCGGCTCGAAAGAAGAAGTCGAACGCGTCACGGCTTACCATAAGGAATAAGCCATGCCCGCGCCCTGGCAGCCGTTGCTCGAGTGGTGGTTCGGTACGTTCGAATCCCCCAGCGAAATAGCGGCTGACAAGGGCAGGTTATGGTTTGGTAAACGCGACAGTCAGGACCTCGAAGCGCGAACGCGTTTCGGGGGCTGGGTCGAGCAGGCACTGGCCGGCGGACTGACCGAGTGGGCGCAACGCCCCGAAGGTTGGCTGGCCTTGGTGTTGTTGCTCGATCAACTGCCGCGGATGATCTTTCGCGACTCTCCCAACTCCTTTGCCGGCGATCTCAGGGCTCAAGCGCTGGTGGCGCAAGGCATTGCTGCGGATTTTGATCGGCAGTTGCGGCCTATCGAGCGGGTGTTCATCTACCTGGTGTTTGAGCACTGCGAGAATCTGGCGGTGCAGAATGAGGCGGTTTCCCGGTACATCGATCTGGTCGCGCAACAGCCGGAGTCCGATCGGACCCTGTTCAACGATTACCTGGACTATGCCGAGCGGCATCAGCAGGTGATTGCGCGGTTCGGGCGGTTTCCGCACAGGAATGCGGTGTTGGGAAGGGAGAGTACGGCTGAGGAGTTGGCGTTTCTTTCGAAACCTGGTTCTCGGTTCTAGATATTTGTTGTTGCTGATGCCGCCATCGCGGGCAAGCCCGCTCCCACAGTTATCTCTGTCGTACACAAAATAGGTGTCCAACGAAGATCATTGTGGGAGCGGGCTTGCCCGCGATGAGGTCAGTGAGAGCACCTTAGATCCTGAAACTGCCCACCAACTGCTTCAGCCGCGCCGCCTGCCGCTCAAGATCCGCACACGCACGCAAGGTCGACTGCAAGTTCTCCACCCCCTCCTGGTTCAGCGTGTTGATCTCGGTAATGTCGACGTTGATCGACTCCACCACGGCCGTCTGCTCTTCCGTCGCCGTCGCCACCGACTGGTTCATCCCGTCGATCTCGCCGATGCGCGCAGTGACGCTGCCCAGGCGCTCGCCCGCCTGATTGGCGATGCCGACGCTGTTTTCGCTCTGGCGCTGACTATCGGTCATGATGCTGACTGCTTCCCGGGCGCCGACCTGCAGCTCCTCGATCATCTTCTGCACTTGCTGCGCCGAATCCTGAGTGCGGTGGGCGAGGTTGCGCACTTCGTCGGCGACCACGGCAAACCCCCGCCCGGCTTCACCCGCACGCGCCGCTTCAATGGCCGCGTTCAGCGCCAACAGGTTGGTCTGCTGCGAGATGCTGGTGATCACTTCCAGAATCTGCCCGATGTTGACCGTGTTGCTGTTGAGCGTCTCAATGTTGCCGCACGAATCACTGATCTTCGCCGAGAGCTGCTGCATCGCAGCGATGGTTTTATCCACCACTTGCTGGCCGTCCTCGGCCAGGCTGCGGGCATCGCTCGAGTGCTGGGAGGCGAGGGCGGCGTTCTGGGCGATTTCCTGGGCGGCAGCGCCCAGTTCGTTGATGGCTGCGGCGACACTGCTGGTGCGCGAGGCTTGCTGATCGGAGTTGAACATCGACGAGTTCGACGCGGCCACCACCCGCAAGGCGACTTCGTTGACTTGGCCAGTAGCCGAGGCCACTTCCCGAATCGAGCTGTGGATACGTTCGACAAAGCGGTTGAACGAGGTGCCCAGCGCGCCGAATTCGTCATGACCATGGATGGTCAGGCGTCTGGTCAGGTCGCCTTCGCCCTCGGCGATGTCATGCATCGCGCGGCCCATGGTCAACAGCGGCTGCATCAGGAAGCTGATCAACATCCCCAGCAGCGCGATGATGATCACCACCGCGATCACCATGGCAATGATCGCCGAGGTGCGGAATTCGCTGAGCATCGCGAAGGCGGTTTCCTGGTCCAGTACCAGCGCGACATACCAGTCCGCCGACGGTACGCCGTTGACGTGGGTGAAGGAGATGAACTGGCGCTTGCCGTCGATCTCGACTTCTTTCATCCCGGGGCTGACTGTCGGCGCGCCGTTCGGGTAGGCGTCGACCAGGCCCTTGAGCGCCAGTTTGCTGTCCGGGTGGATCAGGATCTTGCCGTCGGCGCTGACGATGAACGCATGGCCGTGACCGCCGAAATTCAGCGAGTTGATGATGGCGCTGACACTGGACAGATCGATGTCTGCGCCGGCAACGCCAATCATCTGGTTCTCATGCTTCACCGGGGTGGCAACGGTAATCACCAATTTGCCTGACGAGGCCGCGATGTAGGGTTCGGTCACGACAGTCTGCTGCGCGCTGTTGGCCGCCTTGTACCAGCCACGGGTGCGAGGATCATAGTCCGCGGCGCGATTGCCGGCCGGAATCGAGAACATCACGCCGTCGGTGCCGCCGAAATAACTCAGCTGGAAGTTGCTCGTATAAGCCGGCAGGTCGCTGGCGCGCTTGAGGTTGGTCTGGTCACTGCCATCCACGGCGATTTGCTGGGACAGCGATTGCAGCAACTGGATGCGGCTTTCCAGCCAGGTCTGGATATTGCTGGTGGTCAGGCTGCCGAGTTCCTGCATCGAGGTTTCTGTACTGCTGCGCAGGGTCTGGCGCTGGCGGTAGTCGTTGAACAGGATGAAACAAGCGAATGCAACGGCCACCACGAGGGCAGCAGCCAACAAAATCTTGTGGCTGAATTTCATGTTTCTGGTCATTAAATGATCTACCGCGGAGGGGGCTGGTGTAGGAGCGAGCTTGCTCCGGGCGGCGTTCCGACGAAGAACCTGAGAGCGCTGCGGGGCGTCAGATTTTCCGCGTGATCGTTGACGCCCATCGTCGGAACGCCGCCCGGACCAAGCTCGCTCCTACATATGTCGACTGGCCGGCGCCAAAGATTAGGCGTCTTTCGTCAAAATCGACGAAATATCCAACAGCAAAAGAAAGGGGCTGATTTTGCGCAAATAACCCAGACCAATGGCAAAACAAATAGCCGAACGGTCGGGGAACCACATGAGGGTTTTCTCTTCTAAGCTTCTGCTTGGCAGACATGCCATTCCCCTTCGCCCCAGGAGCTACACCATGTCGCTGCGTTCTATCGCTCTGCTTTCGTTCTGCGTGTTGCTGGCTGCGTGCAGCAAGGTCAATCAGGAAAACTACTCGAAACTGGAGACAGGCATGCCCAAGGCCGAGGTTGAAACCTTGCTGGGTAAACCCACCGATTGCTCAGGCGCGCTCGGCATGTCCAGTTGCACATGGGGCGACAAAAACAGCTTTATCAGCGTGCAGTACGCCGCTGACAAAGTGCTGATGTTCTCAGGCCAAGGTCTGAAGTAATCCGGGGCTGTTCGCCCACGGGAGAAAAACAATGAAGCGGTTACTGATTTTACTTTTTGCCGGCCTTGTACTGGCCGGCTGCGCCACTTCTGGCGAAGACACGTTGGCGCCAAAGACCGTCGACAGTGTCAACCTCAAGCGTTACCAGGGGACCTGGTACGAGCTGGCTCGTCTGCCAATGTATTTCCAGCGCAACTGTGCGCAATCCGAAGCCCGTTACACCCTGAAGCCTGACGGCAATGTACTGGTGTTTAACCGCTGCCTGACGTCGGACTGGCAATGGGAAGAGGTCAAGGGCACGGCGTATCCCCAGATACCGGGCAAGACCGACAAGCTATGGGTCGAATTCGACACCTGGTTCTCGCGTTTGCTGCCGGGTGTAGCGAAGGGGGAATACTGGGTGTTGTACGTCAGCGACGACTACAAGACCGCCATTGTCGGCGACCCGAGCCGCAAGTATCTGTGGCTGCTGTCACGCACCCCGACGGTCAATGGTCTCGTGCGTGAAGAACTGCTGAGCAAGGCGCGTCAGCAGGGTTACGACACCACGCGGCTGATCTGGCGCGCGTCGGACGCGCAGATGGCCAAGACCTCGAACTGATCACGCGTATCCCTTGTAGGAGCTGGCTTGCCAGCGAAGGCGGCCTATCAGTCAACATCATCGTTGAAGCTGATGGCCTCTTCGCTGGCAAGCCAGCTCCTACAGGGGGTTTGTGTCAGCCCAGCCGGTCGCGTACCGGGGTTTTGTGTCAGCCCAGGAGATCGCGCAGGACCCGGGTAAACGCCCGATTGCTTTCTTCTTCGTCGGCATGACGCCCGTCACGCACAACCCACTGGCCATTGACCAGCACATCGCGCACCTGGCGATCGCCACCGGCAAACAACCACCGGTTCAAAATCCCGTCACCGCTGGCCGTCGCCAGGTACGGATCATTGCCATCCAGCACCAGCCAATCGGCCCGCTTGCCAACTTCCAGTGCGCCGATCGGCTGCCCCAGCGCCTGAGCCCCGCCATCCAGCGCAGCGTCATACAGCGTGCGGCCAACCATTGGCTGATCCGCGCCATACAACCGGTTGCGCCGCTGATCACGCAGGCGCTGGCCGTATTCCAGCCAACGCAATTCTTCCACCACGCTGAGCGACACATGGCTGTCGGAGCCGATGCCCATGCGCCCGCCCTGGGCCAGGAAATCCACCGCCGGGAAAATCCCGTCGCCAAGGTTGGCTTCGGTGGTCAGGCACAGGCCGGCAATGGCGCGACTCCTGGCCATCAGCGTGACCTCTTCCGGGTTGGCGTGGGTGGCGTGGACCAGGCACCAGCGTTCATCGACTTCGGTATTTTCGTACAGCCATTGCAGCGGACGCCGGCCACTCCAGCCCAGGCAGTCATCGACTTCCTTCTGCTGTTCGGCGATATGAATGTGTACCGGACATTGCTGGTCGCTGGCTGCCAGCACTTCGCTGATCTGCTGCGGTGTAACTGCCCGCAACGAGTGGAAACACAGACCCAGCGACTGCGCCGGTTGTTGCGCCAGGATGGGCTGCAAACGCGATTGCAGCTTGAGATAGTTTTCGGTGCTGTTGATAAAGCGCCGCTGGCCGTCGTTCGGGGCCTGGCCGCCGAAACCGGAATGGCTGTACAGCACGGGCAGCAGCGTCAGGCCGATGCCGGCGGAGCTAGCCGCCTGGCTGACGCGCAGGGCCAGTTCGGCCGGGTCTGCGTAAGGCTGGCCATTGCTGTCGTGATGCACGTAATGAAATTCCGCGACCGAGGTGTAACCGGCCTTGAGCATTTCGATGTACAGCTGACGGGCGATGACGCCCAGTTGGTCCGGGCTGATTTTTCCGACGAGGCGATACATCAAATCGCGCCAGGTCCAGAAACTGTCGTTCGGATTGCCCGCCACTTCCGCCAGCCCGGCCATGGCCCGCTGGAAGGCGTGGGAGTGCAGATTGGGCATTCCCGGCAGCAGCGGACCGCTTAGCCGTTCGGCGCCATCTGCGTGAGAATCGGCCTGGATATGGGTCAGGATGCCCGCGGCACTGACCTCAAGACGTACATTGTTGGCCCATCCACTAGGCAGCAGCGCGCGTTCGGCAAAGAAGGCGGACATGGTTCAGCACCCCATCGTGTGTTATTTGTATATACATATACAGACGTTTGCCTGCCCGGTAAACTCCGGCAAGCTAGC
>Ga0247818_10003214_pt1 | contig 10558 bp, 11 predicted proteins | sample 13C_Glucose_Day1_FD_192424 | JGI IMG/M metagenome (GOLD analysis project Ga0247818, IMG submission 192424) | Soil microbial communities from agricultural site in Penn Yan, New York, United States - 13C_Glucose_Day1 | ecosystem: Environmental > Terrestrial > Soil > Agricultural land | place...
GTGCGCGCCGTCGCTTGAGCGGATCTTGGCGCTGACTTGGGGTCCGGCCCCAAGTCCGGCGCGTCGTCAGTCGCCGGCTGCCTCGCGCTGTGCGTCGGTGTAGGCGGTCATGAGCGCCGCCTCGTCGAGAGGCATCCCCTGAGCCCGGGCCGAGCGGTAGCGGCTGACGTTCGCCGAGGTGGCGCCCATGACGGCGTGGACGTTGGCTCGGCTGTAGGTCACGGCGTGCGCGGCGTCGACCCCGATGCTGGCGCCCACCTCGATGGCGTCCTGGTCGGCGCCCATGTAGAGGAAGTGCCAGCCGTGGTCGCGGGTCTGTCTCTCGATGAGGGCCTTGACGCCCGCGTGGGTGTACTCGCGGGAGGCGTTCTCGAGGCCGTCGGTCATGATGCCCACGATGACGCTGCCGGGGCGCTCGGCCTCGGGGAGGCCGGCGAGCCGCTCGCCCGCCGTGGTGACCAGGCGTCCGATGGAGTCGAGGAGGGCGGTCGTGCCGCGTGGCTGCAGCCGCAGCGCGGGCACGTCGGCGATCGCGCGGTCTGCGTAGACCTGCTCGTACTCGGTGTCGAACTGCGCCAGCGTGACCCGGCACTCGCCCGGCTGGCGGCGCTGCTCCTCGATGAAGGCGTTGAAGCCGCCCTCGGTGTCCTCCTTGATCGACAGCATCGAGCCCGAGCGGTCGAGCAGGAAGTACAGGTGGGTCAGGTTCGTGTTGGTCATGCGTCCCCCTTCGAGGTGGTCCTGCGACGCCGGGGTGGCGTCGGTCAGGTGGTGCGTCGTGCCCGGAAGCGCAGGGGCTTCTTCGACGAGTCGCCCTCGGCCTCGTCGGCCGGTCTGTGCCGCCCCTGCTCGAGGTCGTAACGGGCGCGCTCCACGCCCGAGGCGGTGACCCGCCCGCTCTCACTGCCGTATGCCGCGAGGAGACTGGTGCGGGCCAGGCGCGGCCCCACGGCGTTCTCGGAGAGGCCCGCCAGCATCCCGGCGGTGCGGATGCTGCTGCCCGACTCGACGATGGCAGCCGCCATCGCCTCGTCGACCGCTGCCGTGAGGTGCTCCTGCGCGGCCCGGAGGTGCGGCAGCGCCTCATCCGGCCGTTCGGCATCGACCAGGGCCAGCTCTGCCTCGGCTGCGGCGACTGCCTCGGCCACGACATCGGTCCCCTTGTAGCGCGTCATGCCCTCGAGGTTACCGCAGTAACTGCGGATACTCAACAACTGCGCTTCTGGCAAGAAGGCGGGTGCCTGGAGGCCGAGCTGGTCTGCATCGCCGTCTCGTGGCCAGGGTCAGCGCGGCGACGCCCTCGGGACCCGCACGCTGATCTCCTCGCCGAGCTGGGCACCGCCCACCAGCTCGAGGCCGTCGCCCGACCAGAACATGCCGGGGTCGTAGTAGTTCGTCGGACGCTCCCCGTCGAGCAGGCCCATGGCCTGGTAGGTGCCTGCGACGACCTCGGCGCAGTAGGTGGTCTCCAGGGGCGCCGGCCTGCGCAGGCGACCCCGGAACCAGCGGCCGGCCAGGGCAGCCGTCGCGGGGAAGGGGGTTCCGTCCATGCGGGAGATGGTGCGAAGGAGCGCGTCCTCCATCTGCTTCGTGACGGGGCCGTGCAGCTGGCGCAGCCACGCCCGCTGGTCGTACCTGTTGCTCCACTGGTCGACGGCAGCGCGCAGGTCGTGCAGCTGCACCCCTCGGTGGTGGGTGCCCGTCCAGACGTCGACCAGACCGTGACCGAGCTCGGCGTGCCACATCAAGGGCGGCAGGTCGTCGAGGACGACGGCCATGCCGACGTGGTTCACCGGGGCGTTGGTGACAGCGCGGATCGCCTGGTCGGCGGCTGAGTGGCCGCGGAACAGCCACAGGTCGCCGGTGCGCGTCAGGTCCACCGCCGCGTCTAGGCTCAGCACCGCCTCGTCCACGGAAGGGTCTCCTGTCATGAAGCTCTGGAAGGTCCTCGGCGTCGCCGGGCTCGCCGGTGTCGCCGCCACGGGAGTCATCATGGCGCGAGACCAGCGCCAGCGGGCGCAGCTCGAGCCCGACGCGATTCGCAGCCGGCTGCACCAGCGGCTGGAGCAGGCGCAGGGCAACGCGGAACAAACGGACCGCGACACCCCCAGTGAGTGACCGCCGAGGTCTGGCGGTGACCTCGGCGGCGTGAGCGGCTGACCGGTGGTAACGGCCGGTCCAGCCGTGCTCAGACCTTGGAGCGGTCCGGCTGCACCTGCTCGACGGTCTCCCGGCCCCACGCGACGGCCGGTGCCGTGACCGCCGGGGGTCCGGCCAGCTCGGCGGTGAGGTCGATGCACTCGGCCAGCAGGTCGACCAGCCGGCCATAGGGGTCCTCGACGCAGGCCTCGGACATGCCCTCGACCGAGAGCGCCACGAGGTGCGGGGCGGTCTGGCGGCGGAAGGCGCGCGTGGTCAGCGGCAGGTCGGCCCTGAACTCGCGGGCCCACTGCTCGGCGGCAGGCACCTGGTCGAGCGCCTCCCGCGACTGCGGGGTCAGCCCGTCCCGCGGGCGCCCGTCCAGCTCGGCCAGCACCCGCTCGCAGGCGAGGATGCCCAGGGCCAGGACGTTCTGCCGCGTGGCGGAGGCGATCGGCAGCGCTGTGGTGGCGCAGCGCAGCGCCAGCAGGGCGTCGACCCGCGGGTCGTCACTGGTCAGCCCGATCACGGACGGGATCATCGGCGCGAGCCGGGAGCGCACGGAGTCAGGCACCGTGTCGTTGATCTGGCGGGCCAGGCCGGCCAGCAGCGGGTGCGTGCACTTCGGATGGTCGCTCCACCGCTCGCCCGCGAGGAAGGACGCCATCTCCATGAAGCAGGCGCCCTTGCGGGGTGAGCGGTGTCGTCCGGTCGAGAGCACGGGGACGATGTCCGGGGAAAGAGCGACGCGTCGCGACATGGTGACTCCCACGGGTCGGTGATGGGTGGACCCCTGATCAGTTTGCGCCTGCTCCCGATCGGACGCCACCGTTCAGCCGGGCCATTTCTGATGGCCTGTGCGCGCACGCCCGGGTCATCCCGACCCGTCCCGATCCGCGACCGCTTCCCGTCACTGGTCCAGGCCGCGGTCGAGGCCGCGGTCGAGGTCACGGTCGAGGCGCGGCAGGCCCAGGAGCAGCGAGGCGGCAGGGCTACGAGGGCTGCGCACGGCGGCGCCGCCCTCGAGGTGGATCTCGCCCCCTGCCCAGTCCGGGTCGCCGGGCACCGGACCGAGCGGGTCGTCGGAAGCCTCGCCGCCGCCCGGGCGGGCCAGCGCGCGGCTGATCGCCTCGCGCAGCGGCGTCAACCGATGACCTGGAGGCAGCAGGTCGGCGCGGAAGTCCTCCTCGGCGCACACCATGTCGTGGTGGAGGCTCTCGACCAGTGACTCCACGGTCGACGACGGGACCGCGGTGAGCTGCCCCGCGAGCCAGCCGACGAGGCCCGTGGGCGCGAACGGCAGCATGACCTCGGGGCGCACGAGCCCCGCCACCTCGGCATAGAGGTCGAGCAGCCGCCGGTAGGAGATGCGCTCGTCGCCGCCGATGTCGTAGGAGCGCGTGACCGGCTCGGCCTCGAGACACCGGGCGAGCACCTCGAGCGTGTCGGTGACGGCCATCGGCTGCACGTCGGAGCTCATCCACGACGGGACGGTGCGCACCGGCAGCCGCTCCGAGATCTGCCGGACGATCTCGAACGACGTCGACCCACTGCCGACGAGGATCGCGGCCCGCAGCGTGATGGCCGGCACTCCCGACGCGGCGAGGATCTGTTCGACCTCGTGCCGGGACCGGATGTGGGCCGACAGCCGCTCCGGCGGCCCCGGGGGCACCAAGCCGGAGAGGTAGACGATGCGGCTGACGTCGTGCTCGATCACCGCGTGTGCGAGGTGGTGCGCCGACTGCCGGTCCTGGGCGACGAAGTCGGGGCCGCCCATGCCGTGGATGAGGTAGTAGACCGCCTCGGCCCCCGCGGCGGCCGCCATCACCTGGTCGGGGTCGCGGACGTCCATGGCCACCACCGACACGTCGTCCCGCCACGGGAAGCGATCGGCCGTCCCCTCGCGGGAGAAGGCGGCCGTCACCTCGTGGCCCCGCTCGAGGAGGAGGGGGACCAGCCGGCGCCCGACATAGCCGCTGGCTCCGGTGACGAGCACTCTCATCACCCGATCGAAACATCAGGGTGCCCAGGTCGGCAACGAGAGCGGGGCGAGGCGGACGCTCGCGGTGCCCACCCGGCATACCGGCACCAACCGCCGTGCTCAGTTGAGGTTCACCGGCGGGTCGGGCAGTCGCCCCACCGCTCCGAGGGAGGAGACGACAGCCCGCTCGCGGCGCACCAGCTGCAGTCCCAGCCGCAGCCGCGACTCGGTGTCGCTGCTGGCCAGCAGGAGCTGGCGGTCGCTGAGGTCGAGGGTGACCGCCGTCGGGGTCCAGTAGGACAGGTCCCAGCTCTCTGCCGGCGGTTCGAGGGGATCGGCGCCGACCGCGTCTCGGTAGGCCGCGACCTCGGTCCGCAGCCGGCGGGCCAGGTCGGCGACCGCGGCCCGGTCGCCATCGGGCTCGCTGAGCCAGCTGACCTCGGCAGTGAGGTAGGGCTCTGCGGAGCTGGCGTCGATGTGGTGCAGGCGGAAGCGGCTGATGCCGCGGGTGACCACGAGGAACCGGTTGTCCCCGAGGGGCGCGGCGTGGGTCAGCTGCGCCGCGCAGCCGACGGGATGCAGCGCCTTGACCGCGGCTTCGCCGACGTCGTAGCCCTCGCGGATGGCGACCACCCCGAAGACCGGGGTCTGGCGCTCCTGGTCGTCGATGAGGTCGCGCAGCAGCTGGACGTAGCGCGGCTCGAAGATCTGGAGCGGCAGCTGGGCTCCCGGCATCAGCACCGTGCCGAGGGGGAAGAGCGGCAGCAGGGCCATGCCCCAGCGTACGTCGCGGGGGTGGCGGCCCCGAGGGTCCCGAGGGCTCCGGGGGGTCCGGTCAGGCGCCGCGGCTCAGAGGAACTCGGCGGGGTCGAACTCGTCGATCGGGATGATCCGCACCCGCGGCAGCCGCGACCGGAAGGCGCGGACGTCGTACTCGAGGTCGAAGAACTCCAGGCCCCGGTCGGCGAGCCGCAGGAACCCGCTGTTGCGGAACTCCTCGAAGGCCACGACACCGACCCGCCGCTCGCCGAGCAGGCCCTCGAGCTGGGGCAGGAAGTCGCCGTCGTGGCTGACCAGCATGACGTCGCTCTCGCGCCGCTGGAGCTCGACGAGCGTGCGCTGGATGGCGAGGTCGACCACCTTCTGCTGCGGGCCGCCCGAGAGCGGGATGGGCGAGTAGCCCATGGCGAGCAGCGCCTGGACGAACGGCATCGGCAGCTCGGCGTTGGCGGCCAGGAAGAACAGGCCCTTGACCGGCTGGCCCCACTCGTCCTCGGCGAACTGCAGCAGCCTGTCCCAGCGCGGGCGCTCGTCGGGGTGCGGCCGCCGCGACAGGATCGAGGTGCCCAGCGTCGCGTCGACGTTCTCGCCGTCGACCAGGACGTAGGTGGTGCGCGCGCTGTCCTCGGGCATGGGCTGACCATAGGGCAGAGTGGCGCAGGAAGCCGAGCCCCGGACACGCCGGTGACGGGCATGGCAGACTGCGAGCCCCGTTGTCCGCCAGCCCCCACAAGGAGTGACCTCCATGGACGCCGCTCCCGACCAGACGCTGCACGACCTGGCGCTGTCCTACGGGGTGGCGACGGAGTACTGGGACTGGGAGGGCAACCACGTCCTGGTCCGGCCCGAGACCATCCGCGCCGTCCTCGCCGCGCTCGGCGTCGAGGCCGCCACCGAGGAGCAGGCCGCCCGCTCCCTCGCTGCGGTGGACGAGCGCCACTGGCGCCGCACGCTGCCCGCCACGGTCGTATGCCGTGAGGGCTGGACCCCGTGGGTCGCCGTCCACGTGCCGCACGGGGCGAGCGTCCGGGTGGAGGTCGAGCTCGAGAACGGCGGCACCCGCCCGGTGCGGCAGGTGGGCCGCTGGGTTGAGCCCCGCCGCATCGACGGAGCCGAGGTCGGCGAGGCGACGTTCGAGCTGCCCGGCGACCTCCCACTGGGCTGGCACGTGTTGCGCGCCCACGTGGAGGGCAGCTCCCCGGACGACCCGACCGCGACGGCCGCGCTGGTGGTCACCCCGAAGACGCTGACACTGCCGGCCGCGCTGCGCGAGGGTCCGGTCTGGGGCCTGATGGAGCAGGTCTACCAGGTGCGCTCCGACCGCTCGTGGGGCATCGGCGACCTCTCCGACCTCGCCGAGCTGGCGGTGTGGGCCGGTGAGGACCTCGGCGCCGACTTCGTGCTGGTCAACCCGCTCCACGCCGCCGAGCCGGTGGCGCCGATGGAGCCCTCTCCCTACCTGCCGACGACGCGACGCTTCGTCAACCCGGTCTACCTGCACGTCGAGGACATCCCGGAGGCGGCGAACCTGGCGGGTGCCGCGCTCAGGCGGGCGCGGGCCGCTGCGCAGGCGGCCCAGGCCCTGACCGCCGAGGACACGATCGACCGCGACTCGGTGTGGGCCAACAAGCGGGCGGCCCTGTGGGAGGTCTACCGGCTCGGGCTGAGCGGGCGCCGGGCCCGCGACTTCGCGCGCTACTGCCGCACGGAGGGCGATGGCCTGCTGACCTTCGCGACGTGGTGCGCCCTCGCCGAGGAGCACGGGCTGCCGTGGGCGTCCTGGCCGCAGCCGCTCCAGGATCCCGCCTCTCACGCCGTGGCGGACTTCCGCGAGAGCCACCGCGAGCAGGTCGACTTCCACCGCTGGCTGCAGTGGCTGCTCGACAGCCAGCTGGCCGCCGTGCAGCGCGACGCCCGGGCGGCCGGGATGTCGCTCGGGGTCGTCCACGACCTGGCCGTCGGGGTGAACCCCCGCGGCGCCGACGCCTGGGGCCTGCCCGAGGCGCTCGCCCGCGGGGTGTCGGTGGGGGCGCCGCCGGACCAGTTCAACCAGCTCGGCCAGGACTGGGACCAGCCTCCGTGGCGGCCCGACCGTCTCGCCGAGCTCGGCTACGCGCCCTACCGCGACATGCTCCGGACCGTGCTGAAGGACTCCGGCGGCATCCGCGTCGACCACATCATCGGCCTGTTCCGCCTCTGGTGGGTCCCGCAGGGGCACCCGGCGAGCGAGGGCACCTACGTGCGCTACGACCACGAGGCGCTCATCGGCATCCTCGTGCTGGAGGCCCAGCGCGCGGGGGCGGTCGTGGTGGGCGAGGACCTCGGTGTGGTCGAGCCGTGGGTCCGCGACTACATGCGCGAGCGCGGCATCCTCGGCACGTCGATCCTGTGGTTCGAGTGGGACCGGGACGGCCGGCCGCTGGCGCCCGAGCGCTACCGCGACCTGTGCCTGTCGACCGTGACGACCCACGACCTGCCGCCCACCGCCGGGTACCTCGGACTCGAGCACGTCGCGCTGCGCGACCGACTTGGGCTGCTGACCCGGCCCGTCGAGGAGGAGCAGGCCGTCGAGGAGGACGCGATCCGCAAGGTCCGGGCCGCCCTGGTCGAGCGCGGCCTGCTCGCCGAGGACGCCGAGGTCCCCGAGACGGTGGAGGCCCTCCACCGGTTCCTGGCCCAGACTCCCTCGCGCATGCTCGGTGTCGCGGTGACCGACCTCGTCGGCGATGTCCGCATCGTCAACCAGCCCGGCACCCAGGACGAGTACCCCAACTGGCGGGTTCCGCTCGCCGGCCCGGACGGCAAACCTGCGCAGCTCGAGCAGGTCATGAGCTCGCCGCTGGCGGCCCGGCTGGCCCAGGCGCTGCGAACGCGCTGAACCCACACGGGGGCAAGCGAGGTCGGCGGCGCTGGTCATCCCCGGCCGGCCCTCGGCGGACTCCTCGGTCCGCAGGGCGAGACGCTCGGCTCCCTTGCTGGACCGCACCGAGACGGCCGTGCTGAACTGTGGTCATGTCTTCGACCACCGCCGTGAAGCGCGCGCACATGCAGTCCATGTGCCGCTTCGCTATGCGGTGTTGCTGCTGCGCCTGAGCCTCTCGCCCGCACCAGCCCGGCGTCACCGAGCACGCTGACGCCCCACCCCGGAGACCTTCGATGAAACCCAGCCTCACGGCATACCGCCGGATCCACATCGACCTGCACCTGACCAACAGCGCCCTGTGTCGACGAATGCGCAGCCACCGCCCGCGCCCGTCCAACACCGCTGAACTCAGGAGCCGTCATGACCGTCCTCACCACCGCCGGGACCCCCGGCATCAACCGCTTCACCCGCAGCCAGCTGCTGCGCACCGCAAGGCTTTTCGCCACTGACCCCGACCTGCACACACTCATCGACCTCGACGCCGAGGAGCGCCAGTGGCAGCGGCTCGACGCCACCGCACACCTCGAGATCTGGCTGCTGTCCTGGCCGTCCGGCGCCAGGACCGGGTGGCATGACCACCACGACTCCGAGGGCGCGTTCGTCACCGCCCGCGGCGCGCTGATCGAGTCGACCTGGTCGGCCGATGACGTCCACGACCGCGAGCTCGACGCCGGCGAGGGACGGTCCTTCGGCCGGCGGCACATCCACGACGTGGCCAACCTCGGGGCGCTGCCCGCGCTCTCGGTGCACGTCTACTCGCCCGCGCTGACGCGCATGACCCGGTATGCCGTGGTGGGAGACCGCCTCGAGCCGACCGGTGTGGAGCGGGAAGGTGAGGACTGGTGACCACCACGACGCCCGTCACCCACTGGGAGACAACGCTTTTCAGCTCTGGCCCTGTCGCACCGGACCAGCCGGCAGGGCGGGGCTGGGACGCGCCGTTCTTTGACGGCATCGACGACCAGCTGTCCGACGCCCGGACCAGGCTCGAGCGCGTCAGCGCCCGGGCCGCATACCAGGAGGTGCTCTACGGGCGCGCTCTGCTCGTGGACATCCGTCCGGCGGCCCAGCGGGCCCGGGAGGGCGAGGTGGCCGCGCACCTCTCGCCCCTGGTGGTCGAGCGCAACGTCCTCGAGTGGCGTTTCGACCCCCGACACGAGGCCAGCCTGCCCCAGGCGGGGTTCGAGACGCGGGTCATCGTGCTGTGCCAGGAGGGCTACACCTCCTCGCTCGCGGCCGATTCGCTGGTGCGGCTGGGGATTCGGCGCGCGACCGACGTCGTCGGCGGCTTCGCCGCCTGGCGCAGCGCGGGGCTGCCCGTCTCGCTGCCGGTCCCGCCGCGGTAGCGGCGATCCCGACGGCGCGCGAGGTCGAGCGCGGCTGTCGGCGCGTCGCGGGCAGCGGACCGGTGGCGGCCACCAGCCACCGGTACGCTGCCGCTCGCCCGACGCCCGCACGCTGCGGGCAGGGCCGCCGTCGAGACGGCGCCAGGGGATACGCGAGAGCAGAGGAGTCCACTCATGGACTTGGGGCAGCGTGCCTCCCGTGTCCGGCCCGCGCCCCGGGAGGTATCCCAGCCAACTGAGTACCCGGGCGGATACGCGGGCCGTCTCCTGCGGGCACGGTGTGCGGCATGAGGAACGACGCCCTGCGCACCCATCGCTCTGCTGCCACTGACAGGCGGCTCGGCGCCGTGACTCCGGTGCGCGCCAACGTCACCGTCGCCGGAGTCGGCGCCTACCTGCCCACCGCCCGGCTCTCCAGCGACGACGTGCAGTCCCGGATCGCCGAGGCGAGCGGTCTGGTCCTGCCGGAGGGCCTCGTCGAGCGCATCACCGGCATCGCGACCCGACCCCTGATGGCCGACGACGAGCAGTGCTCGACCCTTGCTGCCGCCGCCTGCCGCGACCTGTTCGCCCGCACCGGCGTCGACCCCGACAGCATCGACCTGCTCATCTTCGCGTCCGCGAGCCGCGACATGGTCGAGCCCGCCACGTCGCACGCCGTGCAGGACCTCCTCGGCACCCGTGCCCACTGCTTCGACGTCACCAACGCCTGCAACTCGCTGCTCAACGCGGTCGACGTCGCGACTGCCATGCTCGCCACCGGTCGCGCCAGCCGCGCCCTGGTCTGCGCCGGCGAGGCGCCCTCGCGCGGCGTGCGCTGGGACATCGCCGATCTCGACTCGCTGGTCGAGCACTTCGCAGGGTTCACCTTCGGCGATGCCGGATCGGCGGTCCTGCTCACCCGTGCCGACGACGTGCTGGTCGGCGGCGACCGCCCTGGCGCCGGCATCACCTACCTCGACGCGGTGGCCCACAGCGAGCACTGGAAGGTCGGGGGCCTGTTCGGCGGCGGCTCGCGCCACCCACGCGACCCCGAGTGGACCTACTTCCGGGGCGACGGCCGGCACCTCCTCGCAGCATTCGAGGAGGCCGGTGACGCCATGCTGCGCCGCACCCTCGAGGCCACCGGCACCACCTACGACGACTACCGCTACATCCTGGTCCACCAGGTGACCCAGAGCTACGTCGAGAAGTTCTGCGCCACCACGGGTGTGCCCGCCGACAAGCTCGTGCCCACCGTCGCCCGCTACGGCAACATGGCGGCCGCGACGCTGGGCGTCCAGCTGGCCGAGGTCTACGACACCCTGAGCCCCGGCGAGCAGGTCCTGTTCATCGGCCTGGGCGGTGGCATCTCCCTGGCGACCATGGTGTGCCAGCGGTGGGGTGTGC
>Ga0247818_10003215_pt1 | contig 10557 bp, 9 predicted proteins | sample 13C_Glucose_Day1_FD_192424 | JGI IMG/M metagenome (GOLD analysis project Ga0247818, IMG submission 192424) | Soil microbial communities from agricultural site in Penn Yan, New York, United States - 13C_Glucose_Day1 | ecosystem: Environmental > Terrestrial > Soil > Agricultural land | place: USA...
GGGCGGCCTCGACGTCGGGGACGGTCGCCCAGATGCCGGCGGCGGTCACGGCCAACAGGACCGGCGCCAGGCCCAGGCTCCGCCAGCGCCGGTCGAAGGCGGCCAGGGCGGCGGCCACGGCGGCGGCCGCCGCCACCAGCGCCGGCCACCCGAGCGTGGGGTGGGGCGGGGCGGCGACGGCGAACCCGATGACCGCGGCCGCGGCCAGGGCGAGGCCGGCCACGGCCGGGGGACGCCTCCGGGCGCGCCACCACAGCCCCAGGCAGGCCAGGGCGGCCACCAGGCCACCGAGGAGGCCGGCGGCGAGCTGGTCGAGGCGGTCGGCGGCCGGGTCGAGCATGGGCTCAGGCCAGGAGCTGGGCGTAGACCTGCTCCATGCGCCGCACCGCCTTGCGGATGTCGAAGTCCTGGGCGCGGTCGGCCGCGGCCGCGCCCATCCCGGCCCGGAGGGTCGGGTCGCCGAGCAGTCTGGTCAGCCCGGCGGCCAGGGCGGCCGGGTCGCGCGGGGGGACGAGGAAGCCCTGGACGCCGTCGGCGACCACCTCGGGGGTGCCGCCGACCCGGGTCACCACCGCCGGGCAGCCGGTGGCCATGGCCTCGATCAGGGCGATCGGCAGGCCCTCGTAGGTGGAGGAGAGGGCGAAGGCGTCGAAGGCGGCCATCAGCCGGGTGGCGTCGGTCCGGAAGCCGGCGAACACCACCGTGGCGTCCAGGCCGAGCTCGCCGGCCAGCCGGCGGGCCTCGGCCTCCAGCGGCCCCTGCCCGACGAGCACGAAGCGGACCGCCGGGATGGCCTCGCGGACCTGGGCGGCCGCCCGCAGCAGGGTGGCGTGGTCCTTGGCCGCCTTGAAGTTGGCCACGCTGCCGACCACCGGCGCGTCCTCGGGGATGCCCAGCTCGCCCCGGACGCCGTCATGACCGGGTGCGGGAAGCGCGGCGGGGTCGAGGCCGTGGTGGAGGGTCTCGACCGGCGGCATGGGCAGCAGGCGCAGCGGCCCCGGGTAGCGGATCGAGTCGGCCACCGTCTCGGAGACGGCGAACACGTGGTCGTTGCGGGGGAAGGTGGCCAGGTTGGCCGCCCAGGTGGCGCGGTGGTAGCGGCCCCAGAGGTTGTGCTCGGTGTAGACGACCCGGGTGCGGCGCCCGGCCACCGCCCGGACGCCGGCCGCGGCCACCGGCGAGTGGGCGTGGACCAGGTCGATGCCCTCGCGCCGGACCAGGGCGCGCAGCCGGCCGGCCCAGCCGGCCCCCTTGGCCCCATCCAGGCAGTGGACCGCGAACCCGGCCCCGGCGAGCTCGGGGACCAGGCTGTCCTTCCAGGGCAGCAGGTAGGCGAACTGGTAGCGGTAGCGCTCGGTGTCCAGGTAGGGGACGCCGCTCAGCAGGAGCTGCTCGGCCCCGCCGCGGCCGAGGCCCTTGATGACGATCAGGACACCGGGCACGCGGCCGCGACCTCCTCGTAGACCTTCCGGTAGGCGGCGGCGATGCCGGCGATCCCGTAGCGCTCCCGGCAGCGGGCCTGGGCGGCGGCGCCCAGGCTGGCCCGCAGCGCCCCGTCCTCCAGCAGCCGCGCCACCGACGCCCGCAGGCCGTCGCGGTCGCCGGGCTGGACGAGCAGGCCGGTGACGCCGGTCTCGACGACCTCCGGCACCCCGGTGAGCGCCGTCCCGGCCACCGGCAGCCCGGTCATCCCGGCCTCGATCAGGCTGGCCGGCATGCCTTCGGTCCTGCTCGCGAACAGCATCAGGTCGCTGGCCGCGAGCAGGTCGCCGACGTCGCCGCGGCTGCCGAGGACCAGCACCCGCCCGGCCAGGCCCTCCCGGTCGGCGGCCGCCTCCAGCTCGGCCCGGAGCGGCCCGGCCCCGGCGAACAGGTGGACGTCCTCCGGCCGGTGGCGCAGCAGCGGGGCCGTCACCTCCAGGTGGCCGAGGGGGTCCTTCTCCCAGGTCAGCGCGCCCAGCGACAGCACCGCGACGGCGTCCGGGGCGATCCCCAGGGCGGCCCTGGTCGCCTCCCGGCCCCGGTCGGGGGCCAGCCGGGCCGGGTCGACCCCGTTGGGGATGGTCACCACCCGGTCCGGGCCCAGCCCGAACGCGGCCACGGTCTCGTCGTGGACCGACCCGGCGACCGCCACCACCCGGTCGGCGCGCCGCACCAGCCGGCCGTACAGCGCCCGGCGGGGGCCGCTGGACAGCCACGACACCGAGCCGATCCGCCGGTAGACGATCGGGGCGGGTCGGCCCATGCCGGCCAGGGCGGCGTACTTCAGCGGCTCGCCCCCGTGCGCCTGGACCAGGTCGGGCCGCCACGACCGCAGCAGCCGGCGCAGGGCCAGGACGGCCCCGGGGTGCAGCGGCCCCCGCCTGGCCCCGAGGGCGGTGACGGGCGCGCCGAACCGGACGGCCCATGGCGGGTCGCCGTGCAGCACCGCGACCCGCTGGTCCAGGTCGGGCGCGTCGAGGGCGGCGATCAGGTCCGAGGCGAACACCTCGGCCCCGCGCCGCTGGCCGGTGGCGATCAGATGGAGGATGCGCACGAGCGAGATCCTTGTCGAAAGCCGCAGGCTACAGGCTGGGCAGGCCGGCGCCGATCCGCAAGTGCCGTAGCCTCCGCTACCACGAAGGTTGGCTGTCGGGTCTGTCAGGCTGGGTATACTTCGACCGTGCATGGCCGTGACGTGATGCATGATCAGGAGGACGACGTGCCGATCCGGGGCTCGCTCGAACTGTTCCTGCGCTGGTCCCCGGTGCAGGTGGCCTTCATGCTCCAGGCGGTCCGGCGCCTCACCGTGCTCGCCTACCACGGCATCGACGACCCGGCATCGTTCCGCCGCCAGCTCGGCTACCTGGCCAGGACCATGCGCCCGGTGTCCATGGACGACGTGCTCAGGGCCATGTACGGCGGGCGGTCGCTGCCCGCCAGGGCGGTCCTGCTGACCTTCGACGACGGCCACCGCAGCCTGCTCGAGGCCGGCCTGCCCCTGCTCCGCGAGCGCGGCTTCCCGGCCACCGCCTTCGTGGTCGGTGGTGTGCTCGACACCGACCAGCCGTTCTGGTGGACCGAGACCGAGCAGCTCGTCCTTCAGGGCGGCCGGGCCGCCCGGCTCCCCGGGCTCGACCCGGCGGCCATGGTCCGCCAGCTCAAGCGGCTGCCGGACGGCGAGCGCCTGGAGGTCATCGACGAGCTGCGGGCCACCGCCCAGGGCCCGGCCCCGCGGACGCCGCAGCTGCGCCGCGACGAGCTGCCGCTGCTGGAGGCGGGCGGGATCACGGTCGGCAACCACACCCTCACCCACCCCTGCCTGCCCCGCTGCGACGCCGGCAAGGCGGTGGCCGAGGTCGAGGAGGCGCACCGGCTGCTCGGCGACGCCCTGGGCCACGAGCCGCGCACCTTCGCCTACCCCAACGGCGACTGGGACGAGCGCGCCGAGGGGCCGCTGGCCCGGGCCGGCTACGAGGCGGGGTTCCTGTTCGACCACCGCTCCAACCCGTCGACGCCCCGCCACCCCCTGCGGATCTCCCGCCTGCGGGTCAACTCGACCACCGGCCTTGGCCGCTTCGCCATGATCGTCTCCGGGCTGCACCCGGCGCTGCACCGCGCCCGCGGACGGTCCTAGGTGGGGCCGTCCGAGGTCCGGACGCGGCCGGAGGAGCTGGAGGACCTGCTCGGCGGGTGGCGCCGGCTGGCCGCCGAGGTCGGCGGCACCTCCTATTTCGCCTCCCCCGACTGGGTGCTCGGCTGGTGGGAGACCCTCGGCGCCGGCACCGAGGCCGAGGTCGCCGCCTGGCGGGGGCCGTCGGGGGAGCTGGAGGCGGTGGCCGCCCTGGCCAGGGCGGGCCAGCGCTTCCACCGGCGGCTGCCCCTGACGGTGACGGCCTGGACCAACCTGGGCAGCGGCCCAGGGGCGGCCGACCACTGCGGCTGGCCCGTCCGGCCGGACCGGGCCGGCGAGGTCCGCGACTGGGTCGCGGCCAAGGCCGCCGGGGCGCCGCTGCTGCTCAGCGAGCTCGACCCGGAGACGGGCGCGCCCTGGGTCCCCGCGGGGGCCAGGCGGGTGGCCAGCTCGGCGTGCCCGCGCCTCGACATCCCGGCCGACGGCCAGCCCTCGCCGTTCTCGTCCGGCTTCCGCAAGTCGCTCCGGGCCTACGGACGCAAGCTGGAGCGCCGCGACGTCAAGTTCCGCTGGGTCGCCTGCCAGGAGATGACCGACGAGCTGCTGGAGACCCTGTTCCGCCTGCACGAGCGGCGCTGGAGCGCCAGCGGGCGGGCGACCAGCTTCGACCGTTCCCGGGCCGGGCTGCACCGGCGGCTGATCGCCAGGGCCGGGCCGGGCCGCGGGCCGGCCATGGTCCTGGCCGAGCAGGACGGCCAGGCCGTGGGCGCGCTGTACGGCTTCTGCTGGGAGGAGGTGTTCGCCTACTACCAGACCGGCTGGGAGCCGGAGTGGGCCGACGCCAACCTGGGCACGGTGCTGGTCGCCGAGGCCATCCGGCTGGCCGGGCTGGCCGGGGCGCGGGTGTTCGACTTCCTCAGGGGCGCCGAGGCCTACAAGTACCGCTTCGGCGCCACCGACCGGGTCGACGGGACCTGGCTGGTCGCCTCCGGCATGGGCGGTCGGGTCCTCGACCTCCGGTACCGCCTGGCCGAGCGGCGCACCAGGGCCCGGTCGTAGAAGGCGAGCATCTGGTCGGCCACGTGGTCGACGGTGAAGCGCCGCAGGAACCGCTCCCGGGCGTGCCCGGCCCGCCGCCGGGCCGCCTCCGGGTCGGCCAGGGTGGCCACGATCGCCGGCGCCAGCCGGGCGGGGTCGGCCGGCGGGACCAGGATGGCCGTCTCGCCGTCGCTGGCCGCGTCCTCCAGGGTGGGCAGGTCGCTGGCCACCACCGGCGCCTCCAGGGCCATGGCCTCGATCAGGACGTTGCTGAGGCCCTCCCAGCGCGAGGGGATCACCACCGCGTCGGCGGCGCAGAGCAGGTCGGGGACGTCGTCGCGGGGGCCGAGGAAGGTCACCGCCCCCTCCAGCCCCAGGCGGCGGACGATCGCCTGCAGCAGGGGCGTCTGGTTGCCGTCCCGGCCGGCCACCACCAGCCGGGTCCCCGGGACCAGCGCGAGCACGCCCGGGAGCGCCTCCAGCAGGGCGTCCAGGCCCTTCTGGTGCTCGTGGCGGGCGACCGCGACCAGCAGGGCCGTGTCCGGGGCGACGCCGAGGCCGGCGCGGACCCCGGCCCGGCGCTCCGGGTCGCGCCGCCCCAGCCGCTCCGGGTCGCGGCCCCTGGGGATCACCTCGAGCCGGTCGCGGGGGACGTGGAGCCGCGGGGCCATGACGTCGGCGATGTACCTGGTGTTGGCGTGGAACCTGACCACCCGCCTGGCCGTGGCCGCGTCCACCAGCTGGGCGCCCTGGACCTTCCAGCGGCGGACGCCGGGGGTGGCGGCGTGGTCGGCGCCGTAGGCCACGTTGACCAGGCTGGACACGACCGGCATCCCGGCCAGTCCGGCCGCGATCCGGCCGGCCACGTCGGCCTCGAACAGGGTGGTGTGGACCAGGTCGGGCCGCCGGGCGGCGATCAGCCGCTCGGCCCGCCACGCCCAGCCGGCCCGTCCGCCGGGCCCGTCGAGGGAGAACAGCCGGGCGCCGGCCGCCTCCAGGTCGCCGTGGACGCCGGGACGGTCGATCAGGTAGGCGACGTCCAGCTCCACCCCCCGCCGGACGTAGGCCGGGGCCATGGCGGCCAGCGAGCGTTCCGCCCCTCCCGGTCCGAGACTGTCGATCAGGTAGAGCACACGCATGTTCATGGTTGCTTTGTTCACCAGCGCAGTGTAGCCACGGGGCCTCGCCGCCCCATCTAGCGGGTGCCGTATTCTGCTGCTGCAAGCACCTCCCGCCCGATGACCGTAGCCGGCACCCGCAACCAGCGTACCTGTCCGTAATCCGGATACGTATTGACCGCTGATGGGGCTCCCGAGACCATCGCTGCAGAACGTCGCCGAGGGGGGACCACTGACCACAGCATGACTTCAGCATCGACGCGTGCCACCGAACCGCCGGCCGACACCCTGTTCAAGCTCAGGGTGCGGATCATCCCGGCCATCCGCGAGGTCTGGCAGCGGCGCGAGCTCGTCCGCACCCTGGCCGAGCGGGACCTCAGGGTCCGCTACAAGCAGGCCTTCCTCGGCGTCGCCTGGAGCGTGCTGACCCCGCTGGCCCTGATGATCGTCTTCACCGTGTTCTTCCAGCGGGTGGCCAAGGTCGACACCGGCGGGGCGCCGTACGCCCTGTTCACCTACCTGGGGCTGCTGCCCTGGACCTTCTTCTCCACCTCGGTGAACCAGGGCGGCCAGAGCCTGGTCACCAACAACCAGCTGGTCAACAAGGTGTACTGCCCCCGCGAGGTGTTCCCGCTGGCCAGCATGGCCGTGGCCGCGGTCGACACCCTCCTCGCCACCCTGGTCCTGGGCCTGCTGTTCGTGATCACCGGCTTCATGCCCAAGCCCACCTCGGTGTGGGTGCCGGTGATGCTGGTCGTCCAGGTCACCTTCACCTTCGGCGTCACCCTGATCATGTCGGCGGTGCTGGTGTTCCTGCGCGACCTTCGCCACGTACTCCCGATCATCCTCCAGCTGGGGCTGTTCGCGACCCCGGTGGCCTACGGCATGGACGTGGTCGCCCCGCAGTACCGGGTGCTCTACTCGGCCCTCAACCCGCTGGCCCCGGTGATCGACGGCTACCGGCGGACGATCCTGCTCGGCCTGCCGCCCGACTGGCACCTGCTCGGGCCCGGGGCCGTCACCTCGGCGCTGCTGCTGGCCTTCGGGTACGTCGTCTTCAAGCGCCTCGAGCCGGGGTTCGCCGACTATGCGTGACGGGGAGATCCGGGCCACCGGGGTCTGGAAGCGGTTCCGGGCCGACCGCCAGCGCCAGCTGCTGCGCGACCAGCTCGACCGGATGAAGCGGCGCCTGGCCGGGCGCTCCAACGCCCACGGCTACCGCTGGGCCCTGCGCGACGTCGGCATGGCGGTCGGGCCGGGCGAGTCGATCGGGCTCATCGGGCCCAACGGGTCGGGCAAGACGACCATGCTGCGGCTGCTGGCCAAGGTCATGTACCCGTACGCCGGGAGGGTGGCCGTCGGCGGCCGGGTCGGCGCCCTGATCGACGTCCGCGCCGGCATCCACCCCGACCTGACCGGGGCCGAGAACGTGTACCTGTACGGGTCGCTGCTGGGGGTGAGCCGCCGCGAGGTGGCCCGCAAGTTCGACGAGATCGTGGCCTTCGGCGAGCTCGAGACGGCGATCGACCGCCAGGTCAAGTTCTACTCCAGCGGCATGCACGTGCGCCTCGGGTTCGCCATCGCCGCCTTCACCGAGCCCGACGTCCTGCTCGTCGACGAGGTCCTGGCCGTCGGCGACGCCGCCTTCCAGCAGAAGTGCCTCGACCGCATGCGGGCCGTGCTGGCCCAGGGCACCACCGTGGTGTTCGTCTCCCACGACCTCCAGGCGGTCGAGTCGATCTGCGAGCGGGCCGTCTGGCTGCGCGACGGCGTGGTCGAGTCCGACGGCCCGGTGCGCGACGTGCTCGGCGACTACCGGCGCACGGTCGAGCAGGCGGCCGAGATCCTCACCCCGGCCTTCGGGCTGGTGCGGGTGGTCAAGTCCGAGATCCGTGGCCCCGGCGGCGACACCCCGGTGAGCCAGCAGCCGCTGGAGGTCAAGCTGCTGCTGGAGAGCCCCGAGCCGATCTGGGCCAGCATGAGCATCGGCGTCAGCGAGGGGCCCGCCACCCCGATCTTCCTGCTCGGCCACGAGGCCATGCTGCCCGCCGGCCAGACGGAGCTGCGCTGCTCGATTCCGTTCCTGCCCCTGCCGCGGGGACGGTTCTACCTCTGGTTCGGCATCATCGAGTCCACCAGGGACCTGGTGCCCTGGCATCCGGTCGGCCAGTTCGAGGTGCTCGGGCCCGAGCTGACCCCGACGCCGCGGGGCATCCTCCGCATGGCGCCGGTCCAGGTCACACCCACATGGGAGGTTGAGGAACGGTGACCACGGCCCCGCTGGCGAGCGTCGGCCTGCCCGTCTACAACGGCGAGGCGCATCTGGCCAAGGCGCTGGACGCCGTGCTGGACCAGGACCTCGGCGACTTCGAGGTGGTCGTCTGCGACAACGCGTCCACCGACGCCACCGCCGACATCGCCAGGGACTACGCCTTCCGCGACGCCCGCATCCGCTACCACCGCAACCAGCGCAACCTCGGGCTGGCCGGCAACTTCAACAAGGCCTTCCAGCTCTCCACCGGCAAGTACTTCAAGTGGTGGGCCCATGACGACTGGCACCCCCGGGACCTGCTCCGCCGGACCACCGAGGTGCTGGAGGCCGACCCGTCGGCGGTGCTCTGCGCCACCGGCGTGGCCGTCATGGACGACGACGGCGAGGTCTTCGAGGAGTGGCGGCCCGATGTCGACCTGCTCACCCCGCCCCCCCAGGTCCGCTTCCACCGGCTGATCTGGACCCTGGGCGAGACCCACCCGCTGTTCGCGGTGATGCGCTCCGACGCCCTGGCCCGGACCCCGCAGTACCGGCCCTTCGTCGGGGGCGACCGGGTACTGCTGGCCCAGCTCATCCTGATGGGCGGGTTCGCCGGACTCGGAGACCTGATGCACCACTACCGGCAGGCCCGGATGCGGCCGGGGGCCAGGAAGGACCCCAACAAGCCGTCCCAGGCCGAGATCCTCGACCCGGCGAACAAGGGCAAGCTGCCCTCGCGGACCTGGCGGCTCTGCTACGAGCACCTCCGCCTGGTCGCCACCTCGGGCCTGGAGCCGGGGCAGAAGCTCTGGCTGGCCGGGGACGTGCTGGGCCGCTTCGGGGTCAAGGACGCGCGGCTGCTGGCCGCCGAGGCCTACCACTCGGGCCGGATCCTGGCCTCCCGGGCCGTCTCCAGGGCGGCGTCGGCATGACCGGCGGGCACGTGGTCGTCACCGGCGTCGCCGGGTTCATCGGCTCCCACCTGGCCGAGGCGCTGGTCGAGCGGGGACACGAGGTGGTCGGGATCGACTGCTTCACCCCCGCCTACCCGCCGTCCGAGAAGCGCCGCAACCTGGAGGGCCTGCTCGGCCACCCGGGCTTCCGGCTGGTCGAGGGCGACCTGGTCACCCTGGCCCTCGACGCCTGGCTGGAAGGGGCTTCGGTGGTCTTCCACCAGGCCGCCCAGCCAGGGGTCCGCGGGTCGTGGGGCCGCGACTTCGCCGTCTACGTCCACCACAACATCCTGGCCACCCAGTGCCTGCTGGAGGCGTGCGCCCGCACCGGGGTCCGGCGGCTGGTGGCGGCCTCCTCCTCCAGCGTCTACGGCGACGCGCCGGTGTACCCCACCACCGAGGAGTCGATCACCCGGCCCGTCTCGCCCTACGGGGTCACCAAGCTGGCCTCCGAGCACCTCTGCCTGGCCTATGCCCGGCCGGGGGTCTCGGACCTGTCGGTGGCGACCCTGCGCTACTTCACCGTGTACGGCCCCCGCCAGCGGCCCGACATGGCCTTCCGCCGCTTCCTGGACGCCGCCTACGCCGGCCGGCCCATCGTGGTCTACGGCGACGGCGAGCAGACCCGCGACTTCACCCACGTCGACGACGCCGTCCGGGCCAACCTGCTGGCCATGACCGCCCCTGTCCAGGCCGAGGCGATCAACGTCGGCGGCGGCCGGCGGATCACCGTCAACGAGGTCCTGGAGCTGATCGGGCGCTCCAGCGGCCGACGGCTCAAGATCGAGCAGGCCGAGCCCCAGCCCGGCGACGCGCGCCACACCGGCGCCGACGGCACCAGGGCCGAAGCCCTGCTCGGCTACACCCCCCAGGTGGGCCTGGAGGACGGCATCGCCGGCGAGGCCGCCTGGGTCGCCCACGGTCGCGGCCTGCGCGCGGCCGAGGGGGCCCGCTAGGCACCGGGCGGGGTCGCTGAAGCCCGCCTGGCGCCGGGAGCACCTGGCCCTGCTCCGCCGGGCCGAGCAGCTCGGCTGGTGCCGGATCTACGTGCTCCGGGTGGCCGGGATCCCGGCCGCGGCTGAGATCTGGTTCCGCCTCGGGCAGGTGGCCAGCGTCCCTTCGATGGTCTACGACCGGCGCCTGGCCGCGCTCGGCCCCGGGTCGATGGTCGTATGGCGGGCCCAGGAGCGGGCCTTCGCCGAGTCGCCTCCCTGCGTGCTCGACCATCTTCCCGGCAACAACCCGCTGAAGGACCGGATCGCCACCGGCCTGCCCGCGGCCAGGCTCGAACTCGACGCCCCGCGGCGGCGCTTCCTGGCCGTGACCGGCAGCCACCGCAGCCCGGCGGCCATGGCCAGCACCTGGGTGGAGGGCGACAGCTGGTGGCGCGTGGGCGAGGAGCCGGCCGCGCTCGTCCGGATCGGAGCCGGCGGGGACGGCTCGGCGCCGGACCGGGAAGTCGTGCTGGTCCACGCCGGCGCGGAACGGGTCGAGGAGCTGGTCGGCGCGGTGGCCGCCGCGGTGGGGATGCCGCTCCAGCTCGACCTGCCGTGCGGGGACCTCCCGGCCGGCCGCTTGCGGCCG